>AR_comb_assmDRAFT_10257148_pt1 | contig 15440 bp, 34 predicted proteins | sample ArasoioldDNA_FD_10543 | JGI IMG/M metagenome (IMG submission 10543) | reverse complement strand
TCATGACCCCGAATAGTGTCGCGTTCCTCAGCCCCGTTGTTATCCGCCGACTCGTCCACGCCGCGCACAGTGACGCGCGTGTTGACCTGACCGGTTTCCTGTTCGCATCCGATGGCCGAGAGGAGTACGAAGCCTGGAGCACCGTTATCGACCTGAACGTAAACAAAACCGAGCAGGGCAAAGCGGTTCGATCCGCACTGATGCAGGCTGCGAAAACCGGGCAGTTCACCGCTGCCAAACCGACCATCCGTTTCAGCCACTTCAACCAGAGTGGCTGCGTTCACATGAGCCTCTGGCTCTACGGGAGTCCGCGATGACACTCGACATTGCCGTTCTTCACGCCGATTGCACTCCAGAGCAGTGCAAGTTCGCTTACCCCGACACCACGTGCGAGGAATACGTTGACGCCATGCAGAGCGCCGACGACGCGATTGGAGATTACTGATGCAGCGATTTAGTTGCGCCGACTGCGGCGAACCGCACAGCAAACGCGACTCCGTTTATTGCAGCGTCTGCCGCCCGTACCACCTGCACCAGTTCAAGGCGGCGGACAAGTTCCTCCGCCAGATCAATCCTGCCGCTTGCAATATGTGCGGCGAGGAGCAGGACGCTGGAAAGCACGTAGCTAACTGACCTTGCCGCCGGGCTGTACTTAGGTACAGCCCTTTCACTTATTGGAGTACATGCCGTGACCAACATGATCGAACTCAAGCCTTCTCAGTTGAAGCAAGCTCTCATCACCAACATCCTCGTTGACCAGCCGGTCTGCACGTGGGGACCGCCAGGCATCGGCAAGTCCGACATCCACCGTCAGGTCGCAGCCGAGCTTGGCTACCGCTACCTGGACATTCGCGCAGTCCTGCACGACGTGACCGACTTCACGGGCGTCCCGTTCCGCACCGAAGACGGTTACACGGACTTCGCTCCGTCGAACATGTGGCCGAAGGAAAACGACCCACCGACGCTCATCAACCTGGACGAGCTTACACGGGCCACGCCCTCCGTCCAGTCGGCGTTGTTCCAGCTAGTCCTTGACCGCCAGGTCGGCAACTTCCGCCTGGCACCGCAGCACCGCATCACCACCTCCAATAACCGTGAAACGGACGGAGGCGGAGTGAACCGCATGGTGGCCGCGCTCGCCAACCGGTTCGAGCACCTGAACCTCGTGGTGGACGCTGCCGATTGGAGCAAGTGGGCACAGTCCAGCGGCATTCAGCCCGTGGTGATCGGCTACATCGCGTTCCGACCTGAGCACCTCCACCAGTTTGACGCGAAGGCGCACGCCTTCCCGACGCCCCGTAGCTGGAGCTTCGTCAGTAAGGTGTTCGGCCAGAACCCCGATCCGCAGATTGAGCACGCGCTGGTCGCCGGTGCCGTTGGCGAAGCAGCAGCGGTGGAGTTCCGTGGATTCGCGAAAGCCTACCGCGACCTGGCCGGCTTGCCCGACGAGGTAGTCAAGAATCCGACCACCGCTCCAGTGCCCGCCGGTGTCGCTACCCGGTTCGCCCTCGCCGCAGCGCTTAGCCGCAAAGCGGACGACACGAACCTCGCTCCGATTGTTCAGTACATGAACCGCATGGAGCAGGAGTACGCGGTGTTCGCCGTTCAGGGTGCGGTTACCCGTGACCCGAAGCTCGCTCACACATCGACCTACGTCCTATGGGCATCCGCCCACAACAACGTGTTCTAAAGGAGTCCGCCGTGACACTCGCAACCATCCCCAACACCTCCATTACCTCACGCGCACTGCTCGTTGACCTGGACGTTTCCATGTGGAGCGCCCACAAGTACGACAAGCAGGTATCGAACGAGGTCGCGCAGCAACACCAGGCCAGCAACGACGCCGGTCGCTACAACAAACGCCTGCTCGCTAAAGAGGCGCTCGTGGAAATCCGCCAGGTGTCAGGACGCGCGCACGTGGCGCACTACGACATGACCCTCCCGTGGGGCAAGAAAGGCGAACGCCTGCTGGTCGTGGAGCTTCACGACAAATACACGCGCATGATGCGCCAGTTCCAGCGGGACTTCGAGGCAGCGGTGGAGAAGTTCGTTGAGAACTACCCGCAATACAAGGAGGATGCGCGTAAGGCGAACGGGACGCTGTTCAAGGAACACGAGTATCCCGCCGTGAGCGAAATCCGCGACATGTTCGCCTTTGGCTACACCGAAATGCCTGTGCCGGACGCGGGCGATGTACGGGTAGCGCTTGGCGACATCGAAGTGGAGCGCATTGCCGCAGCGGTCGAAGCGACCTGCAACGCCCGCATCGAGGAGGGTATCCGCGACTGCTACGGCCGCATCATCGGCGTGGTCGAGCGGATGGCTACCTCCCTCCGCGAGTACACCGTCACCACCGACGGAGTGGAGCACCCGTTCCGCGACAGCCTGGTCGGCAACGTCCGCGACCTGGCGGAGCTACTCCCTCCACTGAACGTCATGCGCGACAGCGGGCTGGATCACCTGACCCGCCGCGTGCAGGAGGAGTTGTGCCACTACGGACCCAAGCAACTCCGCGCGAGCGAAGCGGACCGTAACGAGGTAGCCGCTGCTGCGGAATCCATCCTGGCTCAAGCAAAGGAGTTTCTCGGCTGATGGCACTCCGCAGAATGACCCTGGACGACGGTAATACGATGGTCCTGTGCCCCGAGCACCGGCGCATCGTGAAGGATCACGTTGTCAGTGACGAGGGAGTGGAGCAGGGCGGTAAGTGGAAGTGCCGTGTCTGCACCATCACCCGCCGCCTCGCTCACGAACCCGCCGATGCCGTGACCAAACGAATCGGTACACACATTGTAATCCGCTACCCGGCTGGAAATCTCTACTGCGACTGTATGGCGTGGAGATTTCAGAAACGACCTGCTGAGCAGCGCACCTGCCAGCACACCGAACTATTTGAGAGGTATCCGAATGACTGACATTGCCGAACGCATGAGCCGCGCACGCGCTCGCCTCCTCCTGGACCATTACTTTTTCGGAATGCTGGCTCTCAAGCTAGAGGTAGTCCAGCAGACCGCCGGTTGCCCGACGATCCAGACGGACGGTACGCACCTGGAGTACAACCCCGAATGGTGCGCTCAGTGGAGTGACGCACAGCTAGAGGGGCTGTGGGCACACGAGGTCATGCACTGCGCCATGGGTCACCCGTGGCGCCGTCACGACCGCGAGGGGCAAACCTGGAACGTCGCTTGTGACGTAGCTATCAACCAGCAGATTCGGTCCAGCGGTATTGCCCTCCCACCGACCGAGTTGGAGTCAATGGAGCAGGAGTACGCCGGTTGGTTCGCGGAGCAAATCTACGCGAAGCTGAAGCAGGACCAGAAAGAGCAGGGCACACCGGCTCCGAAGCCCGACTTCGGTAACGACGTACAGGACGCCCCGCAGGACTCGGGCAGCGGCCAGCCTGAGAACACGGACGACGAGCAGGGCCAGGACAGCCCCTCAGACGACGCTCAGCAGGGTCAGGGCGACGACGGTACACCGGGGCAGGGCGAAGGCCAGGGCGCGCCTGAGCAGGGCGAGAGCGCCCCCGGTGACGGTCCCCTGACCGAGTTCGACTGGCAGGTTGAGGTCGAAGTGGCGATGATGGCCGCACGGCGGGCCGGCAACATGCCCGGTGGTGTCGAGCGGTTGATCCACGAAGACCGCACGCCGAAGGTGGACTGGAAAACGCTGCTGCGCCGTTTCGTGGAGCAGACCATCCCCTACGACACATCCTGGCAGCGACCTAACCGCCGCTACGTCAGTCAGGGTATGTACCTGCCCGGTGTCTATAACGAGAACACGCCCCGCCTGGACGTGATCGTTGACACCAGCGGTTCGACTCAGGGTTTGCTAGCGGACTTCGGCACGGAAATGGTCGAGGTTATCCGTGAGGTCCGACCGTCCGCCGTTCGCTTCATCTACTGCGACACGCGCGTCACCAACGTGCAGGAGTTCACAGCGGACGACGACGACATCGCCGTGTCGCAACTGGAGTTCCGTGGGGGTGGCGGCACCGTTCTTCAGCCCGCGTTCGACTGGAGCGCAGAGCAGGACGAACCGCCTGCCGCGATTATCTGCCTGACCGACCTGTACATCGGCCAGGTGAAAGAGGCGGAAGTGCCGGTGCTCTGGATGGTCCCCGAGTGGACCCAAACCGACTACCCGTGGGGCGAGACGGTTCGCATGGAGGGAGTCCGGTGACGGATTTCCTCCTTTTGTTTTTTAGGGAGAACGAACTGATGAAGCGGTCCGAAGCAGTCGCATTGGTCGGAGCTTTTGTTTTGGGGCGAGAGAACTCGCAGCGGGCAATGGCCGTCTGGCTGGCAGGAAAGGCAGACGCAGAAACGGCGCACGAAGCTGTACGTGAAACGCACGAGGCGTACGAGCGGTTGATCAAAGCGGTCATGAAGGGAGAGGCAGCGTGACGAGAGACGAAGGGTATGCGCTGTTGTTCGAATATCTGTTGGCACATGACCAGTGGGCTGACTTGTTCGTAAGGATGAATCCGCATCAGCAGGAGTCGATAGACGCGGTCAGGGCCAAGTTGTTCGCGAAGCAAGAGCTTGCCAAGCAGATCGTGGATCAGATGACGAAAGGAGCGGAGTGATGGCAACAGGCGCACTCCACTTCATTATTCACCCGTGCGGGCATCAGACGCCCGCGCGCATTCCCGCCGACGTGAAAGTGACCAGGCAGTGCGAAAGCTGCATACAGAGGAGTAAGGCATGAACACCATTGTGGTACGGACCTGTGGAACGGAACACGACAGCGTAATTCTGGAGCTTGCCTGCCATCACTACGTGACGGTCCCACTGGCCGACGAGGAAGCGTTGTCGTTTGTTGGCGCAGAGGTGGAGTGCACCCGGCACTTCCCCCTCACCTACTACCTGACAGAGGAGGAGGCGGACGGTCTACGCGCTCGCACCGCAACGCTCGACGTATGCACCTGGGAGCCGCAGCAGGTGACCCACCTTATCTGGATAGCCATGGCTCGCCTTCGGGGATACGGAGCCTACAGCGAGCACACCACACGGGAGGAGCGATGCCGCAATTTGAGCCTGTAAAGGGCACGACCTGGGAGCGGACGACCAGTGTCCACGCCGGCTCCCTCTACATGATCGACCGGGCGACGGATGCATCCGTGCGGGTTCGGGAGACTCGGTCCAATCACGGAGGGTCGCTCAGGTCAGGAGCACGCCACACGTGGCCGCGCGAGCAATTCCTCGCCATGTTTCGTCCAGCTACGACGCGCGATGAGCGAGCGTGCGCTGGTCAAACAGTTGACCTCGGCCACGGAGTGAAGGTGCTTATGGATGAGCCGCCCAAAACAGTTGAGGAAACCATCAGCTTGATGGACAGAGAGGAGGTGCTAGGCGTGCGCCTGACACCATCGGTTACTGACATTGCCTCCAGTGGCGAGGGTATCGAGGTGCCCATCGCGACCAAGCGCTGTAGCGGATGCGGAGTCAGTAAGGCACGCGGACTGTTCAACAAAAACCGCGCGAAGAAAGATGGACTGAGCGACCACTGTATGGAGTGCCGCGCGAAGGAATATCGAGAGCGGACCAGGAAGGCAAAGGGAGACGGACCAGTGACACTCACCACCACCGACAACCACATTATCGAGCAGCGAAAGGATCAGGCCGTGACCACAGTTACAGAAGCGAAGCCGGAGCCGGTGCAGGACAAGCGCCCGACTCGGGTGTTCCGCGTACGCGCAATGGTGTATGAGGAGCGCGAGTTCAAGGTGGAGGCCAGGGATATCCCCGAAGCCTACGCACTGATCCAGCAGAGCGGAGTGCAGGTCGAGATCGTGTCGGTGGGGCTAGACGGATGAGGAGGGAGTAGCACTGTGAGCATTATGGAATTCCGGGGGAAGTGGACGAAGCTGAGTAACTATTCGGCGTGTACGGTGTGGTTTGAGGGCCACATCTACACGTCCGTGGAGCACGCCTATCAGGCGCAGAAGTCCACTGACCCAGCGGTCCAGAAGGTAATTCGTGAAGCGCCGACGCCGGCGGTTGCTAAGCGAATGGCTCGCGCACTCCCGCTCCGCGAGGATTGGGAGGAAGTCAAGTACGGACTGATGCTGGAGCTTGTCCGTCAAAAGTTCTGCCAGGAGCCAGAGCGAAGCATTTTGCTTGCGACCGGCTACGAGCATCTGATCGAGGGCAACTGGTGGCATGACAACGTGTGGGGCAACTGCTCGTGCGGACCGTGCGAGAGCATCGTCGGGCAGAACGCACTCGGCACCATTCTGATGCTAGTGAGGGACGAGCTACGGGATTGACGCAAGCAGACCTGTTCTCGCTGATTGAGGCTCCCAAACGGGAGCCTTTACCGGTGCCGGTAAAACGTACCGGCTGTATCCGACCAGAGCACCACCCGATCAAGCTCCATGGCGACCCGGATTGGTGGTGCAGTTATTGTGGAGCGCGCGGTCTACCCGCGCCACCTCCGCGCAAGGAATGGGAGTAACGCTCGATGACCTACGACATCGTTTTGAGCGAGATGTAGGCTCATGTGTACCGGCTGGAAACCGACATCGACCATGCACGAGGAACTGGTGCACAACATTCGCGACTACTCGCAAGCGGATCAAGACCGTATCGAGGACGCGCTCGTATGGCTCCAGCAGCACCTCATCAAGCTGGCAAATGGAAGGAGTAAGTAATGCAGGTTCGCTATCAGGTTATGTGGGACAACCGCCCGAGTGGATGGGCTAACCCGCCGCGCTCGAAGGCGCAGTCAACTGCGGCATCGAAGGGAATTCCACAGGTAGTGGGCGAGGTTCACTACAGCGACAACGGGATGTATGGCTCCGTGAACTTCGGTCCGGGTGAACGGCGCACTGCTACGGCAGTCGCGAGGGAGTTGCGGAAGCAGGGTTACCTGGGAGTGACCATTTGGGATACGCAGAACAACCCGCTGTCGAACATGTTCCGGCTATGAACGTCGTATTTCGCATCAACTTCGATGACGAAGCGCGTGCGCTCATCGCACTGTATTTCTACGTACGGGAGGGCCAGGCTATCCCGCGTGGAGCGCTGGCTACCCGCAAGCAGATACAGCGGTTCCTGGATCAAGCAGTTGACAACCATTACATGGCAGCGCAGGACGAGGTGAACAACGTAGAACCATGACTGAGCACGTGGACCCCTACTGCGTTCCGAAAGAGCAGTACGAAGCGCTAGTGACGGAGGCGCTGAGCGTGCAAGCGGAGCTAGGTCAGTGGAAGGATAAGTACGGAATGCTGCGCCAGGATAAGGAGCGCACAGAGCGACTCCGCGCGGCAGCGCTTGAGCGTGTCAGCCAGTTGGAGCATTTCATCGCTGAGCAAGCGATGCGTCAGTATTGGAGGAAGCACCGTTGAGGATCGGCATTGTCGGGAGTGAAGCAAGCAAGTTCACTCCAGAAACAGAGGAGGAGGCACGCCACTGGATACGGGTGATGATCGAAGGTGCCGAGCTAGTTATCAGCGGAGAGTGCCACCTGGGCGGAGTGGATATCTACACCAGAGAGGAAGCGCTAGCGGCAGGGATTCCATTCCTGCCGTGTCCGCCCATGCGGTTGCAGTGGAGTGGAGGCTACAAGGAGCGCAACCTGAAGATAGCTAAGCACAGCGATATCCTTGTGTGCATCACTGTCAAAGAGCTACCTCCTGGATATACGGGTATGCGCTTCGCTACTTGCTACCACCATCGTGACGAGCAGAACGTACCGCCGCATGTGAAATCAGGCGGATGCTGGACGCTCCGTCAGGCAAGGCTGATGGGCAAGACAACGGAATTGATTGTGATTGGAGCAGACACGTGAGTCTCGATGTAGAAATCGACCTGCAAGCGTCGTGCGACAACTGCGACGCTGACCTCGACCGTTGGGACAAGGTTTACTGTGACCGCTGCTACAAGCAGTTGCCGGCAGCGAAATCCGATATCCACGATACGCTCTACTGGCTTGCCCGCGATATGGCTGCTGCCGGAGTGGAGCGCCGGTGGGTGCGGCTAGTGGAGCAATTGGCGGAGCGTCCCGTGAAGGTAGCCGCATGAGAGATGATGAATTGCTGGCAGGAGTATTGAGAAGGTTTCTCGAACAGCGGGAGTTCTTCTTCATCAGGTCTGCCTATCTCACTTTAGACGGTAAGGTCGATATCTCGATGGAGGAGGTAGCTGCGCTCCTGCGTACTACCGATGGCTGGCTGGAAGCGCACCGTGTTGTCGGCAAGGCCGACGATGAGTTCTACAAATGAACGGCGCGACCTGGCAGGATGCCTCCGATACGCACAGCCGGTCCGAGATCAAGTCGCTGAAAAAGGCGCGCCGGCGACTCCAGAAAATGAAGCGCACGTTCAGCCTCCACAAGCAACTGGTGCAGAGTCTGAGCGTGACCATTACGCAGTTGGACGAGCCGCTATCAAAGGCGCTACTGCGCCTGGAACTCGGAGACGAATGGTAACCAATGATGAACTGGATTGAGGTTGAACCCGAGAGCCTGCTTACGGTAGATGACCTACGGCGAGCGCTAAAACCGTTCAATGGCAATGCACCGGTGCGAGTCGCTATTTATGGCGGATACCACCTGTTGAATACGGTAGTGTCAACGCACGATCACCGAGCCATCCTGGCTCCGCAGTTTTACCCGGAGGATAAGCAGGAGGCATGATGATTGAGAGTCGAACCCACACACGGTTGGATAGCTGTACGTGGGAGGTGCCGACTGACACGCCGGGCGAGCAATTCTTTCTCGGCGTGCTCCGCATGAGTCCGTTTGGGACGGTAGTACAAGCGATGTGTACGTTCAGCAGCGAGGCTCACAAGCAGGGCGACTATGCCTGCTATAGCGGAGAGCCGCCCGCAACCCTGGACGTATATGAACGTGCCGCGTGGGTTGCCGAGAATGGCAAGAAGCTCTCACTGCCCGATAGCCTCACGTACGGAGCACGCCCGCTCGCACCGAACGGTATTCGCATGAAGTGGCGCGCATGAGCGACATGCTGGTTGTGATTGAGGACTGTTTGGTGCAGTACCCGATCAATAACCCACCGCGCGAGTACACGACCTGGCTTGTTGCGGAGGTAAAACGACTGCAGGAGTTGCTAGACGAGGTAAAGAGCTACGGGCATTGGGATAATTGTCCGGCGGGTGTCAGCGGTAAGTACCGCTGTCGGTGTGCGTACGGACTCATTGCGGAACAGTTGTCGTGACGTGTCCCATCCACCTGTATGCCCGGCGGGAATGCACTGAGGAGTGCGTCCCGCTGCGGCGGGAGCTACAGCGCATCGGCGCCGGGTATCGACAGTATTGGCATGACCGGCTTCGTGGATATCGGGCGCGAATTGCCGGAGTAAGGCGGGCGCGCGACACGCGACCCATCTGGGAAGCCTGGAGGGCAGCATGAACGAAGAAACGTGGTACGTCGTGGAGCTTAGCTGCATGAGTTGTAGCCGCGACTGCGGTGAGGTGAGGATTGAGCGACCTGACCAGCCGATCTTCCGCGCGCCTTGCGTCTGCGGAGGAATGCCGGTGGTGCGCGATATCCAGCAGCACAATCGCTACCGTCACGACACGATCCTGTTCGAGAAGCCACGTGTCGGGCGACCTCCGAAGAGACACACAAACGCCTCAGCCGAGATGCAATAGCTGAGGCGCTGTGGGGGTAAGAGGTTGTACTGACAGCGACCTCGTTCGAGCTATCGGTTGGTGACTATCAGTACGACCTCATTCTACTGGAGAAACGGGCGGATGTGCTGCTCGAACCAGCGATCCGCCCTCGCCTGGCGATAGCTGCGGAGTGCCACGCCGGCGTAGTGCTCACTTAGCCGGGAGAGCGCTCCCCAGGTACACGCCATCGCGGCAAAGGTGATCCAGCTACGGACGCTCATACAGACCCTCTCCGCGCAGCAGGCACTTCGCCATTCTTCGCATGAACACCAGTCCGCACAGCGCTCGTGCGTCCTGGACGAGCATGGCATGAGAGGCACAGGAGGAGGTACGCGCTCCATCATCTCCATACTCACAAGTGCAGTAGGTCGCTATCGCCTTCAGGAGGATCGCTCCTTCTTCTTCGGTGCCTGGAAATGTGAGCATGGATGCCTCGCTTGGGCGGGCTGGGAAATGACGGAAGTACAGTCGGTGGCTGTATGATAGTCAACTGGAATGGCCTACCGAAACCGTTTGATTGGGCACGCCAACGTAGACCCAGAGTCCCTGCTGGCCAACCCGGCTAATTGGCGCATCCATCCGCACTCGCAAGAGGAGGCGCTCTCAGGCGTGCTCGCCGAGGTGGGATGGGTTGACAGCGTCCTGGTGAACCAACGCACCGGCTTTGTAATCGACGGTCACCTCCGCGTGGCTCACGCTCTCAGTATGGGCGAATCCTCCGTCCCGGTTGACTATGTTGACCTGAGTGAGGAGGAGGAGGCCGAGGTACTGGCGACCTTCGACCCGCTAGCAGCACTGGCCGTGAGCGACGGAGCCAAGCTGAAAGAACTCCTCGATGGTGTCGAAACAACCAACGAAGCACTGCGCCGGTTGTTAGCGGATGTGAGTGCTAATGCCTCGGCTGTCGCCCCGGTGAGAGACACGCTAGACCTGAGTCCCGAGGAACGCCTCCAGATTTTCGAGAACGGCGTCCAGCGTCAGATCATGTTGCTGTTTACGGCGGACGAGTACGCGGATGTGATCTGGCAATTCGGCAAGGTGCTGGAAGCCCATCCAGAGCTAGAGACAAACGTGGATGTGGTGAAGCACCTGCTCCAGCAAGAGGTAGGAGCGCGTGCCGGCGACGACTGAACCGCAAGTCCGTAGGCTCCGCAAGCGCACGATCGACCCTTCCGAGTATCTGCGCCGTGTTGCGGCGGAGCGCGACTTCTCGGAGTTGATCACCACGAGTACGGTGGTCTACGACCAGGACACGGAGCAGGTGAGCATCGTCTACCTGGAGCTTGACGACGACTTCAGCGGCATTCCTGAAGCCCTGGCGACAGTTCAGACCAAGAGCGACAGTCGCACCGGCGGAATGGTGAGCAATAGCCGCATCTTCGGCTACCAGCCACGGAACACGATCCGCCGCGACTACTGTACCTCCGCCTCCCTGGCCTACGACAACCCGGAGGCTCACGCGCGGATAGCCGGGCTGGCATCAATGGTGAGCACGTATTACGAGGCGTGGCATCCAGAGCTTTACGCGGAGCACCAGAAGCAGGTCGAGCAAGTGCTCCCTAACTGGCGGCTCGAAGGCTCCGTGTTCACCAGCGGCATTATCAATCGCGACAACCAACTCCTGTACCACCACGACGCGGGCAACTTCCGCAACGTGTGGTCGAACATGCTAGCGTTCAAGCGGAAGGTGGGAGGCGGGTATCTGTCGGTGCCCGAGTACGACCTTGGGTTCCAGATCAGGGACCGCTCGTTGCTGATGTTCGACGGACAGAACATCCTCCACGGCGTGACGCCCATTCTCAAGTGGGCAGCGGACAGCTACCGCTACACCATCGTGTTCTACTCCCTCCGTGGGATGTGGAAATGCGTAACACCGGAGGAGGAGCAGCGACGTTACCGTAAGGTGCGGACTGAGCGAGAGTTCCGTCGAGCCGAGAAGCCCATCAGCGCTGATCCACAGAACTTCGCGAGTGTCATGGAGCTACGGGCGAAGGAGCGCATGTCACGGCGTGGCAACGAGTAGCGCGCCCACTTGTGGGCAGCTAGACGCAGTCGCAGCGTTCGCCAAGGAGATGCTGGCCTCTCAGGACATTGACCCGCTGTACCCGGTACTCCGTCGCCTGTACGACCTGTACGGAATGCCAGCGGAGGAGCGCCTCTGGTTCAGCGCTCTGTACGTCGCCTTCTACAACCTGCCCTCCGCGCTCGCTGCCTGGATATGGATAGCTGGCCGCGATCTGGACGGCTGCGCGGATCACCTGGCAAAGCTCCCCACCGGCATCGAACGTCGGGGAATGCGCGGCGGAGCAGTGGTGCCGTACCTCTGGCGGATGCTGGAGCACGAGCCACTCGGAGCCTGGCTGACACGGGGATGGAAGATCGACCGGCCGAGAGGTAACTACGAAGTGTTCTGGGAGCGTTGGCAGACTGTACCGGGAAACGGACGCTGGAGCGCATTCAAGATGGGCGAGATTCTCCGTCGCGTTCACGACTTCGACCTCCTGGCTCCCGATATGCGGATGGAGTTCTGCTCTGGACCCAAGGAAGGACTCCAGTGGCTTTACGACACGAAGTCCAACGAAGTAAGTCTGTTGAACACCTACGGGCAGAGGCTACGTATGGAGCTTGCGAGCCGGGGAGTGCATCTGGATTGGGAGCACCTGGAGACAATCCTCTGCAACTTCAACTCCGCGCGGAAGGGGAAATACTACGTCGGTCACGATATTGACGAGCTTCAGGAGCAGATCAGTTCTCACAAGTACCTGTTCGACGGAGAGAAGCAGATGCTCTGGAAGGCGCGAAGCGACGTGCTGTCGCATGAGTACCTCGGGGAGTGTCAGGGCTGGCACGGCGTCCAGAAGCACCGCATGAAGGAGTGGGCGTGAAGTATCGGACCACCGTGGTTGAACAAGTCTCACCAGGCCCATACGTGGAGCTATTTGCTCGACGACACCGGCTTGGATGGGACGTATGGGGCAACGAAAGCGCGAACACGGCGGAGTTTGCGGAGTGATTCACCTGGAGGGTATGGGCGTCGTCGGCTCCATCCTGTCGTGGAATCTATTGCGCGCCGGCGTTGACTTTACATGGCATGACTCGGAGGCACCCTATTCGGCATGGCAGGCATGTACCGGTGCGGTGTACCCGAGTGGGCACGCGGAGGATATGCAGGGACTTGCCGTGTGGCGAAGATGGAACCGGGAGCCTCCCTGGCCGATAGCAGGAGTGACAACCGAAGGCGCGTACTGGTTCTCTGCCAAGCATCCTCCTCACCAGGGCAAATACCCGGTGGTGGCTGACATTGGCTACCTCCGTCTTAGCGGACTTCCCTCCGTGCATCTTGATGCCCAACGTCTGGTGCAGGGTACGCGGAGTCAACTCGCCGGTAGAAGGCGAGATGCCTGCCCTCCAGGAAGCCGGCGAGTGATAGCCCACGGCTTTGGCCCACGTCTGCATCACGTCGTGTGGGGCTGGATGACAGTAGCTCAGCTACAGGTGCCTGAGGAGGTGCGCCGACTTTCGCAAGGCAGGCAACCCTGCTTCTACTTGCGCCAAGGTCGCTTCGGGCTGGCCTACGCTTACCCTGTCCCAGGCCAGGAACGCTGGTACGTCGGCAGTGACCTTATAACGCAGCGAGAGGCGCACCCTCTCGGCGTAGAGGCGAAGTATGGCCGATGGTGTCTTAGAGCAGCCGCGTTGTCTGAGGGGCTTCTCAGCGTCCTCTCTAGGGGTCCGTTCGTACAGGGTTGGCGCCCCGCGCCCTCGAAAGGCGACGACCCGCTAGTGAGAGTTCTCGAAGACGGTTCGATGGCTGTCAAGCCGTTGTGGCACTGTGGCGTGCGCCACGCTCCGTCTGTCGTGGATGCGGTCCTGGCGAAGCTATGAGTTCTAAGGCGGAGCGCTACTGGCGAGCACTAGGTCAGTGGGAGAAGGCCCACAAGTCCAACGCTCGCCGCTGTCCGCGTTGCACGGCACTAATGCCTCACCCCGGTGTTAGCTGCGATGTGATTCGTAAGAGGCTAGCCTGGTCAGCAGCCAATCAGTACGACAGGGCAGACCCTTGGTCATGGCCTCCATTGGAGCTATACACGCCAGATTGGCGACATGCCTGAGCTTCTGTACTTGATAGGTTTTCCCGGTGCCGGTAAGACCACACTCCTGAGCAAGTGCCTGGAGGGCATCCCCTCCACAACCGTCCTGGACCCCTTCGCTCACGTCGTCTATCCCGGCGGAGCACAACTAGGAAAGGTCAGAGGAACGTTCAGCGGAACAGATGCGCTGAGTCTTAGCGTCCAGCCAAAAGTCGTAAAGTGGCTAAGCCATCGCCCATATGAGAATATCGTGGCGGAAGGCGACCGGCTCGCGAATGAACGCTTCTTCCAATCTGTACAAGAGTATGGATACCATCTGACAGTGGTCTACCTGGATATACCCCCCTGGACAGCAGCAGAGAGGCGAGCAGAGCGAGGCAGCAATCAGAACCCGGCGTGGGTAAGAGGCAGGCAAACGAAGGTCGCGGGGCTAGCGAGTCGCTACGTCCGCCCCGTATGGTGGCTCGACGGATGCCTTCCAGCAAAAAAGCTCGCAGAGACGCTCTGTCAACATCCAGTTATACGCGGACTGGCTGCGAAGTCGTGACGACAGAACACCAACTGAAGGAGAGTCCTATCAGGAAAGTGGGCGCGGCTTCGCAGCCTGACCTTCATGTCGGACACCGGTACGGACCCGAATTCGATAACTGACCGGACTGAGACTGATGCCGAATCCTCATGTCAAAGCGCGCAACAAAAAGGCGATAGCGGCCAAGGTCGCGCGGCAGCAGCAGGTAGCCTCACTCCGCTTAGCCGGAGTAAACGACGTGGGCATTATCGCTCAGCAGTTGGGAGTGAGCCGCCCAACTATCGAACGGGATATGCGGGCGATCAACGATGCCTGGAAGCAGCAGTCAGTGATTGATACGGGCATCCTCAAGGGCAGGCAACACGCGCGGATCGAAGCCTCCATCCTGAGCATCTGGCAGGAGGTGAGAGCCGGGCGACTCGGAGCCATCAAGACGCTCGTGCAGTTGCTGGATCGCGAGGCCTCACTGATGGGGCTGGACGCTCCGAAGACGATGAAGCTCGACCTGGAGGCTCGCATACGAGCGATGGCGGAGCGCGAGGGCTTCGATCCAGACGAGGCAATCAGAGAAGCTCAGCGGCTAGCGCTGGAGGCAGGATGAGCATTGTCTGTGAGAAGGTCGAGCGGGTTGTTGTGACAAATGACGCGCCGGTAGTCGTATGTGATAACTGCGGTATACGGGTCGAGCCACAATTCAGGGCTCCTGATTGGCCCGAACACCCGGCCGGCTGGATTGTGCTGTGTCAGAAAGATGAAGCTCCGCCAGGAGCACAGATAGTCGATGTGAAAGGCGTTTGTTCCTGGCAGTGTGTCGCCGGCTATGCCGTGAAGCAGTATCAGCAGTGATGTATCCGTTTCGCTCAAGCTGCGCGGACTGCGCCAAGCTGGCGGAGGTCGGCCAAGAGGTGTTCCCGCACCATCACACCGGACTGTGGACGAAGGGGATGCCTCACGAGTCTGGTGCCTGGTACTGCTGGTGCCTGGACCGTCAGGCTCCGAAGGTTGAGGACTGGACGGGAATCGAACCCATCAAGCCGTCGTTCGTTGCCGAACGTGTTCTGCCGCCCCAACAGCAGTCCTCGGAGTCAGGATAATGCATGTACTGATTGGCGACACGCCAACCCGCAGAGTACGACGCCTGGAAATTCAGGCGGATATGTTCCTGAAGATGCTCAAGGC
>AR_comb_assmDRAFT_10205461_pt1 | contig 15441 bp, 13 predicted proteins | sample ArasoioldDNA_FD_10543 | JGI IMG/M metagenome (IMG submission 10543) | reverse complement strand
AGTACTCGATCAGTTAGACTACCTGTCGGAATTGTATCCGCAAATTTAATTGCGTTCTGCCGTACTAAACTTAATCCTTGCCTTAATAATGGGGGGAAGGTGAACGGTTTATCAGGGGGTTTATCGGCTTCAAGCTTGAGGGCGCGTACGTCCGGATGATCAGGGATAACGGAGGTTAAATAATTCATCGCATTGTTATAGAGGTTCGAGATATCAGCATCAATGTTAGAGAATCGTCGTGAAGATCTCAGAGTGTCACTTGGACTTAATACGTATGCTGTAAGAATTCCTAGCCAGGGATTCTCAAGTTTCTGCCTGATTAGAGTCGATATTTTTTCGCTCGTAACAATTTGTCTGCCACTCAAACCATATTTCATGCCATATAAAACGGCATCGGCAGCAGCTGCCATTTCATCATTCGCAAGGAAGCCACTTCCGTAGGGAGCCATATTCAGTGACAACGAAGGAAGTGAATCAGTATCTTTAACTTTCAAGAAGATTTGCGTTTCGTATCCTGAACATAAGTACACTGGCAAATTGCAAACGGATGAGCTACGTTTTCCACGGCGGAGGAGATAAAAACCTGGTGGGAGATCTGAACAAAACGCCATCCATCCTTCTTTAATATTCAATTGTGATCCGTATTGAACATCTACTACTTGTTTTTCGTGTTCATCGAATAGACGCAAACCACCAGTAAAATCTTTCTTGCCATTTGTTTCTATTGTGCGGACAAAAATAAATAAGCGGCTGGTGCCTCCCTTAGGGTGTGTCCAGGTCAACTTACGACTCCATTCCACCGCTGGATTAGTATGGCTATCAGTTGCGGTTGTTGTTCCTAGAAGCGGAGCCGAGGTAGTTAGTCTAAATTCTTTCCATTTACTTTTTTCGATTCGACTAATGGAATTAGGAAGGACAGAAACAAATTGAGCATCTGATTGATCTTCTAAAAATGCTTCTACCTTATATATACCCGGAGGCAAATCCATTTGTTTGGTGAATCTTCCCGGTTGAGTTTGATCTTCAATTGCCGGTCCAATACGTCCAACGTATCGAAGCAAATTATCGTAGATACGTAGCGATGCAAATTGATGTGGAAGTTCAATGACCAGGGTTCCTTTTTCGCGTTGGGTAGCAGCTGTTGTTAGAATTGTTTCTTGTGTTGGAAGAAGTGCTTCTGGTAGTCCCTGGGCTGTCGACAAAGTTCCAGGATGACTCTGCACATATTGACTTAAACTAACTGCTGTAACCCGACCTAAAGGATCAGATGCTTTTCCGTTTAAGCCTTCCAGAACTGCAGCGGTCAGATGTCCTACATTTACATTCAGTTGTCTAAAGTTTTTGCCAAGCGGTCCTGCGGTCAACACAAAATCCGTTACCCTTGTGTATTTGTTTGACGGAATTTCAAAAGTTTTCGAAAATGAAGAACCAGTATTCATTACTGGCACGCGAGGCGAATCAAGAATATAAATTACTTCATCGAAAGCGCCTGTTTTTTGAAAAAAGGCACGACAGCCAGTAAGCGAAAATCCAAACAATTGATATATAGACGCATCGAAAGTCAGCATAACAATGCTATCGAACGTCTCGCCACATGCGAGTCCTGAAAAATAAAAGTACAAACGTGTGCCTTTCTTTGCGCCTTCCTTAAGTTCTGAATTCCATAGATCAAAAAGATTTTGCTTAAGATCTAATGGTGAAAGAAACATTCCTATGTTAGCTTCTGGCAAACCGCCGCCGTTTTCATCTTTGAGCCATTCACCGAATGACTTTGCGCTCTTGATGGCTGTATGAGCGGCTGGAAAATGCAAATATGTTTCCACTGCTATAACGATTGCGTAATGTTCAGGGTGATTATTCATGGAAATTGGATGTCGTAGGGATTACTTACGTTTCCCAGGTCGTTTAGTATTTTTTCTGCAGCAGGTCCTGCTGCTGTAAGTTGTCGCACCGAATAAAGTCGATTACAGAACAGTTCGTGTTCCCAGGGCTGATTGGTTATATCTGAAGCGTTAATCTTTGCAATCTGATTCATGTTCCCATCAAACAAGCCGATGTCCCCGACAGTTCCAGCAGGTGAGGTGATTCGAACTTTTACTGTTTTCAATTGGCTATTGGGGATTGTGGAAAATATGATTTCGTGTCCTAGCTCAGCAGGATCTGATCTGGGTACTTGCTTTAAGTTTGGAACCTGGGTTAATTCCGGGACTCGCATTTTTACGTAATTGCGAAGGGAAGAGGCAGTAAAGCGACCCTGTTCGTCAGCTGCTTCCGGCTTTGTTAGACCCTCAAGAATTGCTCGTGTCAAAACGCCACGCGGCTCCGTTGATCCAGGAAGGATCGCATGGAAAGCATTCATCCCATATTCAGCCGCCATCAGTACAAAGTCTTGAATATCGATTTGATTTCCACTGGGTGTTAATGTGAAGTCGGGTTCACCGGTAGCAATACCGGGTCTGGAATCGCGGCAACAATCAAGAAAGAAAACTATTTCGTCAAAAACACCACTTGATCGGAAAAATAATCTGTACGGGCGCAATCCTATATTGCGCTTAAGCGTTTGTTCCGATGCATGCGCCATCAGCATTCCAACATCATCGAATTGCGGACCAATTCCATGTCCCGCAAAATAAAAGTAGAGACGTTTTCCGATCTTACCGTTTCTAATTCCGAATTTTGTAAGAGCATCTTCAACATCTATTTGGGTAGGACGTGCATCAGAAGGATTTGCAGGAAAGTCATCTGGCGAAAAAACTCTTTTTATGTTTTTTAGTTCCAGTCCGCCACCTTCATCCGCAATGAGCCACTGCATGAAATCAGACGCGTCTTTGCGCGCTGCCTTCAAGGCAGGTAACTGTGAATATGAATCAATGCCGATAACGATGGCGTAATGATCTGGATTTCGGGCCATAATGTTTTTTGATTAACGGCTTAGGATACGAATTGTGATCTTGTTGCCAAAGCCGCGGGTAAGTACCGGGTTCCTTTGATCACTAAACAAATCACCAGAATTTTCAAAGCCATCGCTGTCTAAATCCACCCAAACCCGCACAGCATAGTCGTTTCGTGGGTTGATCTCCACTTTTTCAGTAGCATAAATTGTGAAGGGAAGAATTGTATCTTTTGAGGCGTCACTAATATGACTTACATTTGGGATGATGCTCTTTGCAATTAGTAAAGCCTCTCGATCGGCGTAGCTAACATCTTCCAGAAAAATATGCGCTGTTGCGTTGTTAAATGAAGCAGTTTGAAAGGGAATTACGATGTTGCCACTTACCAGCGGCGAAGCATCTTCTCGAGTTTCCAAATTGGACCTCAACGATTTTCAATGTAATTACTTTGATTTTAGAATTAAACATGCTTCTAAGGCCAGTTGAGTTGAGGATACATAATCTTAATTGCCGCTACATCACCTTTGCTTAATCCATCGCGTTGTCCTATCGGTTTTCCGTTTGCCAGAATTGTTGCCTGACCATTTTTGCTGAATGCTGTGGCGGGATAATGCATTATCGAGCCGTAGTCATATTCACCTAAGTCTTCACCATCCAGTACATGTTTATCAAAATTATGTTTGTGTGTTTCAAGGATGTTGTCCCAAACGATTTGTATGAAATCGTCGCGGTCTGAGCGGCTCTGTTCATGCCACAAGCCCAGGGAGTGACCAATTTCATGAACGGCGGCACCAAGACCACAACCTGTTCCTATTGATATCGTTTGTTTTCCACCGCGGCGTCCAACCATGGACCAGCATCCATTTAGTTTTTCGAAAGAAAGATAATCGGCCTCATTCGTTCGCGGAATAAATTTGAATGGCGATTTACTTTGCCAATGTGCAATTGCTGCTTCGGCAGTCGAACGTACGACTTCTGCCGTTAGATAAGGCACAATACCATTGGGCCATCGGAACTCTTCTCCTACGATTCCAATTCCAAGAGGAACCGGAGTGTTGCTTTCGCGCACATCTTTTGCAGTTCCTAAGACAATGTCTCCTTCAAAAAACGCAAGTTGATCTATGTCACTGAAGGTTACCTTTATGTTTTGAACGCCATACGCTTTTCGTTGAATTTGAATTACTGTACTTTCTTTCAGCCCGCTTCTGAACATTTCAGCAGGCAAATCCATGTTGCTCATTGAACCTCCTCAATTCGTAGTAGTTTCATTTACATTTTGTAGTGGGCTCAAAAATCTGTTTCACTTTGTTTTCGAAAACCCCGGCCCAATCGTCAGCTGTGATGTTTTCGTTATTTTGTTTATGTAGCATCTCGACATGAGCTTCTTGGAACAGTAATCGAGTTCGGGCACGTGTTTCATCATTGAAAGTGGGTTTGCCATCTGCCGATAGCAGGACATATTTTTGTCGGACTAACTGTTGCATCAGGAACTGACGGCCGGCTTCCGTGACATTCGGACTGTCCATAGTTCCAGTAAAAGAGCCATTAAGTTCAACTCTGAGGTTTGAGGGCTTACTACTTTTATGCCAGAAACATTTTGATTTCCAATTGTTGAAATTCATTTTTGCGCCAGGCCCTGTTGTGTTTCCCGCACCTCCAAAAGTTGCTCCGACATCGGAGATGTAGACAAACGTGCTGTCACAAACGACCTGACCATTCTCAATTCGTAATCCCTTTTTGTCAGTGCACATTAATTTCTGCTGGCTTGGTTTGTTATCACCGTGCTGAATCAAAGCTGCTACTAACCTTAATCCATCTCTTTGGGCCTCAACGAGTTTAAGTTGGTCAGCTGTTAATGATTGATCAATCAATCCGATCTCTTTCCAACTGAATCCTTGTTTTTTATTATCATTGATTCCTTCCTGTTTTATTTTTTTTCCATGAAATCCAATCTCAACCGTTACAGGAAAGAAAGTACGTGCAGGTCCTGTGTCCGGTTTTGTTGTGTTAGACCAGGGATCTTCCGTACAACCCTGGCATCTGACCTTCATGACCACATCAATATCGGCTCCATAACCGAGCGACCAGAGCAAGCGAGAACCTGCAACTTCTGAAAAAATCTCCTTATTTTTTTCGAGTCCATTTTTAGGTGCATACTTAACTTTTACAGTTCCATATTTTTCAGTTTTGCAATAAAACTTCGGAGTTACTCCTGATTCTTGTTTCGCGGAGGTCGTCTCTTCTTGATCATATTTGCAGTCAAGGGTTCCGAGAGTTTTAAGTTCTGCAACTTCAGGAATTCCGTTTGCAATATCTAAGTCTGGTCCACGATCAGTCCAAAATTGTGCCTTTCGAATGAATTGCTCTTTTTGTTGCGCCGTGACAAGAATTTTTGTTGGTGTCTGGGCATTGAGATGAGCTGAGCACAGAGAGAACACAGCCAAACTAATTATCCTTTTTACTGAGCAGTTGTTCATAAGCATTGGTCATTGTGATTTTTGATCAGAGTAGCCTGATCGTTAATTTCCTTGCGCATTGCGTAGAACGCGGATACCCATCCATCGACTGTTGAGTCCGGATCCATGGCAGCAAGTCTTGAATATTCAACCAGACTCTTGATAAAGGCCGGGTTATTCAAAGGAGCAACTTTTTCCAAACGATCGTTTAACATCAATACAGCATCTTTTTTTACTTTCGCTGCATGGTCCTCAAAACGAATGCTTACTTCGCATGTATTGAGGTTTTTGAAGATCTTATGCTTCTGATATTTTTTAAGAATTCCACGAGGATTTACAAAGAGTCCGTCGCCTCCCATTGAAGATCCAACGTCCTGGATATAAGCAATCACTTGGGAGCACTGAATATTTTTCTCAGGCGTTTTTGTGTAAGTTCCGCAAGACAACCTGGTCTGTTTTCTAAGACTTCCGCTATTTAGATTAAAGAAATTTACTAAACTCCAGGCCAGTCTCATCGTATCGAATTGAGTAACTTGATCATTGCTCCATGTGTTAGTGCTGATATTTTGTTTAGCCCAACTCAACTTCCAAAAGTCTTGTTCATTCTTGTCATCCATTTCTATCGTTTTAAATGGCGGGTCACGTTCAATCGCTGCAAATCGATACGTAAAAGGTGCTGGGCCTGAGCTGTTAGTGAGCCATTTTCTTAGTCCTTTCCAATCTTCATTTCCTCCCAGAGCATTAACATCCTTAACTGCAAACATGTAATCAGCAGGTATCCCTAGAGTCCAATAAAGGCGGCTGACAAAGACTTCAGTTGCCACCTCATTGTGTCTTTTGTCATGGTTTGGTGGCACATTCCCAGTAGTGAATTTCACTTTATATTCATCCATATCGATTTTTTTACCATCGGAAGTTTTTACAAACTTCCCATTAGGATCGATAGAAATATCAGATAGAAGCCATGTCTTATTTTCCTGGGGAAATTTTTCATCAACTAGCGTGTTTAATTTTCCATCGGCTCCGGCAATTAAGGAGGCACAACGAACCTTAGGACTGTTGCCTACATCAAATCCGGCTTTTGCTTTGAATGCATAATGCGGTCTATAAACGCATGTTACTGATTTATCTTTTGAAAAGTTTCTCCAGGAGTCATCTCCGCTGTAATAACCGTTATCCAGAAATTGAATTAGTTGTTCATTCGTTTCGTCAGGCTGAGGTAATAGAAAAATGGTTCCTTTAAAACAGGTAATCTTGTGAGCTTCAGTTACCAATTTTCCATCGCTGGGAAATACACAATCGGCAGGTGAATTTCCAACCAGGTAATTCAGGGTGATCAATGCAATAAAAAACATAACCAGTTTTGAATTCATTTGTGAATCCTCCTTTCTGAACATTCTTGAATTGGAGTGGTGGATAGTATTTAGAAGAGCGTGGTTGATTTGAGTTAATTACAAATATGATCCGCGATTCTTTCGGAAAGCGCACTGATTGTGGCGGAAGGGTTAACACTTAGCGCAGTAGGAATGATGGAGCCATCTGCAACAAAAAGATTTGGATAATTCCACACTTCACCAAATTCGTTTACTACTCCATCTTCAATTCTGTCTGCCATCGGACAGCCGCCCAGCGGATGTGCTGTCACTAATTTCCTTGATGGCCATTTCCATAAAATGCTTGTTTGATATCGTCCGCCAATACTCTCACTCAGGTCCTTCATTCCTTTTTCCATTTGGCGGAACATTTTCATGCTTTTGTTATGCTTCCAATCGATATCAATACACTCATTGGAGAGTTTCATTTCACCATTAGCAGCATCCGAACCCATTCCGAGGTAAGGAAGAAATCTAGGTGTGATACCTCCGCTAAAGAGTCTGTTCAAGCCCAAAGTAAAATTTGTCGCTTTACTGAGTCCAAGTGTTTTAAATACGTAAATTTTTAGAAATGCTAAAAAGTTTTGCAGCCGGTTCGATGATGGCAACGCACCTTCTAAATACCATAAGAACACATCAGGGAATCCCAGATCTTCAATGTAGATGCTATCTTCAGCGGTCGAGTAATCGAGACCTGTTGTAATGCTTGGTCCGGCACCTGGGTCAACTTCATCTTTTGCATCCATTGCACCTGCAAGAATAAAATCGCCATTACCAGAAAAGTTTCTGCCGAGCATTTTGCTTAAATTCGGTAAGCTGTGATAAAGATCGCGGGATCGAAGCAAGATTTCTGTTGAACCTAGCGAACCCGCCGATACTATAACCGTCTTTCCGGAAACCTCGCCTGATTCAAACTCTTTTCCTGATTGATCAAATCGTTTGAAGAAGACGCTATAACCATTCTTCTCTGGTGCCTCAATTGGTTGGATTTTTTCAACCAAATGCAATGGGTAAACTTCGGCTCCACTCTTTTCAGCCACTGCGAGATATGTGAGATCAAGAGTATTTTTAGCGTGAACATGGCAACCAAGCATGCAGTTTCCACAGTTTACGCAGCCTCCTTGCAAAATTCCGCTGTAAGGATTCGTTCGTTCCACTCCTGTGTGAACACAGATATCAAGCAATTCGGCTTTTCTTCCAATCTGCTGAGCTGCTGTCATGAACGTAGTAGTTCGCCGCGGTAATAAATTTGCAGGTTGAGAAGGGAAGGGACGTGCATCCAACATTTCTTTAGCTTTGTCATAATACGGATCCAGGATTTCTCTCTTAACTCTTTTTGGCCATCGTGGATCCTCAAAAATTTTTCGCGGCGTGCGGATGTGCACATTGAAATAAACTAACGAACCTCCACCTACTCCACTTCCTTGTATTACATCAATCTTCTTGAAGATGCGGTAATCGAGTAATCCAAAATCCCTAAAATTCCAGAATGCTTTTGCGACTTGACCGGTCGTTCTGGGAAAGTCTTCCTTTTTCCATCGCTTGCCTCTTTCTAATACACACACAGACCTGCCGGCCTGTGCCAGTCTGCATGCGGTGATGGAGCCGCCAAAACCGGAGCCGATAATTACAACGTCATAACTTTTTTTCATACAAGGAAATTATCTTTAAGCGAGTACACTCAGTTTAGGTGTCGACAAGATCCCAGCCTATACGCAACCTTCGCAGGTGCCATTCTTCATCCATGACCACGAAATATTCGAAGAGCTGGTATTTATATTGTGAGATCGGTGTGTTTGGATTCCAGGGTTCAAGTGGATTTGTGGAATAAAATACCTGACCAAGATAAAAGCCCTCTGCAATCTGTACCAATTCATCGATACACAAACAATCTGGCGGTGGATTTTTCAGTTTCTTCCAGCGGTAGTTAAATTGAAGAACCTGTTTGCCGTTGTTATCAGGAGAAATGCTTGGAGCCAGCTTACTTATGAAAAAGAATGTTTGGGCATCATAACCATATAATCGGCGCTCCTCTTCGGTGGCATCTTCAATCCATGCACCGGCTATTTTTGCCGCTGCATGTGTGAACTTTTCTTTAGCGGTTCGAGAAACTATTGTATTCGAGCAAAAGTATGTGGGGACTTCCATTTTTTCGTAGCCATCGGTCAAATCGGCCAGTCGTTGTTTTGTTACAGGATCAAATCGCTTACCAGTCCAGGGAGAGAAAGACTTCATTAACCTCCAACCGACATTCAAACTGTTGATGTCGAAAGCGGCAAGAATTCCCTGGCTATGCCATGAAACTAAAGCCCCACGATAGAATCCATTAATATTTTTGGGAGCAATCCCTGCATTAAATAGAGTGTGAAGCTTTTTGAATACTGGTGATTTGTTGTCCAATCCTGAAATTAACGCGTCAGAATAATTCTTCATTAGACGCACGATCGTTCCAGCATCGGAAAGATCCTTTCGGATCTCTGAAAGTACAACGTCGTCTACGTTTCCATCTTTCGGATCCGCAAATGTAAAGGTGCTAAATTTATCAGGCTTTTGTGAAGCGATCCCAGGAGTAGATCCACTAATCTGAAACGTGACTGCCGCATCGGTTACCTCTAACTGAGGAAAGAGTTTCTTTGCTTCTTCGTTCCATTCTTCACGTAACAAAACGAAATAACCGAAATGCTGGTAATGATAACTTTCATGCGGTGACCGCGGATCATATTTCTCAAGAAGACGATCAGTAGCAAACAGAACTTGCCCAAGATAAACGCCATCTGCGATTTCAACACATTCGTCGATCAGGAATGTTAGTGGTGGAAAATTATCGAGGCCGACATATCTGTAATTTAATCGAAACACCTCGCGATTAGTTCCTGGATAAACAGACATCGCGCGATGAGCAGCAAAATGTCCACCATTACGATGATGACCGTATTTAAGATGTTCAAAATCGGGTACCTTCTTTAAGTGCCACAAAAATGTCAGGAGATCGGTTATTCCAACATTTACTGCCGAACGTTCTATTTCTAAGAAGTGATTGATACCACGAAAGACTTTGACGGTTTTTGGTAATTCGTTTCCAATAACTTGAGCTCGGTCGCCTTCACCCATGGGAGCAAAACTTTTGCCGGCCCACGGACAAACGCCGACAATAGATGTTCCCCATATATAGCCAAGCAGATTTCCATATTCAGCTAGTATTCCGCGCAAATCCCCGGTGCGAAGTCCCGGTACCACTCCGTAATAATGTCCCTCAAGGCCATCGGGAGTGGATCCTAATTCAAATAAGCGGGCCAACTTTCGCATCGGCAGTGAATTGTTGTCTGTACTTTCTCGAAGTTGCATCATGTAATCTTTGAGTACTTCAAGAACGGAATCTTTCCCTACTATGTCACCGCGAATTTGTTTAACGAGATCATCCTGTTGTGAGTCATCGATACATGTAAACGTTTTAAGTTTGTTGCTGGATATAGTCGGTCGCTGGGAGATTGTTTGTATTCCAGCATCCCGCAAAACTTTTGCTGGTATTTCCAGTTGAAATTCCTCTTTTAGACCTGCGTTGAATCTGACGCTTTCATCGGTCGTAAATAGAACTCTGTTGGATGCGGTTTTGACTTTTATATAAATGTCGGGAGCTTGATCAAAAAGATGCTTAAATCGACCTTCCTCATATTCAATGTTAAATCTGCCTTCAGGATCCGTCATGATCTCACCTAGAAGATCATCAAATGTATGATCCTTATCGAATGCACCAACAACCACTCCAGGAACAGGCAGATGACTCTCAGTTTCTCTTACTTGACCAAATACCCTGTATTGCATTTCCAAACTCCTTTGTATTTACCTTGGAGTAACCTCGCTATGGTGAATTCCTAAGTGATATCCAGTCCAACCCAAGGTGAATTGAGGGGGACGCCTCTTATAGCGCGCTCTGCGAAACGGTAAAATTTTGCTGTAAACTTCTTTAAATGTTTTGCGCTCGTACACACTAACCACGTTGTAACCTCTGTTACCCACAACAACATATTTTCCTTGAGGTGAAACACGCGCAGCATACACACCATCCATAATTCGCCAACCTGTGATGCGTAATGTCTGAAGCATGTAATGGGTACTGCTGTAACTTGCACGGCGAGCTAATGAACCCAAAAGATTTTCAATTTTTTGCCGCCAGGGTGAAATGCGAGCCCACAACGATGGAATATGTGGATGCACAATGGATTCATCGAAAGTGTCCAGCGGAATTTCAACAACAGCATGACTGCCGCCACTGGCAACATAAAGCCGGTTGTCTGCAGAACAATCCACATCGGAATTTAGATGTATTGGGAATTCCGCAGCGCTATTCCAAACTCGTGTGATTTTGGCCGTTGGCAAATCGATTTCATAAATGTATTCCCGCGCATAAAAAGGGGACCATTCTACCCAATCATCGTTGTCTGTAGTAAGTGAATATGTGAATGCATATCCAACAGGTTTGCTGGGATGAACACATACATGCCAGACATTATTTTGTACTCCAATGACTTTGGCTCTTTTTTCAGGTACTGATTCTTCAAGATCAAAGACACAAATTTGACGTACGTCATTCTTTTCCGGACCAAGATCGCCCATTAGAATCCATCTATGAGTGGAGTCCCATCGGAGTTCGTGAGCATTTTCCAAACAATGTGGGCCGATCAGTTCCGCACACTTTAGCTTATCTGCAGGAAATCGATACAGATTTTTGCCAATCGCACCAATAAATGATGCGCTATCGGGATACCATAGATGATGCGTGTTTGAACGAAGCCGATATTTTATATCCTCATAGTACTGAGTTGCTTGTCTGCCAATGACCCTCAACTTCTCAGGGTCTGTAATGTCCAGCAAAATGATTTGTTGACCAAAATTACCAAGGAGTGCCATTTTCCCATCGGGCGATAATGACGGATTATGTCCACCGCTAACACCTTCGTAAAACTGCACATAAAATTTCTTTTCTGGCCAATCAAAACGTAAAATTCCAGCGCTTCCGATTAAGCCATCTAATGGCCGACCATCTAATGCGAAGTAAGTGCTAAAGCGTTCTTCATCCATGAATATCACCTTCACTTTTTATTGTGTAAGTCATAGCTTCGCCACCTCACTTACATGCGGCTATTTTTGAATTCCTGTTTTAGAGAGGTTTAGATCACTTCAACATCATTCAGGTTCACTTCCGCTGCTACGGATCGCTGAATGATATCGATGGATAGAATGAGTCTGCATGTCCCTCGAACTTCCAGTATTCGACCTTCAATCCCACGTAAAGGACCTCTGCGAACAGTTACTCTTTTCCCACTACCGGAATAAATCTCTTCTTCAAACGCGATGCTATTTTCAATTAGTCTCTTGATTGCATCGATTTGCTCGACACTAACCGGAGTTGTTGTATCACCAGTTCCAACTAATCGAACAACTCCCGCGGTATTTAACACTGTGAACTTTTCAGCTATTGACATGTGAACAAAGAGATAACCGGGGAAAAGAGGCAGAAACACTCTTTTTCTTCTGTCCTTCCACCAATGAAGGCATTCTTTCAAAGGAAGATAATTTTGTATATTTTTTCTCAACAAAGCGGATTGCACTTTTTTCTCATGTCGGACAACAACATAAAGCGCGTACCACTCCATATCCTCCAATGAGCGCTCGTTTATTCGATCATCCTCTGTGAGCACTTTGACACATTCCAACTGAACACACCTCTCATCGCTTTGACGAGCAACTTATGTGCCATCCACTGAATCCTCGAGCCGCCTACAATAGGTAAAGCATGTACTAATCGATTGGATAGATGTCCGTGACAATTTCGGTATCTCTTTGGTATTTGTAAGCAGCTAAGACCGACATCAAATCCAGAGTGACAAAATTGTCACGCTTACTGTATGTATTTGTCAGGATTTTTGTGAGTTTTTTATTTTCTTTTTAGATTCTTTACGATACGTGAGGCGTATTTCTTCTAATTTGGACGGATTCAAGCTATACATGATTGGTAAACCGGTAATCTGTCTGGCAACAACCAGATTCCTTGAAACCAGATCTTCAATCACTTCCTCCACTCTAATTTTTTCATAATGAACTGTTCTCTCTAAAAGCCACCATTGTAGTATTCCTTCAATGGAGTCCTGCGCCTCAGGATTCTCCTCCAAATAAATCAGAATTCTTCGAGCAATTTCAGTTCTATTTGACTGTTTCACGAAATTCCACACTTGCAATTTCTCCAAGCAAGTATCACGCCAATATTTCTTGTAAATTGTTTTTGCAAGAATGTTCGGAGTGTTAGAAGAAGGCAAGCAATGAAAGGAACAAAGCTACGAAGTCTTTGTGAACCTAAAACGATCTGGATCTATCTGGTATTTGCGTAGGAGTTCATAAAATGCTCTTTTGTGTTTTCTGGCAGCAGCCGCTGCTTTGGTGACATTTCCCTGATACAGACCAAGTACTCCAGACAGATACGATTTTTCGAACTCTTCAACTACGCGCGCCTTTGCTTGTCTAAGTGAGACAGGATTGTCATTCTGATCTGTAATTGGCAGCTCGAAATCTCCCGCTGAGATCAAATCCTCCTGACAAAGAACTACTGCTCGCTCAACCGCATGCTCTAATTCCCGCACGTTTCCCGGCCAATCGTACAGAATTAGTTTGTCGATCGTACCAGGAACAAACCCGTTTATTTGTTTTGCACAGAGCAAACAATACTTTTTTCGAAAATATTCGGCGAGAAAAGGAATATCCTGACGCCGCTCCCTCAATGAAGGTAGTACTATTGAAAGAATGTTAAGGCGATAGTAGAGATCTTTTCGTAACGTCCCTTCAGTAATCGCAAGCTTTAGATTTGTATTTGTTGCAGCTATCACACGCAAATCAACTTGGTGCAAAGATGTAGATCCTAAGGCACGTACTTCTTTGTGTTGTAGAAAGCGTAGCAGTTTTACTTGCGAGGCCGATGATAGCGTATCGATCTCATCTAGAAACAATGTGCCACTGTTTGCTTCTTTTATCAGGCCATCTTTACGCGAAGAGGCTCCAGTAAAAGCTCCTTTTTCATGACCGAATAGTTCACTTTCAATGAGTTCAGTTGGTATCGCTCCACAGTTGACTGCAATAAACGGACCTCTTGATCTTGGACTTAAGTAATGAATAGCTCTTGCAAATAATTCTTTACCGCTTCCTGTTTCTCCAGAAATCAAAACTGTCGCATCACAGCCAGCAATAATTGGGATCTTATTAATCTCACGAACAAATTCTGGACTCGCTCCAATCAGACTATGTAAACCTACGGACTGAAGCAATCCGAACTCTACATTCTTTTTGCGCTTCAATTGTTCCAGCAATCTCCAAATACGCGGTAAAACGTCGGTGGATCTGATTGGCAATGTAATAAAATCGCTGGCGCCGGCGCATAATAATTTGTACATCTCCTCAGGATCTGATGTTTCCAGTACTACAACCACTACTGGTCCATCGCGATTGCATCGAATTTCCGGAATTAGAAAGCGTGCTTCGCTTAATGAACTCGCAGGGACGTTAAATAGGATAATATCCGGATTCCTAGAAAGAATATTCGACACGAATTCACGAGAATAATCCGTTGGCCATGATGCTGAAAGCAATTCCGCTTGAAAAGGCACGAGTGATTCCGGTGATCTAATTATGTCCCATAGAATGGAACCCGTCCCAGGATTGAAATCCAGAAGAAGAACTTTTGAAGCCTGCATAAATCCTCACACGACCCAGGTGATCCCCAAATGATTCTCAGTGAATCATTTCCCCTATACGGAATCATCCCTTTAACTAAGACGGAAGGCGCGAATCTCAAACGACAGTAGCTTTTTTTAGACGGTGTCGTTTTGGCGTGGATTGCGAAAGCTTCCGCAGCCGGACAAGAATACATTGAGGAGGTTATTGATGCGATCGTGCAGACGAAATGCTGTCGACCAAGCTGGAGTAGATCCTAATATGTTAGCTCTAATGAATATGGGCATCACACCCGCCTCAGGAATAGATGCCCTCTCTAGTCAAAAGCAGTATATACGTCACACATTAAACAAGTCAAATCAACACTATAAAAAATTAGTAGATTTTGATCCCTTTTGGGACTTCGATCGGTACATAAATTTTTGGTGGGTCATACAAACTATCTGACTTAGTTAATGATAACGGAGTGCTAAATGAGTGATGATTTGCAGATTGTAATTGATAAAAATGCCGACGAGAATGTAAAGAATATTCATGCTGCAGTTTCGCCTGATTGTAGCTATCGGCTTGTCAGAGATGCTGTGAATGCCGCTCAAAGTACACTTGATCTGTATATCTGGTATTGCAACGACAATTCGGGGGCGGCGCGCAATCGCCAAATACTTCATCGATCAATATTCCGGAACCACAGGTGCAGGAACAACAGAGGCTACGATCTTATTTGCTGCCCTGGAGGGCACGATAAAGCCAGGCACGGGCGACCATCCACTCACGTTCCACGGTTGCGTCTGAAATTTCCAGAACTTCTGCAATTTCATCGGCTGTCATCCCGCCAAAAAATTTCAACTCTACAATGCGGCTTTTGCGTGCATCAAAAGCTGTCAATTCAGTGAGTGCTTGATCGAGCGCAATCAGATCAATATCAGGTTTTCGTGTGGTGCTTTGCTCTGTGTTGCCAGCTTATGATTTTTCATGGCGCCCCGGATTAAAGCCAGCAGAAAA
>AR_comb_assmDRAFT_10849817_pt1 | contig 15450 bp, 17 predicted proteins | sample ArasoioldDNA_FD_10543 | JGI IMG/M metagenome (IMG submission 10543) | reverse complement strand
CCACCGTCCGAAGGTGTGCTCCAAATTGTTCGTAGATCTCTAAAAGATTTCCTTCAGCAAAGAGATGTAGATCAACCTCGCCCATGATCGCTCCATAGGAATAGGGATCGTGCACAATCGCGGTTGATCCATCCACGCCAGTCAGATGCAATTCATAACTCACGTTCTGCCGAATCCCCCGCAGACATGCTTGGAAAAATCCTTCCGGGCGGAGCCGTTCAGCCGGAAAGCGCTCGTCACTTTTGCGGGTTAAGACAACTTCAACTTTGGCCACATCTGGCCGGTAAACACGAATGGCAAGATCATCACCGACTCGATGCGGGCCCAAGATCCGAAACGGATCAGGATGCGCTCCCGCAATAAGTTTATCTACTTCATCTGCCGGCACCCCGGAAACATCAAACGAACTCATGCACAAGCGCCAACTTAGAGCCTATCGAAAAAAAGTCCCGCCGGATTTCAGCCTTAACCAGATCTCTTTTTTCGACTCCACGCCATTTCTGTCTAGCACCTTCGCTGATCTCGTGTCTCGTTAGCTAGGCAGTGCACGCATGAAATATCACTATTACACCTGCGATGTTTTTACTCAGACGCGATTCGGAGGGAATCCTCTCGCTGTCCTTCCCCATGCTCAGGGGTTATCCGATCGGCAAATGCAACAGATCACCCGCGAGTTTAATTACTCGGAGAGTACGTTTGTTTTGCCACCGGAGAAGGGTCAGACGCGCAGAGTCCGGATTTTCACGCCTGGGCAAGAGATTCCGTTTGCTGGTCACCCCAACGTTGGAACCGCGTTCGTCCTTGCCACCATTGGCGAACTCGGTGATATCCGCTCGTTGTCCGAAGTCACCTTTGAGGAAAAGGCGGGATTGGTTCCGATTCAAATTGAGACTCAAAGTGACAAAGTAACATCGTGTGAATTGACCGCGCCGGCACCGCTTTCGTTAGGCGACAATCTGCCAATTGAACTGATCGCTGCCGCTGTTTCCCTGCCGGACAAGGAGATCGAAACGAACGCGCACCATCCCCAAATCGTGTCAGTTGGACTCCCCTTCATCATCACCGAGGTAAAAGATCTCGATGCCCTTGGACGAGTCCGCATAAATACTGCAGGATTCGAAGCTGTCCGTGATTATCTCTCCGGTGAGAGTGTGCGCGCCTCGATTTACCTTTATACGAAAACCAAAGGCGACGTGGATTTGCGGGCACGCATGCTCGCACCTTTAAGTGGCGTCCCAGAAGATCCCGCAACGGGAAGCGCAACCTGCGCTGTTGTCGGCCTGTTGGCACATCTCAAAAAAGAGCCAACTGGCTCTTACAAATTCCGGATTGCGCAAGGCGTCGAGATGGGCCGGCCAAGTCTCCTTTCCGCCCGCGCCGAGAAGGCGAATGGAATCATCCAATCAAGCCATGTAGGTGGCGCATGTGTCCTCGTTAGTGAAGGAACCCTTGAAGTTTAGCGGAGCTTGAAATTAGTTGAGTCGTTACGTGACTACTCTGAAAGCTCTTCAGGGCGACATTACCACTTTGGCGGTGGACGCAATCGTCAACGCTGCAAACAGCTCGCTTCTTGGCGGCGGCGGAGTGGACGGGGCAATCCATCGTGCGGCCGGCCCAAAACTATTGAGTGAATGCCGCTCCCTCAATGGTTGTAAAACGGGAAACGCAAAAATTACTTGCGGATACGAGCTTCGGGCAAAGTACGTGATCCACACTGTTGGCCCAGTATGGAATGACGGGACGCGCGGTGAACCGCAGCTTCTCGCTTCTTGTTATCGACGCTCACTTGAAATCGCCGCTGATCACGAAATCAGTTCCATTGCCTTCCCCTCCATTAGCACAGGCGTGTATAACTATCCTTTTAAGGATGCGGCCCAAATTGCAATCGCAACGGTCAGAGATTTCACCACCGAGCAAACATCACTATCCGAAGTAATTTTCTGCTGCTTCTCAAACAGTGATTTCAAGATTTATTCAGATCTACTGCAGCGCTAAGCAGTGAGACACTTAAACTTCAACCTTAAGACTAAAAGCTCCCAAACCTGGCTGAATGGCAAACGGCGAAACGATTGAGTCCTACGTTCCAGCACGGTTGGACCGGATGCCTTGGAACCGGTGGCATTGGTTAATTGTCATTTCGTTAGGGGCCACCTGGATTCTTGATGGCTTGGAGGTCACATTAGCTGGAGCGCTCGGGGGGATTTTGACCCGCCCGGAGACATTAGGGTTAACTACTACCCAAGTTGGCGCGAGTGCGACTTGCTACCTTGCTGGCGCAGTCTCAGGCGCGGTGCTCTTTGGCTATGGAACAGATCGGTTTGGTCGCAAGAAACTATTCTTCGTCACCGTCGCGGTTTATCTCCTTGGGACGGCACTCTCCGCTTTCTCTTGGAACTTTTGGAGCTACATGTTGTTTCGCGCTCTAGCCGGCGCAGGAATCGGTGGCGAATACGCGGCGATCAACTCTGCGATTGATGAACTGATCCCAGCTCGTGTCCGCGGCCGAGTTGATTTGATGATCAATGGTTCGTACTGGGTCGGCGCCGCTCTCGGTGCGACCGGGATGCTCTTCTTGCTTAATCCGGACCTCTTCCCAATTTGGTTGGGATGGCGGTGCGCCTTTGGAATCGGCGCGTTCCTTGGTCTCATTGTGATTTTCTTTCGCCGCTGGATCCCGGAAAGCCCGCGTTGGCTAATGATCCATGGTCGTAATCATGAAGCCGAAAAGATCGTTTCCGATGTAGAACACAATATTGGTGACACGGTCGATTTATCTCGCCCCGCAAATCGCACTGAATTGTTTGTGACTCGGATTCGAACGCGAACCCATACTCCGTGGCACGAGATTTGGGACGCTGTTGTGCACCAACATCGCCGTCGTTCGGTTCTCTGCTTTGTCCTGATGCTGACCCAAGCTTTCTTCTACAACGCGATCTTTTTCACTTACGCCCTGATCTTGATGCGATTCTACAGCGTGCCCGAGAAAGATGTCGGCAGCTTTCTTCTGCCCTTTGCTTTGGGAAATGTTCTCGGACCACTCTTACTTGGATCGTTGTTCGACACGATCGGCCGGATACGGATGATTACAGCTACTTACATAATCGCTGGTATCTTGCTGGCGCTCGCTGGATGGCTTTTTCACGCGGGATTGCTTACCGCCAAGACGCAAACTCTGGCTTGGAGTATCATCTTTTTTGTCGCATCAGCTGCAGCGAGCTCCGCCTATTTGACAGTAAGCGAAATTTTTCCTCTCGAAATACGGGCCCTAACAATCGCGCTTTTCTACGCGATTGGAACCTTGGCTGGCGGGGTCGGAGCGCCAATCCTCTTCGGATGGATCATCGGAACTGGATCAACCACGGCGTTGTTCATCGGCTATTTGGCCGCAGCGATCCTGATGATCTTTGGTGGAATTGCCGAGACATGGCTGGGTGTGCCGGCGGAACAACGATCGCTCGAGCATGTGGCCGCACCGCTCTCGAGCGTTCGCTGATGAGTGAGAGTTGAGAGTTGGTAGTTGAGAGTGCAGTATTGGCACCGATCGCCGAATCCAAGACCTAACGTTATGAAACCAAGAGTGCTCTTTACTGTCTGCATGTTAGTCACAGCGCAGTGTGCATTTTCGTGGGACACAAAATCTGATGAAGAAGCTCTCTGGAATCTGGAGCGCGCTTACTGGCAATACGTCGAGAAGAATGATTTGGCAGCATATTCGAACTTATGGCACACCGAGTTCCTGGGCTGGCCCTCGGTTAGTGCGACACCAGTTCAGAAGGATCACATTACCGACTGGATTACTTCGCAAACCAACAAAGGACTCAAGTGCAAAACGGGTGAACTGAAGCCTGCTGCGATCAAAGTCACCGGTGACTTCGCCTTCGCCTGCTATTGGATCACTTTCACTTGGCTCGATCAGGAAGGAAAAGGAGCGCCCCGTACCTTTCGCATCACCCACGCTTGGCTGCGGAATGCAAAGGACTGGCGAATCGCTGGTGGGATGTCGATGCCCGAAGCTGAGGGTCCGACAAAATGATTATGCTCTGACCTAAAACGCTTCGAAAATGAACCACAGCAGTACACAAACGACGCTCGCGGCGATGGAGGAAATTCCCCCAGTTCCCGATCCCAAGACGCCGATTCCTCGCCAGATCCGTTACATCATCGGTAATGAAGGTTGCGAGCGTTTCAGCTTCTATGGGATGCGGAATATCCTGACCGTCTTCCTCGTTTCGTCGTTACTCACCTATCTGCCTGAGCCCGAGCGCGCGAGTGCCGCGAAAGAAGTGTTCCATACTTTTGTGATCGGAGTTTATTTCTTTCCATTAATCGGGGGCTGGCTTTCAGATCGATTCGCCGGGAAATACAACACGATTCTTTGGTTGAGTCTCGTTTACTGTGTCGGCCAATTTCTCCTGGCGATATTCGACAAGAACCGGACCGGCTTTTACACAGGACTGGCTCTAATCGCGATTGGTTCAGGTGGGATCAAGCCGTGTGTCGCCGCATTTGTTGGAGATCAGTTTGATCAGACCAATAAACATCGAGCCAAGGTAGTGTTTGACGCCTTTTATTGGATCATCAATTTCGGTTCGTTCTTCGCTTCACTGCTCATGCCGATTTTTCTGCGAAGTTTTGGCGCGAGCATAGCGTTCGGAATTCCGGGCGTACTGATGTTCATTGCGACCGTCATTTTGTGGATGGCGCGCAAGCAGTATGTGATGGTCCCCCCAGCCCCTCCGAATCCTGATTCTTTTCTCAACGTCTCGCGCACAGCGCTTGCAGGAGGAACACCGGGGCTTGTTCTGGCGATCATCGGTCTGATCGCGGCTCTTGGATCTTTCCTATTGATGCCGAAATTTGGATTTGTGATCGCGGCCTGCCTTGCGCTGGTGTCGATCATTGGATTCGGTGGTATGGGAGTCTGGCTTCAGCTCGAGACAGCTCGAGGAAAACATCCAGACGAAGCAATTGAAGGCGCACGGGCGGTACTGCGCGTTCTCGTGCTCTTCGCGTTGGTAACGCCCTTCTGGTCACTATTCGATCAGAAGGCTTCTACATGGGTGCTACAGGCGGATGCGATGACGAAGCCGAGCTGGTTTCAATCGTCACAAATGCAGGCGCTGAATCCTGCCTTGGTGATGGTGCTCATTCCGTTCAACAACCTCGTGCTTTATCCAATGTTGAAACGACGTGGATACGAAATGACGGCGCTGCGGCGAATGACGACGGGAATCGCTTTCTCCGGGCTGTCGTGGATCGTCGTGGGACTTATGCAGGTTGTGCTCGATGGTGGCAACGCCTTCTCAATCACGTGGCAAGTTGTGCCATATGCATTACTCACATTCGGCGAAGTACTCGTCTCCGCGACTGGTCTCGAATTTGCATACAGTCAGGCGCCATTAGCGATGAAGAGCGTATTGATGGCTTTTTGGAATCTGTCTGTAACAATCGGCAATCTCTGGGTGCTGGTTGTAAACGCCGGGGTTAAGAATGCTGCCGTCATCGATTTCATCAAGTCGAGTGGGTTTGGCGTAACGGCGTTTCAGATGTTCTTTTTCGCGGTGTTCGCATTCGCCGCCGCGCTCGCATTTGGCCTCATGGCACGGAGTTACCCGTTGGCGGATCACTATCGAAAGACGTAGCAGCCCCGTGGGCTATTTTCGGAAAAGGCAACAGCTCGTCTCCTTGTTTTTCCGTTTCCCTTGTGTCGCAGCCGTCGCATAGTGATTTGATGGAATCGTCCGTAACTGATGCCGCCGAAGCACTGCTCCAGACTTATACCGAAAGCGGTGGGATAAATTATCTCGCCGCGGCGGCACAATTACCTTCTCGCTCTGCGATCGAAGATGCTTGTGTCGATCTGATGAGTTTGATGTTCCCCGGATTCCACGGTGCAGCACTCGCGGACTCAAGCGATTTACCGGACGTCACCCGGAGCCGAATCAAGCGTTTGCACACGCTCATGAAACCAGAAATAGCGAAGAGTTTTGGCCAGGATCCGCATAGCGATTCCGCACAGCAAAAAGCCGACAAAATTCTCTCCTGGTTTATGGCCCAGCTGGGACAACTGCGAAAGGTGCTCTGGACTGATATCGATGCAGCATATGAAGGGGATCCTGCCGCAGTCAGCTACGAAGAGATCATCAGCTCCTATCCCGGACTTGAAGCGATCGCGATCCAGCGCATGGCGCATCTCTTATATGAAAAAGAAGTGCCACTTATTCCACGGCTAATGACGGAATGGGCACACGCCCGGACCGGCATCGATATTCATCCCGGAGCAAAAATCGCTTCGCATTTTTTCATCGATCATGGGACGGGCGTAGTGATTGGAGAGACCTGCGAAATTGGTTCACATGTGAAGTTATTTCACGGCGTTACTTTAGGGGCGCGAAGTTTTCAGCGCGACGAACAGGGACGCATTCGGAAAGGTGGCAAGCGACATCCCACTGTAGAAGATTATGTCACTATCTACCCGAACTCGACCGTACTCGGTGGCGAGACCGTAGTAGGAGCGCGTAGCACGATCGGCGGAAACGTTTTTCTACTTCAGAGTGTCCCACCTGACTCTCTTGTCTATTACGAAGCGGAACAGATGCGAGTTGTGCCGAAGCATTCGCACTCGAAGTCGGGACGCGACTTTCCTTCGAAATGATTTATCTCGATTACAACGCGACCACTCCGCTTTGTAAACCAGCGCTCGACGCCATTCTGCCCTTGTTGGAGCAGCATTATGGGAATCCATCAAGCGTGCACATAGCCGGACGCGAGGCGCGGGCTGCGGTAGATGATGCCCGCGATCGTCTGGCGAATTTGCTGGGCGTCCAACCGCATGAACTCATCTTTACGAGCGGCGGCACTGAATCAAATAATCTGGCAATTCTTGGTCTGGCTCGCGCGAACCGAGAACGTGGACATCATCTGATTTGCGCGAGTACCGAACATCACGCGGTTTTGAATGCGTTCGAATACCTCGGCCGACGCGAAGGGTTTGAAGTCACGTTTCTGCCGGTAAATGAATGTGGTCGGATTGATCCGAATGAACTCAAACGCCTGATTCGGAACGAGACCATTCTCGTTTCAATCATGAGCGCAAACAACGAGACCGGTGTCCTTCAGCCAATAGAAGAGCTAGCGCAGATTTGTTACGATCGGGGGGTTCTCTTTCACAGCGACATGGTGCAGTCGTTCGGGAAACTTGAGACGCGCCTCAATCAAGCTGGACTGGCAGCTGCAAGTTTTGCCGCGCACAAATTTCACGGACCAAAAGGAGCGGGCTTGCTTTACCTCCGCGCTGGTTTGCCAATCGAAGGGATTCAGTTTGGCGGGGCGCACGAGAATCAGCGTCGTCCAGGAACGGAGAACGTGGCAGCGATTGCCGGAATGGCAGCCGCAGCGGAATGGATTCTCAATGGTCGAGTCGGGGAGCAGGATCGTCAAAGATCGTTGTGTGATCGCTTGTGGAATCAGATCAGCAGCTTTCCGAGGGCGAGGCAAAACGGCGATGCGGTCCATCGATTGGCCAATACCCTCAATGTCAGTTTCCACGGATTAAGTTCTGAAACGATTCTGATGGCACTAGATTTGGAAGGAATCTGCGCGTCGAGCGGTTCGGCCTGCATGGTGGGATCGGTTGTCGCCTCCCACGTTCTCCTGGCAATGGGTTTGCCAGAAGCAGTGGCAAGCTCAGCAATTCGCTTTTCCTTAGGACATGAAAACACCGAAGCTGAGATTGATCAGGCCGGCGAAACAATTACAAAAGTCATAAGCCGTATCGACTCCGCTAAATCGAAGGAGAAGATTGAAGCATATGCGGTTGTCTAAACAACTTGAGCTAACCCTTCCCAAGGGCCCATCACTCGTTGTGCTCGGACGTGATTTCGGGCTTGAAGGAAAAGCCAGAAGAATTCTGGAAGAATTGGGCGCATCGGAACTGGCAAGCGCTCTGCAGGTAGAATGGAATGCGAGGCTTTTTAGCGCAGCCGGACGCGCAGATTTTCGCCGCCAACTTATTTCACTAAATCCGCGTTTGCACGAGCACGGTCCAGCGGAGATTGATCGCACTCTACGCCACGAACTGGCTCACCTCCTCGCACAGTCGAGAGCGGGTCGCCGGCGTGTTGCCCCTCACGGGGCCGAATGGAAGAAGGCCTGCCGCGATTTAGGGATTGGCGGTGAACCGCGGACCCATGCCCTACCCTTCCCGGTTAAAAAGCGGACGCGTCGCTTCATATATATATGTCCCCGATGCGGAAAGGAATTCCCGCGTGTTCGCCGGATAAAACGCTCGGTCGCGTGTCTGGATTGCTGCCGCCAATTCAACCGTGGCAAGTTTGATCGGAGCGCGCAACTCCGACTGATTTCGGAGGTTAACTCTTAACTCTCTCCGCTCTCCCCTTTCTTCGCTTTTTGTCCGCGTAATTTGGCCTGGATGAAAAGATCAATCCCTCCGTCCATGACAGCCTGGACGTCGCTCGTTTCAGCACCGGTGCGGTGATCTTTCACCATCTGATATGGCTGGAACACGTAGGAGCGGATTTGGCTGCCCCACGCGATGTCGCCCTTCTCACCATATTGCCTATCGATTTCCGCCCGCTTCTTGTCCTGCTCGATCTCGTATAGCTTCGCTTTCAACATCCTCATCGCCAGCTCACGATTGCGACCCTGACTTCGCTCGGCCTGACAAGCAACGACGATCCCGGTTGGTTTGTGCAATAGTCGAACAGCGGTCTCAACCTTATTCACGTTCTGCCCACCTTTTCCGCCGGAGCGAAACGTGTCGATTTCAATGTCCGCCGGGTTGAGATCGATCGGCTCTGAATCGGTAATCTCCGGAACAACATCGACGCTGGCGAAGGAGGTGTGTCGTCGTTTGTTGGCATCGAATGGCGAAATCCGCACCAAGCGATGGACTCCAAGCTCGGGATGAAGATGGCCGTAGGCATACTCGCCTTGGACAAGGAGAGTGGTTGATTTGATACCAACCTCTTCGCCTAACTGCACATCAATTGTCTGCGAGCTAAACCCGTTTCGTTCGATCCAGCGTTGATACATCCGCAACAGCATGTCGGCCCAATCACATGATTCCGTTCCACCCGCCCCTGAATGGATAGTCAGAAATGCGTTTGATCGGTCGTGTTCACCCGAAAGAAACTGACGGAGCTCAAACTCTTCGATCTCATGCAAAAGCCGCGCGTATTCTGTCGCAGCATCTTTTTCTACTTGGGCACGCGAGGCCGGATCTGTCTCTTCGGCTGCGAGCTGCTGGAGAGCATCGAAGTCGACAACCGCCCGTTCCAGTTCACGAAAGGGATTGAGAAGTGAGCGTAAACGGGACACCTCTTCGACTTCGCCTTGGGCGCGCTCGCGGTTGGACCAAAAATCTGGAGCGCTCATGCGCTCTTCTAACGTGCTGAGCTGACTCTCTAGCTTCGGGACGTCAAAGGAACCTCCGCAATTCGCGCACGCGCGCCTGGAGATTTTCTGCGTCGATTACCGGAGCCTCCGTAGCCATAGACATTTTATCGCTCGTTTGCGTTTTAGACGCAAATTTGTCCCGTGAGACAAATATGCCCGATGGGTCCGCTGCTAGTTCCGCTTTCCTGGCGGCAACGGGTCAACCCGGAAAATTGTCTCGCCTTCCTTCATCAGGTCGAGCCGATCACGCGCTAGCGTTTCCAGATAGGTTGGGTCAGTTTTCAGGAGATTCACTTCGCGTGTTTGCCGAGCGAGCAGAATTTTCTGCTCGTTCACCTTTGCCTGAAGGTTTTCAATTTCCGCCCGGCTCTGCGCCAATTTCTTCGATTGCGGCAAGAAGAGACTCACAATCACAAGCAACAGCACCAGGACCAGCAACGCGCGAAGAAGCCTGTTCAGCCGTTGCCAAACGGACGCTTCGCGCCGCGCGCGGAATTCGCCATAGCCGGAATGATCCACTAGCGCATCTTACCGCCGTAAACGGCGTTGTCACCAAGTTCCTCAGCGATTCTCAAGAGTCGGTTGTACTTCGCCACCCGATCCGTCCGACAAAGTGATCCGGTTTTAATTTGTCCCGCGTTTGTCGCCACTGCGATGTCTGAGATCGTCGTATCCTCGGTTTCACCCGATCTATGGCTAATCACCGCGGTGTAACTATTCTTCGTCGCTAGGTCGATGGCAGCAAACGTTTCCGTTAATGTGCCAATCTGATTTACTTTGATCAAAATAGAATTGGCCACGCCTTGCTCGATCCCCTTGCGTAAAAATTCTACGTTCGTGACAAAAAGATCATCCCCCACCAGTTGAATCTTGTCCCCAAGACGCGTGGTCATCTTTTTCCATCCGTCCCAATCGTTCTCCGCACAGCCATCCTCAATCGAGATGATCGGGAAACGGCGCGAAAGGGTTTCATAATAATCGATCAATTCCTCTGCCGAACGCTTTGAGCCATCGGATTTCTTAAAGACGTACGCGTTTTGTTTTTTGTCGAAGAACTCGGAGGCAGCGGGATCAAGCGCGACAAAGATCTGTTCGCCAAATTTGTAACCGGCTTTCTCTACCGCACGCGCGATACATTCGAGCGCGTCCTCTGCCGAATCGAGTTTTGGTGCGAAACCACCTTCGTCTCCAACGGCAGTCGAAAGGCCTCGATCATGGAGGACTCCCTTGAGTGCGTGAAAGACTTCCGCGCCATAACGAAGCGCTTCCGCAAAGGAGGGTGCCCCTTTTGGCATGATCATGAATTCCTGAAAATCGATGGGCGCGTCGGAATGGGCTCCACCGTTCAAAATATTCATCATCGGGACCGGCAAAACCCTGGCGGACCTGCCGCCAAGATAACGAAAGAGCGAAACTTTATCCGCAGCAGCCGCAGCATGGGCAGTGGCAAGGGAGACCCCCAGGAGCGCGTTTGCCCCCAATTTCTTTTTGTTGGGCGTACCGTCGAGAGCAATGATGGTTTCATCTACCTTCGATTGTTCCAACGCATCGAAACCTTTGATTGCGGGAGCGATCACTTCGTTAACGCTATGCACCGCTTTGGAAACACCCTTACCCCCATAACGTTTTTTGTCTCCGTCCCGTAATTCCCATGCCTCATGTTCACCCGTACTCGCTCCGCTCGGAACGGCAGCGCGCCCCATTGCGCCCCCCTCAAGATGAACATCGACTTCGACTGTTGGATTTCCGCGCGAATCCAGAATCTCGCGCGCGTATACTTTGGCGATACCTGTGAGCACCATAATCTTGGGATTACACCAACTTCGGCCTAGGGCAATGATGTTTCTTCATCGCGACCTTTCAAAAACAGGCGTCGAGATTCCAATTGGCAATTCGCCGAGGAGAGGGATAGTCTGCGGCATGATCTGTCGAATGGGATTTGCGGGAGCGCTCTTTTTGCTGGGCGTTTCTACAATGTTTGCCGCGGAAACCGCATCTCTCCCGCAAGAACAGCTTGCGAAGGCAATCAAGACCGATTCGTTAACGATTCCAACACCGGGGGAGCTTTTCGCCGCGCTCGAAAAACCGGGCAAGATTGATTGGCCAGGTCAATATCGGACGCCGATCCCGGTCTCGTATCGAAATCGAGCCCAAATCGCGTTGAATCTTGGCGGATTGATTGCAGACGGCTTTATCGCTGTTGAAGCGCAAGATAGCCAGCAAGTGAAAAATATCGGCACCGATATCATCAAGCTGGCAAAGGCGCTTGGCGTAAGTGAAAACGTGCTAAGCCGCGGGAACAGCATCAACGAGTTTGCCGAGAACAGCGAATGGGACGCTCTCCAGGAAGAGCTCGAGGCGACTCAAAATGAAGTGAAGAACTCGATGAAGTCGCACAGTGACCAAGACCTCGTCATTTTGGTTAGCCTTGGTGGTTGGATTCGCGGGACCCAGGTCGTTAGTGCATCGATCATTAAGAATTACGAGGAGCGAACTGCGAAAGTGTTGCGCCAACCGGCCGTAGTTAGCTTCATCCATTCCAAGATGAATGAGATCGCGCCGACCTTGCGGGATGAACCGCTTGTCAAAACAGTTGGCGATCAGCTTCCTGCCCTTGAAAAACTGGTCGCGTTTCAGCCTAACAAGGCTCCCACGCTCGAAGATGTTAAAAAGGTAAACCAAACCGTCAGTAAGTTAATCGAAGAGATTCAGAAAAAGGTGGAGACGAAATGAAGCGGCAAATTGCAGTCTTGTGCGGCTTGTTAAGCCTCCTGAGCGGTATTCCGGTTTGGGCGGAGACGGACGAGGAAGTCGAGGCCCACAAATTAGTTCTCGATCTCACCGGAGCTTTTAGCAACGACGGGTTCAAACTTCGCGATGGTTATTGGACCGGTCCCATCAAACCGCGCGAACATGCGCTCGTAGCGGTGAATCTATTTGCGGGAAATCAATATTGGTTTTCCGCCGCCGCGAACTCTAAAGCCAAAAAAATCTCCGTGAATGTTTACGACGAAAACGGGAAACCGGTTGTCACGGAAATGTATAATTCCGGCGACAAAGCGTCTGCTGGATTTTCTCCTACGACCAGCGGGCAATACTACATTTCGCTCAATTTGCTCGAGGGCGAACCAACTACCTTCTGCCTGGTATACTCATATAAGTGAGGGCGCATCCAGCATGCTTGGCAGCGGGAAGGCCCTTCTGTCGACAGGCCACTATCGGGTTTGCGTTTCTCTTCGTCCTGTTTTCCGGCTGTACCACCTCCCCTCGGACCGCGCAACATTCTCCGACTGCTGCCAGACTCTTCGCCGTCACGGCTGATTCCGCAGCTTTCTTTCGTCACGGACCCCAGCAGGGGCGGGATCCAGATCTGAAATTGCCGAAGAACACAATCGTGAAAATAATTCGCCCTTCTTTCGGGTACACAAAAATTCAACTGGTCGCATCGGGCCTACAAGGATACGTCGCTAGCGAAGAAATCGGTCCGGCACCGGTTACATTGCTTGCCGCTGCAGAGCCGCCACCCGCCATTCGAAGAGCCCAGGAACAATTCCACTTCAACTCAACCGATCCCCGCCTGGTTCCGCCGCCAGAACATTTGCCTGACCCCGACCTGCCCCCTTCCCCTCCGGATACTCCACAATAAACACGCTAAAAGATTGCCCTCCGTGCTTCGCGGGATCAATCTGCCAATAGCGTGATCACTTCGACTCAGGTTTTCTATGAAGGAAACGTTCAAGGCGTCGGGTTCCGTTACACTGTGCGACAAATAGCCAAGGGCTTCGATGTCACCGGTTTTGTGCGCAATCTGCGCGATGGCCGGGTCGAGCTCATGGCTCTCGGCGAAACTGACGAAGTAAGTTCTTTCCTCGAGGCCATAGGGCAAAGCGAATTGCGCGCTCATATTAAGAAGCAGTCCGAAGAACAGGTTGCAGATCCACCCCCACTCCGCGGCTTTGAGATTCGGCATGATTGATCCCGCAGTCGCTGTTACCGGCGCTACCAAGATTTTTTCCACTCCATGGCGGAGGCGCTCCGTCGTCGCGGTGCGTGAGTTAAATCTAAAGGTTTCCGCGGGGCAAATCTATGGGCTGCTTGGACCGAATGGGTCCGGCAAGAGTACGACTTTGAAAATCATACTCGGCCTCATTTCGCCAACGAAGGGTCGAGTTAAGATTTTCGGACGGGATAGTCGAGAAACCATCAGCCGTGAAGGAGTTGGTTTCTTGCCAGAGAATCCTTATTTTTACAAATATCTCACCGGCAGCGAGACGCTTCGTTTCTATGGAAAACTCTGTGGGATGCAGGGTGCAAGACTGGCGAGTCGGGTTGATGAGCTCCTCGAGCTTGTTGGCCTAACTAGTGCGGGTGACCGACGTCTGAGCGGTTATTCGAAAGGAATGTTGCAGCGGATTGGACTTGCCCAAGCGATCGTCCAAGAACCGAAGCTCGTTGTCCTGGATGAACCAACCGCCGGAGTTGATCCAGCTGGCGCCCGCGAGATCCGTGACCTCATTCTCAGTCTAAAGCAACGAGGCATTACCGTTTTGCTTTCGTCACATCTCCTTGAGCAAGTACAGGAAATTTGTGATCGTGTTGGAATTCTGGCAAACGGGACCCTTGTGCGGGAAGGCGGATTGCAGGATCTGCTAGCGATTGAAAACCGAACCGATCTCGTGTTCGAGAATGCCTCGCCACAATTGCTTTCCGAAATTGAATCACTTGCCACGCAATCAGGCGCACGTTTGATCGAACAAAGCCGGTCGCGCACATCGCTCGAGCGCCTCTTCCTCGATGTAACCCAATCCCGGTCAGAGCATCGGTCGAAATCCCCCCATGAATAAATCTACATATCTCCACCTCTCTTTCGCACGAATCGCAGCAATCACCGGAAACACATTCACTGAACTAACCCGCCTAAAAACGTTCTACGTCATCCTTCTCTTTTCCCTCCTCTTGATCGGCAACTCGGTCTTCATGGCACAGCTAACATTTCAACAGGAGTTCCAAGTCCTGAAAGATATCTCTCTCGGCTCGATAAGTATCTTCAGCTCACTTCTCGCAGTAGTCTCAACCGCGCGGCTGCTTCCACAAGATCTCGAAGATCGCACCATCTACACGATCCTCGCCAAGCCAGTCGCGCGCCTGGAATATCTTCTCGGGAAACTTGGCGGCGTGCTTTTGCTCCTCGCGGTCAGCATGATCATCATGAGTCTCCTTTTTCTTTTCGTGCTCCACCTGCGAGAAGAGATAGTCCTTCGCGAGACAATGCGTCAGATGAGTTCGGCCCCGCCCGAGCAATTAGCCGAGGCTGTTCGAGTTGTTCGCGATGCTGGCGCAAGCGTCAACTTGTATCCCGGCATCGGGATTATTTATCTGAAGGCATGTTTGCTCGCTGCCCTCACTCTCTTTGTTTCTACGTTCGCTACGACGACCATTTTCACAACAATCGTAATGGTATTTGTCTATCTGATCGGTCACCTGCAATCGATAGCCCGCGAATACTGGCTGCAGACCAATGGAATTGGCTGGTTCAGCCAAGCGTTTCTTGCTTTCGTGACATCGTTTTTTCCCGATCTGCAACTCTTTAACTTGATCGACGACATCGTGGTCGGAAACGTGATTCCCCCAACTCTATTGATGAAGACGGTGATACTCGGTTTTTTCTACACGAGTTTCTATCTCTTGCTCGCTTGGACGGTTTTTTATCGTCGCGAATTATGATCCGAAGTCTGATTCTCCTGTTGACCTTGCTGCTGTTCGGAGCTGCAAAATTGCCCGGAGAGCATTCGATATGCATGAGCCATCAACGGTTGCGCATTCGCACGGTTCGTTTTGATCTCGGCCTGCGTGAACAGGTCGGGCAAGTCGGATTCATCGCGGCCTTGAGCGGTTTTCGTTCGATAGTAGCCGATCTACTTTTCATTCAAGCCCATGTTGCTTGGGAACAAACAGAATGGGGGCGCGTCTTTCTTCTTTTTCGGCAGGTCACGACATTGCAACCACGCGCGGTTTTGTTCTGGGATATGGCGG
>AR_comb_assmDRAFT_10123123_pt1 | contig 15457 bp, 14 predicted proteins | sample ArasoioldDNA_FD_10543 | JGI IMG/M metagenome (IMG submission 10543) | reverse complement strand
GCACAGTTGATCCCAATCTCTTTCACTCTGAACGGCCGGTTGCAGGAAATCGACGTCGAACCGCACGAACTTTTGCTCGATGTGGTGCGCGAGCGGCTGGGACTTACGGGTGCCAAACGATCGTGCGACGTGCAAGTTTGCGGCGCCTGTACTTTGCTCGTCGATGGACGACCCGTGAGCGCGTGCACGACTTTGGCCTTCGAAGTTCGCGGCCGTTCAGTCCTCACCATTGAGGGGCTGGCGGAAAATGGCAAGCTTCATCCCTTGCAGCAAGCGTTCATAGAACATGGCGGGTTTCAGTGCGGCTTCTGTACGCCGGGAATGATCCTGGCAGCCAAGGCTCTGTTGGACGAAAACCCCGACCCGAGCGAAGCGGAACTCAAGCATTTCATGCACGGCAATATTTGCCGCTGTACCGGTTATAAAAAAATTATCGAATCGATCATGGCAGCGGCGAAGACGATGAGATCCGGCGGACAAGGTTCAAGCAGTTAGACCCGTTCAAAGCGCTCAAGACGTTTCGCAGTATCTTGATTGAATCGTTTCAACGGTTTGAACTGCTCGAACGGCTTGAAGGCTCGCTTAGTCCTCGATTCCATATTCCTGCCAGCGGCTCGCCACTAAATCCAAGTGCTCTTTGGGCGGTAGGGAAATCGCGGGATACTTGTGTTTTCTGGTCGCGTCGATGCCGATTCGCGACCCAACGTACCGGCTGGGATGATGCTGCAATACGTCGGCGGGAGCTTGCGATGGATCAAGACCGACAGCTTGAACATCGCGCTCGATGTAAATATCCCTTTCCGGCCGAACGTGCCAGCTAAGCGCCCAATCGACGGCGAAGTCGTCCCATACATCGATATCATCATCGACCACGACGGTGATTTTGCCGAAGCCGGTTCGTTGCGACCAAGCGCCGTACATGAGCTGTCGCACTTGACCTTCGAACTGCTTTTTCAGCGCGATGACCAGAAACGCGCCCGCTCCGCCTGCTTCTTTCAATCGTAGATCCCGGATCGGGATGCGGAGCGTATCTTTTAAATGCTTGAACAGCGGCCATTCGCGGCCGACACCGCGAATACAGCTGGATTCCGAGGGGGGCATTTGGCTAATGAATGCTTGGTAAAGCGGCTTGTTTCGAAAGGTCATGCATTTGATATTAAAAAAAGGCTCATTGCCCGCCGGTCCCATATAGCCGGTATACTCGCCGAACGGTCCTTCCGGTTCAGCCGCATTGGGAGGAATCTCTCCTTCCAGTACAATTTCAGCGGTTGCCGGCACTTCCAATGGCACCGTCTCGCACGGCACGAGATCAACGGGCTCGCCACGCAATGCACCGGCCACGGCAAACTCATCCAATGCCTCAGACATTTTCGATACCGATACGTAACCAATGGATGGATCGGCGCCGATCACGACCGCCAGCGGCGTCGGTTTGTTCTGCGCGTTGTTCTTGTAAACATGCCAAGCCATGTCCTGGCGCTTGCCAATCAATAGGCCTGTTTTATTAGGTCCCTTGACTTGCATCCGGTAGGTACCAACATTGCGGACGCCGGTCTCCGGGTCTTTGGTGATTAAGTAGGGCGAAGTGAAAAAAGGCGCGGGATCTTCTCCAACCGTCCAGGTCGGAACCGGCAACTTGGTAATATCAACATCTTGGCCGTGCAGAATGTTTTCTTTACACGGAGCCGCTTTGACCATGCGCGGTGGAATCGGATTCTCCAAGGCCCGATCCCATTTACGGTTGATGCCTTCCACCGTCTCCGCCTGAAGGCCGAGCGCGTAGATCTCCCTCGATGCGCCGAGCACGCCGGCGACAACGGGGATATTGAAACCCTTGACGTTCTCGAACATCAGCGCAGGACGTTTGTGCGGTGGAATTTTTTTAAAAAGCTGACGGCAGACGGCGGCAATTTCCCAGTCTTTGTCCACCTCTTTTCTGACCCGCTTGAGCTTTCCATGTTTCTCCAGGGCTGAAACATATTCCCTAAGATCTTGGTAGCCCATGACTCCTCCAAAGCACGCGCGGCGGGAAATTTTCTGTATCCTAGATGGAAACCCTTTATATATCAACAATCAGTGCTTAAAGCAGGTAGACAGATGAACCGCTGCAGGCGTTCAAAAACGAATCGCTCGAGGAGAAATTAGGAGGCGCGAATTTCAGCGCGCATGAAAATAATGTACGAGATCCCGAAACAGACGGCGACGAGCGCAAACATTGTAGTCAGATGGGGCCAGATCAAATTCAGGCTCTGATTGAGAGCCAGCGGTGTCGGTAAGATACCCTCGGCCTGGCTTTGTAGCGCCATACCGAAGACCCGCGCCGCAGGATTCAGGAGTATGCCGACACTTTCGGAAAAGAGCGTGCTCGGGGAAATTCGATCGATCACGTTTTCGACGTCGGATCGCCGCGCGAGCGCTTCGGGTGTCGTTGCATCCGGGACGATCATTCCGGAAATTGCGGAGCTGAACAGCGAAACAAACAAAGTCAAAAACAGCCAGACCGCTATGGATGCCAACGCCGCAGTCACAGTTTTTTGAAATACCAATGAAAACAGCATCGCCAATGCGAGCCAGAAGCCGACATAAAAAATCCCTACCAGTGTAAAGATCAGCATGCGCCAGATCTCTTCGCCGTTGGGCGGAAATCCCAAGAGCGTGATCCCCAGGCCAATCACCAACAGCAAAATGGAGCCCCATAACACCGCAACCGTCGTCAACCCGGCCAGGAATTTGCCGTTGATCAAGCTATCGCGGTAGATCGGTTGCGACAACACGCGGCTCAATGTGCCGCGCGCGTACTCGCCGCTGATCGAGTCGAATCCCAAGGTGATGCCCACCAATGGGCCGAAAAAGCCCAAGAATGTCGCTAGAGAGAAAAGCGTCTCGCCGCTCGAAGTTAAAAGCAGCAGAAACGCATACTGCGGCGGGATCGTATCGGTATTTTGACGAATCGCTTGCCCGGTCGCATAGGTCGCCCACAGACCCGATAAGATGATAAGAATCAAGAGGATCATGAATCGGCGGCTGCTGAAGTGGTCGGCGAGCTCTTTCCAGAACACCACGGTCATTTTTATGCCTCGCGAAAGTATTTGAGATAGATTTCTTCCAAGGTCGGATCTTCCGAGCGGAGCTGCAGCAAACGAACTCCCTTGCGAGTAACCAGCGAGACCACTTCACCGCGCACATCTTGCGTACAGCGGATGAACCAGCCATGGCTGCGTTGCTCGATTTCGTCCACGCCCGGAATACTCTGAAGATCTCGTTCCAATCCGTCCGTGTTGCCGCTTACTTCGAGCAGGAAGTTCCATTGACGACCCTTGAGAATAGATTTCCCGAGGTCATCCATTTGCCCTTGAACGATGAGTTTGCCCTTGACGATGATGCCGACGCGGCTGCAGATTTCCTGAACCTGTTGAAGCGCATGCGATGATAAGATGACCGTCAGGCCGTGTTCACGATTGAGACTCTTGATCAGTTCCAAAATGCGAATGGCGCCGTCAGGATCGATGCCGAGAGTGGGCTCGTCGAGGATTATCGCTTTAGGGTTTTTGACCAACACCTCGGCGATGCCAAGACGTTGTTTCATGCCGCGGGAGAACTCTCGCACTAGCCGGGGGGCATCGTCAGGCAGCCCGACTTGATCCAACACCTGCGTCGTGCGCCGGCGCGCCTCGTCTTCGGGGATACGATTGAGCCGCGCCATATAAAGGAGATTTTCTTTTGCGCTGATATCGTCGTAAAACCCAGGGCTCTCCGGAAGATAACCGACGCGGCGCTTGACCTCGAGGGATTGATGGGTTGGATTGAAGCCGCACACTGAAACCAGACCGGAGGTCGGTTCGGTCAATCCGAGCAGCATCAAAATCGTGGTTGTCTTGCCAGCGCCGTTGGGACCGAGAAACCCAAATACCTCGCCTTCCTCGACCGTCAGGTTGAGTGAATTGACCGCGAGCTTTTCGCGATACCGCTTAGTTAAATTTTTGGTTTCGACAACCGCGCTCATCTGCGACCCAACCGGAAGAACACGGCAGCAAGGCCCAACACGACGAGACCTACAATCGCAAAGCCTATCCAGCTCCAGATCGTCGGCGTGGATACCGTGACGCGAAAATCCGCCGATTTATTCGCCTCGGGCGAGTTGGCCGTCAACGTCAACATATAATCGCCGGCGATCGTTCGGTCCGGCGCGAGAATTTCCATCTTGATCTGGCGTACTTCGCCGGGCCCAAGAGCATCGATCTTGTCGGGTCTAAATTCAACGGTCCATTTGTCGCTGGGTTTTTTCGTCACAAAATTGAGATTGCGAATCGGTGCGGTTCCGGCATTACCAACGACAAAATCGATAGGAGTCTTGGTCCCGGCGATCACGGAGGTATTGAGAGTGCCGGCCAAGGACCCCATCTTGAGGTCCTGAGTCCCCTTCAGGGATACTTTGACGTTCGCCGCGGCTTCGAAGGCGCCGGCGCGCGCGTGAATCGCAATCGGATACTCCTTGGCCTCGGCACTGGCGGGAGTATCGATTTCGACGCTCAGAGTTTCCGAGCCGTTTTCTTTCAGCTGAATCGAAGAGATCTGCTGATCGCCAAACTGCGGCTTGAAGCGCACCGTCCAGCCTTGCGGCGCCTGCGCTACGAGATTTGTCGGTAGCGGCTTGTTGGTCTCATTTTTCAGATCGATGGTGAACTTTAACGTCTGCCCGGAAGCTGAAGTAAGGACCGGATATTGGCTGCTGATCTTGATTCCGCCCGTATCGACTTTTTTGGATGTCACCCGATAGTTGATCGTCTCCGTATACTGAGTCGATCCCTTGGTATCCTTCGCCGTCACCTTGACAGGATAAGTGCCGGGTTTGGCGCTATCGGGGATCTTGGCTTTGAACTCGAGAGTCGTCGATTTGTTCGTCGTTTGATCGCCGCCCTGAACCATCACCGAACGCACAGGAAAGCTCGGATAGCGCGAGTTGAAGTTCACGTCCCAGCCGGACGGAACACCCTCAATGGTCAAGCTGACCTCCACCGGCTCTTTGGTTCGATTGACGACTTCGGCGTCCATGGTTGCTTCTTGCCCTTGCCCGACCGTGAGATCTTTAAACGGAAGAATCAGATTGAACGATTCTTTCGATGCCGGAGCGTCTTTCGACGCGGGTGGTGTGGCGGTTTCCGCTGCATCGCCGCGCGCAGTGACTCCAGCCAACGTGAGTAAAAACAGAACTAGCAGACACATCCACATATGCGGCCGATACGTGGTTTCCGCGACCCTCATAACAATCCCCCGTTCATAGAAAATGGATGGTGATAAATAACCATAAAGAATTTTTCGGTCAAGGCCCTCTAAAAACCTCAAGTTTTGCCCAACTGCCGTAGTCCTTCGTAGAGCACGATGGAAACTGCGTTGGAGAGATTCAGACTTCGAACGCCGCTGCCCATCATTGGTATGCGGAAAGCCGCATTGGGATTAGCGTCCAGCAAAGACTGAGGCAAGCCATGAGTTTCCGGTCCAAACACAAGAAAATCGTCTTCGTCATACGCAATCGACGTATAGGATCTGACCGCGCGCTTGCTAAAAAGCAGCAGTTTCGTCGGGCGCGCAGCCGCCAGGAACTTATCCCAAGAACCATGCACGCGAAGATCAACAAATGGCCAATAATCCAATCCAGCTCGCTTGAGGTGCTTGTCGTCAATCTTGAACCCCAGCGGTTCGATCAAGTGAAGCGGCGTCAAAGTCGCGGCACACAATCTGGCAATGCTCCCGGTATTCGGCGGGATTTCCGGTTGGAATAGAACAACGTGCACGATCAGATGAGATCTAGAACGGGAATGCTCCTTTCCATATCTCTACTGGTAACAGTGAAACTAACAAATGTAAAAGGGTTGCGACTAGCTTGATTTTTACAGTCGTGTTGACGGGATTGATAACGCAGTAGTAGAAGGGCAGGGTGGAAAGTGACTTGAAGGAGAGAGTACAAGGAATCGTATGCGAAGACCTTTCCCGGTGATTGATGCCGACGGGCACGTGCTCGAAAGAGATCGTGAGTTGCGCGAGTTTCTGCCCTCCGAATATCGCGCGGTCAAGGGAAAGCGAGAATATCCACTGTTTGCGTGGGACGGTTGGGCGCGCGGCGCGTTGTCGCCGAGCCAAAGGGAACATCCGAGCGTCGAGCTCTGGCTGCGTTTTCTGGATGCGACAGAGATTCAATTAACCGTTCTCTACCCGAACGAGGGCTTGAACATCGGCCTGCAACGCGATCGCGATTGGGCCGTAGCGCTGGCCCGCGCTTACAATGACTGGCTCCATCACGAATTTTTGACGGCGAGTCCACGTTTTCAGGGAGTGGCGCTGCTCGCGCCGCAGGATCCCCATGCCTCCGCGAGCGAATTGGAGCGAGCCGTAAAGGACCTTGGGATGATTGCAGGAATGTTGCCGGGAGTCATGAGCCCGATGCGCGGGCTCGGATTGACAGAGTTCGATCCCATTTATCGGGCCGCGGAGCGTCTCGACGTTTCCCTCGCCGTACACAGCGGACCTGCGGTCGAGTTGGGCTTGGATCACATGCAATCATTTGCCGGGGTTTATCCGCTCAGCCATCCTTTCGCGCAAATGCAGCAACTCACAAGCATGATGATCCACGGCGTCTTTGAGCGCTTTCCGGCGCTTCGCGTTGCGTATCTGGAATCCGGCTGCGGTTGGGTGCCTTACCTCGCGGATCGTTTGGACGAAAGCTGGGAACATCGGCGCAGTCGCTGGCCGCATGCGACGAAGCGGGCGCCCAGTGAAATCATGCGCGGCGGAAATTTGTTTTACGCTTGCGAGCGCGAGGAAAGGACGCTTCCCATTGTCTCCGAGTTGATCGGCCCTGATCAGTTACTCTGGGCGTCAGACTTCCCGCATGAGCGACCCTGGGATGAGTTCGCCGGCGACATCGATACATTGCTCAATCGAGAAGATTTACCGGCAGACCTCCCGCGCAAAATTCTTTTCGACAATCCGCGACGGTTTTATAAACTGACCGCTTGAGAATCGTTTGAACAGAAAATGAGTCGTTTATCATGCGTGTGCTAATTACGGGTGCCGGTTTGATCGGCACGCATACCGCCAAGGAATTGCTCGGCCGGGATGACGAAGTTACGTTTTTCGATTTTGCGCCGAGACCGGATTACATCCATCGTGTAACGGGTCGGAATATCGCAGTGATTCGCGGCGACATTCGCGATCTCGCGGCGTTGATCGAGGCGTTTCAGCAAACGCGGCCTGAATGTGTGATTCATCTCGCAGCTTCAGTGGGAGAAGCGAACATCAATAACGTCTATGCGGGTTTTCAGGTGAATCTGGTGGCGACCATTAATGTCGCTGAAGCTGCGCGTCTCACCGGGGTGCGTCGGCTTGTCTATGCGAGCACGCAGGCGCTGTACGTCGGTGAAGATCCGACGGAAGTACTCTCTGAGAATTCGCCCATCGACTGCCGCGAGCGTGTTTACAACGCGGCAAAATTAGCTTGCGAGCATGTGCTTCGAACGTATGCGGCAAAACACAAGCTCGAGTTGGCGTTGCTGCGCTTCGCGGGGGTTTACGGTTATTACGCCGTAGCCGGAGGGCCGGGTGTCGCAATGCAGCAGGCCGTTTGGGACGCCGCCGACGGCAAACCCGTGACGCTCAACGTCTACGAGAGTGTCGATTTTATTTACGCAAAGGATCTCGCCAACGGCATCGCGCTCGCCGTACATACCGATCCTTTGCCGCACCAGATTTACAATCTGGGCAGCGGCACGTTGACAACAGCTGAAGATGTCGAAAACGCGCTCGGCAAGATTTTCCCGGCAGTAAAAATGGCTCGAGGCAAGCTGACACCGGCGCGGCCACGGATGGACATCACGCGGGCGCGTACGGATCTTGGATTCAATCCTGAGTACAAATTGGAGGCGGGGTTAAGGGATTATGTCGAGCAGCTAAAGATTGCGACAAAAATTTCTCCGGGTTTGAAATGACCTTGCGGCGACCGGGGCTTTGATTTCAATAACTCAGGATCTCCTCGTCAGGGCGCCTTCGCTGAAGGATTTTGGCGACGCGGGCGATACAGTTCCACGAGCTTTCGTCGAACCATTTCCTCGCCGCCGGGGAGAGAGTCGAATTTTGTCGTGTTGTCGGTTTGTTTCAAAATCTGCTGCCCTTCCTTATCTTGATTCATGGTGAGAAGAATGGTTTTGAGGCGTGTTGTTACCGGGTCTGGCAAATCTTTGCGCACGGACACCAGATGCCGTGGCACCGACTCAGTTTCAGCCAGAATCGATATTAACGGCTTGTTGCTGCCTTCCAGACCCGCGTAATCATCTGTACTGAAAGCTCCAGCCGATACTTTCTGTTGCAAGACTAGATTCACAATATCGTTGCTCGTGTTTGCGAAAATGTAGCCAATCTCGCGGGCTGAAACGTTACTTTTGAGACTTGCTTTTTCCGATACGGAAAAGCCTTTCTTGAGCAAAAAAAGCTTGGGCAGAAAATAGCCTGACGTCGACCCCGGGTCTTCGAAGGCAATAATTTTGCCGCGCAGTTCTTTAGGGTCCGTGACACCGCTCTGCTTCGCAGTAAAGATTAGGCTGCGATATTCGGCCATCCCTCCCTTCCAGGCTCTCAGCAGCAGCTTGGCAGCGCCGAGCCGGTTAATCAGATAAGTGGGATAGGGGCTTTCCATGTAGAAGTCGACGCGTTTTTCCTCGAGTAGTTTGATCATTTGACCCGTGCTGGGCGCAACGATGATCACTCCCTTTGTTTCGCCTGCGGGAGAGAAGTTGTGAGCCACATATTCCACTAAGGGTCGAAAATGATTTTCGACCGGCTGAGATGCCCCTTGAAAAATGACTCCCAACACAAGAGTTTGAGCGCTCTTGGTTTCCGTTTGGGCGGCGCGGCATTCTATGGTCGCAGACAGCGCGGCGACGAATAGGATCGTTATTTGCCGGGAAAATCGTGTCATGTTGATCGTCACCCTAGAGCCGAGCTAATTCTGTCACTGAGAGAATGGCAGAGCTTAGACAAGGTGAAGTTGCTCTGTCAATGCATATAGAACCGCTCAGTAAACTTCGCCGCAAACGCAGCCTCAGTGCGCAAACGATGGCGGGTCGTAAATACGCGTTCCTCACGCTTAGGCTCGAATCGACAATTTGACGAACGCGACGGGTCGATAGTAGAAGAACTGGCAGAAGAGCACGATTTTCCGAAAAAAACTGACGCGACAGTGAAATGCCGTACCCGAGGGCAAATATCTTATGAAAATTGCCGTTATCGACGATTACCAGAATGCCTTTAAGACCTTGAAGTGTTTTCCCAAACTGAGCGGTCATGAGGTGGTGATCTATACGGACCCGGAAACAAATGTGGAGAAAATCGCGGATCGCTTGAAAGATGCCGATGCGGTGGTCTTGACGCAGCAACGGACTTACTTTCCCCGAGCGCTGATCGAGAAATTGCCCAAGCTGAAGCTGATTGGCCAAACCGGGCGGGCGGCCACCCATATCGATTTGGAAGCCTGCAGTGAGAGAGGCATCGTTGTTTCGGCCGGCGGGTCCGGGAACTCAAATGCCACCGCCGAGCTCACGTGGGGATTGATCCTGAGTGCGCTTCGCAATTTGCCGTTCGAGGTAAAGCGACTTCAGGAAGGTCAGTGGCAATCAACTCTGGGGATTGGCGTCAACGGCAAGACACTCGGCATCTACGCTTATGGAAAAATCGGCAGTATCGTGGCCGCTGTCGGTAAAGCCTTCGGTGCGCGCGTGGTCTGCTGGGGACGCGAAAGCTCGACCGGTCGGGCCAGAGCTGCCGGTTTCGAAGTTGCAAAAAGCCGTGAGGATTTTTTCGCCGATGCAGATATTCTCTCGCTCCATTTACCGCTCAACAAAGATACGCGCGGAATTGTCACGCGAGGCGATCTCGCGCGCATGAAGCCTACCGCTTTACTGGTCAATGCCAGCCGTTCCGGACTGATTGAAAAGGGGGCATTGGAAGAGGCGCTTCAAGCCGGGCGGCCGGGTAAGGCCGCCGTTGACGTGTACGACCAAGAGCCCGTTCTAGGCGCCAATCATCCGCTGCTCAAAATGACGAACGTCACCTGCACTCCTCATCTCGGCTACGTTACCCGTGAAAGCTACGAAGAGTATTATGCCGTCGTGGTCGACGATATTCTCGCCTTCGCCGCCGGCAAGCCGAGTCACGTGCTCAATAGCGAGGCATTAGGAAAAAAATAGGACCTCGTTACACGACACGACATCGTCTCGCGATAATCTTAATCGGGAGACGACTATCTCTCATCCTCTTCAAGAAAGCTCGAGAAAAAGTTAAGTAGTGCATCATCATGATAGCGCGCTGCGGCGTACAGGTTCATCTGCTTCTGCTTATCGCGCTTTGCGGCGTGCTTTATTTCCCGTATCTCGGCAATACACCATTCTTCGATAAGGGCGAGCCGAGAGAAGCTTTGGCGGTACAAGACATTGTTCAGCGCGGCGAGTGGCTATTTCCGTTGAAACGCGCGACAGCGGTACCATCGAAGCCGCCTTTGTTCCACTGGTCCGCGGCGGTGATCAGTGAAATGTCCGGTCACCTGAACGAGATCACGATCCGCTTTCCATCGGCTCTCTATGCAACTCTTGGCGTTCTCTTGATCTATTTGCTGGGAAGGCAACTGTACGGGCCAGCGGTGGCTCTGCTGGCGGGAGCGATTCTCGCGACGACCATGGTTTATAGTGATCAGGCGTTGAGCGCGCGCGTCGACATGACCTTGTGTTTTTTTCTCACCCTGAGCTTGATTCTCTTCTACTCGCTCTATCGCGGTTTTCTGACTCATCCGCTCTGGTATTACACTTTTTACTTCGTCGTTGGACTCGGCACGCTGGCGAAAGGTCCACTGGGGATACTTCTGCCGGGACTCGTCATTGCCGGTTTCCTTTCGATAAAACGACGCTGGGACTTAGTGATGAAATTGGCGTTTCACCCCGGAGTCGTTCTGACGTTACTGCTCGCTCTGGGCTGGTATGGTCTGGCCATCTCGCGCGCCGGCGAAGGATTCGTCGATCGCCAATTGCTGCAGGAAAATCTTAAACGATTTTTCGGCGGCTCCGGTCATAGTCATCCCGTCTATTATTACTTCCCCTATCTCTTCAGTCTCGGGCTCCCCTGGAGTCTTTTTTTGCCTTTTCTGTTGTGGGACATATTCAAAAAATCGTCGCACGCGGGCGATGATCGTCTTTTTTTCAAATGTTGGTTTTCGATCATGTTTATTTTCTTTTCTCTATCGGCGGGAAAGCGACCGGTTTATCTCCTGCCGCTTTATCCGCCGCTGTCGCTACTGCTCGCCGATTGGATCTACCAGCAATATCAGTCAACCGGCTGGCGTTTGGGTTTTTACCGAGTTCTGGGCGGGGTCGCGGTGCTAAGCGGCGTGATGCTGCTGATCATCAGTGCTGGGGCTGTTTTGAATCATGAGCCAGGATGGTTTTTCGGATCGATTGCGAGACTGCTCAAGCCGAAAGATCGCGCCAATCTCTTGCTTGTCCAAGATGCTCTGGACGATTTTGGCGCCGTATTCACGATCGTAACGTTCATCATGGCGGTGTTCTGGTTTGCTCTCGGCCGCGCCTTTTGGCATGCCCAGGTTCGGCGGGCAGCACTGTTACTGCTGGGAATCAGCATCGTGTTTGGTTTCACCAGCCGCGGGATCATCATCCCTGTGATCGCGGCAGATAAGAGTTATCGGGAATTTGTTATGGCAATGGATCGTCAGGTCGGACCTGCTGGGGCGATTTATCTCTTTGGCGAGTTCAACAGTGATCCGGTGGTTTTCTACCACCGGAAAACGATCGAGATGCTGGAACAACCGGTCGCTGAACTGGCGAGCAAGGTTGGAGCCGGTAGTGATTATGTCATTCTGCCGCGCCAAACGTGGGAAGAAATCGAAAAGGTCCGGCCGGGCTTACCGCCGCCGATTTTGAGCAGCAGGGGAAAAGGGCCGGAAGGGGATGCCCCTCTGGTGCTTGTCAGGGCACAGGTTACATAATTGTCCGGACACAGAATGAGGGGTACCAGCAGAAAGGCAGAGACTGGTTTTATTACCTTTTAATGTTTTTACTCGTCTTGTTCCACACCGTTTTTATGTTGTTGTGGAAACATTTTCGGAAACGAATTTTCTGTCCTGCTGTTTGGCCTCTGTCATCGTGTCATCGTCGAGTCTCTCCACGGCACATGCTCGAAAACCAAGGAACAGTATGTCGGTTCGGTTACTGGCGAGGAGAGATTCTGGCAGCGCTGGCAAGACTACGTTCGCACCGGCCACGGTGGCAACAGTGATCTCATGAGTCGCGAGCCTAGTGACTATCAAATGTCGGTTTTAGAGGTTGCTGGAACAAGCGCGACGAAAGAGGGTATACGGCGAATGGAAGGGCTATGGCAAAATAAGCTGCAAAGCCGCGCGATGGGTTTAAATCGGAATTTGGCCAATCAACCAAAATTATGGCGGTTGCATAGCACGGCTTTCTCTTGCGGTTCATCAGGCTGAGCGTGGGTATCGCCACCTTGTCGGCGCCCATCATCGCGGCGGCAACGGTGAAGAGGGCACGTGAGCCCGGCGATCGAAGCGCAGTGTAATTTCCAGATTGGACTGCAAGTTTAGCGATTACGATTTTGATTTCTTCGCCTGGATCACCGCGCCAGAACTGACGCGGAGCGACGGTCCCTTCGGGTCTTTTAAAGGGAACTAAATATTGGTGCGTCTTCTGAATCGGTAATCCGGTTTTTTTCTTCACCAATACGCCATGTTCGCCGATACTCGTCTGCCAAAAAATTAAATAACGCTTATCTCTTCGGCGGAAATCCTTTGGCGCAATCACGCATCATTTGTATCTTACTGCTCGTATGTTTCTGTGGATGTGGCGTTATCAGCAAGGATGTAAAAAACCTACCGAACGATCAGTACGCTATTTCCTTCAACGTAGTAAGCAATTTTGGTGTCCCGACTACAAGGTTCTAAAAGAATCAACGTCATGGAACCCTTTCACCGGAAGATCTTATTACTATGTCAACATGTGCAACAGTGAACCGCGCCGATAAAGTTACTTCTGTTGAAGAACGCGGAGTCGATTTTGAAACGATGTTGCGAGGATTGAAATGCCAGGATTGGCCGGTGGTGGCCTGCGCGTTTGACTGCGATTGGAATTGGGCGGTACACAGAGGATTCTCACATTCAAATGAATTGGCTCCAGTTCTTCGGTTAATTCGTCAATACTGTCGCGAATCTAAGTCGGGTTTGCTCGGACTTAAGTCACTTTACGCTCAGAAAAAAAACACAATTGGCTACACGAACAAGCATGGTTAACAAGGTGAAAAGCCGCAGCCGAGGAATTTTTCTGTATACGTCGCTCATCGCTATTGCGGCCCTACCGTTCGGCTGTGGACCGTCCGCCATAACACCGGTCAATACGAAAAGTCCCGTCAGTGGTCTGCTCGTACAAGTACGAGAATTCGATACGAGCAGAGCGAGTGTCCGTAACTACTCTGATCCTGTGCAACGATACGGGGTTCAGACCAGTCAGGCAATTGTGGAAGCTTTGCAGGAGGCTGGCGTCAAGGCTGAAATCGCAAGCGCTGATGCGCCCGTGCGCGGTCAGGTTATTGTGGAAGGTAACGTCACAGTAATTGAAGGGGGAGACACCACCTCCCGAGTTCTACTGGGTGGCTTCGGGCCGGTAGGGGCAACCCGCTTTGGAGTAGCGGGAGCGGCACGCCGGGCGGATGGAAGCTTGGTCGGGGAATTTGCTGTCGAGCGCCTTGCGTGGATGGACATATGGTGGCCCAGCGCTGACAGACTACTCTCACGTGCAACAAGAGTAATCGGATACGACGTCGCTGACATGATCGTTACTGGACGTTATGCTAAGAAAGGTTCGGCTCCCGCCACGGCTCCCAAGGATTCAGCGGAACGTCTTCAAGAACTGCAAACGTTGTTCGATAAGGGCCTCATAACAAAAGAGGAGTATGATCAAAAGCGAGCCGCAATACTACAGGGATTGTAATTGCGTTTAGGGTACCACCCTGAGAGTGCCCGCCATTATCAATTAACGCCTCATTGACGACATTACACTGCTATTGAGGGTCATCGGCTTCATCATTGTCGGTAACCGTCTCGGTTTCATTGCTCTCTATCTCCCATGGCCACTTCGGTTTAGGCTCAATGCGTCTAACCCCCAGCTCTTTCATGAGACGGAGTAGGCCGTCAGCTATAGTTTGCCTTTGCTGGACGACCGAGAGAACAGTTTTCTTCCTGGCATTGATTAGCGACGGCTGACCGAGAATCCAGTTGTCGATGCTGTCTAACATGATCTTGGAGCGAGCTGCTAACTCGATAAGGGTTTCCTGTTGAATCGAGATCGCGTTCTTGCCGCCGAGGTCGTTGACGAGATCCTCGCGCGACGTGCGCAACGCGACCCCGACAGAGGATCTCCCGTCAATCGCCCGAGATCCGAGATCGATCAGTTGGCGTTTCAGTATTAATAAATCGGTCTTCCGGTATTCTCTCTTGGCTTTACGCGGGTATTCTGATTCGTCCATGCTACCTCGAAAGTGGAAACAAGATGAAAATGGGGCGACCTTAAGATGCTGAATGCAAGTGGCTTTTTGTCCCGCAACAGGCTAATAGTCTGCGCACAAATGCAACAACATGCACTCGTCTCGGCTAAGTGCGACATGTGACCCTTACTTTGTGCTTGCGTGTAGATGTTTTACGTCGTATTTTTTGCCGCAGATAAGCAATTACCGTCGCCCGGCGCTGTCATTAGACTCTATTCCCTCGATAACGTTGCCTAGTTTAGCCGCTCTAGCGACATTCGCCAAATTTAGAAGGGGGCCAATACATGAAATGGTTCGCTTGGGCCATAGGAGTGCTCATTCTTTCGAGTTGCACTTACTCAACAGTGCTTATCAATCCTAAGACTGGGGAGCGTGTTACCTGTCGGGCTCCTACCGATCAGTCTGGGATGGTAGCGATTGATCCTATGGGAAAGCGCGAAAACTGCGTGCAACAGCATGAGGCGGCGGGGTTTGTTCAGGCAGATAACCTGACACCGGAGCAACGGGCCACTCTTAAGACCTCGCCGCAAACCATAACAATAGAAAAGCGCTAACACCTAAATCGTAATCTCGCCGCCGTGCTGCTGCGCAGTAAAACGGTAATCGTCAACGGTCGGGCCGGTGCATTTGGTCTCCGTTGACGGCGGCAAGTTATGGTTTACCAAGCCCAGTGTCGGCTTTTCTTGTAGTGCTTCAAAGTTCAACGGTATTCGGACGAAGAACTTAGAACAAAGCAGAGCTAAGACAGCGCCGGGTTAAAGGATAAGCCCTGGGCGTCTTTCACTTTGCCAACTCGAATGAGACTGTACAAACATCTACGGGTGATCGCGTGTCCGAGTTGCGGGAGTAGTCT
>AR_comb_assmDRAFT_10224696_pt1 | contig 15463 bp, 12 predicted proteins | sample ArasoioldDNA_FD_10543 | JGI IMG/M metagenome (IMG submission 10543) | reverse complement strand
ACTCGGAGGAGATGGCGCTCGAGCTGGCGCGGCGGGTGGCGGTGGCGGCGGACAACGCGAGCCTCTACGAGGAAGCGCAGGAGGCGATCCGGCTGCGGGACGAGTTCCTCTCGGTGGCAAGTCACGAGCTGCGAACGCCGCTGACGCCGCTGAATCTCAAGCTGGGGATGCTGCGGCGAGTAGCGGATCAGTCCACGACGGGGACGCTGCCGGCGGAGCAGGTCTCGGCGGACATCGGAGTGGCGGCGCGGCACGTGCAGCGGTTGACCAACCTGGTCGACCACCTGCTGGACGTCACGCGGATCCGCGCAGGGAAGCTGCAGCTGCAGCTCGAGGAGGTGGACCTGGCCGAGGTGGTGCGGGACTCGGCATCGCGGCTGTCGTCGATGGCGATCGAGGTCGGTTCGACGCTGGAGGTGGAGACGCCGGAGCGGTGCTCCGGAGTGTGGGACCGGATGCGGCTCGAGCAGATCGTCACCAACCTGCTGAGCAACGCTCTGAAGTACGGCGGGGGGCGGCCGGTGCGGCTGTGGCTGGAGGATCGCTCGACGGGGGACGTGGTTCTCTCGGTGCGGGACACGGGGATCGGGATGGAGCCGAGCGTGGTGGGGCGAATCTTCGGGCGCTTCGAGCGTGGGCAGTCGGGGCGGCACTACCCGGGCCTGGGGCTCGGGCTGTACATCACGCGGCAGATCGTGACGGCGCTGGAGGGGACCATCTCGGTCGAGAGCACGCCGGGACAAGGGTCGCTGTTCACGGTGGTCCTGCCGCGCGAGCGGGCCGAGCTGGAGCCGGAGTCGCTCGTGGTCGGGGAGCTGGCGGCGGGTCAGGGCGCGCGCGGCGCGTAGAGAAAGCGCTCGGGGCGGGTGCCGCCGTCGCCGAGGCCGATGACGACCCAGGACTCGAGGCCCTCGGCGGTGCGGCGGTAGGTGAGGCCGTCGAAGTACAGGGCCGAGCGTGCGGTGCGGACGAGCGGGAACTCCACTGCGCGCTCGGGAGACTCCCAGCCGCGGAGGTCGGGGGCGAAGTGCTTGAGGCGAAAGCTCAGCGAGCCGCCCGCCTCGACGACGGTCATGAGCTCGTAGAAGGTCACCTGTCCGCCGCGGCTGCCGCGGTAGACGCCGGCGAGGGAGCCCGCGGCCGGGAGGAACCACGCTTCCTCGGAGACGCCGCCGAGGCCCTGGCCGACCCAGTCACCGGCGAGCCACGCGGCGGAGGACTCGCGCGCTGGTGGGAGATCTCCACCGGGCGCGGCCTGGAGGACCGGCGGGGTCTCGGGCGTGGAGGGCGGGACGGAGGAGCGCTTGCGGACGACGTGGGTGAGGCGGACCTGCTCGGGGCGCTCGCTGGGGCGGTCGAGCTCGAGGACGATGGAGTCGGCCGAGCGGCGTAGCCGAATTCCTTCGAAGGCGACGTCGGTGTCGGAGATCGAGAGCAGGCGGCGGGGGAGGGGCGGCTCCTGCGACTCGCGTCCGGCGAGGTGCGCGTCGAAGCGCTTGAAGCGGAGGAGGAGTGAGCCGTCGCTCTCGGTCACGGTGGCGATGGCGAAGCCGAGCACGCGGCCTTCCCGGATGCGGCGAAACACGCCGACGAGCGTGCCGGCGGCGGGCGGGAGCCAGAAGGCCTCGACCCGTCCGGTGGGACCGTCGCCCTGCCACTCGCCGACGGCCCAGCGGAGCGCCTGGATGTCGCTCCGTGGAGAGGAGCCGAGCGCGGTGGACGCCGCGAGCGTCAGGCAGAGGAGCGGGAGGCGGAACGGCATTGGCCGAAGGGGAAGGGAGACGTCTTGCATCGATCGCGCCGGCGCGCCACCTCGGAATGGCGGGGAGCATGGTGCGGGTCGCGGGACGGTCGAGGTCGCGAGAGCCCCTTTCGAGGCGTCCCTTTCGCCTTTCGAGGTGTCAGACACCTCGTAATCGACACCTCGTAATCGCACACCTCATGACCGTTACCGCGCCAGCAGGGCTCACCGGTGGAGCGAGGTGGCGCCCAGGCGCTTTCGCGCGCGCTTGATCATCACCCGCGACGTTTCGCCACTTCGTCGCCGAGGCGTCGTGAATCGAGAGCGCGATGCCGACACATGGTCACGTTGCTCCGAGCTCAGCAGACCGCGGCTTCTCCCGCTTTTTCCGGGTACTCGCGTTGATCACGCGAGAGATGCACACACAGACAACGAACCAACGCGCGCTCGTTCAAGTGGTTCACACTCGTCGCGCCGAGCCAAGACTGAGCGGCTCGAAGCGCGCATTGTCCGCGCGAGTTCGACCGGGAGCGGAGCCGATGTGCTCCGTTCCGCGCGCGAGGCGAGTTGACCACCGAGGAAGGACACAAGCTTCGTCTCGCGCTCCGCCTTGCTGGCGTGACGCAGGCGCGGGCCGCCCGGGTGCTCGAAGCGAGACAGACGCAGCTCTCCGCGTGGATGGCGCTCGGCAAGGGTCCCGATGACGTGCTCCAGCGCCTGGAGACGGCGTTCGGTTTCCGGACCGACTCGCTCGTCGACATCTGCGCGGGCCGTGACGCGAACGTGCTGTGCCATCGCTACAAGGCTCGAGATTCGGACACCTGCGCGGCCTGTGCGATGCACGCTGCGAACGTCGTGTCGATGGACGGCGACGTTACGGGTGTGGAGCGCATCCCCTCCTGCGTGAGCTGCGGCAAATCCGAGGCGGACCAGGTGCGGTTGCGGCCGGCGCGCATGCTCTCGGGAGGAGTCAGGGCACCGATCAGATCGGCGAGCCCGTCGGGGCCGTTCATCTGCACGCAGTGTCGCAACGCGCACCGGCACCAGCTGCGTCACTGTCCGGTCTGTGCGGGGTGGATGCGCGCCGGACGGGATCGCTGTCATCGCTGTGCGCTGCGTTCCTGAAGCGGGCGAACGCCGCGCTCAGGCACTCCGCGGTGAGTGGAGGGCGACAGAGTTGCCCTCGGTGTCTCGGAACACGGCGATGAAGCCTGGATCCCCGATGTCAGTCTTGGGCATGAGCAGCGTGCCCCCGGCCCCCCGGATGCGATCGACGCACGCGTCGAGCTTTCCGCCGGCGTCGAGGTAGATGAGGGTGCCCTCGCTCGAGGGCTTCCGGTGGCCATCCTGGATGAGGGCCCCGCCGGCGTCGCTCTGGCCTGCCGGGAACATCGCGTGCGGGACGCCGCCGAAGACCTCTCGCTTGAGGTGGACTCCGAGCACCGTCTCGTAGAACTGGACGGCGCGCTCCAGGTCCAGGGTGGGGATCTCGAACCACGTCAGTGCGTTCGCCATGGGGGACTCCGTTCCATTACGAGGTGTCTGACACCTCGTGGGGGCTGTGCGGTCTCGCGACAATCGCGAGTGCGCTCGGGAAGATGGCTTGCGCCGATGTCAGGTGTCTGTCAGGTTTGTTCTGGATGCGCCGGCAGGCACGGCTGTTTGCACTGGCAGAGCACCTCCGCGCGCGGCGGACGGGGGTGACCGCGTCCGAGCTGGCCGACCGCTTCGGGGTGACGCTGCGAACGATCTACCGGGATCTCGACGCGCTGCGTGAGGCCGAGCTGCCGATCTCCGCCGAACGAGGGCGTGGCGGTGGGTACGCGCTGGACCGCACGTACTCGTTGCCGCCAGTGAACTTCACGGCGAGGGAAGCGGCGCTCCTGTCGGCGCTGGGAGACTGGGCAATCCGGATGCGCCTGGTTCCGTTCACGCGGACGTTGCAGGGGAGCATCGACAAGGTGCGCGGGGCGCTCGCGGCGTCCGCCCAGCGAGAGCTGCTGGAGCTGATGCGCGAGCTCACCTTCGTGGGGATCCCCGCCCATCCTGCGGCACCGGGCGTGCGGGAGACGGTCGAGGATGCGTGGTTCGAGCGCCGGGTCACGCGGATCCGCTACCGAGCGTCGGACGGGACGCTGAGCGACCGGCAGGTCCGGGTCCGCGGGCTCACCATGGAGCGTTCGCTCACGATGGTGCACTGCGACGACTTGGGCCGGGGCGAGAAACGCACGCTGCGGCTGGATCGGATCGAGCGGGCCACGCTCGAGGGGTGATCAGCGCGCAGGAGGATTGAACGGAGAGGCCTGGCCACGGGCCCAGCGCAGGGCGATCGCGCCCCTGCGCTCGACGACCTGCTCGATGCTGAAGCGAATGGTTCTCTCGGCCCCCGGAATCTCGGCGGCTGCTTCGGGGGTCCAGTCGATTTCGAGCGTGCCGGTCAGCTGGAGCGTCGATCCGGTCTCGGGATCGATGAAGAGAAGCCCCGCCGGCGGATGGACGGCGCTGTTTCCGAGCGACTGGAAGAGCCGGTTGCCGGAGTAGTCGCCCCAGACGAGCTGCCGCGGACCGGTCACTCGGATGAAGCCAGGAGCTCCACCCCGGTGGGATGCGTCTGCTCCGGCATCCGGATGGGTGGTGCCGAGGAAGAGTGTCTCGGCCTCTCCGATCCACCGTCGCTGGCCATCGTCGAGTCCGTCGCTGACACGGGGAGCTTCGGCCGAAGCTGGACCGTCGGGGAGCGGTGTGTAGGCGTGGATGTACTTGGGGCAGTTTCCGAACGCCTCGTGGACGTCGAGCGAGATGCCGGCCCCGTCGAGCCGGACGGTCCCGTTGACCCGGTACCGGCGTCGCGTGGCGAAATCGATTCCGAGAACGCCGATGGAGCTCCCGGCCGATAGCGCCGGTGCGATCGGATCCCCGGCAGCCGGAAGGGCCGAGACGTCAAGCTGCGTCCCATCCTCGGAGCCGAGAGCGAAGCCCGGGGGCCCCGCGAGGATGCTGACCCAAACTGCTCCGTCGGCGGCCTCGGCGGTGACGACGAGGAATGGGCGTTCGGCGAGCCACAGCCGTGCGTCCGGGCGAATCACCACCCGCAGCATCTGCCCGACTCGTCGAGCTTCCCCGCGCACGCCCGCGCGGTCCTGGACCAACAACTCGCCTTCGTGAAACGTCACGTGGAGTGGGTACTGGCGTTCGACCAGTCGTTCAACTGAATTGGCGTGATCGGCGCTTCAGGGGCAGGACTGGATCGGTGTCGTCGGATTGCCGGTGTTGCGGATGTCGTGCTGGTACTTCGGCCAGGGAGCAGAGGAGTCGAGGCCCGGGCTGTCGACGACGATTGCAAAAAAACTGCCACTGAGGGATCCAACGTAGAGCATTCCTTCCGAAGAGCTGACCGGAGTCCCGGCTGTCCGCGCGCAGTCAATCGTCGGCGAGCCCAGGAAACCTTCCGCGGCCCCTAGCGACACGGACCAACTCGATTCCGTCGCCGTTCTGCACATCAGGGAACCGGAGACGGTAGCTAGGTAAAGCCTTCCAGTGGCTCCCGATAGCGGTGTCGACAATACGGGCTCAGCGATACTGATGCGGTTCCCCTGATCAAGACCGCTTTCGACGAAGAACACGGACGGGCTCAGCGTAGATGCGTCAGAGAAGATGAGCCGGTCGCTGAGCTGAGCAAGGCCGCCTGGGTCAGACGCGAGGCCGCCGTCGGGATAGCTGGCCAGAAGAGTGCCCATCGCTTGGTCTAGTTCAAATACGCCGCGAAGGCGTGTTGTACCCAGTAGCCGGTTCGAGAGCACAAGTCCCTGAATGGGCCGGTTGCTGACTACGACCGCGCCCGTACCACTGCCCCAAGCTGCGTTGTCGAGCCAAATCCCAGATTGCCGAGCGAATGCCCGAACGATCCCGTCGGAGCCCGCAGCGAAGGACTGCGCCCCACTAGCAACAACGTTCGCCGGATAGCCTTGGGTTCCGACCGTATCGATCCCGATACAGCGATCATCCGCGAGGCTCGCCGAAGGCCGGATGTTAACCACCTTCGTCCCATTGGCGATGCCAAGGACACCTTCAAACGCTGCAGAGCCAGAAACCACCAAAGCCGGTGTTCCGAGAAAGGGTCCAGAGTAGGAGCCGCCACCGTTTGGGCAACCGACGACGGTAACTCCCACGTTGATGTCGATCGCCACGAGAGTTCCGCCGCTCGGTGCGCTGGTTCCGACGTACGCGAGTTGCTGCCCTCCGTCGACCGTTCCGATTACCGGACTCGCTTTGACCGGACCCACCTCCAGCGGCGCCCAGCGCTCAACTCCGTCCGTCGCGAGCGCATAAACGCTCCCGCTCCCTCCATCGCTCGTCCCGAACACGATCGTCCCGTCGTCCGCGATTGCCGGTGTCGTGTAGATCGGCGCGCCGGCCGAGTACCGCCACTTCCAGCGCGTCACGTTCACCCCGGCGTCCGCGCTCCCGAGATTGTTGCTGAGATCCGTCCCCGAGGCCTCCAGCGGCACCACTGCACGGAACGCCTCGAAAGGCAGCGACGCCAGCTGTACCGTACCCTCGCGGCAGAACGCGCTTGACGCCGCCGGGTTCGTCGACCCACACGGCGTCAACGGCACGTCGAGCGGCGTCCCGGCAGTCGCCGCGACACCGTGCGCAAGCAGCTTCACCGTCCCCGCGGCCACATCCTGGTCGTGCGAGGTGACCGTCACCGACACGCTCTCGTCCCTGCGGAACGCGTCGTGACCGCCGTCCGGCGAGCCCGGGTCGTACCCGGTGAGCTTTGCCGTGTCCGGCCTCGGCGGAGGCCCCGCCACCACGATGGAGAACACCGGCGGCGTCTTGTCGTTCGGATTCCCGGCCGCGACGCAGGTCTTCGTCCCGGGATCACAGGTCCCACCGTTCACACAGTCGGCGTCCGTGCTGCAGGTGCGCGTCGGATCGAAGCACGACCCGATGAGAAGCAGCGCGGCCAGCACACCCAGCACCGAGATCGCGCTCCGCATCTCGCCTCCTCAGAACCGTCCGGCCATCACCAGCGTTCCCCCACCAGGACCGGGTCGCAGCTCGACGTGCGCGCCCTCGGGCTTGCTCCCATCCAGCACCCACAGAGTCACGCCGGTCGCAACCAGCGCCGCACCCGCGACCAGCGCGATCGTCACCGGCGTCGACTTGCTCCGGAGCGAATCCTGCGCCGCCGCAGCCTCGGGCGTCGGCGGACGTTGCCCGTTCGGGTCGAGCGTCTGCCGGTAGGCGTCCTCGTCGCTCTTTCCGGAGACGAAGAGCGCCGTCCCCACCGCGAGCGCCACGGCCCCGACGCCCACACAGGCGTACGCCGCGATCCGCTGCCCCGAAGCGTCGCGAGACGCGACCGGCGCCACCGCCGCCGGCGGGACCTCCACTCGCTGCTCCGCCGGCACGCTAGTCGCAGGTGACTCCGCTGCCCCTGCCGCGGCCGCTGGAGCCGCCACCAGAGGCTGCAGATCCAGGGTCTCCACCCGGAGCCCCTCGGTGAGCACCTTCTCGATTCCTGGACGGATCATCTCCGGGCGGAGACGGCCCTTGGGCCGCGTCACCTCGAGGTTCGACACGCTTCGCTCGAGCAGCCCGTCCGAGCGCACCAGCTTGCCCACGAACACCATCTGCGGCCGGAACGGATACACGCTCACGTACAGCGCGCGCTGACCGCCACAGGACCGGGCGAGCTCGGCGAGACACTGCTCGTTGCCACCGCAGCTGCCGCCCGGACGCGCGGCCACGAACTGACGTGCGCACTGCTGACCCACCACCTTCACGTCGTGACGGGAAAGCTCGACGTCGAGCTGCGGACCGAAGCGCGCCGCGTCATCGTCGCTGCCACCAACGACCACGAGCGGGTGTGGAACGACCGCCGGCGCCGGGGTCGCTGCCGGAGCCGCAGGAGCCGCGAGCGAGGTCAGGGCCGTGAGCAACGACCCGCACAGCGCAGTCCGCCGCAAGCCGTTCAACCCCCCTCCTTCGGATCGGCCGGGAAAGGTCATAGCATCGCCCGCCGTGGGCCGGCACTTTCGTTGCTAGCCTTTTGCGAGCTGCATGCCAGGGCTTGCGGGTGTCGGTGCAGAGGGGGGTTCACGTGGTCTCGATTCGCGGCGGGATGCTCGCGGTGGTGCTCGCCTCCACGGGTGCGGTGGCCGCACCCCGGATGGCGCTGGTCGCACTGGGTGACTGCCGGGATCCGGACCTGCTCCGCTACGAGCGACAGTTCGAGGAGCGCCTGTCCGACCGGGTCGGGCCGCAGCTGCTGCCGGTCGAGCAGTTCCAGGCGCGCGTCGGCCCTCCGCCCACACACACGCTCGACGAGGCGCGACGGCAGGTGTCGACCGCCGAGAACCTCTTCTACAACGACCGCATCGCCGACTCGCTCGCGCTGCTCGACCAGACGCTGGCGGAGCTCGAGCGCCTCCCACCGGGCCCCGAGCGGGCGAAGACGTTCGGCGAAGCGCAGCTGATCCGCGGGATGACGCTCAGTGCGCAGCGACGCCGCGACGCCTCGGACGACGCCTTCCGCGCCGTGCTCCGGGTCGATCCGCGGCACGTCATGAGCCCGGACGCGTTCTCCCCGACCTTCCGGCAGCGGTTCGACAAGCTCCGCGCCGAGCTCGCACGTGCCCGGAAGGTACGCCTGTCGGTGCAGTCACAGCCGGCGGGCGCCACGGTCTACGTGGACGGCTTCGCTCTCGGACACACGCCCGCGAGCCTCGACCTGGTCCCCGGGACGTACCAGGTCATCGTGGGCCGGCCCGAGGCCTACTCCTTTCCGCACCTGGTGCAGCTCCGGGAGGACACCTCGCTCCGCGTCGACCTCGGCTTCGAGCAGACCATCCCGCCCTCGCGCGCCCCCTGTCTCCAGCAGCCGCGCGACGGGCGCGAGACGCCGCTGGGCAACGCCCTCAAGCTGGCGCTGCTGCTCGAGGTCGACCAGCTGGTGATTCTCCGGCTGGACCGACCCGCTGCTGGGCCGAGCTGGCTGTCCGCGGCGGTGCTCAACGCCCAGACCGCGCAACGGACCCGCGAGGGCGGAATCCAGCTCGGGACCGGGAAGAGCGGCGGAGACGATCTCGGCGAGCTGGCCCGCTTCGTGGTCACCGGAGAGACCGGCGAACGCGTGGTCGCCGTGAATCCCTCCACCGGCCAGGCCTCGGTGCTCGCACTCCCTCCGCCTGCGGCGGTCACCCAGGCGCAGCCGAGCTCGACCAGGACCTGGCGGACTCCCACGGGCATCGCGCTGACCGCGACCGGCGCGGTGGCTCTGGGCCTCGGCGTCGTCTTCCAGCTCAAGGCGAACGACTCCGCGTCGAAGTTCAATCAGGCGTATTCGGGCGGGACCGCTCCCCTCCCCTCTCAGGTCGGAACCATCGACGGATACCGCAGCGACGCGCACACCCAGCAGACGCTCGCCTACGTCGGCTATGCCGTGGGCGCGGTCGCGCTCGGGGCCGGGCTGTGGCTCTGGCTCACCGACGGGAAGCCGCCGGCGACGACGGTGATCGCCGGGCCTGGTTCGGTCGCGGTGGCCGGCCGGTTCTGAGAGCGCTCAGGGGACGTACAGCCGGACGTCGGTCGGTGTGCTGTAGATGAGCCCCGGCTTGCGTCCGAACATCACCGGCTGCCACGCGACGGCCACGCTGCTGTCCGGTGCGGTCGCGAGGACGTTCCAGGGTGAGCCGCAGTCGGTCGAGAGATCACGCTCGACCAGCTCGAGCAGGTTGCTCGCATTCAGGCGCGCCCCGATGACCCGGGCACCGTCGTGCCGGGAAGACACCATGAGCCCGCCGGTCGCGCTGCGGTCCGAGGGCGCGGGGCACACACCGCCATCCGCGCCCGACTCGCAGCTCCGACAGGACTCGACCCGTGTCCCGGTCCGTGTATCGAAGACGACCAGGCTCCGATCGGCCCGGGAAAGGGCCAGGGAGAAACGTGGATCGTCCGCGAGGTCCGTCCGGACCGGCGGCTCGACGTGGATCTCCTGGGTCGGCGAAGGGCCACAGGTCGCGTTGAACCACGCACGCAGCAAGCGATGCTGTCCGTCGGTTGCGACCACCTCCCAGAACTGATCGGACCGGATGGCGAGCCGGTCCGGGACGAAGCCGATGCCAAGCGAGTACGGTCCACGTGAGTAGGTGCCCGCGCCGCTCACGAGACCGACGGTTCCGAACGATGCCCCGGACTCGGCGCAGGACGGACCGGTGGGGACTCCGTACGCGGCGGTCGGCGTCGAGAACGCCGTCCCGGTTCGAACGTCCAGCCGGTCCGTCGTGTCGTGCTGGAGGACCGCGGTGACGCGGAGCGGATCGCCACCGTCGGCCTGCAGTGCCGCTGCCGTGCGCAGAGCAGCGAGCGGCGGAGCGGCGACGTCGAGCAGGGTCAGCTGGGTGAACGCCCCGCTCGCCGGATCGAACCAGCCCCACACCACCTTGCTCGCGGTCTCGATGGCCAGTGTGACGACGCCGTCCTCGTCGGAGACCGCATCGAATGAGACCACCGAGTCGAGCCCGCCGAGGGTCCCGGACTGGGCAGGATGCGCCGCGGTCCAGAACCGTGCGGCCCCGGGCTGGTTCGGGTTTCCGAGCGCGTCGAACACCACGCCGGCATCGACGCCGACCTGGTAGCCGGTGGCGTAGGACAGCCCGTTGAAGACGTAGCGTCGGTGCTCGGAGTCGTAGCCTCCGGTGGCTCCGCCTGGAGCCAGCACCGCGGGAGCGCCGGCCCCGGTCACTGCCTCGCCGAAGTCGACGGTGAGCTGGACGTCCGCTCCCCGTTCTCCGTCTCCGGGCGTGAAGCGAGGACGCGGCGGGACGTCGTCCACCCGGAGCGGAACCGAAACATGGCGCTCGCGTGCCTGGGTGTCGCGTGCCAGCAGAACGAGCTGCACGTCCTGCCCGTCGAGCGCCGGCAGGGGGATGAGCAGGGAGAACAGGCCGCCGTCGACCGGGATGCCTCCAGTCACCCCCGCATCCACCAGCTGGTAGCTCATCCCGACGAGGGTCGCGTCTGACCAGGTGGCGACTGTTCCCCGCACGTCGAGGGCAGAGTCCGTCACGGCTGCGTCCGGCCTCGGGGAGACGACGGTGATCTGAGGACCGAGATCCAGGACGCAGAGCCGCGTGTCCGGATCGCAGGTCTGACCCTGAGGGCAGGCCGAGCTCGAGCAGTCCGCGCTGGGAGTGAGCGAGGTGCACGCGGTGCTCGCGACCAGCAGCAATCCTGCGGCGATCGGTCTCGACATTCGTCCCCCCGTCCGTCGGTCCGGACGGACCCGCCTGACTCCTCCGCTCCCTACAGCACCGATGGAGCCCTGGATTCTGCACGTGACGTTCCAGCTTTCGGAGGATTTTCGAGCGGGGCTACGCTTGGCCACGAGAATGCAGAGGGGGGCGGGCATGAAGCTGGTGGCATGGGGGCTGCCGGTCGCGCTGCTCATTGCCGCGTGCGGGACCGTCGAGCCTGGACAGGGCCAGGATCTGAGCATCGAGACGGCCTCGCTTCCCGACGCCGTCGTGGGACGAGACTATCGCGAGCAAAACGTGGTGCTGCAGGCCCACGGGAGCGGCGCGCTGTCCTGGAGCCTTCCGCAGCTGCCGCCGTCCCTGTCGGGCTGGCTCAGCATCGGGGAGAGCACCGGACTGCTCCAGGGGACGCCGCTGGACGTGGTCTCGCCGTCGGCGGACTTCGTGGTCCAGGTCACCAACGGAACCGCGCAGGCGCAGGGGCCGTTCAGACTGGCGGTGGGATGCTCGGAGGGAGCGGTGAGCCCCTGCGGCGTGCCGGACCCGACGATGTGCGTCGCCGGGACGAGGTCGTGTCTGAGCGGAAAGCTCGGGCCCTGCACGGCGGCGCCGGGACGTCCCCCGTACGAGGCGGACGCGACACACTGCGGACCGGACTGCGATCAGACGTGCTCGCGGACAGCGACCAACCGCTGCGTCGGGACGTGCGTCTGCGGAGGCGAGTCGGGCGCGTGCTCGGGCGCGACCCCTGCCTGCTGTCCTGGGGCGGACGGACGGCCCGAGAGCTTCAGCTGCGTCTCGCTCCAGACGCCGGAGCACTGCGGAGCGTGCCAGACGGCATGCCAGGCGAAGGCGAACACCACGCCGGGCTGCGCGAGCAGCGCCTGCACGTACGCGTGCAATGACCCGTGGCGAAACTGCAATGGTGGAGGCGGGACGACGGACGGCCCGGACGCAGATGGATGCGAGACCCGCGTGGACAACAACGTCAACGCCTGCGGCGCCTGCGGGAAGGTCTGTCCGAGCTCGCTCACGGGGAAGAACACGGCCCCGGTGCCCCCGACCTGCGGAGGCGGCGAGTGCCGCTACCCGTGCGATCTGCCGCGCTTTCATGACTGCAGGAACAGCGGCGGAATCTGCCGCGACTACACCACGGACCAGGACGCGGATGGCTGCGAGGCCGACTTCTCGTCGGTGCAGAACTGCGGCGGTCACGGGGCCTGCCCGGTCAGCATCGCGAATGCGCATCCGGTTTGTGTGCTGAACTCGGGCACCGGGCAATACGAGTGCGGCCAGAAGTGCAACGGAGGATTCGACCCCGACCCGTGTGGCTCGCCGCCGGTCTGCAAGCCGCTGAACGACGAGGACAACTGTGGCTCGTGCGGACGCGCGTGCCCCACCGTCGACACGGGCGACATGAATCAGCACTGCTCCGCCGCCGGCCTGTGCTGCGTGCAGTTCTGCGACCCGGACTCGAAGCCGCCGTGCGGGCCCGTCGAGTGCAACTGACGGCCGGGGGCGCCTCGCCGGGTTGAAGAGCGCTGCGTTTCTTCGGGGCTGGAGATGCGGGCCCGTCGCCGCGTACGGTCCCGGCCATGGAACGCCAAGATGTCGAGCCCTATCGGGCGAGCGTGCCCGAGCGCGTTCTCGCGGACTTGCGCGAGCGGCTCGCCGGAACCCGCTGGCCCGATCCGGTGGCTGGCGTCGGATGGAGCGAGGGGGTCGACCTGCAGTGGCTCCGTCACGTGGTGACCTACTGGGAGAGCCGGTTCGACTGGCGAGCCCACGAGGCCCGACTGAATGCGCTCCCGCAGTTCCTGGTCCGAGTCGGGGACAGCAGGGTTCATTGCATCCACATGAAGGGCCGCGGCCCGAAGCCCATGCCGCTGATCATCACTCACGGATGGCCGGGCTCCGTGCTGGAGATGCTGCGGATCGTTCCGATGCTGGCGGACCCGGTGGCGCATGGTGGTTCGGCGCAGGACGCGTTCGACGTGGTGGTGCCCTCGATCCCGGGGTACGGGTTCTCGGATCGGCCGAGGGTGCCCGGGACGTCGAACTCGGCGGTGGCCGACCTCTGGGTCGAGCTGATGGACCGGCTCGGGTATTCACGGTTCGGCGCGCAGGGAGGAGACTGGGGGGCCGGGATCTCGACCTGGATCGCGCGGAAGGCACCGGACCGGCTGCTCGGCCTGCACCTCAACTACATCCCCGGCTCGTTCCGACCGTGGGTGGAGAGCGAGGGCGCGCTGAGTGCCGAGGAACGGGCGTTTCTGGCCGACAAGGCGCGCTGGGGCGAGGAGGAAGGAGCGTACGGGCACCTTCATGCCACGCGGCCCGGAACGCTCGGCATCGCGTTGACGGATTCTCCGGCAGGGCTCGCCGCGTGGATCCTGGAGAAGGTGCGCGCCTGGGCCGACTGCGACGGGGACGTCGAGTCCCGGTTCTCGCTCGATGAGCTCCTGGCGAACGTGACGCTCTACTGGGTGACGAACACGGCCGCGTCGTCGATCCGTCTCTACCGCGAGTCGACGCTCACGCCGCTCCAGCTCGGGCCGGGTGAGCGCATCCGCGTGCCGATGGGGTTCGCGCGGTTCCCGCTCGAAGCGCCGTCGCCTCCGCGCCGCTGGGTCGAGCGGGGCTACGACGTTCGGCGGTGGACGGACATGCCTCGCGGCGGTCACTTCGCCGCGTGGGAAGAACCTGAGCTGCTCGCTCAGGACATCCGGGAGTATTTCCGACCGCTGCGGTAGACGCCCGCTACGAGGTGTCTGACACCTCGCTTGCTGTCCGCTACCAGGTGTCTGACACCTCGTTTGCCTCGTTTGGACACCTCGTTTGGGGCAGGGCATCTCGTTCGGTTGTAGGGCGCGTGACAGTCGAGGTTTCACGCCGGTGCTGCGTGCACGTCCGGTCCCACCATTGGCCGAAACGCGTACGCGGGGAAAGCCACGGAGAAATCTCCACTTCTCCAACGCGGGGATGCAACCGAGAACTTCGCTCGAAACGAGAGGTGCTCATCCATGTACCTCGCTCGGACTTCTGCGGACGAAGCGTGGCACCACGGACGGCGAGTTCGCTTCGGGCGCTCAGGGCGATGCTGAGGGTCCTGAGCAAGCACTCCCGCAGGGCCGAGGACGCGTCGATGGTCTCGACGACCCTGCCACTGGATCGTGTCCACCGCGCGCTTCAGGAATCGACGCCACGCGGATGGTCGGGAGAACCTCGTCAGCGGCAGGGGACGAAGCTCGAGGGTTTCCTTCGTCACGAAGCGCGGGTCGAATCGATCGGGCACACGCTTCCCCGAACGGGCGGTCCACCGCTGGCTCCAATGGAACCAGCGGAACTGTCGAGCTGGCCTCCCGAAGAGCTCGGGTAAACAGCTCAGACCGGGCCACTCTTCGCAACGGCGAACCAGACCTTCTTTCACGCCATGCGAAACGATGTAGCGAACCCGCTCGAGGACAGCGCCCTCGTCGAGGACCGGCTCGGCCGAGTAGCGGCGCTCCCAGAACGAGCCCCGCCAGTTCATGAGTGCTCCCACCTTCTTCGAGGTGTTCGAGAGGAGGTACTGCATGAATTGCGAGAGGTTCCCCCTGGGCGCTCGCAGGAGCAGATGCAGGTGATTCGAAGCAAAGGTGAAGGCAAAGAGCTCCACCCCGAAGTGCCTCACCGCCCGGGCAAGTACACCGCCGAGGACGTCATTCGTCCGAGTGGACGGACTGAGAAACAGCCGTCCTTGCAAGCATCGTACGGTCGCAAACTGGATCTGACTGGGATCGTTTCTTCGCAGCGGCCAACCCATTCTCTGGCCCCCCTTTTCCGGACGTGCAGAGCACGAACCAGGCCAGCGCCGAAGAGAGTCGCCTCAGGAGGTGTCTGACACCTCGTAGGGACACCTCGTAGGGACCTCCTAGGGACCTCGGAGGGGGATGACCCCCCGCGGACCCGGACCTACAGATGCGTCGGCTTCTTCAGGAGCGACGGGAGCCCGCGACGCCACGCGTCCGAGAGCCGTGCGACGGGGACATCGACCAGGCCCGAGATGACCAGACGATCTCCGCCCACCGTTCCGATGCTCGCGAACGGCACCCCCGCCGCCTTGCAGGCCGCCGCGATCTCCGCCTCTCGCTCCGGGCCGTAAGAGATGACCACCCGCGAGGCGTCCTCGCCGAACAGATACGCGTGCGGAGCGACTGACCCGGCGGGCAGCGAGACGGAAGCCCCGACGGGCGTCTCGGCGTCCGCCATGCAGCACTCGGCCAGCGCCACAGCCAGCCCGCCCTCGCTCGTGTCATGCGCCGACGCCACCTTGCGCGACCGGACCAGCTCACGCACCAGCGCCTGAAGCGCCTTCTCCCGGGCCGCGTCCAGTACCGGTGGCCGGCCGGCGATCTTGCCTGCCGTCATGAGGAGCCACTCGGAGCCGCCGAGCTGACCCCTCGTCTCGCCGAGCACG
>AR_comb_assmDRAFT_10319391_pt1 | contig 15465 bp, 16 predicted proteins | sample ArasoioldDNA_FD_10543 | JGI IMG/M metagenome (IMG submission 10543) | reverse complement strand
CGGCTGCGGCCGCATCCGTACGAATTCGCGCTGTACTACGACATTTAAAGACGACCGCTGCTGGCGGCGAGCCGGCACGATGATAGCCTTCAGCGAACTGGTCATCGCCCAAGCGACAGTTGACTTCTCTCCGTAACGAGTCTGGATTCATGGGGTTAGCGGATGAGCTACGATTTACCTGCCGTGCATTGGCAACGGCAGGAAGACGCGGCTACAAGTGGGGAACTGCAGTGCGTCTCATCCAGAAACCGAGGCGCTCTATGAGGAGTAATCGACATGCCTTCCCGCACTTGCGTTCTGTCTCTCGCCGCCCTGCTGGCTCTCCTGTTCGTTCCAGGCTGCGGCAATAACACTCTGAACCCCTTCTGCGGCAGCGCCAGGCCCGCGCCACTTATCGGTTCGCTCTCGCCAAGCACAATGACTTTCGATGAGGTGCAGCAGGGCGTTACGCTAATCGTGAACGGCAGCCACTTTGTTGCCGCATCCCAGGTAGTCATCAACGCCACGCCTCTGAGCGCCACAGTGGTCAGCGATCATCAGTTGAGAATAAAGCTTTCAAGCGACGTGATCCCCGGCCCGGGAACGGTTAAGGTGCGCGTGGTTACTCCTAGTGGGAACTCCGCCGACGTGGGCTGCACCAGCGGAGGTACCAGCAGCGTGCTCGTGTTAACCGTGAACTAAGCTCTGGTTGGGGCCAGGAAGGGGCGTTTATGGCGACCGCTTGATTGAGCGGCGACACAGCTTCGCTCCGGCCCCCTATTTTGCGTCCCAACCAACAACTCAGCATTTAGCATCTAGTCAGCGGCAGTTTTTCTTGCTCTTGCTGAATCAATTTTTTGGGAGCCAAAACATCTCACAACCTCAGTCCCAGATGGGTAACAAGCTTGAAAGGCCCGGACAGGTTTGTTCTGCCTGGGCGACAGTTCTGCTGGCAGCACTAATGGTGAGTTGTAGTGGACAGGATTTCGGGTTCTTGCAGCCGACCCCGGAAGATCTTTGCAAGTGTCTGCCTGCTGAGCCGGACATCCTTGACTATCGGCACGCTGCCAAGCACGTCCCCATCCCGAACGTCGCTACACAAGAAGTCTCGGTAGAGACAATCCTCACTTGGCCTCAAGATGTTTTTATTCCGCCGGACGCTCCACGTACTGGGCGAGAGCTTCAGGTCTTCCACATTGCAGAGGCATTCTTGCAAAGCGCGAGTGTGAATGCACTCGATTGTGATGTCTCCATGGAGATTTCGCAAACTGCGGACAAAAGCTCATCGCGGATGATTGTGGAGACGCCGGTTGATAGCGAATATTGCAGCGCGCGTCAAAGACTTCAAGCGCAACTGAAGCAGCATGGCTTTCGCCTTGATTCGCAGCACGGAGGGGAACTTCCACAGGCCCTACCCGTGGATGTCGTGGGAATGGCATTCGAAGACTTTGAGCACGATCGTGGGAATGTGGCGACTTTGTGGGAACTGCATCCGGCGATTGTGACAATACACTAATAGGCATCCGCTATGGCTTCAGCTGCTTCTCGATCGCGCTGGTCACATCCGTCGAATCGGGGGTGACGGCTGGTTCGAAGCGCTGTACCACATTTCCATTGCGATCCACGAGGAACTTGGTGAAGTTCCATTGGATCTCGCCCGCCATCCCTTTTCCCGTTTCCTTTGTCAGGTAAGCATACAGCGGGGCCTGGTCCGCCCCTTTGACTGAGATCTTGGCGTACATGGGGAAAGTCACGTTGTATTTCCGGGAGCAGAAGGTCTTGATCTCTTCGTTCGTCCCAGGCTCCTGGGCCCCGAAGTTGTTGGCCGGGAAGCCCAGGATGACAAAGCCTCGATCCTTGTACTTCTCGTAGATTCCTTCCAGGGCGCTGTACTGGGGAGTGTAACCGCACTGGCTGGCGACGTTGACTATGAGTACGACCTTGCCCTTGTAGTCCGCCAAGGGCGCCGGTTTGCCATCGATCGAGTTCAAGGTAAAGCTGTAAAGGCTGGATCCTGCAAACAGAGACGTTGCCATAATCAAAATTGCTCCGGCTAGAAGGAACTTCGAGGTACGGGAGACAAGGAATATCATTGCCGCTCCTGGGTGGATTTCGGATTCCGCAACGCCCACAGAACAATCGGGAATGAGATCGAAGATACGGGGTCGAGGAAGCTATGCGCAACCCGGGAAATGTAAATTCTATGTCTCGTGGTCAGAAAGATGGTTAGTTGGCGCTGCGCACAGAGTTCTCTTTCATGGTGCGCTCGACGAGCCGCATGCGCTTGGTCGGAAGCAGGGGCTCCGTCATTCGTGGGTGGACAGGTTCGCAGCCACTCACAGTGAGTAGTTCGGTCCCCATAGCGTCCAGTGCGGAATTGGAACGTCCCAAAACCATCAACAGATACTTCTGGGCGATCGGGCGGTCGGCAGGGTGGATCAGAGACCACCAGCGCCGCACAGACTCCTGCACTTCGGCCTCGCTCTTTTCTCCCACCACCAGTGCGTCGATAAGGCGATAAACCTTGCTCTTGATGGCTTGGTACGAGACGGAAATCTCTTGGGGCATAGGGTCCTAGTTCCTTTGTACTACTACAAGTGCAATCAGCGCACCAAACCGCTAGGCCTTGAGTTTCAGATGAGTTAGCTCGATTCGCACAGCGTTAAACGTACGGTGAATGGAAGAAATCTGGTATGAGATATGGATTCTGGAAGGGCGTCCAAATGATCTTTGCAGCTTGGGGTCGTTTTCCACTGGCGGTGATTCTGAATCACCACGAGACCCAAGGACGGATTCCGGGGTGCTTTCCCCAAGGGTTTACAATGTGGCGCTCCATTCAACTTGGGAGGCGTAATGAAACAGTGGGCCTTGATTTTGGCCGTTCCGGTTTTAATCTCTCTAGCCGTCGGGCAAACGCAGACCTCCGCATCACCTAGCGCCGACCGAAGCGGCTCTTCACCCAGCTCGGGTATCTGGCACGAGGCCGGTCCGAATGACCGGATGTTCTTTCCGAAGGATATGCTCTGGGGATGGGCGCAGTTCGACCTGTCACCGCCACATAACGAGATCGATCCCAATCTGTGCGCCGGGAATTCCTACGTGGACGGAGGCGCCAACGCCCCCTGCAATATGTTCGCTCGCTATATGCTGTCGGGCATTCTGGAAGTACGACCGTTCGGGCGCGGCCCACTACGCAGGTTCATGCTCTGGGGAGCTCCAGCGTTTCTGTTTGGCAAGAACGTTCCTAAGACGCTTTACACGTGGTCACCCGATGCGATCGGTATTGAGCATTCCTGGGGAGCAGGGATCTACATCACGAAAGGCTTCGAGTTCCGGATAACGCAGCACTTCCTGTTTGACCGCCTAGGCGCCCGGGACAAGAATCTGGGGGTATCGGACCTGGGAAACAACGGCCCCTGGGGACGCTACATGAGCCTTGGCGTCCGCAAGACTTTCGGCACACGTCGTTGGTAGTCCGGCTAAACTCGCGCCGGCACCGGCACCGCCCGCCGACTGAAGCGCCGAACCAGCCATACAATGAGCGCGATGAACGCTCCTAGAACCAGGAACGGCAAGCCGAAGACGATAAAGAGCCACAAACCTGCGCCGCCGCCAAAGGTGGTGACATCGCCGCCCACGGAAGCCCCTGAATCGCGACGGATCCGACCGCCAAACACCGTGAGGTCCTTAACGTTCGCGCCTTCGTCCAGGCGTACATCGCCGCCAAACGTTGTCGTGTCGCCTCCTATAACACCATCGCGCTCTACCGCAACGCTTCCGCCAAAGGTGGTGACGTCCCCGTCGACGTGGCCTCGAACCCGAACGCTACAACTGAAGCAGGTCACTTCGGCGACCGTCTCGTCGGCTCCTATGGTGACGTCATGGCCGAACTGAGTTCGGTCGTGAGAACCGTCGGCAAAGGCGGGTGCTCCGAGTGCCAACACCAACAAAAAGCAATCGATCCAGCGCAGAGAAGAGAACCCCATAAACCCCTCCGTAGAACGCGGATACCTTAAAACATTGACGGAGATTATCCCACAGCGAGCGCAGGATTGAAATCGTCGGCCTGCTTGTGGGACGAATCACTACGAGAGGGACTCAGATCACGCTTGCACCCAGCACGCCGTCATGGAGTGGCTGAGGATTTATCGCATCCTTTGGGGACTCTTCGACCTGAGGAAAATGGCCAGCGGCTCTGCCGTGAAATTCTCTATATAATGACAGTTTTTGAATCGTGGGCTGAAATTCCTGATCAGGAGGGCTTTCGATGTCCGGCGCTTATAACAGTGTTGCAGTACCGGCAGACGGGAAAAAGATTGGCTATGCCGGCGGCAAGTACGACATTCCCGATAACCCCATTATTCCGTTCATCGAGGGCGACGGCACCGGCCGCGACATTTGGAAAGCGTCCCTGCGTGTCTTCAATGCCGCAGTGGAGAAGGCTTACAAAGGGAAGCGCCGCGTGGCTTGGTACGAAGTGTTTGCCGGGGAGAAGGCCAAGGCCAAGTTCGACACCTGGCTGCCCGACGATACCGTCAACGCCATTCGCGAATTCCGGGTCGCCATCAAGGGGCCGCTCACAACGCCCGTAGGCGGTGGCATTCGTTCGCTGAACGTCGCCCTGCGCCAGATACTCGATCTCTATTGCTGCGTGCGTCCGGTGAAGTACTACAGCGGCGTGCCGTCACCGGTGAAGCATCCCGAGCGCATGGATGTGGTGATATTCCGGGAGAACACGGAAGACGTCTATGCCGGGGTCGAGTGGGAGCAGGGAACACCTGACTGCGTCCGGCTTATCGAGTTCCTGAACAAGGACATGCTGAAGGGCGGCAAGAAGCAGATACGGCTTGACTCGGGCGTCGGCATTAAGCCGATCTCGGTTACCGGAACGAAGCGCCTGGTCCGCATGGCGATCCAGCACGCGATCGAGAGCGGCCGCAAGACCGTGACCCTGGTGCACAAAGGCAACATCCAGAAATTCACCGAAGGTGCTTTCCGCAAGTGGGGCTACGAGATTGCGACCGAAGAATTCCGCGAGCAGGTGGTTACCGAGCGCGAGAGCTGGATTCTTGACAACAAGGACAAGAATCCAAATCTGAGCGTGGCGCAGAACGCCGAGATGATTGAACCCGGCATGGAATTCGCGCCGCCGGCGTTCCGGCAGTCGGTAGAGAAGGAAGTGAAAGACGTGCTGGATGCGATCTACTCAACCCACGGCAACGGCGCGTGGAAGAGGAAGATCATGATCAACGACCGCATTGCGGATTCGATCTTCCAGCAAGTAGTAACGCGCGCCGACGAGTATTCCGTGTTAGCGACGCCGAACCTTAATGGCGATTACATTTCTGACGCCTGTGCGGCACAGGTAGGCGGACTGGGAATTGCTCCGGGCGCGAATATCGGCGACGGCTACGCCATCTTCGAGGCGACGCACGGTACAGCGCCCAAGTACGCCGACAAAGATGTGATCAATCCCGGCTCGGTGATTCTGTCGGGCGTGATGATGTTCCGCCATCTAGGTTGGACTGAAGCTGCCGACCTGATTGAGCAGAGCATGGAGCGCACCATCGAGCAAAAGAAGGTCACATACGACTTCGAGCGCCTGATGCCGGGTGCGACGAAGGTGAAGACCAGCGAGTTTGCCGGGCACATGATTGAGAACATGGGAGCGGGGGTGCTGGTGTAAGGCAAGCCATTAGCACTTAGCAATTGGCATTTAGCCATTCGAGTTTTCTGTGGCGACAGCCTCTTTCGCCTGTCCGCCGGGCGCAGCCCGGGCTTTCTTGCGGCTAATTACCAACTGCTAATTGCTAACTGCTGCTTTCGAAAGGAATCATCTCATGCGTAAAAAAGTCAGCATTGTAGGCTCAGGCAACGTCGGAGCGACGGCTGCTCACTGGATCGCCTCCAAGGAACTCGCCGATGTGGTTCTGATCGACATTATTGAAGGCGTGCCGCAAGGGAAGGGACTCGATTTGCTGGAGGCGATGCCGATCGAGAAGCGGGACTCCTACGTCAGCGGAACGAACGATTATAAGGACACGGCTAATTCCGACATTGTTGTTGTAACCGCAGGCATCCCGCGCAAGCCGGGCATGAGTCGCGACGACCTGCTTAACACCAACTACAACATCATGAAGGCGGTAGTCAGCGAAGTAGTGAAATATTCACCGAACTGCATTCTGATCATTGTCTCGAATCCTCTGGATGCCATGGCGCAGACCGCCTTCAAACTCAGCGGATTGCCGCGCGAGCGCGTGATCGGCATGGCCGGTGTGCTCGATTCCGCGCGCTTCCGCGCGTTTATCGCCGACGAACTGAAAGTCAGCGTGGAGAACGTTACGGCATTTGTTCTCGGCGGTCACGGTGACACGATGGTGCCTCTGCCGCGCTACTCCACGGTGGCTGGCATCCCGATCACGGAACTGATTGAGAAGAGCCGCCTGGATGCGCTGGTGCAGCGCACGCGCGACGGTGGCGCAGAGATCGTGAAGCATCTGAAGACGGGGTCGGCGTACTACGCTCCTTCAGCCGCGACCACGGAAATGGTTGAGGCGATCTTGAAGGATAAGAAGAAGATTTTGCCCTGCGCCGCTTACCTGCAAGGTGAGTACGGCATCAACGGTCTCTACGTCGGAGTGCCGGTGAAGCTGGGCACGAAGGGTATTGAGCAGATCATCGAAATCAAGCTGACTCCGGAGGAGAAGGCTGGGCTCGACAAGAGCGCGGCAGCGGTGAAGGAGTTGTGTGCGGTGATCGGGGTCTAGCCACTACGCAGCTTCGGCTAGTTTTCGTTTGATGCCGGGAACATGACGATGATTTGGTACGCGGTCGGATTGAGCTTCTGCATTACCGGGTGATTGGAGGGAAAGTCTCTGTCTCCCAGCACTTGGTCGGCGTCCTTGTCGGCGGATTCTGAAGTAGGAGAGTCGAGCCTTATGATGACGCGTCCGTGCCCTCCAGCAAAGGCTGCCGCGAGCGATCCGTTCTCCCATGACGTTACGGTTCCCGAGTAGTCCCATCCGAAGCCAGCCAGCTTGAACGGCCGACCATTCAGCCGCTCCAAATCCTTCAGCGAAGTTCCCAGTGAAATACTGTGCGCGGTCTTCCAACGACTCTTCGCTCCGGACAATTGCGCCGAGGCGGGAAGCGTTTTCTTATCCGGGTCCTTCCACAATATTTCAATCAACCGCTCCGGGTCGTTTGGGAAAATCACCGTTCCCGGCTGTGTTTCTCCTTCGCCGACGTCGACATCTTGATCGACGACGTTCGCCGCCCCATAAGCTTGCACTAGGTCTTTCCTGGTCGTGTGCGAACTGATAACGCTGCCTTGGCCACTCGGTACAATCAGCCAGGGATCGGCAGATTGAGCTTCCATGGTTGGAATGACGGGCAGGAAGCCCACCAACAGCAGTGATAGAAGACGCAAACGCTTGATCCAAGCAGTGCAACGATTTACAGTCGTTCCGACACCAACCCTCATGTCATCAGGTATAGTGGCAGCCGCACGGAGGGTGCAAAGTCAAACTGTAGCCTTGCCTGACGATGGTAATCGGTATTGGTAAACGAGGTCGGGCGCGTGCCCAGTAGGCCACCCTTCAAAGCGACTCCTCTTCCGCGTGCTCCTTGCCCTTGAAGTACTCGTGATCCGCTATGATGCGGCTGACTACCGCCCTCCGAATTTCTTCCAGATTGTAGCGAGGGAAAACCAGAATGTCGGGTGCGTGCAGATATCTCCAGGACTTCTCGCGCAGCAGTTTGGCCAATCCTTGCGGAGTGGCAACGAAATAGGACTGCCACCATGCGTGACCCGACTCCGGATCGTACAGTTCGATGTTCAACTCGTCGGCAAAGACTTCCGGATCATCCGGCCCGGGAATCGCGTCGGCCTTCTTGAAGTAAAACTTGCGGATACGGATATTTCTGAGCTCAGGATCGAAGGGCAGAGAAGCCGCGACTTCTTCTGCCGACGGAGGCCAGCCCTTCGGGCTGGATCCTGCGCCAGACGATAGTTCCGCCGGATCCCGGGTAGGAGCGTCGGGTCGGTAATCTACGCCGCTGGCAACTCCCAGGCGGGAACCCCACCGACCCAGAGCCAGCAGTCCGCCGCCGACTGCAACTAGCAAGAGCAGCTTGAGAGCATCTTCTGACGCAGCCGAGATCGTGGCGAGCATGCCTCGGAATTGTATCCGCCCTAGACTGTCTCGATCGTCACCTTTTTCAGTACGACATCTTTGTTCGGACGGTCATTGCGGCCGCGGGGCACTTTCGTGATCTTCCCGACCACATCCTGCCCTTCGACCACCTCGCCGAAGATGGTGTGCTTACCCGTCAGCCAATCTGTTGGAACCACGGTGATGAAGAACTGCGAGCCATTGGTATTCGGGCCAGCATTGGCCATGGCCAGCTTGCCGGGCTTGTCGAACTTATGCGGGGACCCTTTAGTCTCGTCTTCGAACTGATATCCCGGACCTCCGGTGCCAGTGCCCTGTGGGTCTCCACCCTGGAGCATGAAGTCGGGGATCACGCGGTGAAAGATCGTGCCATCGTAGAGCCGGTCGTTCGATTTCTTTCCGGTCGAAGGATGCTTCCATTCGCGTTTGCCCTCGGCGAGGTCGACGAAGTTCGCGACTGTCTTCGGTGCGTCCTTGTCGAACAGACGGCAGACGATGGAGCCCTCGGTGGTTTCAAAGGTGGCGTACATTCCGGGTTGACGAGTCATAGGATCCTTTCAAAGTCGATCGTTAGCCGCTAGTCGTAGGTCGCTGCTGAGCAACCTCGCGTGGAGACAGTCGCCTCGGCTGTGCCGGCAGGCGAAGCGAGGGGCCCGCGTTACTCTATTTCGGTGTCGTGGCGGGCTTCGGGGTTGTGGCAGCACTCGGCTTCTTTGCCGGGGCCGCTGCGGGCTTTGCCGTTGCTCCCGCCTTCTGGATCGCGATGTGATTGATCTTGATCGGGCGGTATGGCCGATCATTCCCATCAGTATTCATTCTGGCGATCGTCTTCACCAGCGCGACCGTCGCCTCATCGCACTGTCCGAAGATCGTGTATTTGCCGTTCAGCATGCCCGCCTGTTGTCCGGTGAACGCTACCTCCGTGATAAAGAACTGGGAAGTATTGGTTCCGGGACCGGCGTTCGCATAGGCCATACGGCCGGGTTGGTCAAACAGCAAGTCGGACGAGACTTCGTTCTTAAATGGAGCAACGGGGTCGGCGCCCGAACCCGTGCCGGCCGGATCTCCTCCCTGGATCATGAACTGGGGGATTACTCGGTGAAAGATCGTTCCGTCGTAGAGCGGCACGCCATGTTTTGTGGCACCAGTCGGGCTCTTCCAATCCTTGGTCCCATTCGCGAGGCCGATGAAGTTGGCTACACCGATCGGGGCCTTATCAGGGAACAGCGTGCAAGTCATCTTGCCCGCGGTCGTATCGATGATGGCAGTGGGCTTGGCCGCCGTCGCTGGGGCAGTGGCAGGTTTGGCCCCTGTGGCGGGCTTAGCGGGCGCAGCTGGCTTGCTTGCGGCCTGGCCGACCGAGATCGATATAGATATCACTATCATTCCGAGAATTGCGAGTACTTTACACATGTATGCTCCTTGGAAACGAAGCGTGGATTTTGAATGAGCCGCAACGTTGCATTGTACGACAGTGGCGGCGCAGTTTGGCTGGACTCACGTTTGTCATCCTGAGGCGCGATTTTTGCGCCGGAGGACCTGTGCATTTCGCCCGGCATCCCCAAAACTGCATAGGTCCTTCGTGGCAAAGCGGCCGCCGAGGGTGACAGGGGATTTTATCGTGAGTTCGCAGCTTGCATCTCGCGGCTCACGCGTTCGACTTCGCGAAAGACGCGCATCAAGTTGCCACCAAGAATCTTCTGGATGTCTCCCGCGCTATACCCTCGGTCGAGCAGCGCCTGGGTGATCTTCGGCAAGTCGGCAGCCGAGTCGATGCCCTGGGGCGTTGCCCCGCTGACCCCGTCAAAGTCGGAGCCTAATCCCACGTGGTCAACACCGGCGACTTTCGCGATGTGATCGATATGGTCGATCAGTGACGTCAGGGGCGGCCGTGGAATCTTCGCGATCCACTCGCGCTCGATGCGGTCGAGTTCAATGTAGTTGACTTCTTTGCCTTCGCTCTTCATCTGCGCGATGTATTTCTTCCGGGCAGCCTCCTCGTCGGGACGCTGGGCGTCCTCAGCCTTGCGAAAGTTTTCATCGACAAAGGCGTTGAAGAAATTTACCTGCACTACACCGCCGTTCTTGGCGACAGCCTTCAGCATGTCATCGGTCATGTTCCGTGGAGCGTTCACCAGCGCGCGCGCCGAAGAGTGCGACGCGATCACTGGAGCTTTCGTAGTGGCGATCGCATCCCAGAATGTCTTGTCGGCGACGTGCGAGATGTCGACCATCATGCCCAGCCGGTTCATTTCGAGGACAACTTTTTTGCCGAAGTCGGTAAGGCCGTTGTGATGCTGAATCTTGGGATCGTTGATGTCGCCTGAGGAATCAGCCCATTCGTTTGTGTTCGACCAGGAAAGCGTCATGTAGCGCACGCCGAGGCGGTAATAGTCGCGCAGGAGATGAGTGTCGGCCTCGATCGAATGACCGCCCTCGATGCCCATCAGCGCCGCGAGTTTGTGCTCGTGGTGGGCGCGCTCGATATCGGAGGTCGAGAAGGCCATCATCATCCGGTCGGGATGGCGGGCTGCTTGTTCATACACGGAGTCGATCAGGTCGAACGTGTGCCGCGCGTAGCGTCCCTGATTCGTTTCTGGCTCGACCCATATGGAGAAGAACTCTGCGCCGAGGTTTCCGCGGTGTGCCTTGTCGAGGCTGATGTGACCGATGTCGTTGGGATCGGTCGAGCCAATGTCGAAGCCTTCGTCGAGAAAGCGCTGCGGCGTGTCGGCGTGCGTGTCAATCACGAGAGCGGAGCTATGAATCTTTTGGGCGTGGACACTGAGCGCGGCTTCAGACGGTTTTGGCGTGTTTTGGGCTGTCGCTAATGAGCAGATCAGAGCGATCGCAGAGAACAGCTTTGTCATTGTTGTCATGGGTTGAGCAGGATTTTGATTGTATAGACTCTCTCGGTGGCTGACAAAAAGCATGCACCACAAAGGGCACGAAGGAAAGCCTCAATCGGGGGTCGACAAGGCTGCCATCGCTACTTCAATGCAAGTGTGTACGGGCCGATCAGTGTCGACCACCGTCTTGGGATGGTGAATCTCCTCGAACCTTGCTTTTACTTCCGAATAGAGAGCGTAGTCGCGGTTCCCCGCAGGATGTTCACCTCGATTCGCATCGGTCTCCAGACGTCGGCGGACAGATTCATCGGAGCATACGCATTCGAGAATGCGCCACGTCTGGTGCAGAGAAGCCGCTGCCACGACCACATTGTCGATCTGATAGCGGCGCGAGAATGGGCGGCCGTCGAGAAAGATCATCCTCGCCGGATCTCGCGCCAGAAGATAACCCGCGGTCTGCAGCATCAACTCCTGGCAGAAATCATCCTGGCGAGTGGAATATTCGATTTCTTCCGGGGCGAAGAGTGCGTGGCGAAATTCGTCTTTGCTCAAGACGCGTCCCGACGTTTTCCGAGCTAATTCGCGCGCTAGAGTGGATTTACCAGTGCCAGGGAGTCCCGCCATAAGGACGATCATGAGTGGAATCGTAAAGGAAATGCCGCGAGGTCAGCTACCGCGGGGTTTCGAAATATTGGAACTCTGAGACTCCGTCTTACTTCGTTCCGCCACCGAGTGCGACTTCGGTCTGCGTTGTTGCCGGAGTTTGCGGTTTATCCTGATCGGGACGATCGATGGGGATGATCGTCTGAGTATCTCGCCATTCGTTGTAGCGTCCGCTCACCATGATATGGAAGCACCAGTGGCGCCGCTCTTCCTCAGGCTCCACCAGGCCGACCGACTTCATGTAGAAGAGATAGTGCTCCATCCAACGCACTTGCTCCTTGCTCAGGCCACGGCGTTGCAGGTCAACAGTTACGCCCGCAAGATGGGACGACGCAGTATCGCCATCCGCCGGAGCGGCATTTCGATTATGGCGGCGAAGCTTTTTCTGTACTTTCACGGTGCGGACCGCTGAGTTGACCTGAATCTGCTGATGGAAGCGGTTGTAGAACGCCTGGCTGAGATCGTCAACGAAGTTGAGCGTCCAGGGCCGGCAGTAGCGCCTCGACGGATCGAGCCGTGGATCGAAGCGGAGAGTCTCCCCCGCCTTGATTTCGAGCAGTGAGCCATCAGCCTTCAGAGCTTCAAGTTCGGTCTCATCCTGAATGCGCGGCAGTTCAAGCCGGTCGATTTCAGCGTTTTGAATCAGGAGCGATTCGTGAGATGGCCGGAACATCGGATTCCAGCGCAGCCAGCGGAAGTGCCGGTGATGGGAGCGCTGCGGAGTTGCGTGGCGCACGGCAAAAGCTGTACCCGACATCCCGCCGCATACTAGCGCGAGAAGCGCGACAGCCGCGAATTGAACTCGGACGATTCTTCTCACGAAGTGGCTTCCGTTTGGGACTGGAGTCTTGTGACTCTGTCCGCGAGTGCCGCTATTCTAAGCCATGCTGTCAAGCCTACCAACCCGATCCCTCCCGTGAAGGATTACTTGGGTACCTCAAACGGGCCAGTTACCTCAACTGATTACTGCCGGTTACTCGTTGCCTAGAGAACGAGGCCCACGGAAACTATCGGCAGGTTAAGGGCCAATGACGAGTCTTCTGACGCTTTTCTATTTGGTGTGCCTGCTACGATTTGGCGCGGGTTGAATGAAGGCTTTCGTGTCCCTGTTGCACTCGAGTGACAAAATTTAGCGCCGCAACAGGTCACCCAAGGCCTGTTTCATGACCTGGCCGCCAACCTCTGAAATGGACTTGGTCAGTGGAATATCCTTGGGACAAACCTCGACGCAATTCTGCGCGTAGCCGCATTCCTGGATGCCGCCATCGCCCATAAGAGCGGCCAGACGTTCCCGCTGGAGCGCCTTGCCCGTTGGATGGGTGTTGAACAACCGCACCTGGGAAATTGTAGCGGCACCGACGAAGCCCGTATCTTCGTTGAATTGCGGGCAAGCCTCCATGCAGCAGCAACAGGATATGCATCGTGAAAGGGGGTAGGCCGCTTCCTGCTCCTCCGGTGAGACCCTGGGACCGGCGCCGAGATCGTAAGTGCCGTCGATCGGCACCCATGCCTTCACGGCTTTCAGGTTTTCAAAAATCACGTTGCGGTCGGTGGCCAGATCGCGCACCACGGGGAACTTCGAAAATGGCTCCAGCCTGATCGGTTGCTCGAGGTGGTCAATCAGCGCCGAGCAAGCCATCCGCGCCTTGCCGTTAATCAGCATGGCACAGGACCCGCAGACTTCTTCGAGGCAATTCGAGTCGTAGGTGATGGGCGTGGTGGCCTTGCCGTCGCGAGTGACCGGATCGGCGGCAATGTCCATAAGCGCCGAGATCACGTTCATGTTCGGCCGGTAGGGAACGGAGAACTCCTCCCAATAGGACTTCCCATTAGGAGTGAGTTGACGCTTGATTTTGATAATTACGGATTTGTTATTAGCCATGATTAAGTCGCGCTTGAGGGTTGCCTGCCGTTCAGATCGCCGCTTTTAACAATTCGACGATACGAAAATGAGTGGTTAAGCAATACAGCCGACGCACAAAAAAGACCAAGTGCGCTCGCGAATGGAGCTAAGTTATTGAAAAAGGTTGCGCAGGCTATCACTATCACGGTCGCGCTCACGGCGATCCATAGAGCGTGCGAACGCTTACTTCCAACGAAGGTGCCAGGTGGTTTTTTGAAGCCGGACATTCCCCATAGCATCGCGGTCGCCGCCAATATCCAAACTACCCCTGCTGCCAGCCCGAGGATGCGGCGCCGCACTAGCATTTCACTCCACGGCGAAACGACGAAACCTGCGAGCATGTACCAGCCTATTTCGCCCCACTTGCGCGCTCGCTCGCCGATCGTTTGTCGGGGTGGAATCTCTCCGAACATGCCGTTATGCTCCGTCAATAACCTCCGGACTTCCTCGGTCTCTGCGGAATTAGAAACAACATTCACAACAAAAACCACCGGGAAGGCATGAGTTTCACTCGTGCCGATTTAAGTTAAGCAAAGATCGCGGCTTTAGCCGCTGAGGTTTGCTCTTGAAGCCTGGACGACTCATCTCCCCTCCGGGAACTTACTTCGTCACATTCTCGACTTGGCAACGCAAGAGACTATTTGTAGTCGAGAAATCTGGCAACGCGGATTCACTGATCACCGAATTCGCGACGTTCAGGACTTTCTGCATCACCTCAACTACTTGCGCGTAATCCGGTCGAACGACAACTCGTAACCAACCCCTCCGAATATCGTTACTGCTCCGCATTTCCCGGTTTTAAGCTGGACCCATAGCCCCCAGCGGCTAAAGCCGAATTTTCAAAGAGCGCGTAACTGGCACGAGTAAAACTCGTGCCCTTCCCGGTTACTGTTTCTCCGGCGGCGCTACACGTATGAAGACCTCGTCCCACTGCTGATGTTTGCCTGACATGTCTCTGTTCCCCGGAAACAACCTATCCAACATCTCGAGATCTTTTACCTCCACGACATCGAACCAACGCCATCCTGGAAGACGACCATTACTCTGCCCGCCGATTTGCCACGAAAGTAGCCGTGGGATTCCCCGTTGAATGCCGTAGTCGTGCGGTTCGACGATTCGTTCTTGGTTGTTGTATCTAAATCGAATCAAACGTTTGTTCTCGATCGCGTCGTACAACAACTGGTGAAGCCCACGATCAACTACCACTGCACTCATCGTCTCAGTACTTCCTTGGCCTCGGCGGAATCAGCGACACGTCCACCGGCTCGAACTCGAACTTCGGCTCGTCCGCATCTGGGGCGAAGTAGGCTTTCGTCGTCTTCATCCAGTTCCTATCATCGCGGTCGGGGAAGTCCGGTTTGTAATGCGCTCCCCGCGACTCGTCCCGCATGCGTGCGCCCTGCGCGATCACCCGAGCCAATTGCAGCATGTTGTAAAGCTGGCGCGCAAAGACCACCGTCGTATTCGCCCAGAGCGTGCGGTCGCTCAGGTTCACCTTTCGATACCTCTCCAGGAACTCCACCAGTTTGGCGTCGGTCTGCTGCAGGTTCTTGTTGTAGCGGATGACAGTGCAATCCTTGGTCATCAACTCGCCCAGCTCGCGCCACAACTTCACCGGATTCTCGTTCCCCTCATTCTTCATCAGCAGGGAATTGTTCTCTTCCTGCTTCGTCTTCTCGGCATCGTAGTGGCTGGTGCCATCGGTTGAGCCCTGCAGCCCACGGGCATACTTCACCGCGTTTGGCCCGGCGATGGCTCCGCCGTAAATGCACGACACCAGCGAATTCGCGCCCAGGCGGTTCGCGCCGTGATATTGATACTCGCACTCGCCAGCCGCAAATACCCCCCGAATGTTCGTGGCCTGCTTGTAATCGACCCAGAGCCCGCCCATGGTGTA
>AR_comb_assmDRAFT_10432860_pt1 | contig 15471 bp, 10 predicted proteins | sample ArasoioldDNA_FD_10543 | JGI IMG/M metagenome (IMG submission 10543) | reverse complement strand
AACGAACTTCGCTAGACTCTCGCCCAATCAGTAGCAGATCCTCATGATGAGCAACGAAAAAATAAACCGAAAGGTGAATTTCATTGAGGAGCAACGCGCCCAGTTTGCTTCCGATATTCAACAGCTATAAGAATCGTAATCTCGAAGTCATCAAACTACGGAGATAACCGACAATGTCGACAAAGTGTGTTGACCACTGGAATTTTTCCAGGCTCGTTCTTCTCGTCGCGATGAGCCTGAGCGCAATTACTGCACTCGCCCAGGAACGCAGCGTTCGCTTTTCTAAGAATGAATCTGCGCAACGCGTCGACGTTGTCATAGATGGTCAGCCGTTCACGTCTTACCTTTGGAATGACAAACTCAAGGTGCCGGTGCTTTATCCACTCCGCACTGCTGAAGGCACAACTGTCACGCGCGGGTTTCCTCTTGAACCACGGCCCGGCGAACGAGTCGATCATCCGCACCACATCGGCCTGTGGTTCAACTACGGCAGTGTTAATGGCGTCGACTTTTGGAATAACTCAGTCGCTCTGCCAGCCGACCAACAAAAAAAGATGGGCGCGGTTGTGCATCGTCGTGTAGTGCGCGCAACTGATGGCAAAGATAAAGGAGAACTCGTGGTGGAGATGGATTGGATGATGCCCGATGCACAACCTATCCTTCGCGAGACAACCACTTTCATCTTTCATTCTGGGCCACATCTCCGAACCGTTGATCGCATCACTCAATTGAGTGCCCTGGATAAACGCGTCGTTTTTGAAGACAACAAAGAGGGCGTGCTGGGAATGCGAGTTCGACGAGAACTTGAGCAACCATCAAATGAACCACTGGTGTTCACCGATTCAAGTGGACGACCGACTGAAGTAAAGGTCCTCGATAACACCGGCGTCACTGGAATGTATCGGAGTAGTGAAAATAAAACGGGTGATGCGGTTTGGGGTACTCGTGGTCGATGGACGATGTTGAGCGGAACGGTTGGTCAACAACCGATAACTCTGGCGATATTGGACCACCCCAAGAACGTTGGCTTCCCAACATACTGGCATGCGCGTGGTTATGGTCTGTTTGCAGCAAATCCGCTTGGTCAAAGTGTGTTTAGTAATGGTAAAGAGAAACTCAACTTCACGCTCGAGCCGAAGCAGTCGGTTACATTTCGCTATCGACTGTTAATTCTGTCAGCGATGACGTCGGCCGATCAGGTCGAGACTGAATACGCGAAGTTTGCAAAAGGGAATTAGACCACGCTCTTCCAATTGAATATTGGACGGCGCAAGATGCGCGAACAATGCGATATCTTCTTTTTGTTATTGCCCGCTGAAAGCGGGCGAACGAACCTGTCGAAGCACCAGCCCGAATCTTCAATCGAACTTCCGCGCCCAACTCAGAAATTTATTTAAATTGAATCTGAACAATCTCCGCACTTCCGTTCGAGGAATTCCAGGCTTTGTGTGCAAAGCTCCTCACTGGTGTCTAAGCACAACGATCGGATCAACTCTCATTGCGCGTTGGGCGGGAACCAAACAGGCCAACAAGGCCACGAGTCCGAGTAGTAATACGATCATCACGAACGTGAGTGGATCCGTCGTCGTCACGCCGAATAACATACTCTCCATAAAACGTGTCAAACCAAAGGAAGCAAGAAGTCCGACTCCCACGCCCACACTGATCAGAAAAAGCCCGCGGCCAATGACTAATTTCAGAATCGCTCGAGGTTGTGCGCCCAGGGCCATTCGTATCCCAATCTCTCGCGTGTGCTGGGCCACTGTGTAACTCATTACCCCATAGACCCCGATTACTGCGAGCAACAATGAAATGCCCGCGAAGACCGCGAGTAACGTGGTGTTGAGATTCTTATCGCGAACCGTATTTTCAATGACGATATTCATTGACTGCACGGCGTAGAGAGGTTGCGACGGATCCACTGCTTGCACTTCGCGCCGAACGGTCGCGCCAATACTTCCATCATCAACTGTTGACCGCACGAGCAGCCGCATGTTCCAGCGCATGTCCGGCCAGAAGTCCTTGACCGTATACGGCGCGTACATCTCTGACGCCGGCTTGTGAAGCAGACCATAATTCTTCACATTGCCGACTACGCCAATGACCGTTGCCTGTGTGTCGTCTGCTAAACGTTTGCCTATGGGATCTTCGTTGGGCCAAATCTCCCTGGCCATCGCGTCGTTGATAACGACAACCGGCTGTTTGTCGTCGCGCTCTTGCCTACTAAAGACGCGTCCACGCAACAGCGGAATGTTTGCAGTTTGGAAGTAGTCGTCATTTACAACGCGGAATTCAACAAGCGGGCCTTCATTTGGAGGATAGGTTTTTCCTTCGACCGAAATATTCCCGTTGTAACCCTGCTCTTCAACCGGTAGGTGAGAAACCAGACCAACTGATTCAACACCCGGCAAATTACTTACGCGGTCCAGTACTTGTTGATAGAACCGTATTGCTGACTCGGCATCAGGATATTTTTCGTGAGGCAGCGAAATTTTTGCGGTTAGTAGATTTTGCGGTTTCAGTCCCGGTTCAACGTCTCGGATACGAAGCACACTTCGAATCATCAAACCCGCGCCAATCAGCAGTACAACTGCCGCAGCGATTTCAACAATGACGAGAACCTGTCGTAGCCACGCCCCGGCCATGCCCATCGAAACTGTATTACCACCCTCTTTGAGAGTCTCCTGAACATCAGTCTTACCGGATTGAATAGAAGGTATGAGTCCGAAAATAACGCTCGTCAAGATCGAAATAAAAAGAGTGAACAACAGCACTCTTGAATCGATTCCTATTTCCTGAGAGCGCGGCAGGAATGGAAATGCCAGCTTTCCGAGCAGGCTCATACTCCACCAGGCGAGAGCAACTCCTAACGAGCCACCGATCAAAGATAAGATCAGACCTTCGGTTATAAATTGTTGGATCAGTCTACCGCGGCCAGCGCCCAGTGCGATTCGGATGCTGATCTCACGGCGTCGTACGGTCGCGCGCGCCAACAATAGATTCGCCACGTTTGTACAGGCAATCAAAAGCACAAAGCCTACTGCAACCATCATCATCAACAACGGCGATCTGACATTCGCGACCCATAACTCTTCGATCGGCATGAGACGAATTCCGCGTCCGCTTTGATTCTGCGACTCAAGCCGTGCGGCAATGGTGTTCATCTGTTCGCGAGCTTGGGTTAGTGATACTCCCGATTTCAATCTTCCGATCACAAGGTATTTATGATCACCACGAGCCAAACGGTCCTTCTCGGGAAAAACGAGGGGGGACCACATTTGGACCGTTCGATATAGAGCGGACATCTCGCGCGGCATCACGCCTATGACTGTGTATTGCTGTCCATTCAACGGAATTGTTCGGCTAATGATGTTTGGGTCAGCGCCAAAGTTTCGACGCCATAGATCGTCACTGATTACGACGACATGTTCACGACCGGCGACATCTTCACCCGGTAGAAATGCGCGTCCGATAGTTGGTTTGATTCCCAACACATCAAAGTAGTTCGCACTCACATTGATACCCGGAATGCGTTGTGGTGTATCACCAGTTTGCAAGTTGAAGTTTGTAAACAAGTACGCCGAGATGCCGGTGAAGACATCATTCTGCGCTTTCCAGTCTTCCAACGTCGGAACTGATACTGAACCCCAACCATTTGGTTTGAAAGTTTCAGCGAGATCGAGCAGTTGATTTGATTCAGGGAAAGGCAAAGGTCGAAGTAAGACTGCGTTAACGACGGAGAAGATCGCAGTGTTTGCTCCGATACCGAGCGCTAGAGTCAGAGTTGCGATGATAGTGAAGCCCGGCCGCTTGATTAACGTGCGAATCGCATAGCGTAAATCTTGCATTACGTTGTGCATGTAGAATCCTTTCTAGCCGCTTCCAAATAAGAACTGCTAGTCTTTTGAGACTCTGTCGTTACTTCACCTTCATTACGACGAACGTTAGATCATCGTAGAGTGCCATTCCCTTGCACCAGTCTTTGACTCGCCGCACAACTTCATCCCGAATTTGATCGACCGATTGCGAAGCGATCGATTTCAGCGTCTCCATAATTCGATCGGCGCCATACTCTTCTCCTTCTTGATTCAACGCTTCGGTTAGTCCATCGGTGTAAAGAAATAGCAAATCATTCGATTTCATTTGTACGGTCTCTTGCTCGTAAGCGGCGTGTTCAAATGCGCCGGCAACGAGTCCGCCGGAAGTAAGCTGACGAAACTCAGCGTCGCCTTCAGCCTGCAAATAGAGTGGTGGGTTGTGTCCCGCATTAACGTAAGTCAGAAGCTGTGTTGTTTGATCGAATGTTGCATAAAAGAAGGTGACGTAATGCTCGCCATTCGTTGAGTTGAATAGAAGCCGATTTAGTTTGCCAACGATGGACGATAGTTCGTGACTCGGTGAAACGTTTGAACCGTTTCTTGCGGTGAGGCTTCGGAGTGTCGCTTGGACTGTCGACATTAACAGAGCAGCTGGCATTCCTTTGCCAGCCACATCCGCGATTGCCAAACCGAGTTGACGGTTATCAAAGTCAATGAAGTCGTAGTAATCACCACCAACTCCGCGTGCGGGCTCACAAAAACCAGCGACCTCCATCGCTACACACCGAGGAGGGCAGGACGGCAACAGTCGTTGTTGAACTTCAGCAGCGAGCGCCAGCTCTCGACGCATTCGTTCCTGCGCGACCATTCGCTCGGTCAAACGTGCGTTGTCGATGACCAGGGCGAGTTGTGCCGCAATGGACATCAGTAGTTCCCGATCTGCACCGGAGTATTGAAAACCACCGCGTCGAGGGCCGAACGAAAGGATGCCGACGAGTTCGTTCTTCTGCCGAATCTGAACGAGTATTCGCGCCTTGATTGTGAGTAGAACATCGTGTTCACCAGCGCGTTCTTCACGCAGCGAAGGCAACAATGAGTTGAGCGCCTGCGACCACGTTTCTATTTCTCTCGACTCGATCACAAGCGGAGTTGAGAGATTCATTAAACGTCGGACGACAAACGCTCGTTTACTCAGTGTGAGTCGCGGGCCGCACGGATCGTTGTCGGCAGTCCGTCCTTGAGCAGCAAGCACGCGCAGATTGAAATCACCTGTCATGTCGTCGCGAATAAAGATTGCGGCGTTGCTTGCTTCAAGTGCATCTCTGATTCTTTCGGCGAGATGCTGATAAAGCTGATCGATGGTTGTTACCTGCTGCGTGCCTTGGCCGAGGTCAAAAAAGATTTTGCGCTCATCGTAAGGAGTTGGTTCGTAGTAGCGCTCGATCCTCGGCAGCAGCCTGCGTCGAGCGAATACATGGACAGCACAAAAAGCACCGATCAGTAAGATTGAAACAACGAGGTCAGTTCGACGGCCAAACGTATCGATGTACCTGAGGCGACTTCCCGAGAACACAAGGAAATAGACTGTGCTAAACAGGATAATCTCCGCGGCGTAATAAACACGCCTGACCGTGAGATGCCCTTTTGATTGGCGCCACAGTCGTCGAGCAGCTTTAGGTCTAGGCATGTGGACGCGGGGCAGTATCCTCATTTCTCTCGAACTCCGATTGGTGGACGAAATCGTCATCTCCGAGTAACTCACGGGATTAACGGACGACTGGTTTAAAGCGTTTGACGGGGGAAGTAGCCTCAGAGTAATGACACCGCGGTACGCGTTAATCTGGCAGACAATGATTCGGGCAGCGACTATCTCGAATCATTGTTTTCCATTCACTGGATTCGTGGAACAACTGGTTTGAGATCTTTATGCCGTTGGGCAGAAGAAGGCCGAGAGGGGAACTGCTACAGGAGCGCGTAATTCAATTCTTTGAACAAAACAACCGACTTGTCGGTTAACCAGCACGCTTAAAGTATTGAACAGCGCGCTCGTGTTTTTCAGCCGCGTCACGGGTATCAAACGTTCCGAGATTTTTTCTTTTTCCCGTCTTTGGATCTTTCTTGCGGGAGTAGAGTCGGTATTTACCTGTTTTAAGCTTCCTGATCATTGCTATTCCTCCAGATCGAATTTATTTCCAATCCTAGAAATAGAAAATCGCGAGTGTTTGTCGCAAATCTCAATGAAGTGACCACGACTGAGGGCCGAGGCATTCGGCGGGTCCAGTGGCGCACTTTCAAATTGCAGTCTTTTCATATGCAGCTTGTGCCTGAAGGTGTAATATACGCCCCACATCGCCACTCCATTACGAACTGCCCGGCACTGCGAGACGTCGCCCTACGCCTTGCGTTTTGCGCGAAAGCGCAGCAAGTCAGACGAGCCCCAAGGAAGGAATAAATATGAATGCAATTACGCAGGTGATTACCCAACGCCTCCCAGGCGGAGCTGTGAGTTCGATCGCTCAGAGGCTGGGTGTTAGTGAATCGACAGCCAATAGAGCGGTTCAATCGCCGTACCGCTGATGCTCGCCGCCCTGGCTCGCAATGCTTCACAGCCTCAGGGGGCACGGAATTTACACCCGGCGATCAACAACGGCCATGATGGCAGCATCTTCGATAACCTGCAGAGTTATCTCGGCGGTCCACAAAGTGGCGAAGCCAGGAAGCACAGAACAACGCCCCCGATCTAATGGGTGCGCTTGGATCTATGTTTGATCAGAACAAGGATGGTAGTTCTATTGATGATCTCCAGCGGCTTGCGGCGAACTTCTTCAAATGAGTTGCCGTTGGGCCAAATCATTCCTACGGTAGAAAAAGGAGAAAACAGAAAATGATGAGCATCATCTGGTTCCTAATTATCGGGCTCGTGGCGGGATTGATAGCACGTTTGATCATGCCGGGCAAAGACGCGATGGGTCTCATTGCAACTATGTTGCTTGGGGTCGTAGGTTCTTTTCTCGGCGGGGCGATTAGTTGGGCCATCTGGGGCGGCGGACCGGCCAGCAGCAGTATTCAGCCCTCAGGATTGCTTATGTCGATCGTCGGCGCATTCGTTGTGCTGCTTGTATGGAGGATGATTAAGAGTCGATCGTCTGTCTAATCGACCCGACCAAACCTTACAAGTGAGACACTGGTTCACCGAAATACATCCCCTGTGAATGAATGTTCCTCACGGACATTGCATCTTGGCGGTTTAGGAGTCGAAGCATTGTGTTGCGTTTTGCCACGACTTCTAAACCGCCAATTATTTTGGCCTTGCTTTGCATCGTCGGTCGTCATGTTGCAAGATAGCTTGTACAAAGCATGACTACCGTACTTCCCGCCGACATTGCCTCCTGCATACAACGCGCACTAGATGAAGACCTGGGAGATGGTGATGCTACGACCAATAGCATCGTTCCTGTTGATGCAACTCTTCGCGGTCACATCGTTGCGAAACAAGACGGTGTTGTCGCGGGCATCGCAATTGCCGAAGCTGTGTTTCATACGCTCAGCGACAAAGTTAATTTCCGTCCGATCGTCACGGATGGTTCAACTGTTTCGAAGAGAACTACGATCGCCGAACTTAACGGATCTGCTCGTGCGCTCTTAACTGGGGAACGAGTCGCACTAAACTTTCTCGGTAGAATGTCAGGTATCGCAACCTTGACCCGCCAGTTCGTCGATGCAGTAGCCGGAACTCGCGCGCGTATTCTCGATACACGCAAGACTGCTCCGGGCTTGAGAACTGTTGACAAGTTAGCAGTCAAACTTGGCGGTGGTGAAAATCACCGTACCGGTTTGTTCGACATGATCTTGATAAAGGACAACCATATTGATTTTGCTGGTTCTATAACTGCGGCGGTGGAGAGAGCTCGCGCAGCAGGAACAAATCTTGAAATTGAAGTGGAGACACGTACCCTCGACGATGTTAGCGAAGCCTTAAATCTCGGCGTTAACCGAATTCTGCTCGACAACATGACGAGTGATACGATGAAGCTGGCCGTTGACCTTGTGAATGGACGAGCAAAACTTGAAGCTTCAGGCAACGTTACCCTCCAAAATGTTGTCGAAGTCGCTCGCACAGGAGTCGATTACATTTCGGTCGGTGCGTTGACGCATTCGCCAAAAGTATTCGACGTTAGTTTGGAATGGGTGGGCTGATTGTGATCGGCGGTGACTGAAGGTTACGTGGACCGTGATTCAACTATGAATACTGAAACTACGACAGAGGGAATGTACGAAAAGCTCCGAGGTCTATTGTCGACGACTGTGCCGGATTTCGAGTTGCGCATCAAAGCGGAACTTGCGGTCGAGATTAATCGACTTAAGGAGGAAAAGAATGCGGTCATCCTGGGCCACAACTACATGGAACCTGCATTGTTTTACTCGATTCCAGATTTCAAAGGCGACTCGCTCGAGCTCAGTCGAAAAGCTGCGCAAAGCAACAAAGACATCATCGTCTTTTGCGGCGTGAAGTTTATGGCTGAAACTGCAAAGATTTTGAATCCGACGAAGAAGGTCTTGGTTCCTTCTGAAAAAGCGGGTTGCTCTTTAGCCGCCAGTATTACTGCCGCCGATGTGCGGGAACTGAAAGCGAAGTTTCCCGGCGTTCCAGTCGTGACTTACATCAATACTTATGCTGATGTTAAAGCAGAGTCGGACATCTGTTGTACTTCGGGAAACGCCGTCGCCGTGGTCAATTCGCTGAATACGGACAAAGTGATCTTTATCCCGGACGAGTACCTTGCCGGTAATGTCGCGCGCGAAACTGGCAAACGCATCATCTATCCGAGTCGAGATCCTTTACGACACTTTCCGGGTGAACTCGATTATCAAATGATCGGGTGGCCTGGTAGGTGTGAAGTCCACGAAAAGTTTACAGTCGAAGACATCGCGAGCGTGCGCAAACAATTTCCCGATGTGGTTATCCTGGCCCATCCGGAATGTAGTCCCGAAGTTGTCGAAGCCTCAGACTTCTCCGGTAGTACGACTGCTATGATCAAATACGTTGAGAACACGAGGGCTCCGCACTACTTGATGTTGACCGAGTGTTCGATGGGCGACAACGTTGCTGCTGCTAATCCTGACAAGGAGATGTTGCGCTTGTGCAGCATTCGCTGTCCGCACATGAACCAGATCACCCTGGAAGACACGCTCGAGGCACTTAAGAAAGAGCAGTTTGAAATTGTTATTGATGAAGAGATTCGTCAGCGAGCGTACGTCGCTGTTGAAAGAATGCTGCACATCGGATAGTGATGGGAACATGGCGTGCGGGAATGATCGATCTATTGGTGATTTTTGGCCTAAGAGTCTAGCAAGGGTTCAGTTTGGCTTCGCGGCGGCGCCGAAACACCGAGGCGTCATGACTTTTAAGGGAACCGTTTATTGTAGTTCGTAGTTGTTGAGACAATTTCCTTGGCTGAAACTCAGGTTCTGATCATCGGTTGTGGGATTGCAGGTGCCACTGCTGCCCTTCGACTAGCGCGCAATCCTAATCGCCAAATCACAATCATCACGCGAGCGCGTGATAGTCACGAGTCCAACACCCGTTATGCCCAAGGCGGCATCATTGGTCGTGGACCTGACGATACCGCCGATCTTCTCTATAACGACATCATCGCCGCCGGCGCCGGCGTCAGTTCGCCCAAAGCCGCACGCATTCTCGCCGAGGAAGGCCCGCCACTTCTAAAAGAGGTTTTAGAGCAGACCGCACACGTCGTTTTCGATCATAAAGAAAACGGCGAGCCAACCTGGGGACAAGAAGCGGCCCATTCCCGTCGTCGCATACTTCACGTCGGTGACATCACAGGCAAAGCAATAATTGACGGGTTGATCAGTGCCGTTAGTGACCATCGCAATATTCATGTTGAGACTGAAGCTACCGCTGTTGACTTAATTACCTTTCCACATCATTCGCGAGATCCGCTCGACAACTACAATCCCATTTCTTGTCACGGTGCCTACGTTTTCAATCGTGAGCAGAAGACGGTTCACCGGTACCTGGCGAATACTACAATTCTCGCGACTGGTGGTCTTGGTCGCATCTATCGCAACACGACGAATCCAATTGGCGCTCGTGGCGACGGCTTGGCGATGGCCCATCGGGCGGGAGCTCGTATCGCAAATGCTGAGTACGTGCAATTCCATCCCACAGCTCTTGCAGCTCCGGGAGCAGAAGGAATGTTGATTAGTGAAGCGGTGCGCGGAGAAGGCGGAGTGCTGTTAACACCGGATCTGCGGCCGTTCATGTCGAACTACTCGCCGGAGTGGAAGGATCTTGCGCCGCGTGACGTAGTCGCGCGCGCGATTCATCACGAGATGGAAACCAATGGTTACTCGTATGTGCTATTGGATGTCGCTTCGCACATGCCGGCAGAAGCGATACGAACTCGTTTTCCTTTCATTTACAACGAGTGTTTGAAAGTCGGTTTGGATATTTCACAAGAACCAGTGCCGGTGGTTCCTGCGGCGCATTATTTTTGTGGAGGGGTACTCGTCGACGAGCGGGGTCGGACGAACATTGAAAATTTATACGCCGTGGGAGAAATCAGTTGCACAGGTTTGCATGGCGCAAATCGTTTGGCTTCGACTTCGCTGCTCGAGGGATTAGTTTGGGGTAATCGAGCTGCGTTAGAGATTGAGCGTAGTCTGGACTCGAATTCAGCAACGCCAAGGTTTGAGGACATTCCACGGTGGGATGAAAGTGGTTTGAGCGCTGATCCTGATCCGGCGTTGATCCAGGGCGACATGCAGACGATTCAGAACATCATGTGGCATTACGTCGGACTCGTCAGGAGTGGAGAACGTCTTTCGCGTGCGATCCGTGAATTACGTCATCTATGGAATGAAATCGAAACGTTCTATCGCACAACAAAACTTTCGGATGGTTTAATTGGATTGCGAAACGCTGTTGAGGTGGCACTAATCGTCGCGCAGGCTGCGCAGCACAATCGACAGAGCAGAGGTTGTCACTACCGGCAGGATGCGCTTGAAGCAGAAGGTGATCGATTGATTTAATTCACTGCGGTATCAGTGGTTGCCGAGAATTAATTCGAACACATCAGATCTAACTGCAAAGCCGTGTCGCTCATAAAGCGGCCGGCTTTTTTCTGTGGGCCACAGAATCACTGTCTCAACTTTTTGTTGCTCGCAAAATGCGAAAGCCTCACTAAGTAACTTTGAGCCAAGGCCTTTTCCTCGGGCCCACTCTTTTACAAAAACATTTGTAATGTAAGCGAAGAACTCAGATTCAGACGTTGGATTTGGAATCTTCTCAACGAGCTGTAACCAAAGTGCACCCATGATTGCGTCATCTTCCTCAACTATCCAGCAGCGCCACGAATCGTTTTCCAGATGATTCCGCATCCACTCAGTGCAACGCTCAAGGAACGCCTTTTCAGTCTCGACGTTTTCGGGTTTGGTTCGCAATGCGAACCGCATTTGCGACAGAATCGCCACATCGGCTTCCGTTGCTAAACGAATGTTCTGCATTAGTCGGAATTTAGCATCAATCGATCAGCTGAGTACTGGTTGATTTTAACTCTGTGCAATCTCGGTGTCTTTGTGGCTCTGTGGTGGTGCTATCGTCACAACATCGGGTACCACGGAGTCACAAAGGCACTGAGATTACACAGAAAAAACCCAATTGGTCCCGGCGGTGTTCGATGACTTAACGGAAAGTCCCGAGAGATCCATACCATGCTCAGAGAAAGATGAAGATGACCACAATCAGCTGAGCTCGCTTGTCAGTCGTGCGGCTTCAGCAGTAAATCGTGCTGATTGGCACTGATTAACCAACGCTTGGTAACCATTCAAAAGATCACGAGCTGTTTTGCGCTTGGCCTCAGCGAGAGTCAAATCTTTCCTTTCGTCTGCTCGTTTAGCCTGAGCAAGTAAGACATCAATATGCAGCGGGCCCAACCACAATTGGCTTACTCTGGATTCGGTGGGCATTACGAAAGCGGAAGTTTCGTTACAAATTCTTTCGGCTTCATCCAACTCATCTATTCCCGAACCATCAACGAACCCTGCTTTCGCCCGACTGAACCTTACCTCTGCTAAACACCTAAGAGCTTCGAATCGTGTGTAAATCAAATTAGCTGAGACTTCATTGAGGTTTTCAGTCGCCAGATCTAGTGCCTCGACGAAGCGACCGCTGCGTGCGTACAGCCACGCTAGGTTCGGCTTGTGCAACGCCTTGACTCGATGTTCACCGATGGCTTCGGCCAAAGTGAGACCTTCCCTGAAACTTTCTTCTGCTTTTTCGAGGTCGCCAAGCTCCATGTGACAATGAGCGGAGTACATCAAAGCCCATGTTCGTCGTTCACGCGACTGTAGTTTGGCGGCAATCTCAAACTCTTTTTCAGCGTAGGTGAGGCCGGTGGCGTAATCACCAGTATGCACCGCGTCTTCACCGAGGAATTCATAACCAGCTGCCAAAGCGAAATAGATATCGTGCTTCTCACCAAACTCTAATGCGCGTCTGGCCCACACGTCAGCATCGGCATAAAGGCCCGAGTGTTGATGTGCTCCCGCAGCGTACGCGTATATTTGCGTGATCATCGGCGCAGCAAATGAACTCACGACCGCTTGTTGTGCGGTTGATTCCACAAGATCGCTAGCCCTCTGAAGCAACTCGATCGCCTTCGGATGCCGGCCAGCGAGATGATGAAAGCGTGCCTCAGTTGCAATGGCGTTGGCTGTCTCGAGGGGATGTGTTGCTGAATCTAACGCCTTCAGTGCTTCCTGCACATACGCGACACCGCGGCTATCGCCGACGGTTACCAGGGACGCCGCCGCCTGGCATTGCAGGCGCGTACGAACAAGAGGATCTGTTGCTAATTTCAAGGCACGCTCAAAATGCTCTGCCGCAAATATTGTTTCTCCATGAAACATGTAAGCCTTACCAATTGATTCCTCCAATTCGAGTTGCTCATCGTTAAGGCCAAGAGCTTCAGCGCAGTCTAACGCGCGTCCCAAAGCGGCAACTGATTCATCGAAAGCAAAAACTCGTTCTGCTTCGGACGCAGCACGCTTGGAAAACTTCAGTCCACGTTCGTGATCACCAGCTTGGATATAGTGATGGGCCAGTTTTTCTACCGCACAAAACGTTGCTTCGCGATTTCGTTCAATCCCTTCCGCAGCCAACAAATGTAGGCGCCGGCGGCGAATGGGATTGAGCTCTTCGTATAGCACTTCGCGAATCTTGTCGTGTGTGAAGCTAAACGAATCACCCGTGCCGGTTGAGATTAATTGTGCAGCGACAGCTTCGTCGAGCGCGTCGAGTAGTTTGTCTTCAGTTTCTTGCGACGCTGCCGTGAGTTCGTCAAACGAAAAGACCTTGCCGAGAATGGCGCTTACGCGCAAGACCTCATTACACTCCTTGCTCACTCGATCAAGACGATGACCTATTGCTTCCTTCACGCTCTGCGGTATCAGCAGTTGTTCGAGTTCACATCGCTGCCAGCGGCCGTTTTCACGGCGCACCGAACCTCGTTCAATCAGTGCTTTCAAGACTTCTTCTACAAAGAAGGGATTGCCCTCCGTCTCACGATGAACAGCTTCCGCAAAGTCACCGCTTACATGTTCACCGAGTAATGCGTCGATCTGGGCGTTAGTTTCGCTCGCATCGAAGCGTCGCAAAACGATCCGCGTAATGAGCCTTTCCCGATTCCAGTCCACCAGTGCTTTGGCAAGCGGATGTGCACGATCGAGTTCAGTCTCCCGATATGCACCGATGATGAGAACTTTCGATTCACGGAGTTGGCGGAGCAGATGACCAAGTAACCAAAGCGTGCCCCTGTCGGCCCAGTGCAAATCGTCTGCATAAAAGAGCAGAGATTGACGTTTGGCGATGTTGGCAAAAACAGTTACGACCGCGTCGAAGAAGAGAAGACGTTCTTCATGAGGCGCAAGTTGGTGCCCTTCAGTAAATGGGCCAATGCGTGTTTGCAGTTCGGGTGCGAGCTTAGCGATCTGCGAGGCGGTATCGCCAAGAATGTCTCGCAGTTTGTCGTCGTCTTTTTCTTCACGAATCCAGCGTCGAAACGCCTCGACGAAAGGCAAGTAAGGCGTCGTGGCCTCGTATTCATAACAGCCGCCAGTAAGAACGAGCGCTCCATCGACTGCCGCCTGAATCGTTATTTCTCGGGCTAGACGTGTCTTACCTGAGCCGGGTTCTCCGCTCAGTAAAACAGCATGGCCGCGACCTTCGCGTGCGCGTTGCCAGAGTTCGCGCGCTTCGGCCAATTCATTTGCGCGGCCAACAAGACGTCCGCGTGAGAGCGCGTCGAGAATCGCAACGCTCGAGGCGGCAGAGCCGTCATCAGCGTCTTCTTTATCTGACAGCGCTTCAATCAGAGCGAGTTTTGTTTCAGCAGCCGAAGAAAATCGTTGATTGGGATCTTTCGCGAGGAGCTTAAGAATGATGCTTTCGAATTTCCGTGGTAAGTCAGCGCGCAAAACTTTTGGTGGCACCACTGGCGCGTGGACGTGTTGAGAAACGACCGTCAATGGATCGTCGCCTTTGAACGGCACTCGTCCGGTCGAAAGCTCGTAAAGAAGGACGCCGAGCGCATAAAGATCAGTTCGCGCATCAACTGTCTGACCCAGTGCCTGCTCTGGCGCCATGTATGCAGCAGTCCCGACAATCAAACCCGCTCGCGAGATCCGTGCAGCATCGGTTGGTAATGCGAGGCCCAGGTCCGCAAGTTTCACATTACTCAGTTCACCAGAATCTGACAGCAAGACATTATCTGGTTTGAGATCACGGTGAACAATCGAGTTTGAATGAGCGTGCTCAAGTGCGTCGCAGATCTGCGTGGCGATACCTACTATTCTTTTTAATTCGCGGGGACGTGCCTGGGAAAGTCGTGGTCCAGGTACGAGTTCCATGACGAGAAACGGCTGACCATCGGTCTCGCCCACGTCGTGAACGGCAACGATGTGTGGATGGTTTAAAGCAGCGGTCGCGCGAGCCTCGCGAATGAGACGTTCTCTCCCATCGGAGGTGCTGCCCGCGGAAAGGATCTTTACTGCAACTTCTCGATGAAGTTCGAGATCAGTTGCGCGGTAGACGATGCCCATGCCACCTCGACCCAGTTCGCCGTCGAGCCTGTATCGATCGCGAAGTGTCGTCCCAACTGTTAGTCCACTTAGGCGAAAATCTTCTGGAAGAAGTTGGGTCTGCTGGGAGTCGTTCATCTAAGGAAAGGATAACAAATAGCAGCAGTGGTCAGTAGGCGAGTGAGAGCCCCCAACCATCCTCGATCTACGACATGAAAACGTCACAAAAAATACGGAAGTTTTGACATGTAAGTAAGTGGTTATGCGAATAGACTAACTCCACCCCGAAACATAGTCCGCGCTCCCTGAAAAACGGGTTGTGGTCCCTCTGAAGTCCCCCTGCGACACTGAAGAACTGACGTGCCTGGTTGGCGGGATAGTTCTGATCTTTATTAGTCTTCCCATCGTCCCGTCCTTTCATCTACACCCTTTCGCTGCCAGTGCTCGCCTGAGTTCCGAATTCATCCGGCCGAATTTTATCGACCAACCGAACTTTGTTATCGCAATCGAGAAGGAGCGAGCCACCATTATCGACCGCGACCAACGTGAGAGA
>AR_comb_assmDRAFT_10805474_pt1 | contig 15475 bp, 13 predicted proteins | sample ArasoioldDNA_FD_10543 | JGI IMG/M metagenome (IMG submission 10543) | reverse complement strand
AGAGATCCGATCGCTGCCGCCGGCTGTTTATCGAAAACCGGCTTCCAGGCATTTCCACCATCGGTTGATTTCCACACTCCTCCCGAGGCAGCTCCGGCGTAGTAGGTAGTTGGATCTCCCGGGATTCCTGCGATCGCAGAGACACGATTTCCAGTCTTTGGTCCCACGAAGCGAAACCGTAGCTGGCCTTCCTCATCGGAATCCGACTGCTGCGCAGTGGCCAGCATTGAACTCAGCGTCCACATGAAGACCAGACAGAAGAGGACAGCGCGGATGATACAAACGATTCCTGCTTTGTAGTGAATGGCCTCTTTGATTTCAGTTCGTGGGTTCATAGGTTCATTTGTCACAGGATGACATTTACTGGCTTCGAAAAGTTCCGACAGCGTTATATCGCGGCAGTGAGCAGCCAACAAAGAACTCGTTTCCTGGCGTGAAATTTTTTCCGGTTGATAAATGTTACATATTGTATGCAATATTCATTTACCTTTCCAGCCGTATCAGTCAGCTCGCCTCGCCCCCAACTCTGGTTTTCACAGTTGTCTGAATCCATCGATCAAGATACTCGTTGAGTGCGATCTTCGCTCCCTCCAAATCGGGGCCCAGGTCGCGTTCGCGCAACTTTCTGATCAATATGCTTGCGCTTCCCCTCATGGGGCCCTGGATCGTTCGGTGGTTTGCGTTTTTTGGTTTCGTGATCACGACCGAGATAGACCCGGATGAACCATCTCCGCCATCCCGCACACACCCGAAAGGAGGTATTCATCAGTTGATTGAAGAGAAGATGCTAGTCGGGCGTTAACTGATCTGAAGGAGTCGTCCACTACAATAGCCAGTGACTCAATGACTTGCCGATAGCGAGCCCGCACGGAAGTTACTCCGAGCACAATGCAAGAGTTCCAGGATTTGCGGCTGATCCGAACGCAAAACGTGGCACAGCAACGGCACACCGTGGCACGTCTCTTCAGAACTCAAGTGAAAACGAGTAATCGTCTCTCAGTGATCCTGCGTGACACTGTCCTGGCTTCTAAAATGCGCCCTTTCGCGCACGGCCGATAACCAAGCTGGAGAATACGGTCTCCAAGCGTCTCGTCATTTGGTCCGGGCCGAAGTTCTGAGAATAACAAAACTGTGCCTCACTGCCGATCGTTTCCCGTAGTTGCGAGTCTCTCAGGACCATGAGAAGGCACTTCGCTAGTAGCTCTGAATTGCCAGGCGCCACCAACAGGCCATTCAACCCATGCTGTATCACCTCTGGAATCCCGCCGACCGCTGTGATGACCGAGGGTCTTCCCAGCGACATTGCCTCCAATAACGCATTTGGCAGCGAATCTAAGAGCGAAGCGTGCACATGAATATCGATAATGTTCCATACGTCACCAATTGCACCCGGGTAGCCCGCGATCCGTACGTGGTCAGAAATCCCTAAGGCAGCCGCACGCTGATGGAGCAGATCCTTGTAGCCTTTCTCTGCGCGCTCGTACCCGACCAGCAGAAAAATGCAATTCGGATGCTGATCGAGAACGCGCCTTGCCGCCTCGATCATTACAAGTTGACCTTTGTAGGGAACCAGACTGCTTATTTGCCCGATAACGGTTGGCCGCTCTCCGTCTGGAATCTTAAAAAGCCTGAGCATTTCTTCTCTGGCAACAGTTGGCTTGGGAGGCGCTGTGCCATTGGGAATAACACATATCGGCGGAGTCGGTACAAGCCATTCTCGTACACGTGCGGCCTGTGTCTCCGAATCTGTAATCACCTGAGATGCGGTTCCGAGGTTGAATTGGCCTGAGAGCCAGAGTTTTCTCGATTGCATCTGGTTGACCTGGTACAAGGTGACCGCAAAAGGGATTCTGGTTCGCATCGCGGCGAGGGCGCCGATCGGATTGGCCGGAGACAAATGCACGTCCAGCACATCCACCTGCTCCTCCCGGATGAGCGATGCTAGCTTCCGTACCCTTTCTTTTGCCGAGAATATTCGCTTCATGGCGCTCTTGTGCGAACGTTTGGCCAACGGGGCCGCAGGAAATCCCAGATCCAATAGACGAATCCCTGACTGAAGATATTGATCTCTCATCGAGCCGTACTGTTCCCCCAGATCACGGTCTTCCTTGACCACCGTCGCAACGCTGTGACGAAATCGGGTTCTATCGAGGTACGATCCGAAGACGTGAAGGCGATATTCGTCGCCGCCAAAGTGAAGATCGTCAATGACCGACAGAATGTGGATTTGCTGCGTATTGGCTGAGATAACTGAGTGTCCTGCAGTTGCCATGAGAATCACTGAGCACTGCTGATAGGTCGTGAATTTGCGTCCACTGGAACGCCCCATTGCCCTTTGCTGCCTGGGAATATCTCGTCGGCTCGGCGAGAACTACGTGATACCTTGTATGTTCGCTGGTTCTGGTGTCGATTTCGTCGAACGAGACAAGCACTCGACCTGATTTGGCATGGATCGAACCAGTATGTAAGCACCGGATGATTGCTTCTTCCGGGCGCTCTCCCTTGGAAAGCTCAACCACCGGCAATCCGCCGACCGCAGATGATGAGCCAAACGACTTCCTGGGAACCGCAACGGCACCGTCGCGCAACATGCACACAATTGCAACTTGTCGCTCCGGTGATTCTCGCCACAATTCGAAACCCTTGAAATTGGCCATGATCAACTCTTCCGCTCGCCTCACCGAAGCCGAATCGTTAACATCGATCCAAGGACACGAGTGTTCAAAGGCAGCAATCTTATGTTCTTGGCCGAGAAGTACATTAACCACCTCGGGCGCGCCTACGGCTCTCCCGAGAGGAATTCTTGACAGAGCGCTCTTGTTCAGCACATACGTTCCACTTGATAGCAACACCGGCAAGATCGGCTTTTCCTGGTATCGAGTAATCCGCCCCCTCTTGATCCACACCTGACCGAAAGGAACCTTAAATGGTTCAGTGTGCGTCGCTATGGTCATGGCCGCTTTCGTGGATCGGTGATGCTTTAGAAAAGCTGCCAGATCGAGCGTGGTGAGGTTGTCAACGTTGACTACAACCAGATCCTCAGCAGTGGTTCGAACCTTCGCCGCAGCCCCCATCGTTCCTAACGGCTGCTTTTCTACGATGAGCTTCAATTCAGCATTACAAGCTCGTGCGAGTGGGGTAGCTCGAGCTTTTGCGAATGTCAACACCGACGCTTCTTTTGCATTGACGGCGAGAAATATTTCCCGAAACCCGTGAGACAACAGGGCAAGAACATTTCGCTCGAGCATCGGCACTCCGAGTACCTTAACCAGTGCCTTATGCTCGCGGCCCCGACTCTCGCGCATTCTCAGCGATTGTCCTCCGGCCATGATAATCGCGGAACGCATGGCACTCTGTGTTCAGTCGAAGTTCGCGGGCACGAGGCGCGGGATTCGCTCAGGCCCTTCCACAGCAGAGGGATCCAGGAATGTGGAGTTCGCCGCAGTCAGGTCATATTCCTGGGTTTTCTTGCGCAGGAAGTTCAATGCGGTGTTCAATACCGCTTGTGGCACCTGCTCTTTCTTGGGGAGGAAGACCGCTTTCCCGATTCCTCCGGGGACGACCAGATTCACGCGTCCGCCACGATGAGCCTCAATCTCGTCCAGGGCGTTGCTGCAATCTTCGAGATTCAATAAGTGGGAAAAAATTGGCAGTCCTACACCAAGCAGCAGCCTTAGGATACGATCCTGATCTGCACATGAGAGGAATCCCAGGGAATAACTCACCGCACTGCTGAGAGCCATATCGATCGCAACCGACATGCCATGGCGAACCTCGAACCCCGACAGTGCTTCGATCATTGGACTGAACGTATGTCCAAAATCCAGCAGTCGTTCATACGTTTGATCTTCGTAAAGATTTGTTTCCAGTTCGTCCAGGAGCAAGTTCGATGAGCGCCACACCAGATCCGTGAGCCGGTCGTAATCTGTCTGCCGCGGATTGTCCAGAAGCTCTCGTGACGTCTGCTCGATTCGTTGGAAGAGCGCGGCATCAAATGTAATCGCAACCTTAATCGCTTCTGACAATCCATCCGAGATAAGCTGCCTCGGCAAGGTTCGTAGAAATGAAGGATCAAGAAATACCCGTTCAGGAGGGTAGAAACATCCGATGGCACTTTTCTTGCCAGGCAAATTAACTGCGCCCTTAATACCAATTCCCGCATCGATCAAGCCAATCAGAGTGGTCGGGATTTTGATATGCCCGAGCCCGCGCCGTGTGAGTGCTGCAGCCATGGTAACCAGATCTGTGCAAACGCCTCCTCCGCATCCGATCAGCACCGATCTGCGATCCAGGCCAGCCCGGAAGCATTCCTTGCAGAGCCTCTCCACTTCGGCACAGGTTTTTGACTGCTCGGAACACGGCAGCACAAGCATGCTGAGATTGACACCCGATTCGAGCAGGCGGGATGCGATCCGATTGGCATACAATTCCGCGACGGTTGGCGTAGTTATCAAGAAGCACTTGCGCCCCTTGACGACTTGAACCAGATCATCGACTCGGCCGGCAGATAGGCCGGGACAGAGAGCCACGTTGAAAGACCGCTCGCGGATTGCCGAGACGCTTCTGTGGGGGACGCGTGTCATGCGACGGATGTCCGTCCAGCGTTCTTTTTAAGAGCCAAACAAGATGCCATCGCCCAGAGGGTGCGATCGCCCAGGGGGAATGGGTGACAAGATAGCATGCGATGGCTCCCGAAGTCCATCGCAAAGGCGTGTGCACAACTTTGCACAAATCACGGGCTTGTTATGACGGGGAGGATCAAACGCCAGTAATAATCCATCACGTCGCAGCGCGTGATTGAGAGCGGGTGTTTTGGCTTGAAGCGGGCTGCTTTTTCGTGGATGTTCGACAGTTGGCAGTCGCCAAGCGCTTGTAGTTGGTGAGCATTCGCTGATTTCGGCTATTGGCCGGGAATTCTGATGAATTTGAGAGACAACCTTCGTTTCCAAAGCAGATCAGAGTTTGAGTTGCGTAGACGGGCGTTTCTGGACCAAGGAAAGGAAGCATTGCTGAAAGACGGAGCCATAAATGATGCCATTCTTCGTGCCGAACTCGGTACCGCAACTACAGATCTACGGAGCGGACTGAACATAATTTGCCGCCCCTCAGAACAACTGCGGTCGGTCGTTGTCGAAATTCAGGACCAAATGAAGCGGACTGAACCCGACCAGTATTATTATCCTGAAAGGAACTTCATCTTAACATTACTTGAGATTTGCCACAGTCGTTCTCCGGAAGAACTATCCGTCATCGTCCAAAAACTTAGTAGTTCAATTCCGCTCCAGCTCCAATCGGTGGATAGCATTCGCCTGGATTCACCGGAGTCGTATTCGATACTCACGCGTGTGCTCTAGCGTTTTCACCTTCTGACAACAATCTTCAACGCCGGCGCACAGCTTTTGTAGAGATTCTCGACAAATCAGGGATTTCTCTATACTCCCGCTATCTCCCTAACTCAGCCCACGTGACCGTGATGCGTTACGTCGCGCCGTTGCGATCCAGTCGCCGTGAGTGGGTGAATACTCTGTCAAGCTTAAGGTTCGATAGAGAATTTGTATGGAACGTTTCTGAGGCTTGGATAACCTGGGGGACGAATTGGAACGGGATGCGTTCCCGGATAACTGAAAGAGGCCCTTTCGTTTTGCAAGGCAACTGTTTACCAGCCTGATCCTCGTTCCGGCGCCTGTTTTCTGATTGAAAGCGATGGTGCGATCAACTGCGCCGCCGACCCAAGACTAAACTGGCTGGAAACCCACAGCTTCTTGGATTGCATTTGGTTGACCTGGTACAACCTGGCCGCAAAGGGAGTTCTCGTCTTCAATGCGGCTAACGCGCAGATCGGATTGCCGGGCACGCGCCATTTTGCAAGTTCGACGGTGGTAGTTTGCCCTTGGATCCGCTTCCATTTTCATTCTTGAGAACCGCCACGCTCCCACCTTCAAAGCCGTGTGCACAAGCTTGCATAAGGTTACGGGTGTGTTCTGCTAAACAAAATCAAGCGCCGATAGTACTCCAACATGTCGCGACAGCTGACTGCGAGCGGATGTGTTGGCCTGAAGCCCGTTGCCACGATTTTTTGGATGCTGGCCACGTGCCGGGGAATAGGATCGATCACATTGGAATCACTCTCAATTCGCGCCGCCTCCCGAAGTTCGGCAGCCTGTACAAATAACATCACTAAATCAGCGATCCTAGTTTCAACCCCGCTGCCCACGTTGTAGATGCCTGTGCGGTTCTGGTCCAGAATTAACGCGAGTGCTGAGCTTACGTCACGCACGTCGAGGAAATCGCGTGTGCTCGCAAGCGACCTTGTACGTATCACCGCGGGAGTAGCACGGCTAAGAATCGTGCCGATCTGACTGACTAGGCGGCCCCCCAAATGAAGTTCGTCTTGTCCGGGTCCGAGCACGTTAAAAATGCGTGCGATAGCTACAGGCACCCCCGATTGCTCTGCGAAATCCTGAACCATCTCTTCTGAACCGACTTTACTTTTTGCATAGCCATCGATCGGCGCAACCGGCGCGTCTTCGCCAATCGGTTGCGTCTCCTGACGTCCATATACCCCGCCGCTGGACGCTAGCAGGAACACTTCGACTTTGCTACCGCTAGTCATGAGAGCCTTCAGCAAGGACTTCGTGCTCCGGACGTTATTCAGCGAAATGAACTCATCCGTCCCGCCCCGCAGTGATGCGGCCAGATGAATCACCGCTGTTGGACGGAATTGGGACACCACAACCGTGAGTTTGTCGCTTAGCAGGTCAATGGAGAGATAGGAATATCGCGCTGAACGTGACGCACGCAAAGGCTCCGGCAAGGGCGCACGTACTCGTTGGGCTACGCAGGTGAGCGGGTGCAGGAAATGCAAATCCCGCTGCGGCGACCGTCCAATCCCTAGAATCGTGCTGTCGTCCGCGTGAGACAACAGGCAATTGATGAGATAACGGCCCACAAAGCCCTGCGCACCAGTAACCAGGTATCGATGCGGCGCCGCCATCTTTCAGCTGGCTCCAATGGCGCGCCGGAGCCCGTCGTGCAAACTGATCTTTGGCGTCCATCCAAGAATATCCTTCGCAGCTGTTGCATCTGCGACGAGATCGAAAATCTCTGAGCGGTGTCGTGATCTTAAGCGCTCCTCGATTACGGGCAGATCCGTTCCCAGAGCGTGCAGTACGCATTTCGCAAAATCGGCAACACTGGTTCCTTTGCCGGTTCCAATGTTGAAAAACTTCAAGCCGTCATTCGCGAGCGAGCAGGCTTGCAATACCGCAACTGCCAGATCATCGACGTAGCAGTAGTCTCGAACCGGTCTCAGATCATGCAAGTGGATGCAGCCCCTTTTCACCATCGAAAGAATTGTTCCGAACAGGGACTCCGATGTTGGGTTCGGCCCATAGATTGAGAATGGCCGTAAGACTATCGCGTTCAGCCCGAAGCTCTCGGCGTAGACCTCGATCATATTCTCGGCGGCGATTTTAGCGGCCGCGTACGGTGAGCGGGGTTGAAGACGATGCGTCTCAGCGACAGGGTTGGTCTCGGCGCGGCCGTAAACTTCCGCGGAGGACAGATACACAACTTTCTTCACCTGCGCGCTACGACATGCTTGAAGCAAGGCTGTAGTCCCCTGTACGTGAACGCGAATATACTCCTCCGGCATTTCAAAGGACTGCCGAACCGATGGCGGGCCCGCAGCATGAATCACAACTTCGAGGCCGTCAACCCAACGCATCAGTCGCTCTGTATCGGTGAGATCACAGGACAGACAGTTTGGGCAATCTGGCTCGGATAGTCCCGGACCGCACAGGGCGCAAGGGGCAAGACCCATGCCACGGAGGTGCCGAAGAATCGCCGAGCCGATGAAGCCGTTGGCGCCTGCTAACCCAATCCGTTGACTCCGCGGCATCACTGGATATTTCCGGGTTTGGCGACAACGAGCAGAGTCTGGGGCCCGACGAGTGGGACTAACGAACCGAGCCTGTACCGCAGGAAGTTCACAAGCGATCGCTGTGCTGCGACCGCTCGCTCTCTGCCATTCCGCGAAATCGCTTGGAATAGGGGCGCGATTAGCCTTTTGTTCAGCGCCCCTACAGCCCGCGTTCCCAAGACCTCCGCCGCAAGCCCAAAGTATTGAACGTGCACGATCTCCAGGCCGGCCCTTTGCATCAGGCGCTTAAAGGCCAAATCGGAGTAGAGCCAGAGGTGCTGTCCCAACCCGATCCTCCCAACCAGTGAATACCAGGAGCGTGAAACTCCGCCGAGAAGTCCAACTTCGAAACATAAAACGCCGTTCGGGGCTAGCAATTCGCACATTGCCGATAAAGATCGAATTGGATCCGGAAAATGCGCCAGCAGATCGCAGTGATAGACAACGTCAAAACTGTGCCGGGGCAAAGATGTCTCTTCGACATATTCGTGAACGACGGCGATGTCCTGCTTCGCCAAGTCCTCATCGTAAGCCGGGTTGGGCTCGAGCCCCAGCACCTCATATCGACGCTTACGGACAGCGGCAAGAAAGAATCCAGCCCCGCATCCGACATCGAGCAGGCGCCCTCCCGGACAATGACGAGCTACCCACGCCGCCTTGAAAGCTGCGGGCAAAGCGTAAAAATGTTGCGGATGGTATTCACGGGTGAGTTCCGGTCGGGCAAGGTAAGTGAACTGATTCGTGTACACCATTCCGCAGTCGCACAACAAGCCTTCAATGCCATCCTCACGCCAGATCACTGTCTCAGACGTTTTGTCGCATAGAAAGCACGCGGATTTGGCGCTTTTTTGAACCGAAACAGCGATGCCCATAAGCCCTCCGCCGCGCCAAGGTGTTTTATCATACCGTTAACATGCCTCCTAGCCAATGGCACGAATGGAAAGGCTTTGAGGGTCCATCTACAATCGTCCTGCGCCAAATTCGCGTCCTATGTGTCCGAACTACAACGACCAGGAAAACCGATCCCGCATCTCTCAGCTGGTCGAACGCGGCGTGCGAGTCTGGGGACCGGAGCGTGTTTACATAGGAGAGGATGTCTCCCTCGATCGCATACGCCCCGGCGCCGAACTCATGAATGCCTCTATTACCGGTGAAACAACCTTCATCGGCGGCCGGGCGCAGATCGGGGTATCGGGCCTGGCCCGAATCCACCAATCACAAATTGGCTCTGCATGCATTGTTGGCGCTGGCGCCTACGAGCATTGCGTTCTCCTCAGCGGGGCGAAAACGCGTGGCTTTGCCGAGCTTCGCGAGGGAGCGGTGCTGGAAGAAGAAGCCGAGATTGCCCACAACGTCGGCCTCAAGAACACGCTGTTCACCATCTCTGTCGTGGCCGGATCCTGTATTAACTATTGCGATGTTCTCGTAACCGGCGGTAGTTCCCGCAGTGACCACAGTGAAATCGGTTCAGGCGCCATTCATTTCAACTTTGACCCTCGCGGCGACAAGTTCGGAAGCCTGCTGGGCGAAGCGACTGGCTGCCTTCTTCGCTCACGTCGAATCTTTGTTGGAGGAAATTCCGGAATCGTAGGCCCAGTGCACTTACATTTTGGAGCAGTGATCGCTGCAGGCTCGATGATCCGCAAAGACGTGGGCGAGAATGAATTGTCGTCCGGCGAAGCCCTCCGACAGAGTGGCGAATATGATCTGGCGAAGTATTACGATCTCAGCAGAAAATTCTGCACTACCGCGAAGCTGATTGGAAACTTACATGCGCTAAGGATCTGGTATCGATCGATTCGCCTGGATTTCGCCGATTCGGAAGAGAAACCTCTCTATGTGGCTGCCGAGTGCGAATTGCATCGCCACCTCCAACATCGTGTTCGGCAATTGTCGAATGTGGTCGACAAACTGGAGCGGTCGCTCTCAAGACCGTGCAAGACCCAGGAACGAGCGTTTCACCAACAGCATCGTAAGTTGCTCGAGAACAAGCAGAAGATCATCTCGTTTCTGTTGGAAGAGAAAGATGCTCAGCCGCCATCAATTGTTGTTGCAGAATATGAGAGGCACCGTCGCAGTCAAAATCATGCTGGCTCGATTCGAGCCTTGTCCAACGAATCAGTGGAACTCTCTACGAAGTGGCTCCGGGACATTGCTAGCGAGCCCGAACGCAAGATGTGGGGTTTATTCGCGTCGGGAAACAATCCTCAGACTGACACTGCAGACTGCTGCTGACAGCGGATCATTCGGACAGCTGCATCCATTGCAATCTGTGTCTGGAAAGCGTCTGGAAAATCGGACAGAATCGGTGCCGGATTTCCTGTCCTCACAGCGTTCAAGAAAGCGTGCGTTTCCTTTTCAAAGATTGGCTTCGGCTCAGGTTCCGGGAGACTTCCGTCAATCGTGTTCCGAACGAGTTCAAGATCCCATCCGCGCATCTCTAATACACCTTGCGAAGTCTCAATGGCAATCAAGATGTCTTTTTCCCTAGCCCCGCAGCTATAAAGAAAACTACCAAGGCCGCGGTCGTTGAGGCGCAAGGTCGTGAGTACGGTGGTCTCGTCCTCCGAGGAACTCGCAACTGCGTGCAATATTTCCACGCTGCCTGTAAGAAATCGCAATAGATCGATCAGATGAGTAGCCTGCTCGTTGAACGGGCCTCCGGAGAGCTCCAAAACAGGCCACCAAGGAACGCCGTACTTCCGACCGATCCAGTGGGCAGCAATGCCAATCAGGTCCTGCCCTGCGAGCACTTTCTGAGCGTGCAATACAGAATTCCTGTACCGATTCATGTAACCGACCGCATTGATCACGTTTCCGTTTCCGAGTCGCTCAAGAATGGGTTGAACTTGCGCCGCAGTCACTCCGACGGGCTTTTCAACGAGAAATGGAACGCCCGCATCAATCGCCTGGATCTCCAGCCGCCCGCGGCAATATGGCGGGATACAAATAAATAGGGCATCGAGCTTCTGTTCGAAAATATCACCAGGATTTGTGAGGCATGGTGCCCCTCCGCACTCCGTCGCAAGCGATTCTGCTCGCTGAGCGTCCTCGTCGAATAGAAACATCGCGCTTACTCCAAACGCTTTTGCCGCCTTGGCTCTTTCTTTGCCCATCCTGCCACAACCCACCACTGCAACTCGCATATCAGACTCCCGCCCTATAGACTGTACGCTTTACGAACCACCACGTTGCTTTTGAAAAATGAAGTAACGCATGCACAAACGTAATCCATTTCTGATTCTGTTAGATTGGGCCGGATGGGAAGGCATAAGAGTTCACGGGCCAGCGCTTCAGCCACCGGGAACTGCCCCTTTTGCCAACCGAAATCGGAGAATGCCGGCTGCAGGTGAATCGGCGTTGGATACCGCACAACCGCATCTACGCCATTGGACTGCAGATGCTCGAGTAGCTGATCCCGTCTGTCTGTTCGCACAGCAAACAAGTGAAAGACATGCTCTTCTTTGCCGTCCCAGGCCTGGAACCTGAGCGGTAGGTGCGCTAATTGCTCACGATATATCCGAGCGACGTTTCTTCGTTTCGCGTTCCATTCATCCAGCTTAGGCAATTTCCATGCCAATGCCTTTGCCTGAATGGAATCGAGTTTGCTGTTATAGCCGAGATAAACATGATTATTTTGACCAACCTGACCTAAAGCTCGTATCGCGTCGAGCCGCTTTTTCAAGTCTGCCCGATTGCTACAGATCGCACCACCGTCGCCAGCCGCGGCCAGGTTCTTGCTGGGATGAAAGCTAAAGCATCCAAGAATTGCAAAAGTGCCGGCCCGCTGTCCCTCGATGCAGGCGCCATGAGCCTGCGCGGCATCTTCTACAAGATGAAGCGCCTGCTTCTCACAAGCTACCAGGAGTTCCTGCATCGGTGTTGCCTTGCCGTACATGTGGACGGGCAAAAACACCCGTGTCTTTGAATTCACCCGCGTTAAAGCTTCCTTCGTGTCCATAAGGAAGCTATTCTCATCAACGTCCACTAAAACCGGCCTCGCTCCTGCCAAACAGATCGCGGCCACCGTTGCATTGAAGGTATTCGCCTGGGTTATGACTTCACCCCCCGGCTGTATTTCTAGCACCTTCAAGGCAAGTGTTAGGGCATCCGTACCAGTGTTCACGCCGGACACAAAGGAGCACTGCAGGTACTGGGCAAAGTCCGTTTCGAACTGCTCCACTTCCTTGCTCAGCACATAATGGCCGTCCCGGATCATCGCAGCCAATTCAGCCATGAACTCCTCAAACAGGCAGAATTGCGAAATATAATCGTAGCGTTGAACTTTCATGTCACCGATTCACACTCGAACGTCGACATTCCTTCGTTGTAGGACACGATATCATTCGCGATGGCCCGAATCTGTGGATGTCCCTTCGTCCACGGGTGCAGGGATAACGCCTCAATTAGAAGCGGCACGCTGCGCGTCATAATAGCCTCGGTCGCGACCCGCTCAAACAGCACAAAAGAGAATAGCGTTTCCGCGAGATGTTGAGGAGGAACACCACTCAATTGAGGGCGCACGAGCTTACCTGCTACCCAGTCATGCCGACATTCCACCACATCATCAGGTTCAAGCAAGTCAGTAAAGGAACCATTCCGAACGGACAGGAAGAACGGAATCGCAGTCGATTTGCCATCCAGTGCTAATATCAGTGGTCCGATCGCCTCCGGATACCATGGTGCCGGCCTCGTCTTAAGGATCTCAGCAATGTCTGCTTCTGACCCGGTGGAATAGGCGCTGTACGCTCTTTCTTGAAGCTTGGCCAGAATCTCGGCCCTCGATGTTTGCTGCGAGACTTGCTCGCCGAAGACCATCTCTCGTTCGTAGTGCAAACGTAAATAGCGAGTCGGGTAGCACCCGAGCGCTCGAAGAAACTTCCCCGAGGGAAAGGAGCCTTCGTGAATCAACCTGGCAATTTCATCGTTTGAGCAATCTGATCCGCTGCGAAAATTGAAAAACCATCCTAGATGGTTAACACCAAGGTAATCAGCATCGAGACCGCGGTTTTGCAGACCAGTTTGCCGGATCAGGTCCTGTAAGGTAGTCCAGGGAAGCTCGCAAATACCCACCAAATTCAATCGGGCAAATTTATGAGACGCCCGAACAAGCAGGCCTAAGGGAGACGTCATCAGTATCACCAACGTTTGCGGAGAGAATGTAACAATAGCGTCCAACAGATCCGCGATCGCTGGCCAGGTCCGCCATCCGGCCGACAAGCCTCCAGGGCCAAGTCCCTCATCTCCACAAACATCATATTTATGGGAAAATCCTTCGTCGAAACAGCGGCCCTCGTAACCGCCGACGCGTATTTGAATCAGGACGCAATCCGCACCCTCCAGAATCCGTGGCCACGTTTCTCGACGACCTTCTGCTACTTCGATCTGAATGTCGCCGGTCCTGGCAAGCATTGACGCGCGCTTGACGGCCTCCAGTCTCCTGATGGAACGGCTTGATAACACGACCTTCATTCGCCCCGATCCCTTATTGCTATTAAGAAAGAGGATCAACCCCGGGGTACTAAACGCGCTTCCGCCAATGACCGCGACTTTCATGAACTCCGGCCCTGTGAGTTGAGTGCATACTCTGCGGCACCGCGTAAGCAGGCATCATCGCTCATGTTTCCAAATCGCAACATATTCCGCGAGAACCCGAGCGCTGAATAGTCACAGCGTTGTTCGATCAACTTGTACAGAAGATCGAGGTAGGTGGGGCCGATACTTAGCGCGAAACCGCCAATGAATAAGATGCCCTGCAGCCCCACGGCAAAGATTACGGTTGCTAGCACCTGGGACAGCGGTTGGCTGGCTTGTCGTAGAACTTCTAGAGCCCAAGAATCCCCGGCACAAACCGCTGGAACGAAGTGCTGTTCGTTACTGAGATTGTCACTTGTCGCACCGAATCGATTGCGGCACAGAGATTGTGAAAACCGAATGGGATCGGATGCCGCTCGCCGTTGCGCCAGCCGTTCAACACCTCGTCCGGAAGCGATCGCTCCCAAATGTCCCTTTCGCCCGCAATCGCATATCGGGGCATTGTCCGAATCATCAACCGTAAAATGTCCAATCTCGCCGGAACAAGGTCCGCTATCCAGCACATGCAGCCCGGCTGAATTCCGATAGCAGATCTTACTTCCTATCCCACTACTCACAGTCACTACCATGAATCGATCCCAAGCGCACTGCCCAGCGAGATAGAGCGCCGCTGCGGAAACATCATTCAGCAGATATACATGTCTGCCAGTCCGACGCGACAGTTCAGCCGGAACATCCGGTATTCGCTCATCGATGCCAGCGATCGTCGGAGCGTTTACGATCCGGCCATCCTCATGAAGCGGACCAGGAAAGGAGACGGCGAGAGGTGCAGCATTCCCTACTACGTTCGATGAAGTTGCGGCGTAATCCGTAATTGTCGAAAGGATTTCTTCCCAGATCGCCGCTGATGAAATTCCATCTTGGAAAGATCGTATACGCTTGCGGGTGAAGTTCAATAGCTCATTCTGAAAAAGGCAGGCGCAACGCAGATGCGTGCCCCCCAGATCAAAAATAATCGCGGAATCCGTCGTCAAATCAGCCACCCACCACCGAATTGTGGATTCTCCCTTAGAGTCGCCCGATTATCACCCGCTTTATCATCGGACAAATGAGGCGTGATACTCTTTCGCGGGTTCCATCGACCTCCATCAGTCGCCAATGATTGCCATATCGACTTCAGATCCGCTGCAGGACGGAAATACAAACTGGAGCGCCGCCAGTAGTTCGTGCCCTTGGCGTTCCGCTTGGTTCGCAGCCTCCCTCTAAACGGCTTACAATTGTGAGACCAGATCAGATACCGGCCCAAGCACGCCATCCCGTGAATATCGCACAGGCTTGGATGTTAACAATACCATGGCAATATCATTTTCGGGGTCGGCCCAAGCAATGGTGCCAGTTACGCCGTAATGACCGAACGTGCTGGCCGAGCATTTTAAGCCGAACGCGGGTCCCTGTTCGGGATCGGAGAAGAGAGCTGACCAGCCGTATCTATGCGAACTCGGGCGAACCTTGAAATTACAGTCATGGCTTTTGGCTAGCATCCAACCGATTCCCCAAGGCTGGTTAAGGCCTAGGCAATGATCTCGCAGCATATCTCGCGCCGTTTCGACCCGTAACAGCTGTGTTTTGCTGGGATCAACGAAGTAGCGCAAAAGCCGCATTACGTCTCCCGCAGTGGAGTGGACTCCTCCCCAAGGTGCCCCCAGATCGCCGTGATACGCATTATTTGCGTTCGTGCCACGTTGGTGTTCCTGGACCGGAACTGTTGAGCTAATGGGCCGACCGCCCAGACCAAGTGAGCTTGCGCTCATCCCTAAGGGGTCGAACACTTCGCTCTTAAGAAGCTTTTTCAGAGGGGACCCGGCAATTCGTTCCAGGATCTCCTTCACTATGAGCACACCGAGGTTCGAGTACGACACTGCAGTGCCGGGCTCGAAAAGCAAAGGCACTCTGCAAGTGGCCGCGAACATCTCTTCAAGACTGGCTTGTCTTGCTAGCAGTTGGTGCATTTGTGGTAGG
>AR_comb_assmDRAFT_10551377_pt1 | contig 15475 bp, 14 predicted proteins | sample ArasoioldDNA_FD_10543 | JGI IMG/M metagenome (IMG submission 10543) | reverse complement strand
CAGATGTTGATCGGGGCGCCGATCGCCCGGTTGGCGACGGTCATCACGATCGGCAGCCCGAGGCCGGCAGCGTTGTAGAGCGCCTCGGCCATGTAGAGCAGGCCCTGGCTGGCGGTGGCCGTGTAGGTGCGGGCGCCGGCGGCGGAGGCGCCGATGCAGGCCGACATCGCCGCGAACTCCGACTCGACGGTCATGTACTCGCAGCCCTCCAGCTCGCCGGCGCGGACCAGGTCGGAGATCCCCTCGACGATGTGGGTCTGGGGGGAGATCGGGTAGGCGCAGACGACCTCCGGGCGGCAGGCGGCGACCGTCTCGGCGACGGCTGCAGAGCCCTCGATCTGCTTAAGCATGTGACGCCCCTCCGATTCGCTCGGCGACCAGCTCGAAGCACTCCGCGGCGGCGGCGGCGTTGGCCTCGCCGGCCGCCCCGTGGAAGCGCCCCCGAACCGCCTTCTGCACCGAGGTCAGCCGCAGCCGCCCGGTGAGCGCCGCGAAGGCACCGAGCAGAGCGGCGTTGGGCAGCGGCTTGCCGAGGTGCCGGCGGGCCACCTCGCCGGCCGGGATCGCCAGCGCGCGCTCGGCGCGCAGGCCGGCGAGGAGCTCGCCGAGGCCGAGCTCCTCGAAGCTGCGCCCGCTGTTGACCAGCAGGTACCCCTCCGGGCCGAGGCCGCTGAAGAGGTCGACCTGGTGCAGCAGGGTCGGGTCCTGGACGATCAGGGCGTCGGGCTCGCTGACCGGCTCGCGGGTGCGGATCGGCACCGCGTCGAGGCGGCAGAAGGAGACGACCGGCGCCCCCGTGCGCTCGGAGCCGAAGCTCGGGAACGCCTGCGCGTGCAGGCCCTCGTCGAAGGCGGCAACCGAGATCAGCTCCGCGGCGGTCACGACCCCCTGTCCACCGCGACCGTGGATGCGCACCTCGAACCGTCCCGGGATCCCAGTCTCCATCTCGTCTCAGTGTAGGGCCGCCTCGCCCCCCGAACGATGCGGTAAAACCGCATCCGGAGCCGGGATTTCCCCCGATGCCGCCGCCTCGGGGCGGGCATAGGTTCGCTTCGGGATGAGATTGGGGGAAGCAAGTCCACGGAGGGTCGCCGCAGCCGCTCGGCCGGGCACCGAGATCGAGCGCAAGGTCGAGCGCGCCCTGGTGCAGCTGCGCGCGCTGCCCAAGCTGCCGCGGCCGCCGACGCGCGGCCGGCGTCGCAACGCGAGCGCTCGGCGGCGCGAATCCGGCGGAGTATCCTGAGCGCGGGATGAAGGCCGGCATGCGGGAGGTCGGGGTTCCACCGCTCTCTCTGCAGCGGATGAGGGGCCTGGTCGACCCCGGGCCCTGGCGCCGCCTCGAGGCCGGCATCGAGGTGGGCCGCGCCCTGCTCGCCGACCGCGAGCTGTGGAACGTCAACTCGACCGCCGCCGGCGGCGGCGTCGCAGAGATGCTCTGGTCGTGGGTCGGGCTCGCGCGCGGCGTCGGGATCGGAATGCGCTGGCTGACGATCTCCGCGACCCCAGACTTCTTCGTCCTCACCAAGCGCCTTCACAACAGGCTGCACGGCGAGGAGGGCGACGGTGGCGCGCTGGGCGGCGCCGAGCACGACGTCTACCGCGAGGTGGCCCGCGCCAACGCGGAGGACGCGCTCGCCCGCCTCGGCCCCCGCGACGTGGTCTTCCTCCACGACCCGCAGACGGCCGGGCTGATTCCCCACATCGCCGGCACCGGACGCACCGTGATCTGGCGCTGCCACGTCGGCGCCGACGAGACGAACGAGCTCAGCCGCGAAGCCTGGGAGTTCCTCGCGCCCTACGTGACCGAGGCCGACGCTCTGGTCTTCTCGCGCGAGGCCTACGTGCCCGAGGTCTGCCGCCGAAGCGGGGTGCCGATCGCGATCGTGCCGCCCTCGATCGACGGCCTCTCGCCGAAGAACCAGGAGATGACCCCGGCTCAGGTCGAGGCGATCCTGCGCCACGCCGGCCTGCTCGCCGAGAACCGTCGCGACGGGGCCGAGGCCGTGTTCGAGCGGCAGGTGGGGGGGACGGCCGAGGTGCGGCACCGCTCCCAGGTGAGGACCGAGGGCATCCTGCCCGAAGCCGGGACGCCGCTCGTCGTCCAGGTGTCGCGCTGGGATCGACTCAAGGACCCGATCGGCGTCGTGCGCGGCTTCGCCGCCGCGCTCCCGGGGGACGCCGCCGCCCACCTGATCCTCGCCGGCCCCAGCCTCGGCTCGGTCGCCGACGACCCCGACGGCCTCGCCGTGCTGGCCGAGACCGAGGAGGCCTGGCGGGCGCTCGACTCGAGGGTGCGGCGCCGGGTCCACCTCGCCTGCCTGCCGATGGACGATCTCGAGGAGAACGCGGCGATCGTCAACGCCCTGCAGCGCCAGGCTTCGATCGTCGTCCAGAAGAGCATCAAGGAGGGCTTCGGCCTGACCGTGACCGAGGCGATGTGGAAGGCGCGGCCGGTGGTCGCCAGCGCCACCGGCGGCATCCGCGACCAGATCGAGGACGGCGTCACCGGCATCCTGCTCCCCGACCCGCTCGACCTCGACGCCTACGGGGCCGCCGTCGCCAGCCTGCTCGAGCAGCCCGAGCGCGCCGGCCAGATCGGCGAGGCGGCCCGCGAGAGCGTGCGGCGCTCCTTCCTCGAGGACCGCCACACCCTGCAGTACATCCAGATGCTCAAGCGCCTGCTGGCGCATTGAGCGCGCTGGGTCGTACGTTTCGTACGACTCTGAGAATTTCCGTCCGACACCGCTGCTATCTTCTGGATATGGCTTTGCACAGCTCGCCCATCAAGAGCAACGACGTCCGCCTACCGGAGCCTCGGCCGGGGGAGGCGCTCGTGGTCGAGCGGTACAGCGCCAAGCACGTCAAGGCGGTGATCCTGCATCCGGAGGACTTCGCCGAGCTCCAGGGCAACTCCGAACTGCTCGACGACCTGGGCGCTGCTCCGGAGCTGAGCGATCTCGGCGCGCGCGCCCACGGGATCGCCGAGTCCCCCGAGGGCGAGCTGATCGACGACGAGGCGTCGATTAGGCGTCTGCTCGGCCTTTGAGTCTCGCTGCCGGCGAGGCCTACTGGGCGATCGTCCCCTACACGCCGGCGACGCCGTTCAGGGTTCACGTGGCCGACGGCGAGCCTTTGGAGGTGCCCACGGCGGGGCAGATCGTCGACGGCCTCCGCAAGGGCGGCGACGCGGAGTTCGAGTTCGTCGTTCGTGCCAAGGCCAGGCCCGTCCTGCTTCTCTCCGGCCAGAGCGACCCCCGAACCGGCGATCTCTTCGCCCTGCGCCTGCTACGGCTCGGGAAGCTCTCCGAACCGGAGCGCCAACGGGTCGAACAAGGACGCGAGCCCTCGCTCTTCCATCTGCCCCCGGAGCGCTTTCCCGACCTCGGAGAGGCCTCGGCGGCAATGGTGACGGCGCCGATCCGCCTGCACGAGACGGCGCTCGACCTGCGCAAGTGCCTTGGACGGCTCGATCGCAACGAGATGCGGGCCCTGGTCGAGCGCTTCGTCTCCTGCTGGCAGTTCGACCTGCGCCAGCTCCTGGTGGCTCAGATCAGGGAGCTGCAGCACCGACGACGGGCTCGCTGACCCGGAGGGCCCGGCGCGCACGCCGGGCCCTCCGGGTCCGGCCGGTTCACCTCTTGACCAACAGCACCGTCCTCGTCACGGTCGCCGGCGCGCCGCCCGTCGGGGTGTAGGCGAGCGTCACCCGGACGGTGAGCCTGCCTCGCCTGGCCAGCGAGGCCAGGGCCTGAGCGGTGGGCCTGATCGGGATCGACTCCTCGCCGGCGGCCGTCGGGTTCAGCGTCGCCGCTTTCACCTTCGGTCCGGCGATGGTCAGCGTGCCGGGGCCGGGAACCTGGACGCTCAGCGCCGCGGTGCCCCGCTTCGCGAATCGGCTCACCCTTCCGAGTGCGAACGAGCTGCTCGGCGGGACCTTCACGACCGGCGGCGCAACCCGCGCCTTCACCGGCACCGAGATCGTGCTCGTCTCGACCTGGCCCGAGGAGTCGGCGATCGTCGCCTTCAGCGTCACCGTCCTGCCGGCGTCCGCCGCGGGCGGCGTCCAGCTGAACGCGTAGGGCGCTTCCATCCGCGCTCCGAGCGGAACCCCGTCGGCGGTCAGGCTGACCGAGCGGACGCCGTAGTCGTCTTCGGCGAGGACGACCGGTTCCAGCGTCGCCCCGGGCTCAACCGCGGCGCCGTCGCCGGGGTTGACGAACCCGCCGACCGGCGCCGAGTCCGGCAGCAGCGCCGGGGGCTGCGGGACGAGGGGGACCGAGGCGGCGACGGGGGCGAAGAGGACCGAGGGGTTGCCTTCGCCGTCTTCGCCGGAGACGCCCTCTTCGACGCTCACGGTCGGTCCCGCGATCGGCGTCCCGCCCGCGCCCCACCAGTTGCCGGTGGCCTGGGCCGGGGCGCCCTCCCTGACTTCGGCGTTGGCGACGTCGGCGTTGAAGAGGCCGAACCCGTTGCCGACGATCTCCGATCCGGCGATCGAGAACTGCCCGGCGCCGGTCAGCAGCACGCCCGCCGATTTCCTCTGGTCGGTGGTGAACAGGTTGCCGGCGATCCTGCTGGCGGTCACCGTGCCGGCGGCGCCGGCGTGGTACTGAATGCCGACCTGCGGGATCGTCGTGCTGGCGCCAGATCCTTCGACCGTGGTGTTCCTGACGTACCCGACCTCCTTGATGCCGGACGGTTCTCTGCCCGTCGCGGCGGCATCGGCGCCGCGGGCGTCGTCGAAGCGGATGCCGCCCGACTGGTACCCGAACACCCTGCTGCCCACGATCGTCACCTGTCGTTCGGGGCTGCCGGAGCCGGCGCCGAGGAGGGAGTTGGTCGCGATCACCCCATAGCCGTGCGGTTTGGCGGCCAGTTCGCCGGCCGCAACGCGCCTCAGCGGGCCGATTACGCTGTCGGCGATCCGTCCCGAGCTGTTGAAGAACGCGACGCCCGCGTCGACGTAGGCGCCCGGCGATTCGATCGTCACGCCGGAGATGTCGACGAACTCCTCGTCGTATTCGGTCGAGCCGAGCGACTGGCGGGAGATCGTGACCACGTTGCCACCGCCGTCGCGCAGGAACGGTTCGGTGCCCGCCAGGCTGTTGCCCAGCGAGGCCGCCGGCTTGATCGTGACCCTGCTCGCCCCGGCGCCGACGATCTTCAGCGGCTTGTTGATCGTGAGGCCGTTCCTCGCCCCGCTCTGAACGGGGTTGATCGCGCTGGTGACCGGGGTCGACGCTTCCGGGTAGACCCCGGCGCAGACGACGATCGTGTCCCAGGGGCTGGCGAATTCCACCGCTTCCTGGATGTGTTCGAACTGGGCGTTCGGGCACTGGGCCCCGTTGTCGTCGACGGTCCAGACGCTGGCGCCGGGGGTCTTCGTGTGGGCCGGCAGCTCATAGCCGCCGTCGGCCCGCTGGTAGACGCCGGCTTGCAGTTCCGCCACCGGGTTGGGGCCGGAGGCCGGCTCGCCTTCGCCGGGCCCGGCGTTCGGCTCGATGCTGTCGAGCAGGACGTCCGAGAAGCCCGTCGCCGGCTGCTGGAAGCTGACGTCGGCGAGCTGGATCGAACCGCTCTGCGGCATCCCGGGCGCGCCGAAGCGCAGCTGCAGCGTGCGCACCCTGGTCAGGTCGACCCCCTGGGCTGCGAGGTCGGCCAGCGGCACGCGGACGTCACGCAGGATCACGTGCACCCGGGCCGGGGTGTTGCCGAGCGTCTGCTGCAGGGCGGTGCCGTAGCGGGGGTCGGCCGCCTCGACGCTCGCTTCTTGGCCAGAGGCGTCGGTCACCGCGATCGTGAAGTTCTGCGGTGCCGCCTCGGGGTTCCAGAGGCCTTCCGCGCCGCGATCGGGATTGCGCGCGTCGAAGAAGTTGACCGCCGCCGCCATGTACAGCGCCCGGTAGCCGCTGAGGTCGGCGTCGGCCGCCGGGATCGTCGTGCTCAGCTTCGCCGGGGCGCCGGTGTTCTCCACCGGTTCCTCCCAGGCGACCGAGAGCTGGCGCCCGTAGGAGCCGTTGACCGGCGCCCGTTCGCGGGTGCCCGAGCCCTGTCCGCCGAGCGCTTCCAGCCCCGGATTCGGGCAGGGCTTGGCCACGCTCGGGTTTTCGCCTTCTTTCAGCTGCCCCGGTTCCTGCTGCTTGGGGTCCGGGTTGCACCAGTCGATCCCGTTCGGGGTCGTGGCCGGCCGCGGCGTGATGCCGCCCCTGGCCGGGTAGGGATTGGCGAAGCCGGTGGCGGTGATCCTCGTCCCCAGCGCGCTCACCGTGGTCGGGTGCTCGGTGTCGGGACGGATCACGTCCAGCCGTTCGGCCGGCGGCGCGGTGTAGCTGTCGGCGACGCGGTCGATGCAGGGGATCCGGGCGCCGGCATCGCTGGTCGGGCAGGCCGACGGTGGGATCGAAGGCTTGCCTTCGGCCGCGAGCTCGCCCGTCAAATACGGTTCGAAGGCGCCCTCGCCGCCGACGTAGCGGCGCAGGAAGGCGGCCATCGTCGCCAGGCCCAGCTTCTCCTGGTCGCCCATCAGGGCGGGGTCGCCCGAGATCCGGGTGTTGACCGCCGGGTTGAGCTTGTCGGCGCTGCCGTAGGAGATCTCGTACGGCTTGCTGACCCCGGGGATGCGGACGCCTTCGGCTTTGTAGATGGTTTCGAAATGGGGTCCGGCTTCTCCGCTGAGGCGGATGCTGTGCGGGTTGGCGGCGTCGGGTTCGCCGTTTCTCACGTCCGGCCCGCAGGCCGGATCGTCGCCGGCTGCGTCGTCGCCGTCGGCCTGCCAGACGGTGTTGTAGGCGTCGTGGTTGCCGCCGATCTGCTCCACCTGGAAGCGGGGATAGGGGTCGCCGCTGTACTGGCTGCGCTCGTAGAGGCGGGCGCCCTGCAGGTTGGAGACGTCGCCGTCGCAGCTGCCGAACACGGTCATGTACGGGACGCCGTAGGGGACGTGCCGTTCGTAGTCGACGGGAGCGAGCGAGATCACCGCCCGCAGCGGATAGCGCTCGCCGACCGGGCGGGTGTGGTCGTATTCGACGAAGCTGGAAACCGCGTCGCCGCCGCGCGAGTGGCCCATCAGGCCGATCCGCGTCATGTCCAGCTTGCCCACGAGCAGGTCCGCGACGTTGGAGTCGGCGGTTTCCGGCTGGGCCGCTTCGTTGGCGGCCTTCAGGGCGTCCAGCGCCGCCATCATCAGCAGGCGGCGGTTGTGCATACCCTTGCCGAGCCCGTCCTGGCGCGCCATCAGTTCGTCCTGGTCGAGCGAGAAGACGGTGTAGCCCCAGCTGGCGAGGTTTTCGCCCAGGTAGGCGTAGCCCTCGTCGTTGCGTTTGAAGAAGCCGAGTTCTTCGGCCGGGTTCTTTTCCGCCTCGCATTTGGGACCGCCGGGAGCCCGCGCCCCTTCTTTCGGCGGGTCGCAGCTGCCGTGGTTCCCGTGCACCAGGAAGATCAGCGGCGAGGCGCCGGGGTAGTTCCCCGGCTGGTACAGGACGCCGCGGACCTGTGCGGTGATGGTCGAGTTCGCGCCGGTGGCGGCCCCGCCGCTGCTGCTCGGTTCCTGGAAGGTCACCTGGCCGAGCTTCAGCGGGTCGGTGCGTTCGACGGCGAAGGAGCCGCGCTGGAGCGGGTCCGGAAGTTCTGCGCCGGTCGCGCCCCCGGCGCCGCCGGCCGCGAGGAGCGCGATCAACGCACTCAGCATCAGCGCAACGGGCAGGAGGAATGGAAGGCGCTTCGGTGCAGGGTTCACGGAGATCTCCCGTCTGGGTTGGTGGCAAAGGACATCTGGGACAGGGAGCGCGCGACGGCGAACCCGGTCAGGGATCGCGAATCTAGGCGGCCGCCCAGGGGCCTCGTACGGCCCGCTGTCCAAGATTTCCCCGCCGCGCCCGTATCGCAGGTACTAAAACAGGCGTCGAGGGCTAGCCTCTGGCCGATGCTCGGCGGCGGCAAAGTGGCGGTCTTCGGACCCCACCCGATGCTTTCGGTGACGATCGAGGCGCTCGGCGACGAGGGCGGCGACGACATTCACCTGCACGCCGCCGGGCAGGGGGTCTGGGTTGCGCGGATGGCGGCCGAGCTGGGAGCCGAGCCCGTGCTCTGCGGCTTTCTCGGCGGCGAGACGGGGGAGGTGCTGCGGCCGCTCTTGGAGCGGCTGCCGATCGGGCTGCGCCTGATCGAGTCGGCCGCGGTGAGCGGCTGTTACCTGCACGACCGGCGCAGCGGCGAGCGGGAGCCCGTTGCCCAGAGCGTCGGGACGGCGCCCTCGCGCCACGAGGTCGACGAGCTCTTCTCCACCACGGTGGCGGTTGCGCTCGACTCGGCGGCGCTGGCTCTGTGCGGGCCCTTCCCCGGCGAGGCGCTGCCGCTGGAGATCTACGGCAGCCTGGTCGCCGACGTGAAGGCCAACGGCACGCCGGTCCTGGTCGACCTCTCCCCGCCGCGCCTGGACAGCGCGCTCGAGGGCGGCCCGGACCTGGTCAAGATCAACGACTGGGAGCTGGCGCGGTTCATCGAGGGGCCCGTCGACACGCCCGAGCGGATGCGCGCCGCGGCGCAGCGCCTGCTCGACGCGGGCGCCGGCGCGGCGATCATCACCAGGGCCGGCGAGCCGGCGCTGGCGCTGCGCGGTGGGGAGGCCTGGGAGCTGGTCCCGCCCCGCTTCCAGCGCGGCTCGCGCGAGGGCTGCGGCGACTCGATGATGGGCGCGCTGGCGGCCTGCGTCTCCGCCGGGCTGGAGTGGGAGCGGACCCTGCGCATCAGCGTCGCCGCCGGGGCCGCCAACTTCCTGCGTCACGGCCTCGGCAGCGGCTCGAGCGAGGTGGTCGAGGACCTGGTCCGAAGGGTCGAGCTGCGCCCGCTCTAAAGCGTGGGACCGAAGGGCAGCGTGAGCTCGCCGCCCTCGACTATCGCCCGCGGGGCCGTCTCGCGCATCCACTCGAGGTGCGGCGCAACCGCCTCGATCCCGGCGAGCACCCCGAACGCCTCGGCCAGGTGCAGCGGCCGGCCGCCGTGGGAGGAGTGCGCATCGCTGCTGAGGACGTGGACGAGGCCGGCCTGCGCCAGCGCGCGCATGCCCGCCGCGGTGTGCTCGCGCAGGAAGAAGTCGGCGGTCGCCTGAACCAGGGCGCCGCTGGCGATCAGCGCGGCGATCCGCTCGCGCATGTCGGCCGAGAGGTGGCGCTCGGGGTGGGCGATCAGTGCCCTGTGGCCGCGCTCGGCGAGGTGGGCGACCCGCGCCAGCAGCGTGTCCGAGAGGGGGCCCGGCGCCGGCTCGAGCAGGATCCACCGCCCGCTGCCGAGGGCGACCCGGGACAGTTCCTCCTCGCCCAGGTCCTCGACCGCCGTCTCCGCGACCTCGCCCCCGGTGAGGACGGTCAGCGGCAGCCCCGCCGCGCGCAGCCGCGCGTTCAGGGCATCGACCCGGTCCGCCACCTGCTCGATCCGCACGTCGTGGTCGTGGCGGATGTGGGGCGTCGCGCAAACCCGCTCGATTCCGTCGTTCACGGCCTGGCGGGCGAGGCCGAGGCTGTCATCGAGGTCGAGCGCGCCGTCGTCGACCCCGGGGAGGATGTGGCAGTGCAGGTCGATCATCGGCGCCGGGCAATTCTTACCGACGCCGGTGCGCCGGGGGCAGGCGGGTGACCGCGTGCCCGGGCCTGGAGCCCGGGCACACCGCGGTCCGATGCTCTAGAAGAACATCACGTCGAATTGGGCGCTGTCGTCCCGATTGTTGTTGAGGTTCTGGAAGAATTCGACGGTGAAGCTGCCGTCGGGCTGGTGAAGCACCCGGGCCTCGCTGATCTTGCCGCCGTCGGTGGAGACCGCGATGCCGCCGACCGCCGGAGCTCCCGGAATTTTAATCGTGTACACGCCGTTGCTGTCGTGCTTGACTTCGAAAGGCCCGGCGCAGTTGAAGGCCGTCTGCGGGACCCGGAATTCGGTGTCGGTGAGGATGTTGGCGCTGATGTGGCCGGCCGCCTTGACTGCGCCGTTGGCGCAGGACTTCTGGTAGCCGGCGGCCGGCGTCCCGCCGAGCGCCGCGGCGTCGTTGGCGTTGGCCGCGTTCGTCGCGTTGGCCGCGTTGGTCGCCGTGGTTGCGGTGGTGGCTTTGTCGGCCAGCGTCGCTTTGTCGGCGGTCGTCGCTTTGGTCGCCAGCGTCGCTTTGTCGGCCAGCGCGGCTTTGTCGGCCGCCGCGGCCTTCTGCGCGACCGCGGCCTGCGGCACGGCTCCGAGGGTGGCCTCGTTCACCTGGGCGCCGGTGAGGCTGTCCGCCTTGATCCGGTTGGCCGGGATCGAGCCTGGCTTGATCGAGGAGCCGTTGATTTTGGCGGCGGCGTAGACCGTGCCGCTGAGGGCGACGAACAGCGCCACGAGCGCGATCGCGTGCGCCGAGGTCAGCTTCAAACGCTTGATCTTCATGAGTCCTTTCCTGCAGGAGAGTTCGTGGGTGCGACGGTCGGTACGCGGGGGGTCGGGCCGAGTTCAAGGATTGGACGAAGGTGCGACAGTGCGCATCGCCGCCGAGGGTTCGATCAGGCGGCTGAAGGAATCGCGCAGGTCCTGCGCGGCGTCCGGCTCGCTCGCCCAGCCGCGGAAGAGCGTCTCCGCGGTCCCCGTCGGCGACGCGCAGCGCTCCTTCGACCGCGTCGGCGATCCCCTGCGCGGTGGCCGGGTGCTTGAAGTGGCAGGCGTCGCCGACCAGCGCCCACCCCGGGCCCGCCGGGGTGCGGAAGAAGCCGCGCATCAGGGACTCCGGCGCGACCAGGAGGTCGCCCGCCATCTCGGCCCGCTCGAGGACCTCCGGCGCGATCGTCGTGGGGAACTCCCGCAGCCGCCGCAGGTGCCTCTGCAGGCGCTCCTGCCGGGAGCCGCGGGTGAGCTCGGGGGGCCCCGCGACGGTCAGCAGGTGCAGGCCGTCCTCGACCGCCCAGCTGTTGAGGACCGCGTCGGTCCTGATCTCGGTGGTCGCGCAGCCGTCGTTCGGGATGCCGCGCCAGCAGGGCCCGGTTGAAGCCGTGTTGGGAAAGAGCAGGTGGGTGGAGATCGTTTCGCTCGGGAACGAGTCGCGGTCGATCAAGAGGACGTTGCCGCCCCCCCGCGAAAGGGCGAGCGCCAGGGTCGAGCCGGCGCAGCGGCGCCGACGACGATCGCGTCGCGCTCAGGCAAGCGCCCTGTCCTTGGCGGAGGCGGTCGGCATGCTCCCGGTCGCGGATTCCACCGGCAGGGGGTCGTTTTCGCTTCGCTTCTTCCGGCCAACCCGGTGGCCGCTTCGAGCCACCTCCCGTGCTCTACTCTCGGCCCCTGTGAAAGAGCAAACAATCCAGTTCGCCGATGGAAACGGAGGGCGAATCGCCTGGGCCAAGAGCGGCGAGGGACCACCCGTCGTCTTCTCGGGCTGGTGGATGAGCCACCTCGAGCTGAACTGGCGCGACCCGCGCTTCCGCGTCTTCGTCGAGGCCCTGGGGCGCCACCGGACGGTGATCCGCTACGACCCCCCTGGGACCGGGGTCTCGGCCGACAGCGCCCCCCTCTCGGCGAGCGTCGACGACGAAGCGGCGGCGCTGGCCGCCGTGGTCTCCGCCGCGGGCGCCGGCCAGGTGGATCTGCTCGCGGCCTCCTCGGGGGCCCCGGTGGGGATCGCCTTCGCCGCCGCGCACCCCGAGCGGGTGCGCAGGCTCGTCTTCTACGGAGGCTATGCCTCGGGATCGCGGATCGCCGACGCCCGGATCCGGAAGGCGATCGTCGACCTGGTCCGCCAGCACTGGGGCCTGGGCTCGCGCGCCCTCGCCGACGTCTTCATGCCGAGCGCCGACGCGCGCGAGCGCGAGGCCTTCGTCCACTACCAGCGCGAAGCGGCGAGCGCCGACCGCGCGGCCCGCTCGCTGGAAGCCGTGTACGGGTTCGACGTCGCCGAGCGCCTCTCCCAGGTGAGCGCCGAGGCGGCCGTCGTGCATCGTCGCGAGGACCGCGCGATCCCGTTCGAGCTTGGCCGGGAGCTGGCCGCGAGCCTGCCGCGGGCGAGCTTCGTGGGGCTCGAGGGAGCCGACCACTTCCCCTGGTTCGGCGACGTCGCGCAGGTGCTGCGCGCGATGGTCCGGGGTCTGGGGGCGCGGGAGGATGCCGCGCCGAGCGCGCCGTCGGCGGCCCAGGGCGGGCAGCAGGTGGGGGAGAACGAGCTGACCAGGCGGGAGGCCGAGGTGCTGAGCCTGGTCGCCAGTGGCCTCTCCGATCGCGAGATCGCCGAGCGCCTCGTGCTCAGCCCGCACACCGTCCACCGCCACGTCGCCAACGTCCGCAACAAGCTCGGGCTCCCCTCGCGCGCCGCCGCGGTCGCCGCCGCCGCCAAGCGCGGCCTGCTCCGATGAGCCCGGAGCTCGGCGGGCAGCCGGTGCTGCGCGAAGCCCGCGCCGAAAGCCACAGCCAGCCGGGTCGGCCCGTGAGCGGAAACGGAACGCTGTTCCTCACCGACCTGGAGCTCGTCTTCGAGCAGCGTTTCCCGCACAGCGTGCTGCGCATCCCGCGGGCCTCGATCGTCGAGGTCTCGGCCAGGCGCGCGTTCAACCTGCGGATCTTCCCGAGGCTGTTGAAGGTCGCCTGGACGAACGATTCAGGCGCTCAGGACTCGATCGTCCTCACCGTGAAGGAGGTGGACGAGTGGATCGGGGCGCTGGGCAGGGGGCGCTCGGGGTGAGGTGCCCCAGCTAGGACATGTGCCGAACCCATTTGCACAAAGGTTTCTGATTAGACCAAGGTGGTAAGCGGCAATTTGGAAACCCACCAATTGGGAGGCGCAGGATGAAGCATTGGAAGAGAAGGGCCCTGCTCGCCGGGGCGGGCGCGCTTGCCGCGATCGCCGTGCTGGCGGTGCCGGGATCCGCGTCGGCCTCGGTCTGGCTGAAGGAAGGTCAGCCGCTGAAAGAAAAAGCCTCGCTCTCGCTGAGCGGCGGGGAAGTGATCGAAATCAGCGGCGGGGCGATGCTCTGCAACAACACCGCGACGATGACCACCGAAGGCGGCAGCAGCGCTCAGATCACCGCCTACGACATCGCCAAAGCCACCTGCGTGGGCTTCGCGGGCAACCTCGAAGGCTGCGAAGTGACGGCGGCGAGTGCGAGCGGCCTGCCGTGGAGCGTCACGGTCAACTCGGTCGACCTGACGGCGAAAGGGGTCGCGGTCGCCTACTCGCTGAACGAAGCCTGCTCCGTTCACAAAATCGAAGTGAGCTTCGCCAGCCTGACGCTGACCCCGGAGGAACCGAGCGCGATCCGGTTCTTCCATTTCAAAGCGGAAGGCGCAGGAAAAGTCGACGGCAAAGAATCCACGCTCACCTTCAGCGGCGTGCTCGAACTGCCCGAAGCGGAATTCGGCAGGTACGGAATCGGCTGACGCGCCCGGGCCCGCGGTTGCGCCGGCGGCGATCAGTGGCCGCCGGCGCAGTCGTCCTAGGATCGGCTAGCTGGTTTAGGCCATCTTTTTGCCGTGAGCGGGGCGGCCTGAACCGGCTCTCATGGGGACTCGTATCTCCGGCCATCTTGAGCACATTGAAGACTCGATTTGGTGGAGAAGGGGATATGACGACACTGATCGGCAGCGGTCGGGCGATGACCGAGGAGCAGGCGGAAGCCTTTGCGCACGAGTGGCTCGCGGCCTGGGACGCGCAGGATCTCGATCTCATCCTCTCCCACTACAGCGAGGACGTTGTGTTCAGCTCGCCCTTCGTGATCCGCCTGGTCGGCGCGCCGAGCGGCGAGGTGAGGGGGCTCGACGCGCTGCGCGTGTGCATCGCGCGGGGGATGGAGGAGTATCCGGACCTGCGCTCCGAGCCCATTGCCGTGCTGCCGGGGGCGGGATCGATCGCCCTGCACTACAAGTCCGTCGCCGGCCGGGAGGCGATCGAGACGCTGGAGTTCGACCGGGCAGGGAAGATCCGGCGCTCCACGGCGCACTACTCGGCGCCGGTCGCGGCCCTGGTGTGAGCGGGCCCGTCAGAGTGGCGATCATCGCCGCGCTGGCGGCTTTGGCGGTCGCAGTCACGGTCGTTGGCTGTGGGGGCTCCTCCGAGGGCGCCGCCTCCTTCTCGCCCGACGGCGCGCCCTACGCCTTCGAGCTGCCGCAGGGATTCGAGCTCGCCCCCGCCAGGTTCCCTGGCGAGGACCCGAAGTTCCTCACCATGCTGGTGCCCGAGGGCGCAGCCGGGGGAGGGGGGATCTCGGCATTCCAGTGGACCCTCGGGCCCGCCGAACGGCGCTTTTCCACCCCCAGGCTGCTGCGCTGGCTCAGCCGCCAGACGCGCTCCTTCTACCTCGGGAAGGGGGCGACCCTGAACCGCGGAATTCGCACCGACGTCGGCGGCCGCGAGGCGATCTGCTGGATGGTCCGCGGATTCGACAACACCTACGAGGGCGTCGTCGACGCCGATGCCTGCGCGATCGTCGGCCGCCACGACGTGGTGCAGCAGGCCTGCATCTGGAAGGCGGGCAGGCGCGCGCAGATCGAGCGCGGCTGTGCGGAACTGCGGGCCACCCTCGAGGTCTCCTGACAGGGCTCTAAAAGCGGCGCGCCACTTCCCGCGAGAGGAAGAAGCCGTGGCCGTTGCCGCCGTTGACGCAGCGGACGCCGCTTTCGAGGCTGCGGCAGACGAAGGGGCGCTTGCGCTTCACCGCGCCGTAGGGGAGGACCGCTCCCATCCCGAGGACCGTGTCGCCGGCACAGGTGAACTCGGCCCGGCCGTGGCGGCCGAGGGTGAGGCCGTTGCCGTAGTCCACCGGGCAGCTCTTCGGTTTCGGCGGCGGCTTCCAGGAGTGCTTGGCGATGTCGCAGCGGACGCCGCTGGTCGCCATCACGCAGGCGATGTTGTGCGACGGCGTCTGGAAGCTCTTGATCGCCGACGCGGTCCCGGCCGCGGCGAGCAGCAGGCCGCCGAGGACGGCACAGCCGGCGAGCAGCCTCATCGATCGTCTCCGAGCGTTCATCAGAATTCGACGGTCACCAGGGTTCCAAACGGAGTCTAGGCCAATTCCGGGCAGCGTCTTTCCAGCGCATCCCGGTCCGCCGCCGTGAATTCAGGGACAATCGCATCGGCATGGGCTCAGAGCGCCAGTTCGACCTCGCCCTCTTCGGGGCGACCGGCTTCACCGGCGGCCTCACCGCCGAGTACCTGGCGGCGAACGCGCCCCAGGGCCTGCGCTGGGCCCTCGTCGGCCGCAACCGGCCCAAGCTCGAGGCGGTGCGCGCGCGGCTCGCCACTGCTTCGCCCGAGGCGCCGACGCCTGAGCTGGTCGAGGCGGAGGCGACCGACGGGGCCGCGCTCGCGCACGTCGCCGAGGCGGCGCGGGTCGTGATCACCACCGTCGGGCCCTACGCGCTGCACGGCGCCGGGATCGTCGCCGCCTGCGCGGCCGCGGGGACCGACTACGTCGACCTCACCGGCGAGCCGGAGTTCGTCGACCGGATGTGGCTCGAGCACCACGCCGAGGCCGAGCGCACC
>AR_comb_assmDRAFT_11117474_pt1 | contig 15483 bp, 14 predicted proteins | sample ArasoioldDNA_FD_10543 | JGI IMG/M metagenome (IMG submission 10543) | reverse complement strand
TCATTAACAACGCTTCGGCCATTTCTTTGACAACTACAGAGCAAACAGAGGCGAAGCGTTACGACCTGATGTATGACATCAACGTGAGAGGAACATTTTTCGTCACCAAAGCCTGTGTCCCTTTTTTAAAAAGATCTTCCAACGCCCATATTCTTACACTCTCGCCACCGCTTAACCTAGATCCAAAATGGTTTGCCGGTCATGTAGCCTATACAATCACCAAGTATGATATGAGTATGATGACCATTGGTTGGGCGAGAGAGTTCAGAAATTATAAAGTTGCCGCGAACTCCTTGTGGCCGCGAACGACTATTGCTACTGCGGCGGTAAAGAATTTATTGGGGGGCGAAGCATTAATAAAGATGAGCCGGACACCTGCGATACTCGCTGATGCTGCGTACTACATTTTAAAGCAATCGTCGGTCGAATGCACAGGAAATTTATTCATTGATGAAGAAGTGTTGGCCAAAGAAGGCATTACTGACCTCGACAAATATGCGGTTACACCCGGGGGTAAGTTGTTTAATGATCTGTTTGTTTAGCAGAGGCGGATTGCCACAGAATCACAGAATCAAAGAAAACTTCTGTGACTCGATGGTTCAGTGGCATTTAAAAATTATTCCTCCCTTTTCTCCGGTCTCATCATGGGAAATAAGAGAACGTCCTGTATGGAAGGTTGATTGAGCAATAACATACAAATTCGGTCAATTCCAAAACCAATGCCTGAAGTCGGGGGCATACCATATTCCAATGCACGTAAGAAATCATAGTCGATATACATGGCTTCTTCATCACCACGTTCCATTAGTTTGACCTGGTCCTCAAAACGTTCTCTTTGATCGATGGGGTCATTTAATTCACTGTAAGCATTTGCAATCTCTTTTCCATTTACCAGCAATTCGAAACGTTCGACAAGCCCTTGCTTGTTCCTGTGTTTTTTTGTAAGGGGACTCATTTCAACAGGATAATCGATCAAAAATGTAGGTTGCACGAAATGTTCCTCACATTTATCACCAAACAATTCATCGATCATCTTACCGCGTCCCATCGTATTATCGACATGTACATGCAATTGCCTGCATACGTCACGAACCTGTTCTTCGTTCATATTAGATATATCGATACCCGTGTATTGTTTTATTGCATCGTACATGCTGATGCGCTGGTACGGAGCTTTAAAATCAATTTCTTTTCCTTCTACCAATACCTTTGTTGTTCCGTTCACAGCTATGGCAGTTCTTTCCATTAGCTGCTCAGTGGTTTCCATCATCCACAAATAATCTTTGTATGCTACATAAAATTCGAGTACAGTAAATTCAGGATTGTGAGTACGATCCATCCCTTCATTACGAAAATTGCGGCTGAATTCATATACCCAATCAAAACCGCCGACAATAAGACGCTTTAAATAAAGTTCATTGGCTATACGCAAATACATTGGCATATCCAGCGCATTGTGATGCGTGATGAATGGTCTTGCTGCGGCACCACCGGGAATACTTTGCAATACCGGCGTGTCAACTTCTAATGCGCCATGCTCATTTAAGAAATTACGCATGGCATTGATCAGTTTTGTTCGTTTCGTGAAGACTTCCTTAACATCGGGATTAACGACAAGGTCGACATAGCGCTGGCGATACTTAAATTCGGGATCAGTCACTGCATCGAAGACCTGCCCTTCCGCTTCCCTGACAACAGGTAGTGGTTTCAGGGATTTTGCAAGGATGAGCAACTCCTTCACGTGGATCGAAGTTTCACCTGTCTTTGTTTTAAAAACAAAACCTTTCACACCGATGATATCTCCGAGGTCCATTAATTTTTTCCAGACAACGTCATATAAGGTTTTATCCTCGCCAGGACATATATCATCGCGCCGGATGTAAAGTTGTATTCTCCCACTTGAATCCTGGATCACAGCAAAATTTGCCTTACCCATATCGCGTACGCTCATGATACGGCCAGCCACGCAAACATCCGTGAACTCATCTTTTTTTTCTTCTGTAAAATTCCTTTTAATATCTGATGCGTTTTCGTTTACCGGGTATAAGGCGGCGGGATATGGGTCAATACCCATCATGATCAACTCGGCCAACTTCTCTCTTCTTAATTGCTCCTGTTCGGATAAATGTATGCTCATGTAGCGGTTTTCAAAAAATTGCTGCAAAGGTAGCAGTTGAAAGGGAGAAGGCAAAAGACAGACATCATCAAAAAATAAAAGCCCGAAAAGAAATCGGGCCCTTATTTGATTTGCTTGTATGAGAAAGATATCAGAGGTTATACCCAAAGCTTATATAATACAAACCTCCCACTTCTGGATTTGCAAAAGCATTTTTATAGTAATGATTAAATATATTGGACCCACCCAGCTTTATCACCGATTTTATGTTTGTGATCTTATAGCTTACTTGTGCATCTACTGAAGTAAAAGCGTTTACGGGGCCATTAGCTAACTCGCCATCCCACATAAATGCGTCCTGCCAGTGAAGTATTGCATTGAAGCCAAAGTGTTTGCTTTTGCCCAATCCTGAATTGGCAAAACCAATATTTAACCTGTATTTGGGAGTATTGAAAAAGGACTGGAATCCTGAAGGCACATCAGTGATTTCGTCAGAGTAAGCATTTAAAAATGCAGAGAAATTATTTGGTAACTGGTAATCGAATCCGAGGCCAAATCCATGTGTCTTTACCTTGGTGCTGCTATTAACAACGGTTGAATAAACCTGGTTCGTCCCTGGTTGATATAATACATTTCTTCCAAGAAAATCTTCATAGTGCCCTGCATATGCGTACATATCTACCAGTAGCTTTTCTCCGATCAATCCTTTATACCCAATTTCAAATGACTGCATATTTTCTGGTTTGAATTCTTTGTATACGTACGGTGTAGTGGATACCTTTCCGTCGGGGCCAATCTCAAAAACAGGATTTTCATTTGCATGCATAAAGTTCATCACCCATGGCAATCCTCCCAGCAACATGTAGTCACCAACATTAAGACGAATATATTTCTGTTGAGTTGTTGGAAAACGATAAGCTGTCTGGTATGAAAGACGAATGTTCTGATTCTTCGCAACGCTGATCAACGCGGTGACCCGCGGAGTGAAATGACCTTTGAAGTCCTCATTCTTGTCGTAACGACCCGATGCTGATAATGATAATTTATTATCGAAGAATCTTTTTGTGATCTGTGCATAAGCACCATACTCATTGATGGCAATTGGTTTCAGCGTATCAATAAACAATGTCCCTTCTGAGTTGAGGACATATTTCTTCCAGTTGCCTCCAACAATAATTTCTGCGAACTTTATTTTATTTGAGAAATTGTATTGCCCTTCTGTCATCCACAGTTGCGATTTTTCCAGGAAAAGACCTCCATTTGGTATTGGCGTCTTTCTTACCTGGTCAAAAATTTGGTTGAATTGTTCTGATCCTGCTACTGGCCTGCCATTATCGGCATAACTACGGGCTATATTGTGTGCAGTTACGTCATCTGCTCCCTGCATTTTCGCTTGCAAATAGGCGCCCGTATATTGAGGATACCAACTTCCGGCAGGATTGGAAGGATCGTAACTTGATTTCCATGCTTCATTAAAGATTTGAGAAGCTACAGTTGCAGTGTACGCCTGGCCGGCGTTTTCCTGTGTTGTATAGCTACGCAAAAACCAATCTCTGTGTTTTAATTCCAATTTATACTGTCCAAGTTTAATGTCTTTGAGCGCATACCTGTTATTGCCGGTATACACTGTATTACCCGTTGCCCAATAACCCACTAATTGTGCTTCGAGGTTTTCACTCAGCTTGTAATGAACGGCGCCCGATAATTTTATATTCTTTGTTTTAGGATCGACCACATCCTTTTCGTCATAACCGGTTCTTGATACATTAATGTGTGGTTGGTTGGGGTCACCCGTGAGTGCAGCGAGGAAGGGATATATGTCAACACTTGTTTCATCGCCATATACATTCACACCATCATAATTGGGATCTGTTTTCCTGGTACCGGGAATTACTTTTCCAATGGTACCGGCACGGGAGTAGTTGCTGCTGTCATTGGCAAGCCAGTCAGTGGCACTGATATATTGCATGCCGATCTTAACAGCAAACTTGTCGTTAAAAGCCTTTGCCCAACGCAATGAAAAATCGTGGAAAGAAGATACATCGGGTCGTTGTGATTTATCGATATTGGTGACTCCCTCTTTCAACAGCACACTTAACCCCTGGTACGCAAAAGGACTTTTGCTGTTGATCAAAACGGTCCCGTTCATACCTCCCGGGCCATACAGTGCAGATGAGGCACCCGGCAACAATTCAATATTGTCAACATCCAGTTCTGTAAGACCACAAAAATTCCCTACAAAGAAATTTAATCCTGGCGCCTGGTTATCCATTCCTTCAACGATCTGATTTACTCTGGAACTGCCACTTCCATTAAAACCTCTTGTGCTGATCGTTTTAAACGTCATGCTTGACGTGGTAATATCGATGCCTTTTTTGACGCCAGCCAACGTATAATAATCACTACCCGCCATGTTCTTTATTTGCGTCCATCCAATTCGTTCAGCCGAGGTCGGCGCATTTATCAAGGTTCCCTTTGTCCTGGTGGGACCAATAATAACCGGGATGAGGTTGTTGTATTCCCGGTCCAAACTGATGACAGTAGATCCTTTTGAACGGACAGTAATTTCCTGGGCTGTAAAGCCAGTATGAGTAATGATCAGTGTCACCGGCAAAGTGGGGACCTGGATACTAAAATTGCCGGTTCCGTCGGTGACCGCTCCATTTGAAGTTCCTTTCACTGAAACAGAAACACCGGCAAGGGATGAATCATTGTCCGTACTTTTTACTTTGCCAGTAATAACCTGCTGCGCTTGTGATGACAAGCCTGCCAGGATAAGCAGAAGACAGAATAAAAGATTTCTCATAAAAAAGTGTTTAAGTAATGATAGACTAAAATGAGCCCGGTTCAGTAAGTTGCCTTAACGAACAAAAACGGATTTATAGGGAAACAACCGGTGTACACAAATGGGTCGCAATAAATCATGGTAAGGAAACAGTTTTCTGTTATCGTTTTGTTGCAGCCATTTTACATTTTCCGACAGCAAACTAATACCCGGTGAAAGCGAATCATAATTGAATTTTGCAGTTGGTTGTCTTGAATTGGCAATTATTACTAATCCAGCCGAAGAACATAACATGCACAAGCAAAAAATCGTTTTTTAAACAGGGTGTGCAGATAAAATTGCAATAGGCGCAAAAATATTTTTGCGAAAAAGATTGAATTCGTAAACATGGCACCTTTTCAGACTGCAGATTTTAAATTTTGTTGATGTCGGTTTCTTACAACCCGATCTTTAACGAAAGTGCCGGGTACGACCTTTTAACAAGACTGGCTCGCTGAATTACCGGTGCGTTCTCCATTTTAAATCTGGTTGAGACAGACGATGCTTTCCTTTTATTTTTTCCCGACGCAATAAAAAGAGGAATGCTACCGATTGTTGAGAGAAGCCCTACTGTTGCAAGCACTGCACCGCCAGGGTTTACGTTAGTGCCTAAAGTCAACAGGGTTCCGAATGGATCTTCTTCCGCCGCCTTGTTATAAGCGTTGTGATATATGACTGTGCCAGTTATTGTCATTGCTATACCACCGCCCAATAATATCCAGGCGGCTGTTTTTTGTTTTTTACTCTTGTGCAAATAATCGGTCTTCTGAATGGATTGCAGATTCTCAGTTTGTTGACAAAAGGAGTTCATCCCAATGATGAATACTGTTAGAAAAGCGGTAACCTGTTTCATGATGGCTTATTTTATGGTTTTATAAAATTTTAGTGAAGGAAAATTAGGTGGTGCGAGGGCCCACTTATAATTGAATTTTGCAGTTGGGCGTTCTCATTTGGCAATTTTTGCAAATGGACACTAACGTGGGGCTAGCGGTCTTAAACTATGACAAAGTAATCCAAGACACTTCATGGAAGCCGGGAACAATTGCCTACCTCAGACGGAGCCTGTAGGCTAGTGCGGCCCTGAAATAAAAATTATCGTTTTTGTAGTCTTTTTTAAAATGAAAATTTTGATTTTTGGCGCCGTAGCGATACCGCCGCAAGATGGTGTAGCCGCTTTCAGCAGAAAAGACGATTTTTTTTGAAAGGTATGTGTCAGCAAAGATGCCTAACTGGTTATCATCAACTCTCAGATATCTTGTTGACAGGTCGATGAAATTCTCCAGTCGATATGAATTTGTCAATGCGCGGAAAGCAAAACCATAGTAAAATTTTTGGCTTGCCTTACGCTCAAGAACCATACTTCCGGGGAGCACGCCGAATAGATTGGTCTTTTCATTTATTTTCCAGTCAATACCAACAAGTGCCATAAAATAATTCCCAAAAAATTCTTTATTGTAGTACAGACCAAACTTGAAATAAACATCTTCATTTTTTTTCCAGGTGGTAAGGATAACTCCTCCATATTGCCAATCACCATTCAGATCAACCTCTGCCTGCTTGTTCTGGCGCACAATAAAACTTGACAGGAGATTCCAGCTTTTAAAAATATCCTTTTTTAAAAACCCGACGAAAAGGCCAGCGCTCTGCACGTGAAAATCTTCGCTTGATACTGTTCCCTGGTTGTTGGTGAAGAATGGATTGATAAGAAAAGCATCGCCGCCTTTTTTTAGTTCGATCGGAACGGTGACGTCTGCGCTGAAATAATTTGATTGGAGCGGAGACGTCTTTTCATTAAGACCCTGTTTCGGTGAATAACTGTAATTGAGTTTGACAATGTCAAGGTAAGGCTGTGCAGACAATACCAGGTGAATGAGAAGACCAGGAGCCAGAATAAATTTTTTCATATTGGTGGTGGATAAATGTAGTACTTAATGATCATGATTGCCATAATAAAATTGGATGGTCTTGTCACTGATCGTGGCTTGCTTGGGTGGGGTGGTTTTAAATATCACATCCCAAAGGGTGGTTGTGAAACCGAAACAACGATCAGGATATTTACAGTGATGATGAATATGAAATCGATGCAGGCGCGGAAAAATTTTTCTTGACCATACCTGGTGCAACATCCAATGACTAAAAAAGGAATAAGAGAATCCAATGACCAACCCTGCAAAAATCGTTGAGAAATTATTTAAGAGCAGTGAAATAGTAAAGAGCACGGAGCTGATAAAAAATAACGCCAGGCGTTGCCTGCCTGTAACCGTTATTTCAGTAGGGTGTTTATGATGATGCACGTGCCTTTTGAAAGCGTCCTTGGTTGAGTTTGCCTTTTTATTGTGAGTCCAGAACCGATGCAAATGATATTCGAGATATGTCCAGGATAGAATACCAGTCAAGAGATTCAGGATGAAAAAAATTGCCGGAGTTGTTTGTAGCAATGTGGCGACCACGATAAACGGCATCATGATAAACAAAAACGCCGAGAAACATTTGAATTGAGTGGTGGCAGTCATATCATTTTTCATAATTGAAAATTTAGGTGGTAGATTAATTAATTAAAACAATGCTTGCTGAGTAAAAGCTGTGATGTATTTCTACAAGGCTCAGCACTCCATTCTTGTAGGAGTAGTAGATGTAATTACCATCGGGCAGCGTGACCTTGTACCTGTGTTGATCTGTTTTTTGAATGGCAATAAAGCTTTGAAAATTGTCAGAGTATACCTTGCTGATATTTTCAGGTTCCTTACTGTAAAAACTCAGCATATTATATGTGATGGGATAAGCCTTTGTAACCTCCGTTCTTTCTCCTGCGTGGATGATATACTGGTTGTTGCCCGCCTGGTGTTGTTTATTTACTTTTTCGGATCCATTCATCTTGCGGTAGATAGAGGAGTGTAGCAGGATACCATTGTGATAAACCGCTTCTTCATTTGAGTGCGCCGTAAAACTGAAAATGAATCTTGTCTTTACATCTGATTCCATTTTGAGCTGGTCCATGTCTCCAATTGAAGTTTCGGAGAATCGCAGGGTGCCCACTTTCGTTCCGTTACGGATGATGTTGTAGACTAGGTTCTTGTTTTGCGAAAAACTTTTTATCGCCAAAATCAAAAAGATGACAATAAGCAGAGCTTTGGTAAATGACTGCAGATATTTCTTTCGTCTTTCAGTTGCAATCGCTGTCATCTTTGTTTTATTTTTTTCACGGTGGCGTTTGATCAGCCAAATGATAAATACAGGGATCATAAATAAAATTTTTAATGGTGACTTATTTAATGCCCGAGGTTAAGCCTGATGCTCACGGCTGGAAAAGATTTTTGTGCAAAGCTTCCGCCGTGAGGAAAAAATGCTTTTTCTTTTTTCATGGATAGTGACATTGCTTTCCGTTTATTCTTTCCGGCAGAAATAAATAGGGGAACACTGATCACGGTGGCAGCCAGCCCGCCGATAGCGAGCACCGGCAAAACGTCAAAGTCAGTTTCGCCCTTGCTAAGGATAGCGAGTGTAGTTGCGCCGACTCCAAGAAGAATAAAGCCGACTGTTTTTTGAGATTTACTTTTTTGCAAATAGTATTCGGATCTAACCGAATCCTTTACAGGAATTTCCTGGCTGAATGACGGCAGCGACAGGGCAAGAGCAATGCCCAGGATAAATATTGATTTGATACAACGGCCGTTAGTAAAAAACCGCGGCGGGTGATTGATAGCTTCAGATTTCATAACCTTGTGTTTAATTCTAACACCAAGCTACTTTTCGAGGGGAGCGTTTTATAATTGAATTTTGCGGCTAGAGGTTGATGTTTGGCAATTTTTACTGATCAGTTTTTGAGTTGACATTGTATTTCGGGAAAAAACGCTTACATTGAAAGGGGCAGTTGAGAAACTGCTATTTTACCAAAATCGACTTTATCACCATCAATATTTTAGAATGCCTTCGGACCAGGCACAGGAATTTTTATTTCAGCGCATAAAAGAAATGATCCCGCCGTCGGCATCATTGACCGACGTCGTATCGGAGGTATTGCATGTAAGCAGTGACAGCGCCTACCGGCGCATTCGAAATGAAACTCCTCTGGTGCTGCAGGAAGCAAAACAACTGTGTGAATATTTCCATCTTTCACTCGACCAGGTGCTGAGCTTAAAAAGTAATTCAGTTCTGTTCGAAAACATCCGTATTCATAACCAGCAGTATTCTTACAAGAAATATCTTTCTGATCTTATCCGGTTGGTGAAACAGATCGACAGTTTCAAGCAAAAAGAGATCATCTATCTTACCAAGGACGTACCGCTTTTTCATAACTTCTACTTTAAGCCGCTCATCGCCTTTCGTTTTTACTTCTGGATGAAAACCATCTTACAGCATCCTGATTATGTAACAAAAGCAATTGACCTCAATGGCGTGTCACCAGAGATCGAAACTTTGAGCATGGAGCTTACAAAGGCCTATACACAGATACCCTCAATAGAAATATGGAACACAGAAGGTATCAACAGCGTTATCTCACAAATAGAATTTTACAAGGATAGCGGGCTGTTTTCTTCAGCGGCAGATATCAGGGAGGTTTACAAAGCAGTTGAACGGACCATCCTGCACCTGAAGGACCAGGTGGAGTATGGTTGTAAATTCATGCCAGGCGAAAATCCGCAGACAAAAAAATTAAATTTTACTTTTTTTTATAACCGCGTAGTGCTGGGGGACAACACGATCCTGGTAACGACCGACAATATCAAAACGGCCTATCTTAATTACGATGTTTTGGACTACATGGTTACCCGCGATGAGAATTTTTGCGACCAATGTATGGAAGATCTGAACAATCTTATGAAAAGAGCTACCGTTATCAGCCAGACCAGTGAAAAACAAAGAAATATTTTTTTTGGAATACTGCTGGCAAAGATTGAGGACCGCATAAAGAAAATATAAACACAATTATGGACGCATCTGAAATCCAACAGGGGCTTTTCCAGGTAATAAAAGCAAGTATACCGGCTAACCTATCGGCGACAGAAGAGATCGCAAAGGTATTGGATGTGAGTGTGGACAGTGTGTACCGGCGTATGCGTGGCGAAAAGAGTATTTCCCTGGACGAACTTTACAAGCTTTGCTCTTATTACAAAATTTCTCTTGATCAGCTCATGAATCTTCAGACGGGCGCTTTTATGTTCAGGGGAAATTTTCTGAATAACAAAACTTTTCGCTTCGAAGAGTGGTTAAAAAGTGTCGTCAGAGATCTCGGTTATATGAATGGTTTTAAAGACAAACATTTCTATTACCTATGTAAGGATGTTCCGCTCTTCAACCATTTTTATTTCCGGGAGATCGCCGCTTTTAAACATTTTTTCTGGATGAAAACAATTTTCCAGTTTCCCGAGTTTCAGCACCGTCGTTTTCAGTTCACGGATTATTCGGATGAATTAAATAACCTTGGTGAAAAAGTGCTGGATCTTTATAACCAGCTGCCCAGCACAGAACTCTGGAATGTAGAAAATATTAATATCGCTATACGGCAAATTGAGTTTTACCGGGACAGCCAGATGTTTGAATCAGATGAGGATGTTTTAAGATTGTACGAAACCTGGGAGAAAGTGATTGATCATGTAGAAAAACAGGCTTCAGCCGGATATAAATTTAAGCATGATGACCCCGATATGAAGCCTCTTGCTCCTTACAGGGTTTACTTCAACGAAGTGATATTAGGAGATAATAGTTTTATTGTGCTGCTTGAAGGAACAAAAATGGCTCTGATGTGTCATACGGTTATTAATTATATGCAGACCAGGGACGTTAATTTTTGTGAGAATATGTACGAGTATGTCCAAAACTTGATGAAACGTTCCACATTAATCAGCAAGGTTAGCGAAAAAGAGCGTTCAAAATTTTTTAGAATTTTACGTGAAAGGATTGGGAGAAGAAAGGAGGCGTTGAAATTATAAAGTCATAAAAAATAAAAGCCGTTTGTAAGACGGCTTTATTTTAGAAGTATTTGCATTCCTATCGCCATAAACTCAATTTTCTTACCTGCACATTGTCTCCGTTTTGTAATTGACACAAATACAAACCCGTTGCAAGAGGCGTATTGCCTTCACCCTTTCCATTCCACTTGATACTATAATTTCCTGCTTCGCGATCAGCATCTGCCAGTGTTTTCACTTTTTGACCTGCCGCATTATAAATCACCAATGTAATATGCGAAGGTTTCGCTAACGGGAAGTCAATGGCCGTTTCTGAACTAAAAGGATTTGGATGATTTTGCTTTAATTCAAAAACGTTCGTTGTTGTCTCGTTAGTCTTGCTCATCTTATTGTTTGACTGCAAAAGCGATTCATCAGTGAAACTGGCCCAGGCAATATTCTGTCCATTATTAGAGAAAGCAGGATCATAATCACCCTTATCAAATCCACCAACTCTTCCTGCAATTCTCACAGGTGTTCCTCCCGCAACAGGTATCGAATACAAATCGGGATCACATTGGACTTCCGCGGTTAGAACGGTCGATGGATCTTTTTGCTGGCCTGGCAAAGCGACGAAGCACATTACGAACGCGACGAACACAATTAGTTTCTTCGTCCCGCAAATTTTAGCCGGTTAAAATTGTTAAACCGCAGGACAGGTGTGATCAATGATCATTGTTTCGTAAGGGTGATCTTTAATTTATCACCGGTTACGTTAACATCACTATTCACGAGCACCAGGGTTTTACAATCAAAGCTTTCTATTGTAGTAGGATCGCCATCTATGTTCATTGTGCTTCCTGATAAAGACCAGTTACCACTGTCGCCACCCGCCGGTGAGCATACAATACCTGCATCGGTTACAACATAGTTACCACCAGAATTAAATGATAAGACATCATCTCTTTCGCAAGCGTCCGAAAAAATGATAGGAAGCCAATCTTCCTCGGGCGAGCTCGGAGTTTGTTTGTATGTGTAGGCAGTAAACTTGTACGATCCTGAAATAGAAGCAACATCGGTTGCGCATGATGAACCTTTGTCTTTGTCTTTTTTACAGGAAATGGCAGTGATGCCGATGAGCGCAAATGCGATGATGCGAAGGAGAGGTAGCTTTTTCATGTTTTTAATGTAAGGTGGTTTTTGGTTTAATAAAATTTCACAATGGCCCATCAATACTTTCACCTTATCATCAAATCTATTGACTATAGTAGCCTGCTCATAATTGAATTTTGCGGTTTGGTCTTCCCAACTGGCAGTTTTTACCACTTAGCTAACACACTTCATCACTGGCTTGAATAATTCTGCTAAATTGAAGGGGAGAAAACAATAAGTTGCAGTTTTTTGCAATAATTGCGATTTTACCGGAGACTGAATCTAGAAACAGGTGGAGAATTCGTATATAAATGAGGTAAGAAAGGAACTTTCAATCTCCGGCCAACAAGACTTGCCATGCTTCATCCACCTTTCCCTGGTCCAATAACTTTTTTGCATAAGAATGCAGTTCCTTTTCCATTTCATCAGGACTGACACTATAATATTGAGTGATCTGCTTAAGATGATCATCATCAAAAGAAGGATTGATGACCGGGTATTCATGAACATTGGCCAGCTGTCCTAAATTATTCCCGGTAAGAATTTTACTTCGACGTATCGAAAGAGGCAACACATCTACACCAATACCCAGCTGTGTATTTGGTTTTTCAACAATAAAAAGATTCGCCTCATTAACCTTGCAATACCAATTACCACCCAACCTTGCCACATGATGCAGCTTTCGCTGGTCGATCTTTTTATCGTCATCAAGGATCTCGTCACTAATATGCATTCTTACTACGTCACAGATCACCAGGTTTCCTGCACCTCCATTGTCGCCTAATGGCTTTACTTCGTTAACCCTGCATTCCATTTTTACTTTACTTTCCTTTACCATTGGTGGCCTGACAATGGTTGCCGGTTGGGCGGTAAAACCTGTTTTTACAAATTCATTTATGTTTTTAGGGTATTCACAACTTGCAAGACTTGTTTGTTGCACCATGTCGTAGTCCACTACATTAATAACTACTTCAGGTACTTCAAGAATGTTTTGCAGCGTATGCTTCGTTGAATTATCCCGAACCCTTCTCAAAGGTGAAAAAACAACAATCGGCGGAGTATAGGAGAAAAGGTTAAAAAAGCTAAAGGGACTGAGGTTTACGTTTCCACCATTATCAATAGTAGAAGCGAAACAAATTGGCCTTGGCCCGATGGCATGTTGCAAATAGTTTTGCCTGTCTGCAGGTTTTAATTCTTTTAGATCCAGGATCATCCAGTCAAATATCGTAAAACAGGCTCACTCACATATCCTAATAACCTTTCATAATTTTTTAAAGTTGCTGTAACAAAATAGGGGACATCTTCGTTCTACGAATAATTTCGTTTAACTTTACACCTTTAATTAAACCGTTTTTATATGAGAAAAGTTATAGCCATTGCCAGTTTGCTCATGACGTTATCTGTTACAACTGCTTTTTCACAGAAAGACAAGGATAAAGAACCAAAGATCGAAGGAAGTGGAAATGTAATTACAAAGGATGTAGCTATTCAACCATTTGATCAATTGGAAGCCAGTGGAATTTTTAACGTGGTGCTTACCCAGGGAAGCAAAGAATCTTTGAGGATCGAGGCAGAGGACAATCTTCAACCCCTTTTCGAAGTAAAAAATGAGGGCAGCAAGCTCACTGTAGATATGAAAAAAGATTCGCACTTCAACAGCAAAAAAAAGATGACGGTGTACATCACGTTCAAAAATTTAAAAAGCATGGACCTTAAAATGGTCGGGAATGTTTCTTCGGAAGGGAATTTGAATTTCGGTGACCTTTCACTTGCCAATAAAAGTGTAGGAAGTGTGGATCTTTCGCTGAGTGCACAAAAACTTGACATCAATAATAACAGCGTTGGTAATTTGAAGCTAAGTGGTAAAGCCCAAAATGCTGTTATCAGGAGTAACAGCGTCGGCTCCATCAAAGCATCTGACCTTTTAGTTCAAATAATGGACATAGACAATGATGGTGTTGGCTCCGCTGAGGTAAATGCTGTAAAGGAATTAAAAGTAAAAGATTCTTTTCTTGGAAAGGTGAAAAATTCAGGTAGTGCTACGGCTAAGCGAATTAATAAAGTGGTTATATAATTTTTAAAAATCGAATTCGTTTATTTTATCGTTTGGCTGCTCGTGCGATCTTTTGGATTTCTCATGTGTTTGCAGACTCTGTAAGTTCAATTGAAACCGGGCGGCCTTTTTATTAGTATTGCCGAGCCAGGAAGGATTTCAGATTTTTATATTTTAAATTTTCTTTCTCTTAAGAATACTCCAGTCGCTTTCATCCGCCACGATCGCGTTGGTTAATTTTCCTAAGCGATCGATTTCCATTTCTACAACATCGCCTGCTATTAACCACTGCTCAGCGAAATTTGGATCCTTGATCCTGGCGGTGCCATTTAACTCCAGAAAACATCCAGTTCCGACCGTTCCGCTTCCGATTATATCACCGGGGTAGAGATCGACCCCATAAGAAGCCCTTTCAATGATCTCTGCAAATGTCCACGTCATGTCTCCAAGATTTCCCTGGCTTACCTGGCGTTCGTTTACATAACATCTCATTCCCAAATTCCAATTCTTGCCTGTATGATTTTCTTTTGCAGGCACAACAAATTCTTCAAGTTCATCTAAGGTTACAAGCCAGGGACCGATCGCAGTGGAAAAATCTTTTCCTTTGGCAGGCCCAAGGCTAAGCAACATTTCTTCAAATTGAAGTTGCCTTGCGCTAAGATCATTCATGATCATCAATCCACCAATGTATTCATCTGCTTCTTCTGCCGGAATGTTTCTTCCATGCTTACAGATCACAATTGCCGCCTCCAGTTCAAAATCCAGTTTCTTCAAATGATCGGGCATACATTTTATTTCCCCACTACCTTTTATACTGTGAGGATTCGTAAAATAAAACACGGGATACTCATCAAATGCAGCGATCATTTCAACACCCCGGTTTTTTCTTGCTGCTTCCACATGCTGGCGAAAGGCATAGCCATCCCTGCACGAGGTTGGAAATGGAACGGGTGCCAGCAACTGCACTTCATTTATAGGTATCCCTTTATTACTTGTTCTTGCTCCTTCACGCAACATTAACTCGCCAGCCTGTGCCACCGGAAATGCATCTTCCCAATAATTCAAAAACATGCCCATACTGTTTGGAAGGTCAGGATGCAAAATTTCCATATCATAAACCATATTATTGATCAACACACCTAACCTGTCACGCTCTTCTTCGAGAAATGAAACCAATTTCATCAGTAAATTTTTTTTGAGAAAGGTAAAGGTAATTTTATTTATGAAGCGTTCTTTCCAATGTGTTTAACGCTACTGTTACTTATCATTAACCAACCAACTGCTCCTTATAGGTTCAGTAATATTACTTGTTTGGTATAGGATCTTACCAATGAAGCTATAAAAAGAAGGCATTGATGGACCAGTATTCGATAAATTAAGGGTTTATTTGTTCTATAAAAGAAATATAAATAGTAGCTTTACATACTAAGTCCTATAGAATATTCGTTAA
>AR_comb_assmDRAFT_10071150_pt1 | contig 15484 bp, 12 predicted proteins | sample ArasoioldDNA_FD_10543 | JGI IMG/M metagenome (IMG submission 10543) | reverse complement strand
GCCACGGTCGCCAAAGGCCGGACGTTCATCCGCAACGCGGCCATCGAGCCGGAGATCATGGATCTGGTGATTTGTCTCCAAAAGATGGGGGCGATCATCGATTACAATGCCGATCGTACCTTTGTGGTGGAAGGTGTCAAAGAAATGTACGGCACCTCGCACGACATTATGCCCGATCGCATTGTCGCTGCCTCCCTGGCTTGCGCTGCGGTCGCCTCAGGTGGGGACGTCTTTGTACGTGGGGCACGGCAGGTCGATATGGTGACTTTTTTAAATGCGCTGCGGCGTGTGGGTGGGAAGTTTGAGGTAGCAGTCGATGGCATCCGCTTCTACCGCGAGGGACCTCTCAAATCCATTGCCCTGGAGACCAACGTCCACCCTGGCTTCATGACCGACTGGCAACCGCCTTTTGTCCTCCTCCTCACCCAGGCCGAGGGCATGTCCGTGGTGCATGAAACGGTCTTTGAAGACCGTTTCGGCTATGTCACAGCGCTGCACAAGATGGGCGCCGACATGGCCGTGTATGACGCATGCCTGGGAGGATCGCGGTGTCGCTTCCACTCCTCCAACTGTAAGCATAGCTGTGTCATTAAAGGCCCGATGCACCTCCGTGGAGCCCATATCACCGTACCGGATTTGCGGGCCGGTTTTACCTACCTCATCGCGGCGGTACTCGCTCAGGGGCAGTCCACTATCGAGGGCCTCAGCCATATCGAACGTGGCTATGAGAATCTGGAGGATTCGCTGCGCCGTCTCGGTGTACAGATCGGCAAAGTGTCAGGGTAACAGAGCACGAGCGGCAGCGTGGCGAACCCTCCAGCACGATGGCAGTGATGATGTACTAGAGAGCGGCGGCCCCAGCCTGAGCACATTGCTCATCCTGCTCAGCGGTAGCGCCGCTTGCTCCGATGGCCCCCACGAGTTCCCCCGTTTTGTGGACAGGCACCGCGCCCCGGGCGGGGAGCATCCGACCACCCATGGTGGCGATGATGGCGTGGATAACCGGCGAATCGGCCTGCAGGGCGCCGCTGGCTCGTCCAAAACCCGCTGACGCGGCAGCCTTCCCTTGCGCAACGGTGGCGCTCACCGCGCTCGCGCCATTCATGCGACTAAAAGCGATAAGATTCCCCCCCGTGTCGCATACGGCAATGCTGAGCTTCACCTGGAGTTCCTCTGCCTTGGCTATGGCTGCTTGCATCATCTGATTGGCGTCAGCAAGAGTCAGTGCCATATGATCACCTCCTGAGTAGTAATGTTGTGGCGTATTGTAACAGGTTTTAGCTGGTAAGGTAAGCACCTCGCTGTGAGTGTTTCTCACCTTGAGAGAAATGCTCTTAATCTGAGAGGATCGGCTGCGAGGGTACGGGTGGAAACGCTACCCCGCTGCACATCTGCGGTTGCCCCATACTAGGCCGTCGGGTGGGGCTGGTGCTTATACGGTGCCGTCCTCATTTATTGCTGGCATAGATTTTGCTCCATTTCATACTGAAGTTTAATCAGAGAGAGTGTCTCAGCGGTGCTCTCTTGCTCATGGGTTTCCCCATGATTTGAGAAACAGCACGTTACGAAAAGTGCTATAGAAGGAAGAGTGCATGACAAAGCAACTTCGTCTCTCTAGTCTATGGCTCGGCGGGCTTGCTCTGGCCCTTGTGATACTCCTAGGAGTTCCGGGCTTTGCGCAAAACGCCACAGCCGCGGGTGACTATAGTCTAAAGCTGCGAGCGCCCGCTGAAGTCAAGCAGTTTGAAAATACGGAACTGACTGCCGTGGTCGAGGACAGTCAGGGGCGGCCGGTGAACGGGGTTCCAGTGACCTTCCAGCTACCGGCTGATTGGCAGAAAAACGCGAAAGTGGTTCCAAACCAGGTTATGACTCAGGATGGTACAGCAAAGACCTCCTTCGATGCGAACATGCCTGGCGTGGTGATGGTGACGGCTCACGTGGGTAACACCACTGAGACGGCTCGTATCACGGTCACTAGCCATGGAAGTCGTGTATACGACAAGCAGCCTTAGGGAATGCAAGAGGCTACTTGGCATTTCCAGGTGTCCGGCAGGTAGGGCAGGGAAACCCCTGCCCTATTGGGAGAACGTCGATTCTGCTATGGCTGTCGAGATGATTTCCCTGGTGCAGTATTGCTCCCCAGCGGCAGTTAGACCCGTGGCTTCACGGCTTCCCAGGCATTCTCACTGGGGAACACTGTGCTACACTGATGCACGGCTGGATCGCCGTCAAACCAGTCCTTTACTATCTCTCGCCATTTCACGAAGTGTGGCGCCTGGCGGTGGGCCTCTATTGCCGCCTCATCGCGGTATACTTCGTACAGATAAATCGTGTTCGGCTCCCTGGCATCCTGGAGCACGTCAAACCGTAAGCACCCCGGCTCGTCATGTACAGAGCCGCGGGCGTCACTGAGCAGCGCTTCTATAAAAGCGTCACGGTGTCCTGCCTTGATCTTGATTGTGACCATGAGTGCTCGCATAGCGTCTCCTCCGCATCGATCCCCCTGGGTTCCACTGGGCATGCCCAGTGGAAGATACCATGCTGGAGACCGTTCTTGCTTGAGAAATGCACCAGCCCCTACGCCTGAGACATGACTTTTCCCTCCTATCCTGGCATAGTTATGGCTCTATGGAATGAGGAGGTATGCGCTATGCAATGCCCACTATGCCATGTGTCGATGCCTTCGGAGACCATAGTCTGTCCCGGCTGTGGCACTGATCTCACGGTGCTCTTGACCATGCAGACCCTGCAGCTCGAGCTGCAACGGGCTAGAGGCCAGTCTGCCAGTGTTGCAGTGCAGCTTGACCAACTCCAGAGTCAATTGGATGCCTTCGCCACGCTCGTCCAGACCATGCTAACGCAAATGCATCCTGTCCCGCCGCTCGCGTCAGCGCCGGCCAGCGATGTTGTAACAGTGTCGAACAACCCATCTTCCGTACCACTGGAGTTCCCCCCCGAAGCGCCAACCTCAGCCAAGGCATCACTGCCAATAGTTACCAAGGGGGCTGAACTGCAATTTGGCCAGCAATGGCTGTTGATCGCTGGCGTCGCCATGACTGTGCTGGGGATTGGTTTCTTCCTGAAATACGCCTTTGACCAGAACTGGGTAGGGCCAGGCGGCCGGATCATCCTGGGGTACCTGGCAGCAGGCGCCTTTTTCGGCGTGGGTGACGTCTTTCGCCGCCGATCAGGAGCAGCGGCATTTGGACTCTACCTCACTGGAGGTGGCCTTGCCACACTCTACCTGACAACGTATGCGGCCTTCGCGCTCTACGCCTTCCTCAGCCAGGTGTCGGCCTTTGGCTTGATGGTGCTGGTGACCATCCTGGCCTGCCTGCTGGCGCTGGTGTATGACACCCAATGGCTGGCAGTGTTGGGCCTCGTCGGAGGCTTTCTCACTCCGGTCATTCTCGGTACGGGGCAGAGTGCGCAGCTCGTCCTCATGTCCTATATGGTAGTGCTCAATGTAGGTATCCTGAGCATCGCTGTCTGGAAGCGTTGGCAGATGTTGAATACGCTGGGCTTCATCTGTACCTGGCTGCTCTTCACCAGGGGGTTTGTCAACTATTATACGGTAGCGACCTTCTGGCGGACGCTCGTGTTCCTCCATCTCTTCTTCCTGATCTATGCGTTCGTACCCTTCCTCTCCTCCTTTGTACACGCCAGTCGCGAGCATCTGACGGGCTTGCTACTGGCCAGCCTCAATACCCTGGTAACATTTGGCTATGCGTATGGCATGGTGCGGACATATGCCTCACTCCCGGCAGTGGGCATTGTAGCGCTGGCCTACGCCGGCCTTTTCTTTAGCATGGCCAGCTTGCTGCATCGGCGTCACCCGGAGCACCTGGAGTCTTTGCTGCTGACCAAGGGGCTGTTGTTTGTCATCTTGGCGGTGCCCATGTTCGTCTCGGGGCATTGGATTACGGTGTACTGGTCCGTGCAGGTGGTCGTTATTCTGTGGGCTGGCCTCCGTCTGCACAATCGCTGGCTTTGCTACGGGGCCCTAGCGCTGCTGCTGCTCACGGTGGGGAAGTTTGTTGTGTATGATTATGGGAAGATTTTTGCCTTCCGCCTGGAGACGTTCGCCTATGCCAGGGACTTTGCTGAACACCTGTTGGAACGCTGGAGTACCATGGTGTTAGTCCTGGGGGCCTTCCTGTATAGTGCTCACAGGCTGCGTACAGAGGAGGCAGTCCGGGAGCCCTGGCGGCGCAGCCTCACAACATGGCTTTATGGCGCGTTTGTCGTCCTGTTGTTCTGCGTGCTGACTTTCGAAGTGAGCGCGTACTTCTATGCCCGGGCTCCCCAGGCCCGCTTCGCGGCAATTTCCGTCCTCTGGACACTATATTCCATTGCCCTGATGCTCCTGGGGTTTCGCTATCAGCAGGCGCGCTTGCGCCTGCTCTCTCTGGGGCTGTTTGGAATGACCATCCTCAAAGTGTTTCTGGCTGACATGGCCAAGGTGAGTACCCCGTTGCGGATCGTGTCGTTTGTGGTGCTGGGGCTGATGCTCATCGGTGCCTCGTATCTCTACTACCGATACCGGGGGCACTTACTGCCCACGCCGCCAGCAGAGGAACAGCTATGAAGGTGTCTCACATGCTCCTCTCCGCCCTGCTGCTGACCCTAGCTGAAGGAGGTTACCGACGCTCCAGGGACCGTAGCTGGTAGCTGAGGGATTGGATCTGGCGGTCGAAGGTTTCTAGAGCGCGACGCTGTTGATCGACGTCTTGCCGCAGTCGGGCGAACTCCTGGCTCTGGGACTCCAGGCTGCCGGTCGGCTGACGTGACTGGGGAAGATTACGGAGCTGTCGACCAAGGTCCTCTAGCATACGGCGCTGCTTGTCTAGTTCATGCCCCTGACGGTCGATAGTCTGGAGTGTTTGCTCCCAGAGCCCCACCGGCTCTTTCGCACCCTGAACGCTACCAGCAGAAAACACCTGCCGCCCTACATTGCTCACAACCTCTAGACGCCCACCCACTGTAGTAGCGTAGGCTGCGACCACTACTCTGCCAGCCTCATCCACCACCTCGAAGCGCCGCGCTTGCAGCACGTCTGCGACGGAGGGCAGGGGCACTGCTCCAAGGCTGATGCCAATAACCAGGACAAGCCCAAGGGCCAGAGTGAGACGCTGATAGCAGCGCACACGGCGTTCCAGGATGGTCAGACGGACATGCATGCTTGCCGCATTATCCTCTCGCATAGACGACTCCACAACCCTATGAGGTCTCTCGACCTGTTCAGATACCGATATTCGACAACAGCACACTGATGGCGTTTACGACATTGACCAGGTGTGGATGCGACACCTCCAGTTCTGCGACCGACGCCCCAAGCTCTTGCAGGGCTGAGGCGGCGAGCTGCGGATCTTGGGGCTGTCGTATGGCCTCATGCATGGATCTTTCCGTCAAACCTATCACACTTTCTGCATGTTCTACATGGGTGTGTTCGAGGGTGGCAATCTCGGATTTCAGCGTGGTCAGGAGACGCAAAAGCTCCGTTTTCTTGTCGGCCTGTATCACCTCGGATGCACGGATGTTCATCTCGAGTTTTGCGAGCGTCTCATCAAGCATGGTGTCTTCCCCCTTGCATGCACGGATTATTCATGGCTCTGCTTCCCGCCGGGAGCCACAAGCATCAGAAAAGATCAAGCTGGGGCTCATCGGCGGCAGAATGGCTGAGGAGCGCGAAACCATGAGCTGCGGCCCAGGCTGGCTCAGGTCCGTGCCAGCCGAAGCGTCGGAGGTCGGTAGAGCCTTTGGCGTTGAAGACAACTCCTTCCTGTTCGAGCAATTGCTGTTGGTGTCGTCCCGTACTGACTTTGCCCTGGGCGTTGATCACCCGCTGCCAGGGGACAGATGGCTCTGGATGGTCATCACGTAAGGCCGCCATGGCCTCGCCGACCTGCTGGGCGGTCATTGGTGGTCCGACCACCAGGGCGACTTGCCCATAGGTGGCGACTCGTCCATGGGGAATACACCGGACGACTTCATAGATACGCTGGTAAAGTGGATTGGACATAGTGCTAATCCTCTTACTCGTCGGATAAGGCATCATGGTGTGCCCATAATAATCTGGAGCCTTACCGTGATCCACAAGAAATCTCGTTGCTTGTGGAGTATTCAAGGGCCCGTGCATCTGGCCCGGGGCGGCGCACATAAGTGAATCTGAGCATCGTCTAGTCGCGCCCATGGTAGCCGGGTAGATCCACGCCTCTTAGAAAGATAACACATAACACCATGATTCCTTTGTCTGTCGTTGCCGGCGACAGGTAGGATCAGATAGGAGGATGAGAGCTTCGGCAGTGAGGAGGGCATGCAATGAGCGCTAAAATTATCGACCGCGGCAGAGGGCCAGAAATCGCAGGGACTCACATCATTGTCTATGACGTCGTGGATTATTGACAAGAGGGATGGCGCTATGATCAGATTGCCGGACTGTTTCGGCTGCCCCCGGACGACATCCAAGCCGCCATTCAGTATATCGAAGCCCACGAAGAGGACATCATGAGTGCTTATAGGCGGATCCTAGACCGGCACTGCAACGTACAGTACTCGCCAGAAGTACAAGCGAAACTCGCCCACAATCGCCAGAAGCTTCAGGCCAAGCTCACCGAGAGCCGGGCGTGCCGTCAGGCCGCGAGTACACATGCTAGCGATCGTGGCGGATCATGATATCGAAGGACAGGTGCAGCTCGTGCTGCACCTGCTCACGTCTCCCGAGTGGCACACGCTCTAGACTGAGCTTGCGGTGTGTGTCGAGTCATTGATACACACCCGGCTGTTGAGGCGTTTGTCAAAAATGCCAGGCTAGGTTTTGCCATTCCCTATCTGCACAATGGGCAGCCGCATGATTATGTCCCCGATTTTCTTATACGACTTAAGCTCCAGCCTGGGGTACATTTGATCCTGGAAACTAAAGGCTACGACCCCGACCAGGCTGCAGGAGGAAGCAACTGCCGCAGCAGAGACCACATAGCAGGTGAGGAGGCGAGTCATGGACGTAACCGATCAGAACTGTGCTGAATGCCTTGCACTAATCAGTACCGCCATCAAGGCACAGAGTGGCGCCAGACTGTGTCAGCAGTGTGCCGAGCAGTTTTATCGTCCCTGCGCTGGCTGTGGCGGATTGATACCCCAGGAGGATGCCGTGCTCCACAACGGCGCGCTGCGCTGTGTGCAATGCTTGACCTTACCGGCATCCGCAGATGCCACAGCAGCCTTGAGCGCAGCAGAACTGTCGTCGCTGGTGGCAGAATTTGTCCGGCTGCATGCCGAGGCGAAGCAACTCAATGACCGGCTGGAAGAGATCAAGGAGAAGCTCAAGCAGCATGCGGCCTCACAGCCTCGTGTGGCCAACGCCGTGCTGCTGCGTACCGGTGAGTACGCCGTCAAATGTGGCTATGGGGTCAGGGTGAGTTACAACGCTGAGAAGCTGTCAGCCGTCGAGGCGATGCTTGGTGCGGAGCAATTCACGGCGCTGTTTGAACACAAAATCACCTTCAGTGCGGTCAAAGAGAGTCTGGAAGCATTCCTGGCGGGCGATGCTGCAGACACGGCTCCGGCGCGTGCCGCTATCCTGGCCGCGGCGGAGCGCAAAGAAATCGCCACATTGACGCCGGTCAATACGAAGAGCCGTATGGACAAGTCCGTAACGCCGCCAACCCCTCAAGCCGTCGGGCCACAGTCATGAATGCCTCACCTGCTCCCAGCCCACCAGAACGCCCATTGTCGGCCACGCGTCTGGCGCAATATGCCACGGCGCGCGGGCGGTGCGAACGCTACCTGCGCTTGGCGCTTTTCCCTTCCGAGGGCGAGGCCCTGATGCGGCGCTATGGGGTCATCCCGGAGGCGCTCTCACCACTCTTGGCGGAGGCGGGCAGCGTCTTCGAGCACCAGGCTGTAGCGCAGCTGGCCAGCCAGGCCAGCGTGACTGACCTGCGCAACCGCAGGGCCGAGGAGTTCATCGACACCCTGCGTGCGCAGCCAGTGGGGCGGGCGCTCTATTACCAGGCGAAGCTGACAGGGCATATTGGCGCCGTGGCCTGCGAGGGTATCGCCGATGTGATCGACGTGATACGCCGCGCCGATCAGGCACTGGACGTCACCGTGCTTGACATCAAGGCCAGCCGCCGCAACTCCGTCAGCTTCTGCTTACAAATTGCCTTTTATGCTCGGCTGCTCAAGGAGGCACTGGCGCGCGCCGATGTGCCAGTGGCCGGTGTGCGTGGGGCGATTGTGGCCCGTGAGGAGGCGTTGGCAGCGACAGCGCCTGAGCCCTTTGACTTAGCCTTGTTCGAAGACGAAATCGAGCGCCTCATCGCCGTACCAGACGCAGAAATCATGCGCGTGCTGCAGCGGCCTTTTGCCGTCGCCGACTATCACCTCAGCGCCAAATGTGATGGCTGTCCCTACAACGCCGTGTGCTTCATTGACTCAGCAGAGCGCCAGGATCTCTCTTTGATCCCCCTGCTCACGGCCACTGAAAAACGCGCCTTGCAGCGCCAGGGACTAACCCACGTGCGTCAGGTGGCAACCCTGATGCACTACGGGCAGCGCGACATGGTGCCGGCGCCGGAGCATGTCAGCGACATCGCCCGCCTCAGCCAGCACTGGCCACTCGGCGGACGCCTGCCGGTGCTGGTGCAACGCGCCAGAGCAGCGTTGCAGAACTCCGATGCCAGCATTGAGGCAAAGCCCTTCATCCTTGGCTCCGGCTTTGGCGCATTGCCCGACCCGCACCGCTACCCTGATCTGGTCAAAGTCTTTATTGACGCGCAGCACGACTATATCGAAGACCGCGCGTATTTGCTCGCCGCCCTGGTGGCCGGACCGGAGCAGACGGCAGCCGTGGTGGACATGACCCCGGCGCCGCCGGACACTGCGTCCGAGCGTACGTTGTTGATGACGTGGCTTACCAGACTGCTGCCTGCCATTGCCAGCGTGGCGGGAACACCCCATGCCCCGCTGCACATCTACCTGTACGACCAGCACGATCAAGGTGTGCTGCTCGAGGCGCTGACACGGCATTTCGACGCGCTGTGCGCCATCCCAGCCTTTTACGACCTCCTGACCTCTTCAGCGGCACTGACTCAGGGCATGTTGTCTTTTCTGGCCGATGAGGTGCGCGAGCGGCGCAACCTCACACCGATCTGTCAGAATCTCTACCGTGTGGCCAGCACTATGGGGTTTGCCTGGCGCGAGGGGGAACTCGACTTCTGGCAGAAGTTCCGCGCCCGGGCTTTTGGCTACCGCCGGGGGTTCGTGCGCGACGTGCACACAGGGGTATTCAGAAAGGCCAGAAGCAATGATGCATCTGGCGTTACGTACGTCGAGTCTGCCGCACGCTTCGGCACACAGATTCCGCTCGAATACGCCTACGCCGCATGGGGCAAACTGCCTCCTCCTGAGGCAGGCAGTCAAGAGCAACTGGCACAGATGCGTGGCTTCCTGGGTGTGACCGTTGAGGACATCCGCCAGCTCGCAGCGCAGCGCTGCCAGGCCCTACACTATCTTGAAAAGCAGTTCACCCACAAGAATCGCACCGTCGAAAAAGCTCCACTCGACCTGACACGACTCGACCAGGTTGACGTCGAGCCGGCACAGGTGCCGCTACATCGCTGCCTCGAAGACTTCCTGCTGCTCGAACACCACGCCAGGCATCAAGCGGCCATGCTGTACCTGGCACAGCCACCGGAACTGCGGGCACAGACCGGCAATACGGCGGTGGTGCGCTGCGAGCGGTATGAACGGGGTAACGGCACAGACCAGGGCGTGTTCGTGTTGTCAGACGTGCATGGCACGCCGCTCAGGCGTGAGGAGACCACTGCCCTGCGCCTCCAGGAAGGCACGTGGGTGGTGCTCAACTCGCTCTGTAACGACGAGGGCCTGCCGCGCACGGCGGGGGAGCTTGTACACGGCCGGCTCGGGGTGATCAGCGCCATCCGCGGCGTACAGCTCAACGTGCGATTGCAGCGTATGTCCTTCACGCCCACACCCTTTCGCTATACACACCACCGCACCGACCTGCAGCCGGGTCAGGTCTACACGCTCGACGAGATGGTGGATGACCTGAATGCCGACAAGTACCTCGACTCCTGCCATCACGCTACCTCGAATCACTTCTACTGCTGGCTGAGTGACGCCTACCGTGACCCGCAGACGCCAAAGCCATTGCGTATGATGCGGCCATCACGGTTGCGCGCCGGGCTGGAGTTCGCCGAATTGGCGGCGCAGTCGCAGCAGACATACGGCTTAACCCCCGCGCAACGCACCATTGTCGGCGCACACTACAGCGATTGCGTGCTGGTGGTGCAAGGGCCCCCTGGTACGGGCAAGAGCCACACCCTGGGGCTGGCCATCCTGGCGCGTGCCTGGGCCCTGAAGAGTGCGGCGCGGCCCTTCCGCGTTGCCATTGCGGCCAAGACCCATGCGGCGGTGAGCATTGTGCTGCACAGCGTGGTGCAGCGGTTGCATGAGTTGCTAGCCAGACATGGCGATGCGGCGCGGCTCGACCTGTTCAGAAACTTGCGCATTGCCAAAGTTTGTAACGACGCGGGCGAGCCTGTGCCGGCAGAGGTCGAGGTGCTGCTGGCCGAAGGCAACGATGCGCAAAGCGCCAGGGCACAATGGCAGGAGCTACTGGCCGAGCCCCTGCTGATCGTTGGAGGCACGCCAGGCGGGTTGTACCGGCTCATGAAACAGGGCGCCGCACGGGGCCGGCAACTCGACTGGTCAGAAGCATACTTTGACCTGGTAGTAGTGGACGAGGCGTCACAGATGAGCCTTGCCGAAGCCTTGACCGCAGCAGCTTTCCTGCGCCAGGATGGCCAGTTTATCGCGGTGGGGGACCACCGACAGATGCCCCCGATCTTGCAACACACCTGGGATCACGCCAGCCGCCGCGACTTGGCCCGGGCGCGTCCGCATCTCTCCATCTTTGCCTATCTCATCGCCTTAAACTTCGTGCGCACGGCGCTGGATGAATCATTCCGCATCCCGGCCGAGGTGGCCGACTTCCTCTACCGCCATGTCTATGCACAGGACGGCATTCCCTTTCACTCCCAGAACCGCCAGCTGTTGCCGGCCGTAGTGATGGGTGACGGCTGGCTCAGACACGCCCTGGCGCCGGAGCATCCGATCATTCTGATTGAGCACAACGAAGACGGCTCGCAGCAGACGAATGCGTGCGAAGCATTCTTAATTGAAGCCCTGGTACAGGCGGCCGTCGAGCATCTGCGGCTTGATATCAACACAGGGCTGGGCGTTGTCGTCCCGCACCGGGCGCAGAAAACGTTGCTGCAATCACGCCTCCCATCCCTGGCCGGGGCTGTGGACACTGTTGAGCGGTTCCAGGGGGGCGAGCGTGACCTGATTATTGTCTCGGCCACGGTTTCTGATCTCGCATACGCACAGAGCGAAAGCGATTTCCTGCTCGAACCAAGGCGCTTAACGGTGGCAGTATCACGCCCCAAGCGCAAGCTGATCGTGCTGGCGTCACGCACGGTCTTCGGGCTGATTCCTGTCGCCCTGGACGACTATGAGCGCAGCGCGCTGTGGAAACACTTGCGTCATGAATGCCAGGGCCAGGCGCTCTGGGCCGGAGAGTGCGGCGGCTATGCACTACGCGTCCTGGCAGTCAAGGCGAGAGAGTAACGGTGTGCCAAAAGTGTGCCGCTGCTTCTTGCGCTGTTGGGTTTGGGTAGACAGGCCGGCATCGTATGGCTGGCGTATAAAGCGTGTGATGTCTGCAAAAGATGATCAGGAACATGCGCACCAGGTGGTGGCCTCACGCCAGGGTCTCCAGCAGTGTCCTGGCGTCCTGAAGATCCGCCGTGTCAAATCCCTCGCTAAACCACTCATAGATAGGCCCCAGGAGCGCGCGGGCCTCGGCGCGCTTGCCCTGCGCAAGCCAGAGCCGACTCAAGCTCACAGCCGTCCGTAGCTCCAGCGACTTGGCCTGCTGGGCCTGCGCCGCGTCAAGGGCGTGGTGGAAGCAGGCCTGCGCCTCAGTGTGGTTGTCGGCAGCCTGTTGTAGCAGCAGCGCGCCTTTGAGGCGATAGAGCTCGGGCTCGTACCAACAATCGCTGGTTGTGTCTACACGCGTCAGCGCTTCCGCGAGCACCGCCAGGCCTGCCGCTGGCTGTCCTATGGTCCCATAGGCCTCGGCAAGGAGCGCCAGAAAATACAGCCGCGCTATCTCTATGCCTGTGACATGCAGGGCCATCAAACCCTGGCGGAGCTGCTCGATCCCCTCCTGGGCCTGTCCCTGGTGCGCCAGCGCCCAGCCTCGCAGCATAGAACCGAACGCTCTAAAGAACGGAAATCCCTGTTGCATGGCAAGATTGATAGCGGCTGCAGCGTGCTCCTGGGCTGCCTGCACCTCCCGGCGGTACTGATGGACCACGGCAGCCCAGCACAAGGCAAACCCCAGGCTAAAGGGGTGCGCACGCTGCTGCGCCAGCAGCAATGCTTCGCGACTCCGTGCCAGCCCCTGGTCAGGATAGCCCAAGGACCACAGCGTCCAGGCGGCAAGGCTATGACAGACCACACCCGTGTCGTCCCCATAGAGGAGCGTCGAGGCGCGGTGCTGCTGGGGATCGTAGAGCGCCATCCCCTGCGCCAAATGCGTGAGCGCCGAGGCTCCTGCGCCCCGGTAGAGCAATGTCGCCCCCAAGGCACGGTGCGCCTCCAGGAGCATGGCCGAGTCCTGCGCTTGCTGCGCCAGGGTGAGGAGCTGCACGCAGAAGGCATACGCCGTCTGCAGCTCGGCGCGCGTGAGATAATATACCCACAGGCCACGCAGCACCAGGAAAAGCTGATGGGGGTCTTCCAGGTATTGGCAGAGCTGTCGAGCGCGGGTGTAGGTCTGTTCTACCTCCGGTGCCGCATAGCCTTTGGTAGCAAACAGCGACGCCCCCAGAGCGAGGTGCAACAGCAGTTCTTGCTGGCTGCGTGCGGGTGTGGCGGGTCGTGTCTTGAGCAACTCGAGCCCCTTGGTGAGGTAGGCCAGTGCCTCACGATTGGCATGGCGCCCTACCGCATTCTCCGCCGCCTGCTGCAGATAGTGGATCGCCCGGGGATAGTCACGGCTCTGTTCAAAGTGCATCGCCAGTTCCGCTGCTATGTCACCGGCATGTGCCCCATAGGCCGCCTCCAGGCGCTCGCCGATGCGTTGGTGCAGGCGGACGCGGCGCGCTGCCGCCATCTGCTGATAGACCACGTTTTGATACAACGCGTGAATGAACTCGTAGCGTCCCGTGATGGTCCCATCGGGCCATGCGACAGTCTCGGCTAGCCGCAGAAACTGCTGCCGCTGAGCCAAGCGCTCACAGTGCTCCTCAGTGCTGACCACGTCACTCGCCAGTCCCGCTGCGACGCTCGCTGCGGCAAAGGCTGCTCCCGCCACACTCGCCGCTTCGAGGAGCCGCTGTTCTTCGAGTGGCAACCGATTGAGTTGCAGCGCCAGCATCTGCTGGATGCCCTCTGGCACCCGCACCACATCAGCGTCGGGTGTGGTGTGGAGACCTTCGTAGTTCTGCTGCTCTCCGACGCGGCCTTGCGTCATGAGTTCCTCGACGACCTGCACCATAAAGAGTGGGTTGCCATCCGTGCGCTGGTGGATGATCCGCGCCAGCGCGGTGGGCTCCTGATACACTGGCACGCGCTGCGTCAGGTACGCGGCCACGGCCGCCTCACTCAGGCATGCCAACGACAACTCCGCACAGTGCCCGTGCATCTGCAAGGCCTGCTGCACGTCGCGTACGGGGTGCCCGCGTGTCAGCACCTCCACGGGCCGGTACGTCCCCACGAGCAGGAGGCGGGCCGGTTCCTGACGTCGGGCCAACCACGCCATCAAATCCAGGGTGGCGTAATCGCTCCAGTGCACGTCTTCCAAGACCAGCACCAGCGGCGTCTCGACCGTCAAGGCTTCGATCCAGGCGGCCATCTCGCGGAGCATGCGTGCCTGCGTGACGCCGAGGAGTTCGTAGCGTAGCGCCTCGTGGTCGGCAGTGCTGAGCACCCAGGGCATTTGGATCAGCCACGTCGGCGCGTGCGCACGCAGCAGGGTCAGGAGAGGGTCCACTCCCGGGGCGCGGCAGAGCCGCCCAAGGGCCTCCAGCACGGGCAGATAGGCTTCGCCCGCCCCATACTGCTCGATGCACTGCCCCTGAGCGAGCCAGACCTCCTCTGTCGCTACGACCTGCGTCACAAAGGTGCCGATTAGGCTGGTCTTGCCAATGCCCGCCTCTCCCGTTAGGAAGACCACCTGACGCTGTCCCTGGCGCGCCTGAGCCCACCACTGCTGGAGCCGCGTCAGTTCCCCCTCCCGCCCGACCAGTCGTGGCAGGGAAGGCGGGGTGTCAGGGTGTGAAGGCGTCGGCAGGAGGGGCGTGGGGACTGTGGGAGCAAGCGGAGGCAGGGAAGAGTCGCGGGCGGCAGCTACTGCTCCGGGTAATACATCCAGACGGGTGACGGGCGCCACGAAGCGATACCCGCGCCGGTGCACGGTGGCGATACACCGCGGCTCGCGTGCCGTCTCGCCCAGGGCCTTGCGGACCTCGCCCATGCGGACTTTCAACACCGCCTCACTGACCACTGTCTCAGACCATATAGCTTTGAATAACTCGTCTTTGGTGACTAACTGCCCAGCGTGCGTAACCAGGTAGTGCAGGAGGGCAAAGGCGGTCGGTGGCAGCGGGACAATCTCTACCCCGCGCCACAGGCAGGCATTGCGCGGGTCGAGACGGAAGGGACCAAAGATCCACTGTGATGCTGGCGGCATAAGCATCCCTCCCTATCGTTACCACATCGTTACCGCAATTTTACCTCATCGTGAGGACTTCGACTCCCAAGGCTGGCATATTCTACACCAGAGGTAGGCATTGACGGCAGTTTCGCCGATCCACCGTCGCTTCTGATACCCGGCGTGAGACTGCCCCACAGGCTTCTTGGTTGCCATGGAGGAGACAACTATGCTGAAGAGCATCTTCGAATGGTCCGTCTGGCCCCTGTGCCTTGCCACGAACCTGGCCCCGGCTGTCGCCGCCACAATGTTTGCACCGCAACTGTTTCCGCAGGTTGCCGCGGCCACGACCCTTGTGCTGATGTTCGTACTCCTGGCGGTCGAGCAGGGTCTGCCTTACCGCGATGATTGGTCGGTGCGCGGCGATAGCGAGGTCTGGCGAGACGTCGGTCATACGTTGGCATACGCGGCGCTGGCTATCAACGCCTCGCGCGTCCTGTTTCTAGTGGTGCTGGCCAGCGCCATCTCCTCCCGCGGCCTCGTGGATCTCTTTGGTCTCTGGCCCACAGACAGCCCGGTTTGGCTGCAGATCGTCATCATCATCGTCCTGGGAGATGCTCTCGAGTACTTCTACCATCGCCTCTGCCACACGTCCCCCATCCTGTGGCGGCTGCACGCGCTGGGTATCTACGCAAAGCGGGACAGTTTGGCGTCGATCGCGTACTCTGAAGAGCT
>AR_comb_assmDRAFT_10295768_pt1 | contig 15489 bp, 5 predicted proteins | sample ArasoioldDNA_FD_10543 | JGI IMG/M metagenome (IMG submission 10543) | reverse complement strand
TACTTTTACCGCCAGTTCGCGCGCAATCGGAAGCTTCAATTTCTGGCACAGTCAGCGATTCAAGCGGAGGCGCCGTCGCTGGGGCAACGGTCACCATCAGAAACACGGAGACGGGCTCGGAGCGCAGAATTTCGACCGATGACACAGGCCGATACAATGCAGCTGCACTCGCGGTCGGGACGTACACTCTCAAAGCGGAAAAATCCGGCTTTCGCTCCGACTTTCGCACCGGCGTGAAGCTCGTGGTCGGACAACGAGAAGATATCCCGTTTGCCCTCCAGGTCGGAGACGTTCACCAAACCGTCGAAGTAGCAGCAAATCCGGCCGTTGTTGTGGTCACGACAGAAGACGTGTCTGGTTTGGTCGGCGAACACCAGGTGAAAGATCTTCCACTCAATGGGCGAAGTTACGACCAGTTGCTCACGCTGAATCCGGGCGCGGTGAACTACACTTCGCAGCGCGCCGGTGGCGTCGGAGCGTCGAACTCGGTTGTGGGGAACATGTTTGCCGTGTCCGGAAGACGGCCGCAGGAAAATCTTTTCCTTTTGAACGGTGTAGAGTTCACCAGCGCTTCGGAGATCAACAACACGCCTGGAGGAGTCAGCGGACAACTGCTTGGAGTGGAGGCGGTCCGTGAATTCGCTCTTGTGAAGGACACCTACGGCGCCGAGTTTGGCAAACGCCCCGGCGCGCAGGTGAGCATTGTCACGGCATCGGGGACGAACCAAATTCACGGCGCGCTCTACGAGTTCGCGCGAAACAGCGCGCTTGACGCCCGGAACTTTTTCGATCGTGGCGACATTCCTGAATACCAGCGCAACAACTTTGGCGCTTCGCTGGGTGGTCCGTTGCGCAAGGAAAAGACGTTCATTTTCGGAAACTACGAAGGCTTGCGCCAAAACCTGGGCTTGAGCAATCTTTCGCTTGTTCCGGACGACGCATCGCGCGCCAGCGCGGCGACGAGTATCCAGCCACTTCTGGCGCTCTGGCCAATTGCCAATGGCAGGGAATTACTTACTTCTACGGGAGCGCCAAGCGGGATAGCCGAAGCCTTCACCAACCCGTTGCAGACGATTCGCGAAGATTTTGGAACTGCGCGATTCGATCAAACATTTTCGAACAACGATATTTTCGCAGCAGTTTACACGGCCGACGACAGTGAAGCGCATTCGCCGACCGGTAATCCCTTTACCCTGGCGACTATTTTGTTGCGCGAACAGGTCATCAGCCTCAGTGAAACCCATATTTTTTCACCTCGTCTTCTGAACAAGGCAACTTTTGGATTCTCGCGCGGAGCATTTTATTTCAATACTGGGACGACCGTAGATTTGCCCGGATGGATTCATGCGGGACAGCCGGTCGGTGCCGTGGTCGTTGGTGGCGGCACAACACTGAACGGCGCATCGCAAATCACAAACGGAGGGACGAACGCGGGGAGCAACCTGAACGCCGTGCGAAATCTTTTTACCACCAGCGACCAGATTACCCTAACGCGCGGCATCCATATCTTCAATTTTGGGGGCTGGCTGCAGCGGGTGCAGGCGAACGACTCCCTGCTTCAGGACCAGTACGGTCAGATTTCATTCAGCAATCTGCAGACTTTCTTGCAGGGGCAAGTCGGCACATATACCTACGCGCCGACTTACACGCCTCTAGGGTGGCGTTCGCTCGAAGCTGCCGGCTTTGCGGAAGATACCATTCGATTGAAGCCGTCATTTGAACTGCGAGTCGGCTTCCGCGCCGAATTTACCAATGGATGGAATGAGGCGCGCGGCCGCGCTTCGAATTATCTCTTCGATCCCAACGGTGTCATTTTGACTCAACCGGTAGTTGGCAATTCCGCATTCACGGACAATCATGCGAAGTTACTTCCGGCACCAAGGATTGGCTTCGCCTGGTCGCCATTCGGCTCAAAAAAGACGGTCATACGCGCGGGATTTGGGTTGTATTACGCACTGCTGGATAGCTTGAGCTATCGTCTCGATCAGAACAACCCTTTCAACAACGTAGTTGCAGTGAAAAATATTTCATTCGCGAGCATCGCGCCGGAATCCTCCTACGCCGGTGCGAAAATCATCCCCAGCGGCGTTCAACCCGATCTGCGAACGCCCGTTGTGGAATCATGGACGCTAAAAGTCGAGCGAGAAATATTTTCGAATACCGCTCTGAGCTTTGGCTACATCGGATCGCACGGTTACCACGGGCTGCTCTCCGTGGACGCAAACCTGCCGGCTTCGACGATTTGCCCGGCGTCGCCGTGCCCGGCAGGCTATCCCGACGGAGCGATCTATTACCCGGCCAACGCACCACTTGCCAACAACACCGTTTGGAACACGACGCATTGGTTTTCCGAAGGCGTCAGCTCCTACAACGGTTTGGAAGTAGATGTAAATCGCCGGTTCGGCCGGGGCTTGCAATTCCGTGGAGCCTATACGTTTGCGAAGGCGCTCGACGATGGCGACAACATGAATACGAGCGTGGCTACGAATTCTCCGGCATTCGTTGCCAACCCGCTGGACCCCAAAGCGGATTATGGTCGCGCCTCCTTCGATATCCGCCACGTTGCGGTGCTCAATGCGACGTATGAGCTCCCTTTTGGTCGCGACCATAAGGGGTGGCTGCACCGCCTGGCCGGTGATTGGCAGATCAGCGGCATCCAGACGCTGCAATCGGGCTTGCCGTTCACGCCTCAGCTTTCCTACAACCCGTCCAATGATGGCGATACACGCAATCCGGTGCGACCTTCTGTGAATCCTAATTTCGCGGGCCGGCTTATTTTGGGTGGCGCAAATCAATACTTTAATCCGAACGCATTTATTCAGCCTCTTGCTGGTACCTACGGAAATGCCGGCCGCAACACTGTACAAGGTCCGCGCCTATCCGAAACGGATCTATCTCTGGCAAAGAGATTCACCTTTCGCGAACGCCTGAATCTGCAATTCCGCGCGGAGTTTTTCAATCTCTTGAATCGCACCAACCTCAACACGCCGAATCCCGTGGTTTACGCAGCGGCGACGGGAGGGCCGTCACCGACCGCCGGCGTGATCACGTCCACAGCAACAACGTCCCGGCAAGTGCAGCTCGGATTGAAATTGCTGTGGTAATCTTTCGGCGAGTTCGGATCAAGACAGGCCTGCAACCGCCTTGCCGAAGACACTAGCGCTAGCTGGCGTGGGTGCGTGGTCCCAGATTCTACCGGGCATTTACGTGGTGATTTAAGGGTGAGTCCTTCTTCCATCCTGGTCCACGCAAGGCACGTCCCGACGTAACCCCAGTCAATTTGCCGTCTTCAAACTCCAACTGTCCGTTCACGAAGACGTATTTGATGCCCTTAGAGACCTGTGACGATGCGGTGTAGGTTGCTACGTCCTCGATGGTCGACGGATCGAAGATGGTCACGTCGGCGAAATAGCCCTCTTTGAGCAAGCCGCGACCCACCAGGCGCTCGCGCTGCGCGGGCAGGGACGTCATCTTGCGAATGCCCTGTTCGAGTGGAATGAGTTTCTGGTCGCGGACATAGTGTCCAAGGAACCGCGGCATAGCTCCAAAAGCGCGCGGGTGAGTGTGCGGCTCGTAGAGCGGACCATCGAGTGAGAGCTCGCCGGCATCCAGGCAAAGGCTGGTCCACGGCTGTTTCAAACCGTAGACAAGGTCGTTTTCATTGGCCATGAAGTAGAGTGCGCCGGTTTGCCCTTTGTCCGCGATGATGAAGTCAAAGAGGGTGTCCATCTGTGATTTTTTCTGCGCCAAGGCAATCTGCGCGATGGTCTTGCCATTGAATTTCTTTAGATCTGGATTTTCGACTCCGGAAACCATCACGCCGTCGCCGCCGCCGCTATCGAAGAAAATGTTCTCCCACTCGGGATGATCGGCCGCCATCTCCAACCTGATTTTGGCGCGAGTGGCAGGCTCGTGCAGCCGCTGCAGAAGTTTCTCGAGACCTCCGTCAGCGACCCATGGCGGAAGGCTGGAAGCGAGCGCGGTGCCGCCAGCGATGTACGGATACATATTGGCGGTGACATCCTGTCCCGCATCGCGTGCCGCTTGAATCTGGGCGACTATTTTAGTCATGTTGCCCCAGCGGGTTTTGCCTGACACTTTCAGGTGAAAAATTTCGACGGGGAGGTTCGCCTCGCGACCAATGCGCAATGCTTCGGCGATAGCTTGTGGTTCTGTCTGCCCTTCGCTGCGCATATGTGTTCCGTAAATGCCGCCATATTGCGAAGCGACCTTGGCCAGCTCAATTAGTTCTTCCGTTTTGGCGTAGTGGCCGGGTGGATAGATGAGCGCAGTGGAGACTCCCAGCGCGCCATCGCGCATGGCCTGGTCCACCAGGCCTTTCATTTTCTCCATCTCAGCCGGCGTTGGAGCGCGATCTTCGTCTCCCAGCACCGCTTCCCGGACTTGGCCCAGCCCAACATAGGTGCCGATATTCAGCGGCGTGCCTGATTTCTCCAGACGCTGGAAATAGCCGTCCAGCGTTGTCCAGTCAACTTTGAGCTTGTAGTGGTCGAGCGCTGGCTGGAGCGCTGCCAGCGTAAGTTCCGTTTGCGGCGCGATCGAGCCGCCTTCGCCCGTAATTTCCGTGGTGATGCCCTGAGCCAGCTTGCTCAGAGAACGGTTGTCAATTAAAAGCGCGGCTTCCGACTGGCCCAGCATATCAATGAAGCCCGGCGAAACGACCAGCCCGGTAGCATCGATCACACGCTTGGCACGGGCATCGTCAAGTTTGCCGATGGCAGCGATGCGATCACCGCGAATGGCGATGTCGCCAGATACCCAGGGATTTCCCGAGCCATCGATAATCGAGCCATTCTTGATAATCACGTCGTAGTCATTACTGACGGATGCATTCGGCTGCGAAGGTGGCACTGCGTCGTACGCTGCCGCCGCAATTTCTCCAAGCGCTTCGCCTGCGATTTTCTGGGTTGCTTCGGGATCATCCAATGGAACGGAAACCATGTTCACGTACAGAGCCAAAATCAGATGTTTGCCGTCCGCGGTGTCCATGTAGCCTGCCAAGCCTTTCCCGGTCACCATCAGTTTCTTGTTCAGCGCGTCGTAAGCGCCGTAGGTCCCAGTTTTTGCGTGGACATGGCCGGCAGCCGGAGAATTCACCTGGATTTTCACCAGCGTGCCATCCTTTCCAAGAATGGGCAGCGCGCGATAAAAATAGTCGTAGTCCTTTTGGTTCGACATATAGGAGAGGTAATGGACCATGAAATCGGGAGAGAAATACGCGTTGCCACCGGCGCCATCGCTCTGCGCAGCGCCCCGTAAATCAAGGCCCGCCTTAGTCAGAAATTCGTGTTCCAGGTCGAAGCCCGCCTGATCGATCTGTTGATCTTTGTGGGCGATTAAAGCTCCGAGAAGGTAGGGAATGGAGCTGGCGTGAAGATTCTGGCTGACTTTGAGGGTAACCTTCACTTCTTCTTTGAGTGGAAGCGAGATGTGTTCGGCGAGAACATTTTCTGCGCTATATTTCGCTGCAAGTGTCTTGAAATCGAGGGATTCTGCCGGAGACGCAAGAGCGACGGTGACGCCTTCCGCCTTCAACGCTTCCGCGAGAACGGTCACCGCGTACCGGGAAGGTTCGGGCACGGGATACGACGCCATCACCGGCTTGCCTCCAAGCGGGATACTGCCAGTGAGAGCAACGCTTCGAGTTCCATCCGAATTCAGCTTTTCGTTTTCGTATTTGATCGACGATTTGGAATCGGCTTTTCCGGTCGTCGCTTGATTGATGACTGAGACATAGGCGGTTTGCGGCGCGATTTTTATTTGAGCTGGCGCACTTTCAGCTGTTCCCGGGCTGACGACGACGTCCACCACGTTGTCGTTGACCACCACCGGAGAAATGACGACGCCGGTGCCTAACTCCCGTTCGCCTTCTGGAAATAGCGAGGCATCGACAAGCAATCGACCTTTGACCTTCTTGATTCCTTTTGCGGCGACCTGGCGGGCGAGCTCGCGGATTACTTGCAGCGGATCGCCGGCGAGCCCTTTGCTGTCGGGTCCGCCGTAGGAATGGTCTTCGTCTTCAAATGCCAAAGTGCCGTCGGGCTGGATGCGATTGGAGAGATTCAGGTCCCCGCTCGCGACCAGCACCAGGTCACCTTTTAGCGTGCCGTCTTTTGTGATTGGCCCGGTGCGATAAATTTTGGTGTGAAAGCGATAGTCGGCGCCCAGAAGTTCGAGCGCAGTGCCCGCCGAAAGTAACTTCGTGGTCGAACCCGGCACAAACAGTTGCTGCGAATTGAGCTCGTAGATAACCTCGCCACGGTCCGCCGAGATGAACTTGATACCGAACCTGGAGTGTGCGAACTCCGGGCGTGCCATGATCCGCCCGACACGCTGTTCCAGTGTCGCTCTGTCTTGTGCGTATCCTTCGTGCGGGCAGCACGCATACAAAATTGTGGTGAGGCCGAACACAACCAGCCGTATGGCGTTCACTGTTTTCATGCGACACCCCCGAGGAAGTTTTTCATCGCTTACCGATCGCCTTCAGTCTTCGCAACAACTCGAGATGCACTTCGATCAAGAGTTTCCGTGTGGCGAAAGCTGTTCAAACGTCAGGTTCAAAATCGGATACTCTTTCCAGTCGCGATAGTCGAAATGCCACCATTCGAATGGATAGACAAGAAAGCCTTGTTCTTCCATGGCGCGTCGCAGCAATTCGCGAAGCCAGCGCTGCAAAGACGTGCCGCCTGGATATCCGGCGTAAGAGCGTTCGGACATCTCGTCATAGACTCCGACCATTTCTACCGGTTTTCCTGAGGAAAGTTCGTAGAGACTCAAATCCACGGCGCAGCCGCGATTGTGCCGTGAGCCCTGAGATGGATCGGCCACGAAAATTCGTTTGTCTTGCGGCGTGGTCTCCCAGAATATCTTCGTCACATACCACGGGCGGTAGGCGTCGTGAATCAAGAGTCCGTAACCTAGGTGATTCAGCGCTTTGCTGGCGCGCAACAGGGCCTCGGCGGCCGGCCGTTGCAGGAATGCCCGAGGCTCGGAATAGACTGGCGTGCCTAAAAAGTTGTCTGGCGTCGCGTAGCGGACATCAAGCTTGATGGCCGGGTCGAGCTTCGAAAGCTCCACCAGGTCTGCCTTGCGAAACTCTCCCTGCTCGGAGGGGGGGCGATCCGCGAGAGCTTGCTTGCGCAGGTCGGCAAAATTCTTGACCGGTGGAATGCGAAATACACCGCCAGTGACCCCTCCAATCGGACGCCGCTTAAAGACCACTCCGCTGACTTGCACCTGTGTGGCGTCACCCGAAGCGCCGCGAGTAAAGACGGCTTTCTCGCCGTCATAGAGTCCATGCGACGGAAAGGCAAAAACATTGTCTGAAACCTGTGTCAACCTGTCGAATTCCAGCCACTCGATCAGTACGTTCAGCTGATGATCCTTCTCGAAAACGTAAAGAATGTCGTGATCCCATCCGTATTCGCCGACCAAGCCCTGGAACTTAGCGGCGTTTTCGTCGGGCTTCGGCGTGGGCGTGCTTGATAGGGTCTTGGTTCCGACGTGGATTCCGTCCGTCGTAGGGACAACTTTTATGCCGTAGCCCGTGGCGCTATCCACGATCAGGTCGTCACCAAGCTTGCGCAGCTCCAATTGTTCGCCGCCGGAAAGCTCGAGAATGCTTAGCCGTCCATCGAGGTAGGAAATGTCGAGCGCATCATCGCCGGCTCCGTAACGCCCAACTAGCGAGCGACCAAGCTCCGGGGAAACCGGGCCTGTCGGTGCAGGGAGCGCCAGGGGCTTACCAGCGCGTTGAGCTAGAACCAGCTTCAAGGTCTCTTCTCCAATACGCTCGGTCACCGCGTTAACGGCGTCCTTCGTCGCAATGACCGCGACTCCCACTTTGTCTTCGGGTAGCAGGTCCAGAGTTGTGGCGAAGCCATAGATGGCGCCGCCGTGGCCAACCAGCCGGTGACCGTCGAGTGAGCGCACCATAAATCCAAGGCCGAAGGCCGGACCGCCGGGGTTTGGAAACTGCGGCGACCACATCTGCTCGATGGTCGCAGGTTTCAAAAGCGCGGCGTTTTCAGTTTGGCCATGCGCCATCAGCACGCTGAGAAAACGTCCGAGGTCGGTCACGGTTGAATACATGCTGCCTGCCGGGGCCATTCCAAGTTGAAATGTAGGAGCATCGAATGTGAGTCCGTCATAGGTCCACATTTCAGCTCTTGCCAGATTCCGAATGATCTGTGGATCAGGTTCGAACGAACTGCGGGTTAATCCCATTCGATCCAAAACAGAGCGCTTCAGGTATTTCGCAAAGGGTTCGTGGCTGCGCGCTTCTAGCACGTAGCCGACCACCGCAATCGCGGCGTTGGAATATTTCGTGTGGGTGTTCGGCGCAAAGACGAGTTCGGTCTCATTCAAGCTGTGCACAGTTGCGGCAAGGGAGGGCTGGCCGGTTTCGAAATAGTTTCCAACTGGAGGCTCGCGCAACAGGCCGGACCGGTGAGACATCAATTGCCGCAGTGTGATTGCGGTACCAAATGGATTGTGAGGCCGGAAATCGGGAAGATATTCGGCGATGGAGGCGTCCAGATTCAGCTCGCCGCGTTCCACTAACTGCATGATCGCGATGTCCGTAAACAGCTTTGAAACCGAACCGATTCGATAGACGGTCTCCGCAGTTGCTGCGCTCCCTAGCTTGGGGTCAGCCATTCCAAACCCTTGCGCCCAGACAATCCGCTGGTCGTCGATAATGGCAATCGAAAGTCCGGGTAATCCTTTTTCAGCCATCTCGCGCTGGATGAATGGCTTCAAAGTTTCAACGATCGAAGCATAGTCCTTGCGCGCAGGAACGTTGGGGCCGCCGTCGTCCGCCAGAGCACGCGAGCAAGCGAAGAAAAAGGTAAAGGCCAGTGCCGCGCAGGCCATCAGGCTTCTAAGGAAGGCAGAATTGCGCAGCGATTTGTTCCGCATTATGAGTCCTCACGGCTTAAGCAAAAGCTAACTTGCAGCGCGACCCTTCGACCAAACATTGCGACGCACTGTAAGCTTTTCAACGAGCTCGCGTTTTACGCTATAGCCAAGTCCGGGCGTCTTCGGGACATGAATGGTGCCCTGGGAGGTGACCTCGACAGCAGGCTCGATGATGTCTTCAGTCCAATAGCGTTGGCTCGCGGAAACATCGCCAGGCAGCGAAAATCCGGGAAGAGTGGACATGGCAATGTTATGGGCCCGGCCAATGCCAGACTCGAGCATTCCTCCGCACCAGACTGGGACGCCGTGAGCGAGGCATGCGTCCTGCATCAACCGTGCTTCGGTGTGGCCGCTCACGCGCCCCAGTTTGATATTGATGATCCGGCAGGATTTTAATGCAATTGCGGTGAGCGCATGGCGGGTGTTGTGAATGCACTCGTCGAGGCAAATTGCGGTTTGGATTTGTGCCTGCAGCTTGGAATGGGCGTAAATGTCGTCCCAGCTCAGCGGCTGTTCCATCATCAACAGATCGAATTCATCCAGACGTTTCAGGCGCGCGGCGTCTTCCAGGCTATACGCGGAATTCGCGTCAACGGAAAGCCGAATCCGCGGAAACTCCTTTCGCACAGCGGCCACGAATTCGTAATCCTTGCCCGGCTTGATTTTCAATTTAATGCGCTGATAGCCGCTCTTCAGTTCCTCCTGTACCCTCTTTACCAGTGATTCGGGATTCTCGCGAATTCCCAGCGAAACACCACAGGCGATCTCTTCGGTCTTGCCGCCCAGATGCTTATAGAGGGGCACGCCACTGAGCTGTGCTTCCGCATCCCACAAGGCATTCTCGACGCCGCTCTTGGCCATCTCGTGCCCGCGAATTTGGCTCATCAGCGCCGGCAGGTCTGAGGCTTTGGAGATGCTTTTCCCAACCAGGTTCGGCGCGACGAAATCGGCGAGGACATGCCATGCGGTGTCCGTGGTCTCGGCGTTGTACGCCGGTGTTTCGCCAGCAGTGACCTCGCCCCATCCGCTGACACCGTCGGTCACAACTTCAACGAGCACGATTCGCCGGTCCTGCACGGTGCCGAAACTCGTCTCAAACGGCGACTTCAGGCGCATATGAATTTCACGAAGGGTGATGGACTCAATCTTCATAAGGCTCCTGGATGTAACTGGTCTGCTGCTCGGCAAACTCGAATCCGATAGGTAAGCTCCCATCACACATTTTCAAAGAGGTTCCCCCCACGTGTATTTGCAATGCTATGTCGCCAGAACATATACACAGGAGCGCCCAAAAGCACGATCCCCAGGCCAACCGCTGCCCGCATCGGCTGTGTCGCAATCGTGTTTGCCACCAACGCCAGCGCGGCAACTATGAAAACGGCCGGAGTGACCGGATAGCCGGGAACTCGATAGGGACGGAGCACGTCTGGGGAGCGCTTGCGGTAAATAAAAATACTCGCCGCCGCAAGCGCGTAGAATATCCAGCCGATGAACACGACGTAGGTCAACAACTGCTCGTAAGTTCCGCTGGCGGCCAACGCAGCGGACCAGATGGCCGCGGCGCAAATCGCCAAGACGGGTGTCCCGAATCTCGGGTGAACTCGCGAAAGTGATGCAAAAAAAAGACCGTCCCTGGCCATCGCGTAATAGACACGAGGAGCATTAAGAATGACCGCATTCGCCGCGCTGAACATGGAGATCAGGATCGCGAGAGCCACAAGTTTGCCCGCACCGTGGCCTAACACCACGCCCAAAGCGGAGGCAGCTACCCGCGTCGATTCGGCAACGCGGGATGTTCCGAGTGCGGCAAGGTAACCAAGATTTGCGAAAACATAGATTGCGATCAAAGCTGCGGTACCAATGAAAAACGCGCGAGGGAAAATTCGCTGTGGGTTGAGCGTCTCTCCAGCCGTGTAGGTGACGTACTGCCAGCCCTCATAAGCCCAAAGAACGCTGATCATCGCCAAACCGAATCCAACCAGTCCCGACGAGTGGCGAGTCACTGGATTTGCTTCGCCGAACACGGAGTGTGTGCCACGCCAAAGAAGCACAGTGCCAAAGGCTAGAATCGCACCGACCTTGACTGCCGTGGTGAGGTTCAACAAGTTTGCGCTTTTCCTCGTTCCAAGGACGTTCACCACTGCGATTACAGCGATCATAAGCACGGCAACAATTTTTACTTGCAAAGCCGAGAGCTGAATGAATTCTCCGAGGTAGTTGCCGAAGGCGACCGCCAAGGTTGCGATCGACCCCGAACCAATGACGAAGAACATCGTCCAGCCGAACAAAAAAGCAGGAAAGGCTCCGAAACAGTCGCGGATATAGATGTACAGCCCGCCCGCTTGCGGCTTCATCGCGCTCAATTCGCCGTAAGTCAGCGCGCCGAGGAGCGAAAGAAGTCCACCGGCCAGCCAAACTGTTAGCGCGACAGGCACGGAATTGCCGACCGCTTGCAAAACGGCGCCGGGGACCAGAAATATCCCGGAGCCGATCACCGTGCCGAGGATCATCAACACCAGGTCCCGCATACCAAGAATACGGCGGAGCTGGTTGGCCGATTCCACCCCCATCAACACCGCCACAGTTTGCGAGCTGCTCAGCGAGCCTGTGCTTTTGTCGAGTGTCGTCGTCACTGCGCTCCTGGATCCACAGTCGGCTTTGATCGTTGCCTAAAAACCCGTCCCATTGAACTGCTTCCGTTTGTTCTTGGCGAGCGCGCTCCGCTAAAACTCGCTAGAAATGTATCTGCAAAACGAATTGCATGCAACAGATATTGAAACCACTTGACAACATGCAACAATCGTTGTATTCGCTTAGCTCATATTTCAAGCAGCGTCTCCTTCCTGGCGTGTGTACTTGGGGGTTTGTACTGATTCGATCGAATCGATTTCGTCTTCCGAACGACGGGCAGCCTTCCGGCGACATCCGGCAGGGGCCCACTACGCTCGAAAAACGTTTCGCGTCAGCGGGAGAAAAACTCAACCCGAGCCGGCGAAAGCTGCTGCGGCTGATCCTGGAAAACCCCGCGGATACTTTTTTTCTGTCCTCCAGGGAACTCGCCGGACGTTACAGCGTCGATGCGGCGACAATAGTCAGAACCATTCAAGCTCTTGGCTACCGCAAGTACGCGGAGTTCACGGCCGATTTGCGGGCACATTTTGTTACGCGAATCACTCCCTATGCCGTTCTGAAGGCGGCCTCAAAGGAGAAGCGCACCGTTACCGATCGCATCCGACATGGCATGGAGACGGATCTTCGTAATCTCCAGGCGCTGCAGTCCTCGCTGAACCCGGAAAAAATCATTGCGTTGTCGAAGCGGGTGAAGAGTGCGCGCAGAATCCTGGTCGTTGGGATCGACTTGGCCGCCGGCTTAAGTTGGCATCTAGGCTATGGGCTGATGACCCTCGGATTCAACGCTGAAGCTCCCATCGGTAGCACAGGGAACGTGCAGCGGCGCGTAAGGAGCCTGACTCGGCACGACCTGCTCATCGCCATTAGTTTCGGGCAGTGCCTGCGCGACACGGTAGAGGCTGCTCTCCGTGCCAAGAAACTCGGTGTACCGACATTCGGCATCACCGACAGCGAAACGTCCCCGATTGCCCGCATTTGCGACGACCGTTGCATCGCTTCCGTTGCTAGTCCTTCATTTGGGGGCTCGTACGTCGCGCCATTGAGCCTGCTGGGAACAATTTTGATTGCCTGCGCGCACACGCAGACGGCGCGCTCTCTGGAACTGCTTCGCCGAAGTGAAGAGGAAGACCGCGCCGATCACCGCTGGTATCGGCCGGGAAATGGCACTGAAGCAGTGGAGTAACAGTTTTTTGAATTGGGCCAGGGATTTCCGAGCTGTGGAGGAACAATGACCACGTATTTTCGCAGCGATCTGTTTCGCAAATTATGTTCGCCTCTTGTGATGGCGATACTTCTGGGTATGTTCGTCCTTCCGCAAGTTCTCCTTGCGCAGACCACCTCGACCATTGAGGGCACGGTGACGGACAAGCAGGGGCTGGTAATAGCTGCCGCGCAGGTTCATGCCGAAGGGGTCTCGATCGTTGCTGACCGGTCAGCCGCTACGGACGCTAACGGTGAATACCGCCTACCCGCGCTGCCTGCCGGAACGTACCGGCTGACGGTCACACGCGATGGATTCCAGACCGGTGTCTTCAGCGACCTGGAAGTCACGCTAAACCGGACTTTGCGCTTCAACGTACAGCTGAACGTCGGCAGCAGCCACGAACAAGTGGAAGTATCCACAGAGCTCCCTCTCCTTGAGACGCAGAGCTCGGCGCAGAGCACCATCATCCTGCCGCGCGATATTACCGACATTCCTATCAACGGGCGCAACTACCTGGATCTATTGCAGCTCGTTCCCGGTGTGGCCATCAACAGGCAAGCGGACGAGGGTAGCGACAACGCCGTTCCTATCCTGGGTGAGCGCGGCAACAATGCGAATTTCCTGATCGACGGTCTGCCAAATCGTGATGATCTCAACGGAGGCGCAGCGGGCCAGTTCAATCAAGAAACCATCGCCGAGTTCGAGGTCATCACCACAGGCTACAAAGCTGAGTTCGGTAATGCCTCCGGGGGCGTCGTCAACGTAATTACCCGTTCAGGTACCAACGACATTCACGGAACGGCTTCGCTTTTCCACCGTAACAATGCGTTCGACACATCTGATGTTCCCGATACTGATGCTCCCTTTCTCCATCGTTGGGACTATAGCCTGGCCATGGGCGGTCCACTCATCAAAGATAAAATCTTCTGGTTCGGCTCCGCAGAACGAATTGACGAAGTTCGTCAATTGAATTTCGTATTCCCGCCAGGCTCTGAACTGGTGCCCGCCGTCATTGCAGCCGAAGAAAGCTTCAATCAACCCAGCACGGACAAGCAAACGCGCCTCTTCGCAAAGCTAGATGAAATCTGGGGGCGTCATCACTTCAGCGAGCAGGTGAATTACAACAACATCCACATCGCTAACTTTTTGCCGTTGTCCCAATCTACAAGTCTGCCGTCTACACGTACCAATACGGGCGCGCGCAACTTGCAATTAGGTTTCAGCGATACCGCAACGCTTGGCGACAGCACCAATCCGTGGATTCTCGCTCTACGCGGCCAGTACCGCAGTGAGCCGTCTTCTACCAATCCTGCCCATCCTGATGCCGGTCCCAACACGCTGTTCAACGTTTTCGATCGCTACCGAACTGGAGATATCTTTGGCAACGTCACGCAAATCTCCTTCGGCGCCGTCCTTACACCAGGGAATATCCACCAGCAGTACGGAACCTTTGGAGCCAGCCTGGCAAAAACTTGGCATCAGCACACTTTCAAATGGGGTTGGGATTTTGTGCGCACCCAGGTTGACGGCATCGAGAACAACATCCAAAATAATCAGCTTTTCGCCACAATCGATGACTTCGCCCAATTCGGCCCGATCAATTCGGGCTTCTTTCTGTTGCTAACCGAAGGCGGCCTTACCCCGCAGGCGAACGAAATTCACATCCGCAACAACTATAACGGTTTGTTCTTGCAGGACGACTGGAGAGTTCTTCGGAAGCTTACGCTGAATCTTGGCTTGCGCTGGGACTATGACTCGAGATTTCACAAGGCCGACAAAGTTTCTCCAAGAATTGGGTTTGCTTGGCAAATCAATCCGAAAACCGTCGCACGCGGCAGCTTCGGATATTTCTATGACCACTTCCGTCTCGGGATTGCCCGCGACATTCCGGAGTTCGGCGGTGCGGACATCCGCGTCACCCAGCCGCTCTCCTACCCGCGGCTATTCTACGGCGTGCCTACGACAGCGCCAGCGCTGTTTGGTCTGTGCCTTTCCCAAACCCAAACGGATGCCCAGCTTGCCACACAGCCCGACACGTGTTTTCCGCCAACCACTCCGCCGGATCCGCCCCAGCAATTTCCACCGTTGCCGTCGCAATTCGGAGTGGACCATCTCAACAACGTGGTCGCCCCGGGTCACGCTCCCATTCCCGCGAATAGCGTCGTCACCATCGATAACGTCCAGCAACTTAGCGGATTGACTCCACAAGAATTCGCCGATCAAGCCAGTGCCTCCATCGGAGGCCCGCAAGGCTATTTTTTCTGGGGACCATTCGGAACTCTTTCCAACAACATCTTCCAATCCGGGGTTTTCCCCGTCCGCGTCGATCCTAGCTTTGACACTCCTTACACTCGGGGCTTCAATCTTGGAATTCAACGCGAGATTACGTCGGATTTTGTTGTCTCTCTGGACTACTACCACAAGGACATCAGAAACATTCTAGGCGTTCGCCAAACGAATCTTACTTTCGACGCCCGCGTAAACGGATCCAATGCGGTCTTTGAGAACGGATTCGGGCCGTGGTACTCCGGCACGTATAACGCCGGCATCCTGTCGTTCGACAAGCGGTTGAGCCACCATTTCACGATTGGGGGCAGCTACAGTTGGACTTCAGAGAACGACGATGCGTTCTGCTCCAATTTCAGTACCGCGCTAACAGGGATCTGCTACCCGACTGACAGTTTTCGCGGGACGACGACTCTCGTCACTGATCC
>AR_comb_assmDRAFT_10058084_pt1 | contig 15490 bp, 15 predicted proteins | sample ArasoioldDNA_FD_10543 | JGI IMG/M metagenome (IMG submission 10543) | reverse complement strand
CGCAATGACAAACGTGGTGCGATCTTTCATGAGATTGGCGAGGGCATACTGGACCACCTGCTCCGAAGCACTGTCGAGGGCAGAGGTAGCCTCGTCCAGGATGAGAATAGGCGCATTGCGCAACAACGCACGGGCAATGGCGATGCGCTGCTTTTCACCGCCAGAGAGACGCACACCCCGTTCACCAATGACAGTGTCGTACCCTCGGGATAGCTGCATCACGAAATCGTGCGCATAGGCGGCCCGAGCGGCAGCCTGGACTTGCGTCTCACTGGCGTGCAGATTCCCATAGCGAATATTTTGCCACAAGGTATCGTCAAAGAGCACCACATCTTGCGACACAATGCCAATGTGGGTCCGCAGTGACGCTAGAGAAACACTGCAGATATCCACGCCATCGATGGTGATGCAGCCGCTCGTCGGCGCATAAAAGCGGGGCACCAGATGGACCAGAGAGGTTTTCCCGGCACCACTCGCTCCCACGAGTGCCACTACTTCGCCGGCTTCAACCGTCAGATTGATATCGCGCAAGACCAGCGGCCCATCGGCACAATAGCGCAGCGCCACATCCGTAAAGCTTAGCCGGTGTCGCATAGGCGGCAACACCGGCTTGCATGCGTCACCGACCCACTCGTCGGGTGTGTCCAGGACCACAAACATCCGCTCCGCTGCCGCGAGCGCACTCTGGATGGTATTGTTGACCCGGCTGAGCTTGCGCATCGGTTCATAGAGCATGAAAATGGCCGTCAGAAAGGAAAAGAACGTGCCCGGTGTAGTTACCCCGGCGACGACCTGCTGGCCGCCGTACCAGACTACGGCTGCCACGCCCACTGCGCCCAAACATTCCATCATGGGTGAACCAATTTCATCGGCTCGGGCAGCCCGCATGGCGACATCATAATAGGAGGCATTGCGGCGCTGAAAACGCTCGTGTTCATAGGCTTCACGGCTAAAGCCTTTGACAATCGTAAGGCTACTGAAGACCTCGGCAAGCAGTGCACTCAGCCTCTCAAGGTGCTCTTGCGCGCGCCGATTGAGCACTCGCAACTGCCGCGCCAGTTGCATAATGAGGAGACTCGCCAGCGGTAAGATGAGGATAGCATAGGTGGCGAGGAGCCAATCCCGATAGAAGGCAACCCCGATGAGGCCGAGCATCGTGAGTCCCTGCCGCAAGAGATCGTTGACAGCGCTCGTCACAGCGCGTTCGATCAGGGCAATGTCATTGATCATGCGGGATATCCATGTCCCCGTGTGATGATCATGGAGATACGTGAGAGGCATATGCTGCACATGCGCAAAGAGCTGCTCGCGCATGTCACGCACAATGCCCTGACCGAGGGAGCGCATCAAGTAAGCATGGCCGTAGGAGAGCAGACCGCGCACCATGTAGAGGAGCACGATGACGATGGGAAACAGCAACAGCTTGGTGGTATCACGGTCTACAAAGATCTTGTCGAGCACCGGCTTTACCATCAGGGCAACCAGGGCGGTCGTCCCTGAGAGCAAAGCACCGCAGAGTATAGACCAGAGGAGCCGAGCGCGATACGGACGAACATACCCAAAGAGGCGACGATAGGTTTCCATATGTACTGCCTCACTCCTCTGGCGGTGGCTGGCTACTATGCTGGAGTTCCCAGAGCTTGGCGTATTTGGCAAAGACGTAAAAAGCCCCAATCGTGGCGATGAGCAAGCCACGCACGCCCTCCTGCCACCCCCCTTTGAGAAGAAACATGCGACAGAAACGCGCTACAGGATGGAGCACCAGCGCGCCCACCCCTACACGCGCTGCCCCGCACTCATGCAGATGGCGCGCCATGACCGTAGTATAGGTGTTAAGCTTACTGAAATGATGCGCAATGTCCTTATAGCTTCGGTGACCGATTTCTATATCGAGATGGTCCACCCGGCCTTCGACTCGGATGCCCTCATGCAGGGCGTCGCCGCACCACTGGCCCCGTCGGCGATCAAACAAACGGATTTTGTATTCTGGCCACCACCCACTATGATTGACCCAGTCCCCCAGATAGTAGGTATGGCGCTTCAGGGTATAGCCAGCAACGTCTGGAGCCCGCGTGGCAAGCGCAGCTTGCAGAGATGCTGCCGCCCCAGGTCGCAGCCATTCATCAGCGTCGAGGCAGAGCACCCATTGATGGGCCGCGTGGCGTAGGGCCAGATTTTTTTGTGCCACGTAGCCGAGAAATGCCTGGGAAATCACCCGGCATCCCGCTTGCCTGGCAATATTGACCGTGTCGTCCGTGCTCAGACTATCAACGACGACAATCTCATCCGCAAACACCACTGAGGCCAGGCATCTGGGCAGATTCTCTGCCTCATTATAGGTGATGATACACACGCTCAACGGGGTAGAATTCATCTCACGTCCCCCATGCCCAAGATGACGGAGCACGGCGCTAGCATACAGCACTCGCAGAGGCATCCTCACCCTACTACCGACTCCACCAGTCGCCCAGTCACCGCTGACCCTGCTCGGCTTGCTGCCCGGCTACTCCATATCTCTCTTCCGCATACAGCGCCTCGATCTTTGCTTTCAAGCGCCGGCTGGCCTGGCCATCCAGCTGGTAGAAGTAATAGCGCCGCTCCCGGTCGGCAGCCGCCCGCATCTCGGCGCTCGGATGCAGCGCCCGCTCAATACCGTCGCGTAGTTGGTCGGGCGACTGCACGTGCACAAAGGCGTCCTTGAGGAACTCCCCGTTATCCTCGGTCAAGAGCGGCTTGCCATCACTGTGCTTTAGGCGCTCGCACGGCAGGTCGTAAATAACACCAAATTTGCCGAGAGACAGAAAGTCAAAAACAGTGCTCGATGCCTCGCTGACCAGCGTATCAGCAGCGGCCATGTAGGGAGTGATGTTGTATTCGGTCACCGGCAATAGGACGCTGTGTGGGTAGCGTCTGACCCTGCGCTCGAAAATACGATGCTGTGCGTGGGGCGCGTATCGTCCCATCCAGCTATAGTGATGCAGCTTGACGATCAGGTTGATGTCCCTTGTCGCTTCGAAGATCGCATCCTTGACCTCGTAGAGGCAGGTGGGCTTATACGTCGGAGCGAAGAGGACAGTAGGCTTCTGCGGATCCAACCCCCACCGCCGCAGGAGTCTGGCCGTATCGTTATAGCGGCCCTGAAAGATGTAATCGAGCTTGGGCAGGCCAACAAGATGCACCGCGCTCCGATGCAGGCTCCCCGAGGCCTGCAGCTGGTCAACCCGATACTGGCCCTCCACGAAGATATGATAACGGTCCTCTGGATGCTGGGCGAGGTTGCGATAGAGAATGTTCTTGATCCCCGTGCCGTGATTCAGGAAGCAGAGCAGCGCGTTCCCGTACTCCTCAGCGTTGCGGATCGTGTCCCCCACGATGATGATATCGAAACCCCTCTTTTCCTTCGTGAAGCGATACCCCTGCCCTTCCCACTCTGCGATCAGTGGGGTCCGGTAGCGGACATTGACGAAGAAGCGGCGGATCCGCTCTTCCTCGAGCGAGAAGTACACGTCGTACCGCTCGTCTTGCCGGAACAGCTCGATGATCGGATCGAAGGCGGCCTTGTGATAGACAAAGCCTAGCTTGAAGAGGAGCCTGATTTTGGTCATCCACACCTCACACTGCGCTTCACACGTACCACCGCCGGTGCGCCAGCGCATACTCGTAGGCTTCCGGCGTGTCGATATCAATCCAGTGGCTGCCTTCTGGCACAAGCACTCCCTCGAAGGTCCGGGCTTTGATCAGGTGGTGGACGCCCTCGCTGATGCTCTCCTTCCCCTGGCGGATAGCGCACCCCATCGCCTCAAAAAAGCGTTCATCCAGCCGGAACACCCCGCAGTCGATAGCGTTGAAGTCCACCAACTCCTTTCCGATGCCGGTAATGCGAGTCCCCTCCAGCATCACCTTGGTGGCATCGGGGAGGTCGAAGACACCGTCCACCCGCGGATCAACGAGCAAGAGATTGTGGTCGCTCCGGGCGGCCATGAGGTGTGCCAAGGCCGGTGGGGCTACTAGGTGGTCCGACATGGAAAGCAGGAAGGCATCCACACCAGCAAGCCCCCGGACCAGATGCACAGAGAGACCGTTCCCCCTCTGCCAATCTTGGTTCTCGACAAATGTGACGCGAGGCCTGAGGCCGGCCGTCGTGATGTACTCGACAATCTGCTTGGCGCCGAACCCCACCACAATGACAAACTCGCTCACGCCGATCGCCGTGAAATTGCTCATGATCTGAGACAGGATGGTGCCCTGGCCGAAAGGCAGCAGCGTCTTCGGTACCTGAGCAGTGTAGGACCACAGGCGGCTGCCAATGCCAGCAGCGATGATGACGGCTTTCATCTATGTATAACTCCAGAGTTCCAATGGACTTCCGCCTGTCTCCTTTGTCCATGCCACGAGCACAATCCCCAAACATCAGTGTGCGCGATGTTCTTATAGCTCCGGTGACCGCACTGGCAAGCAGCACTCTCAGAGGAGTCCTAGGTGATCGCATCCATAGGCACAGGCTCCTGAGATGTCGTCAGGGGTGTGGTGAGGATCCGACGCTCCAAAGCACCACAGAGAATGTGTCCTACGGTGATGTGCACCTCCTGGATGCGCTGCGTGCTGGATGATGGCACCACCAATGCGATATGCACCATCTCCTTGAGTCTTCCACCGTCTTTGCCGAGCAACCCCAGCGTATGCAACCCGCGCCGGTGCGCTTCCTCGACCGCACGCACCACATTCGGTGAATTGCCACTCGTACTGATCGCTAGGAGGACATCTCCCGGACGGCCTAGCCCAGCAACCTGACGAGCGTAGATAGTCTCAAAACCATAGTCATTGCCAGCCGCTGTGAGCAACGATGTGTCCGTTGTCAACGCGATAGCTGGAAGTGGGGCGCGCTCTGCCTCCAGGCGTACTACACATTCCGTGGCCAAATGCTGGGCATCTGCGGCACTGCCCCCATTGCCACATATGAACAATTTGCCGCCCTGTTGCATACTCTCCCAGATGCACTCGATCATCGCCTGTATGATAGGCCCCTGTGTCTCGGCTACGTGCATCTTCAGAGCAGCGCTCTCACGCAATTCCCGGGTGATGTCCTCCACAGGTGCCTCCATCTCTGCGTCTCTCACTTTGGAGCAACAAAGCGCCCTCTAAAAAGTGCTGTGGATCCTCGTCGAGCAGCGGCACACCATCGTGAGGCTGCAAGGACGCGCTCGGCAATATAAAAATGATACCGATTTTGTCAAGAGCAACAAAATCAAACATCGTACTGGAAACTTCACAAATCAGCGTGTCAGTAGCATAAAGGTACGGCAAAATATTGTAATCATCCACTGGGATCAGCACGTCATGGGGATAGTGCGTGACCGTATGCTTGGAGATAGTATGGTGCATCACCTCGAAGAGCAGTGTGATCACGCTCTCTCCCCTTCCCATATCGTGCTGGCTGCTGCCAGGACGTGAGCCACCGTCACCTGCTGCATACACTGGTGATGGCCACGCGGGCAGCGCGTGGAGCCCTTGGTACTGCACGGGCGGCAGGCGAGAGCAGCACTCACAACTTGGGCAGAGGCCTTGAAAGGGTAAAACCCAAATTCTTGCACGGTAGGTCCAAAAATGGCGACTACGGGTACCCGCAGGGCTGTGGCCATATGCATTAGACCAGAGTCGTTGCTCAGTAGCAGATGGCACTGCTGCAACAGCGCTGCGGTGTGCATCAATGACAGCTTGCCAGTGCTGTTCAGTACCGGGACGCTCAAACGCTGACACAGTTCCTCGGCTAGCGGACTATCCTCAGCGCTGCCCAACACCACCACTGTCGCCTGCTGCGCCTGCGCCAATGTTTGCGCGACCGCCGCAAAGCGCTCGATAGGCCACCGCTTGGTGGACCAATGTGCCCCCGGGGCCACTGCCAGGAGTGGCCGCGCCAGCCCCTCAGAGAGCTCCTGTCGCCGATAAGCCTGCATCGCTTCCTGACTCTCCACCGTGAGGTGCATCTCTAGAGGGGGCAGGGGCGCCGTTATCCCCAAACACCGCAATGGAGCCATATAGAGCTCTGGCACAGGCGTCATCGCCCGCAGCGTATTCCAGCCCAGATGGACCAGGAGAGCCCGACGTAGCGTACGCTTCGTATAGGCCAGCTTGCGTTGCGCCAGTAGGCTACAGTACAGGAGATAGCTACGCAGGGTACGCTGGAGATCCACGACGATATCGTAACGTGTCTGACGGAGGCGACGCAGGGTTTCCCGGAGTCCCTGCTGCGGCTCCAAGAGTACCAAGCGATCCACACATGGGTTGGCACGCAAGATGTCCTGATAGGCCGCTTTGACGAGAAAATCAATGCGGGCTGCCGGGCAGTGCTCGCGTAATACCCGCAGTATGGGCGTGGTCAGCAAGATGTCGCCGAGCGAACTCAGGCGGATCACCAGAATACGTGTGAGCCCCTGGACATTCGCCCCATGGTTATACTGGTGCATCGGCCAGGACCCGTTCATAAACTTTTAAAGTACGGCAGACCATCTGCTCCACCGTGAAAGAGTGCTCCACCCGTTGGCGCCCAGCCCTCCCAAAGGCTTTTACGTGTTCAGGGTGACAGAGAAGATAGCGCACAGCGTCTGCCAACGCCTGCGGATCGCGAGGTGGTACCAGGAGTCCAGTGATGCCGTCCTGCACCGCCTCTGGAATACCACCAGCTCGGGTGGCCACGACGGGTTTCCCCAACGCCATAGCGTCCAGAATAGCTGTCCCCAGACCCTCAAAGTACGATGAAAAGACAAAGATTTCAAAGCTCTGCATGAGTGCCAGGATATCATGGCGAAAGCCAGTAAAACAGACATGAGCGGTAATGCCCAGCGTTACCGCTTGCGCTTCGAGCGTCGCCCGCAGTGCACCGTCGCCCGCGATCACAACCCCTAACCGCGGCTCGTGCCGTATGAGCAAGGCGATAGCCTCCAACAGATAGCGATGTCCTTTCTGCCCAGCGAGATGTCCGACCGTCCCAATGACCCGTGTCCCGGCAGGAAAGAGGGCAGGAGCTGCCTGGATCTCGGCAAACCGATGCAGATCAATGCCACTGTGGATCGTTTGCACCCGCTGGGCTGGCACACCACTGGCGATGAGGACGTGCCGTACGGCGTCAGACACCGCGACATATTGCACACCAGGGTGAGCATATTTGCAACGACTCAGCCAGTTGCGGGCCGGTGCAAAATCAGAGCGTCGCGACACCACCAGGCGTACGCGGGGCGCCAGCTTACCGGCGAGCAGCCCGATCGTATGGGCGTGGGGGGTGTGCATATGGAGGATCTCGACATGCTGCCGCCGTAGGTACTGTCCTAAGTGCCAGGCTGACACCAGGTCGAGTTCGTGGCGCATACGCAGCGTCTCTGCGGGGAGTCCTGCCTCCTGTGCCCGCTGATAGAGTGCACTGTGCGGCGGACAGATGACCACACTGCCGTGACCACCGGTATGCAAACGCTGGGTGAGATACAGCACCTGCTGTTCCCCGCCACGCCAGAACATGTGCGAATCGAGATGCACGACATTCACGATGGCTCGATTTCCCTCCATACGGCTTCTGGCTGTATCCCTCGCAGACACGCTATTGTACGCTTTTGCGGTTGGTGACACACATTTTTCTCACAGGGCCAGCAGTCAACAGGATGGTGCAGAATCCTGACCGGCCCTGGCCCCAACGGCTGTGTTTTGTGTGGATCTCCTGCTCCCCACACAATATAGACAGGCGAGCCACAGAGTGCCGCGACATGTGCGAGCCCCGAATCATTGCTCACGGTGAAACGCGCCTGCCGAAAAATCTGCCAGTATGCCGCTACAGCGCCGCGGGCCGTGAAGTCAACCAAGGCGAGTCCCGGATCCTGGCAGAGTTGGTGTGCCACAGGCGCCTCGGCCCGCCCTCCTACCACCAGGCCAGCGAGACCCGTGGTGTGTGCTATATGTCTGGCCAGCGCTGCAAATCGCTCGATCGGCCAACGGCGTGAAGGCGCCATACTCCCCGGAGCTAAGACCCAATAATCAGACATCGGTGGTGCGATCGGAATGTCGACGGGCCAGGCCCGACCTGCATCAAACTGCTGCCGCAGGTCGGGAGTGGCAGGTTGTAACCTGCCACACATGGGTTTCCAGAAGCCTTGTACCGCTTGATGTGGACGTATATGTTCTGGCAGCAAATACACATACGCCTCGGCGCGATGTTGGGTAGTCCAGGTCTCCGGGCTGAGCTGGTCATGGAGCAACCAGCTACGTCCATCCGCGATATAGCCGCGACGCCATTGCACCCGCGCCCGCGCCAGCAGCCAGGCCGAAGAAAAGGAATTGGGGAGACAGAGACCCAACTCCCAAGGTCCCTGGGCTCGCAGCAGTTTTGCCTGGGCTTCCAGGGCGCATGCTTTAGCCCACAGAGAAGAGCTTCTGGGCTGTGGCCACACACAGACGTCATCGACGAGATGGCGAAACTGTACCGATGCCACCCAGGGCATACACACCACCGTGATATGCGCAGCAGGATAGCCCTGGCGCAGGTAATGAAAGAAAGGATAGGCAAGGATCTGATCGCCTATCCAATTTGGGGCTCGTACGACAATTCTTGTGGGCATGGCGCATCTCTCGCACAGCCAGTATGCACCGCTTGGGCTCGTCACAGTTGGTCCGGCATGTTGGTAAGCGCGTGCCGGAGTTTGGGGACCCAAGGGGCGCATGCCTGGACGGCGGCAAACACCGTTTCAGCCATGAGCGTGCGTAGACAGGCAATATTTAATGGAGGTCCGCAGACATTTTTTTCACACGGCTGACAGGGGAGACCAGCAAGTACGGCGCGGTGCTGCGGCTCAGGCGGGAGCCAGTTGACGCTGAGCGTCGCTCCCATGATGGTCAACGTCGGTATGCCCTGGCTGACGGCAATGTGTAGAGGCGCAGAGTTACATCCTATAAAGAGATCGGCCTGGGCCAACAGTGCTGCCAGCGTATGCAGGTCCCAGGCCGGGATGAGCACGGGATGGGAGTGCGCGGCGGCGGCGATCGTCTGCACCTGTGCTTCCTCTCCCGGTCCCCAGAGCAGCACTACACGGGCGCCTAGGCGCTTGCTGAGCAGATCGACCAAGGCGCTAAAATGTGCCCCGGGCCACTGCCGGGTTGGGATATGATGCGTAGGGTCGATACAAATGAGGAGATCCTCGGCTGTGATAGCTTCGGTACGTAAAAAGGTGGCAACCTCATCCTGCTCACGCTGGGTATAGGGTAGGATCGGTGTCAGCTCAGTCGCCCGGATGCCAAGAGGCTCAAGCAAGCGTAGACGTTTAGCCACCGTATATTCTTGTACGGGATGGTGATGCGTGACCAGTATAGTGTAGAGGAGTGAGCGGGGAAAGCGAGCAAATGCCAAACGATGTCTAGCACCGCTCAGGCGGGTCAACACGGCGCTGCGCGGATTGCCAATGAGATCGATGACTAACTCAAAGCGCTGACGACGTATATAGCATAGCAATTCCCATTGCTGACGCCATGAAGCATGACGCGGGCGGATAATGACCTCGTCCAGCAGCGGATTCCCCTGAAGCATGCCTCCAGGTGATGGCTCGGTGAGAAAGGCGATATAACTCTGCGGATAGAACTTGCGTAGCGCCCGCAGCACCGGCGTGCTAAGAAGCACATCACCAATCTGACGAAACTGGATGACCAGAATGCGCTCCGCAGGAATGCGCGGTTCCGGCTCAGCGATGAGGTGTTCCATCCTGTTTCCTGGCTTTTAAGCTCTCTGAGTAGCCTGATGGCGATAGATCTCCGGGTTGAGGTCGGGATCGTTATACATTTTAAATTGGCGATAGATCTTGAACGTTTTCCGACCGGACCAGAGATCGAGACAGAGGTGGCACAGACATCCATAGATATCGTCGCGTTGCTCTGCCAGTATTGCGAGATGTTGCCGACAAGTCTGGCGGTGCTCAACTGTAGCATCCTGGCGTTCTGCCTCACGGCCCATATAGTACACTTTCAGCGTCAGAATAGACAGGCGATCGAGAAGATTGCCAGGCGTTTCTGAGTGCAGTTCTGTCTCGGTGAGACATCTAGAGTTGTGGTCGTAGAGATAGACGAATAGCCACGTATCGAGTTGCTCAATCTGCTCATGGCGCTGCTGATTGACGGTATCAATGGTACGTTTACTCTGGGCGATGAAACTTTCAGAGGCCCCTGGCCGGCGTACGCCGTCTTCCACGTGCCACAGCCGAAAATTGTAGAGATGCAGTCGGTGCGCCCAGATCAGACCGTGGGCCGGCATGGAGAGCGGTGCTGTTGGCTCTTGAGCCCATACTGCTGTGAGTGACCTATACAAGGGTACCACATCTACAACCGTCCGCAGCTCCATTGGCAACAGCGTGTGGGCACGTGCCAGAAGCTCTTGTAGACTGCCACGGGAGTCATTGGCGCTGTCTGTCATGCTGTTCCTCACTTGACAAGGGACATGGCCAGGCTACGCGTCCAATGCCTGACGGCTGCGGCTGGTATGCTGGACCACAAAAGGTAAGGCCATGAGAAAATAGGTGAGTGTGATCACTTCTGAGTCCCCAAAGGTATTCTCGAAGAGTCCCTCGATATGAAAACCGATGACACTCGCCAGACTCCCGACCACTAGCGCCTTGGCTAGTTTGTTCTCAGGGCCTAAATGTTCATAAATGCGCCAGGTGTGATAGCCGTAGGCCCCCCATATCCACAGCCAGCAGGCGAGACCAAGCAGGCCACGTTCCGTCGTTATCTGGATGATATTGTTATGTAAATGACCAATGCGTCTTTTGGGATCAACTGGGCTGTCAGGCTCTCTATAGTGCGCATATGTCCGTACCATAGAGCCCATCCCCACGCCTGTCCAGGGATAGTCACGGATGATGCGTACACCACTGGACCACATGGAAAGGCGCTCCTGGGCCGTAATGTTCTGTCTGTCGGCGATGCTCAGAGCCCGCATTTTGATGGTCTGCGGGACTAGGAGGAATACGACGAGAGCGCCAAGTGGTATGGCCAGCAACAAAATCTTCTTATGCAGTCCGAAGATGATACAACATCCTGCAATGAAGCCGCACCAGGCGCTGCGTGTCTGGGTCATCAGCAGGGCTGCAGTGATGAGGAGCAGCGCTGGTATCATCCACACAAGCTGCTGGCGATGCGTTTGGAACAGCACTTGTACCACAGCCATGAACTCCACCAGCATGAGGAGACCGGCAAACGTCATTTTGCTGTCCATTGTCCCACGGACCCGAAAGTCAATCCCATATGTGAAAGACTGGGATAAACCATAGAGCGCCACGATGGCGGTAGTGGCAATGAGCACACGTACCAGGGTTGTCGCACGCGCCTCAGTGGTTACCTGGTTGACAATCAGATAAAACACCAATGCCTCAAAGACGTTACGGAGTTCGATCAAGCTTGCCAAGGGCTCGACCGCCAGGATGGTTGCGAGGACTGAGGCCAATAAAAAAGCACTGAAGGGCATGAGGAGAGGGAAGCGTAACTGCCGGGTGTCACCCTGGAGGTAGAGGCGTATGGCCCACGCGACGAGAGCGAGGACATATGCCGTTTGCATGGCACTAATAGAAATGACCGAGCAGACAACATAGACAAAGAGGGCCACGACGATCACTCGCTCAAGTATCTGCTGTATTCTGTGGCTACGGCTGCTGTGTACCAGCATAGAACAAGAGCCTCGCACGAGCCCTATCGCTGCTTCCAGCGTCGATGGAGCCAGAACCAGTGATCGGGGTAACGGCGCACATACGATTCAATCGTCTGTGTAAACACGCGCGTATTCTCGACAATATCCTGCTGCAGATCCCCCGTGCGACGTACAGGAATTTCCTGACTAAAGACGAGCCGATGATGTCCTTGGCCGGCGCGAATCAGAAAACCGCTGACGACTGGACATCCAGTGCGCAAAGCTAATAATGCTGGACCTTTCGAAGTATAGGCATTGGTGCCAAAAAACTCCACCTGAATACTCTCATGACGTAAGCTGCTCTGGTCCATCAGGACGGCGACAATCTCCCCGCGGCGCAACACCTTGAGGCATTCTGCCAGGGCTGCGCGCTTGGTAATGGTATGATAGCCACAGCGCTGGCGATACATCTCGGCGAGGCGCTGCAGCGCAGGACTGTCCAGAGGACGCACAATGACATGCAAAGGTGTGTTCAGACACAGGGCCACAGCTGGCGCCAGTTCCCAACTCCCGAAATGTGCTGAGATGATCAACAGACCCCTGCCGCGTTGGAGAAGCGTCTCGACATGTTCGAGGCCCTCAACGTGACACATCGTCGTGAACCGATGTCGCGTGAGCCGACGCACATGACTGAAATCGACAAGATGCTGTCCCAGATTGCGAAAGGTCGCGTGCGCAATCTGATAGCGCTCCTCGGCTGTTTTGTCGATACCAAAAGCGATAGCAAGGTTATTGAGGGTGATACGGCGGCGCCTGGCAAGTATCAGGTAGAGCAGGTCACCCAGACGTGCGCCAAGCCAGTACGCCACCCCGAAGGGCAAACGTGCGAGACCGCGGAGCGCGCTTACTGCCAGGCCGTAGAGGACATGGTTAGCGAGGGTCTGCATGAGACATGAGCCCCTGCAGGTGGTGCGAAAACGGCGGATCACTGGCGGTAAACGTCACGCCAATGCGCAGGGTATAGAGTGGCACCGAGGCGTGCCAGGAGGGGGCCAGACGTACGGCATCTTTTTCGGTCGTAATAAGATACGCCGCCCCCTGTTTGTTGGCCGTGGCCACCATGGTCTGCCAATCCTCCTGGGTATAGGGGTGATGATCAGGGAAAACGAACAAAGTTACCACCTCTGCGCCTAACTGTGTGAGCGTGTTGACAAATGCCTGTGGATTGCCAATGCCCACAAAAGCGACACCGCGGCGCTGATGGAGAGCCGTAGGCTCTAGCATGCGGTGCGTGTCCTGTTGGTGCAGGGCTTCGACGACAGTCGCCATACGATAAATGGGCTGCTGGCTGTTCCACAGACGAATTTGCCGACAAAGTGTCGGCAATGTTTCAGTCGCCATCTCCACGCGCGTCAAAACAATGGCACTAGCACGCCGTAAAGCCCGTAGCGGTTCACGCAAAATACCACGCGGGAAGAGGGTCTCAGGCCCAAAGGGATTGCTCGCATCGATCAACACAATATCCAGGTCTCGCTGCAAGGCATGATGCTGAAACCCATCGTCGAGAATCAGTACGTGAGTGCCAAACTGCTCGTACGCATAGCGCCCCGTAAGATAGCGATCCTTGCCGATCAGCACTGGCACCCCGGGGAGGGAGCACGCCAGCAGATATGGTTCGTCTCCTGCTGCTTGCCAGTCGAGGAGAGGACCATGGCCCGACGACACGACACGGCAGCGCGCTGCAGGGCGAGCCCCATAACCACGGCTTAGTACGGCCACACGCCACCCCTGCTGTTGGTACCAGCGTGCCACCCACATAGTCAGCGGGGTTTTCCCTGTGCCACCCAGGGTAAGGTTCCCGATACTTACGACGGCACAGGGGAGCTGACGCCGGCAACGGACCCCCCAAGTATAGCTGGCCAGATACCCACGTGCGAGCCCGCGATAGCACTGAGAGGCCAGCCATAACGGCGCGAGTCCCACCTGCAGCCACGGCGGTGGTGCTTGTGGTCCCCACATGCTTCTGTACAACGCTTGCCGCCAGCGCAAGCCGCCCATGAGAATTGTTTGCACGCCAACCCCTTCGTGGTCCTACTGTCGACGATGCCGGTCGAGTGGGGTGAGGAGCGTCTGGATCGCTGTACTGGTACGTTCCAGGGCTCCGCGGTTCGCGGCAAGGGCTGCTAAGGCACAGTGGCCCATCGTACTGCCTGCCGCCGGATGAGTAAGCAAGGAGACCAGGCACTTGTACAGCTCCTCCTCTCCCTGCACTTGTACAGCTCCGCCGGCTTGCTGCAACAGGGCTGCTAGTTCCGGAAAGTGGTGCATGTAAGGACCAAAGAGGAGAGGTTTGGCAAACACGGCTGGCTCCAATGCATTGTGCCCTCCTATAGGCACCAGACTCCCGCCAATAAAGGCCACCGTGCACAGGCTATACAGGGTGGCCAGTTCGCCCATGGTGTCCAGGACAATGACCGTAGCGCCGGCTAGATCAACCGCCTGGGCATCCTCACACTGGGAACGACGCACCACTCGGCAGTTATGGGACTGCACGTGACGCACCACGGTTTCGACCCTTTCCAAATGGCGTGGCGCTAACACGAGGAGGAGATCAGGGTAGTGCACATACAGCCGACAGTAGACAGACAGCAGTACACTTTCTTCGCCCTCATGCGTACTGCCGGCGACCAGAAGACGCCGGCCTATGACCAGGGGAGCAAGAGGATGCGTATGGTTGGGCTGGGCAGTCGCCAGCAGGGCCCGATCAATATTCGTGTTGCCAGTCACCTGGAGACGTCTGGTGTCCATGCCCAGGTATTGAAAGCGACGGGCTCCCTCTTCTGACTGCACGAGGCATAACGTTATATCCGCTAACACACGGCGCATCAGGGGGCGGATCCACCGGTAGCGCCGAAAGGCTCGCGGCGACAGGCGGCCATTGACCAAGACTACGGGAATATGTTGACGCGCTGCGGCGTGGAAGAGGTTCGGCCACAACTCGGTTTCTTGGACAATCAAAGCGCATGGACGCAGGCATTGCATCATACGCCGCATAAGCCAGGGCAGATCAAGAGGCAGCAGAAATATGCCAACGGCCTCTGGGACGATACGCTGGGCTATGTGTTTGCCGGCCGGGGTAAATACAGACAGTACAATAGGGAGTTCGGGCACGCAGGTATGGAGCTTGGCAATAATTGGACGTACCCCTTGTACCTCTCCCACCGAAGCGGCGTGAAACCATAAGCAGCCAGTGGCACCCTGGACTGTAGTGGCGGAGACAGTACCATAACCAAAACGATCGGCGAGATCGCGGTGATACGTTGCGCCTCGCAAGCAGCGCCAGAGAATGTGTGGCAGCAGGCCAACTCCACCAAGGAGGAGGAGGAGAGTATATAGAACATACATAGTGTGATGTTAGGACGCAAAATAGTGATCAGCCATCGCCGTGATGTGTCGTAGGCTCGTTTCGACCTCATGTTGCTTGGCCTGGAAGACTGTTGGCGAAGCAGTCGCTGGCACGTAGATCGGTTCTCCATAGAAGGCCACGACGCGACTGAAAGGCAGCGGCATGAGAAATGCGTCCCAACTACGGAAGACCTTTTTCCAGCGTGCGCTGTAGGTCACCGGCAGAATCGCAGCCCCCGTCGTCTTTGCTACTGCCACGATACCTGGCTGGACGGTATAGCATGGTCCGCGCGGTCCGTCAGGCGTAAAGGCCGCATGATACCCACTGTGAACTTTCCGCACGATTTCCATAAGGCCTTGAGCACCTCCCCGACTGGTCGAACCACGTGTCACGTGCACGCCAAAGCGCTGCAGCACCTGGCTGACGAACTCTCCATC
>AR_comb_assmDRAFT_10334943_pt1 | contig 15496 bp, 11 predicted proteins | sample ArasoioldDNA_FD_10543 | JGI IMG/M metagenome (IMG submission 10543) | reverse complement strand
TGTAAATGGTAATACTGCTAATACTTATGCCCATATAACAGAACTCGATGTCTTTGCCCCAGGCGATAAATTTGGAATATTAAAACTGTATCCCACAAAGAGTGCTGGAGAACAGTGGTACATGGATATGAATAATCCACTTGGAGACAGTAGATTCGATCCTCGAGACACAATAACAAAAAATCCTGATGGTTCTTGGAAGATGAAAGCAACACAAGTACGCATGGCTGTATATACCTCAACTGGATTTGATCCGGATGATATCCCTACGTTAGATCACAGCGTGATAGCATCAAAAGGGTACATGCTGGCACCAAATGACTGGAGAAATTTTGAAATGACACAGTATGTAAAAGTAAACACTTCCCCAAGTGACGATAATTTCGAGCCAAATGGCAGAGGGGGAAGACATACTTTAATTGATACGCCTCCTGAGGGTTGTGAAGGCTCATCTATGAAGGGAGATGTCTTCTTTTCTGGAAAAGTAAGATTTGCAAAAGAGCAGTGGCATGTAAGTTACGTTTTTACGAATCTTAAAACTGCAACAAGTTCAATAGAAGATAAGTGGGTAGGGATAAAATTTGTTGTTTATAATTTTGTTGAAAATGGTAAGACTGTTGTGAAGACACAGCTCTGGCTTGATACAAAAAATAACGGAAATTTTGTAAAGGTTGACGAGAATGTGGATAGAGGTGGTTGGGGTACAGAAGATACACAGTGTGGGGGAGCACCAGACCAAATCATAACTTGGGGCGGGCCGATTACTACATTTAGATGGGACACAGCCACTGATGTTGACTTTAAGAATCTAAGCGTTAGAGAGATAATCCCTCCTCAATAGTTCTCCTTACTACTTTACATCTATTTTAAGACCGTGCGCTATTTCTTTCAGAATACAAAATTATTTCAGTATTCAGACGCAATATACACTTCTAAAAAGACTATGCCCAGATCTGATTCTTTTGTCTTTACTATAGCGAATCCCGTTGAAGCAGATTCGGCCAACAGATGGTGTGCTGTTGCACGGGATTGCTGTTAGTATAGTTCTTTGTGTATTATGGATTGCTCTTGTTAAATTTATGCGTAAAGAATGCTTGGCATATGTCATGGGCTTCATCTCTGCTAAATCCGAATTGCTCCACGTAAGATACGCAATGCTTTCCTCCATAAATTATAATGTTTGGGTCACTACATAGGTCATTGGCCTCCTTTTTAGTGGCTCCTTGATTCTGAAAAATCTGCTTGCATTCTCCTCTGTTTATCACGTTATGATTGCCATAAGCACAATGATCCACAATTGTTTCCATTGTTTCTGCTGTTGCTCCAATTAATGCTACTATACCTAATGCTGCAAGTAAATAACTGAGGGATTGGAAGCCATACGCATGTTGGTTAACTAAGCTGTTTATAAAAATTTCTTAAAAAAATCATAGTATAATGTACCTTTAGGCAGGGACAATTCCGGTAAGAAGAAAATCTATTTGCGTTGCATTGATTAAAATAAAAATATCAACTCTTGTTGATGACTTCACAGGTGTTCGATGCTCTATCACCTTCATCCGCATTAAAGAAGTTTATAGTGTCCGTACCAGGACCGCAGTTAAAATTATCTGCTCCTTCACCGCCTTCGATAGTATCATCGCCATTTCCTCCAATTAATACATCATTTCCGCCATTACCAAAGATGCGATCATTTCCCTCTCCTCCATCCAATTTGTCCGGACCCTCCGACCCAACCAAATTATCATTTCCATCTCCTCCAAGCAATTGATTCTTTCCACAACAGTCAAACAGTATGTCGTTACCTGCATTGCCCATCAATGTATCAAAACCTGGACCTCCGGTAATTACATCATTGCCATCAGATCCTTGAAGTCGATCATTCCCTTCGTCTCCTATAATAATATCATCTTTATCTTTACCCATGACAACATCATTTCCCTCTAGGGCTAGAATACAATCAGAACTTTGAGTTCCTACGAGTTTGTCATTAGATGATGTACCAACAATGGTATTTTCTGTTTCAGGAAGGTTCTCGAAGTCTGGAATCTCGCAACGATCATCGGCATTGACTGACTTAATATTAATACCTATGATAGCCAGTTGTACTATAGAAGCCAGTACAAATATCACAGGAATCTTGTGGTTCAATGGCCGAAATGCAACTAACCAGTCTTTAAACATTTAGGGGCAATGATCAAAATTATATTTTCTATTTGATATCATAACCTTTCAAACTTAGCCTTAAGCTATCTGGTAAATCACAATAAGAAGTTTGTTCATCGAATAAACTGCCTATATTTGGCCGGTACTTTTTGCGGATTCGAAACTAATCGAAAACACGACACTGAAATTAAATCCTGATTCAGGATAAAGAGCGGATAGAACGTTAGAGGCTAAAGGATCATTAGTGAAACAGATCCCTGTAATTTATCTACCCAATATTATTTCATGTATTTGTTGAATCATTCTTTTGTTCAATAATCTCTCTCAGTCCTGTTTCAAGATCTTTTCTGGCTACAAAATGTAGGTCTCTTTTAGCCTTCGTCATATCTGCGTAGCTATGCATAATAACTCCGCTATCTGGGTTTATTTTTTCGTAAATAGGCTCAAGTTCAAGGCCTGAAATTGCGATCATTCTTTGTGCAAGTTCATTAATGCATGTACCATTGCCGCTACCCAAATTGAAAACAGGCGGGTAGCTAAAGTTACCATTATTCTTGCTTTGCATAGCTCTGACGCACAGTAATATTCCATCTACAACATCATTTACAGAAATAAAATCTCTTGTACAATTACCATCGCCGTAAATAATAGGAGGTAATCCTTTTGAGAGCCTTGCAGCAAACTTTGATATGACGTCACTTTCGCTAAAGTTGCCTACCCCGTAAACATTAAAAATTCTAAGAGCAGCTGAATTTTGAATCATCTTTAATTTATGGTAACGGAATACTAGTTCTTCTGCACGCATCTTACTAGTGCCATAAGGAGATAACGGTCTCAAAGGAGCATTTTCCGAGACCGGTAGCTCGCTAACATCACCATATACTGCAGCAGAAGACGCAAAAATGAAACTGTTAACATTATTATTATTGCAGGCTTCCAATACATTCAGTGTTCCATTCACATTTGTATCCATCGTCTCATTAGCATTGCTGATTGAATCTGCAACACTTATCTTGGCGGCTAGGTGAATACAGGTGTCCGGTTTCTCGTTTTGGAATATATCTGAAATAGATTTTTTGTCTCTTACGTCAGCCTTATAGAATGTGAGCGGAGAATCCACATTGACTTTTTTGTCTATAAATTGATTATCGTGAATATTAGATGTATTAGCTATAACAGCAAGGGAAGATAGGTTATCAGTTAATAATTTTTTTACAGTATTTCTACCTATAAAACCATTACCACCCGTAATTATAACTCTTTTCACAAAATTTCAAAAGTAGTGATTAATTCTTCCTATATAATCCATGTCGCTCATACTGGTATGACGAGATGTTTTTATTTGTGAAGTTATAGAAACTAAGATGAGTGAAATTATAGATAGGGTAAAAGCGACAGATTCTGCAATAGAAGCCGGTCCTTTGCATAGAAGAATTTTGGACTGGATCTTATACCACGTTTGTAGTAACGAATCAAAAAAGTTTGAAAGGAGGCCCAAAAATAATATGGCTAGAAGAATATTAATATCAAACCTTTTTGACAATGTGACATTCAGTAAACCTATTTCACGTTAATAGGCCCTTCCAAATGAATGAAGGATATGATTTGCTTTAATAATTACTTGCTTATTTCACCACATTTTCCACAAACAGAATTATTGCCTTCTAACCATTCACCCTATGATATGCAGTGTGTTTTATAGTGATCTTCATATTCTATAGCAAGGCCTGTAAGGATATCATGTATCGAACCGTCTCACTGTCAGCAAGCCATTTACCTTCCTTTTGGTCAGTCATCCGCATCCTTGCTTTGCGAAGAAAAGAGATAAGTTTTAAGATACTTAAGATGGGAAATGAAGATAAGCATCTACAACTCCTGTTATTTTAAAATCTATAATAAAATAGTACTTTGCTATTTTTTGACAATTATTATATTTTATATTTCTAAGTGTACAGAAATTGAGCATTACTTATAACAGTAAAGATAGTGATAGATCTAGGATCAAATCTCCGAAGAAGAGTTACTAGCTACTTACTTCTACTTACCTACTTACTTACCATAACTGGATTGCCAAATGTTGCTCTATCATTACTTGCTCTGAACATGACCATTTTTTTCCGGGTTTGATTTCCATCGAAGATATATACACATTATTTCCTTGAGCAACAATTCTTGCACCCAGTGAACGTGAATCAGGTTAATTGCTTATATTTATTGGATCATCAAACGTTTTACCACCATCTGTGCTTTTGACAAAGTCTAGTTCCAAGTTTCCAGTTTTGATATCCCATCATGCTATATATTCATTGTTACCCGAGGCAGCTCCGAGAGTATCTACCGAGATTTGAGATAGAGGAGGAGCATTTAATGTCTTGAAAGGCGAGGTACCAACACTTCTTAGCATAACAGCTTCTTTAAATGTCTTTCCGCGATCAGCACTTGCTCTTGAGAATACTTCCGAGCTTCCAGTCTTGTTATCCCACCAGGTAACAAATACATTATTCTGAGATGCAGTTATCTGACTATCAGCAGAACCTGCTTTTGAATTGCTCAGGTTAATTGGTTTATCAAATGATTTACCACTGTCATTGCTTGCTGCAAAGAACACTTCATTGTTTCCAGTTTTGTTATCCCACCATGTCAGGTAGATATTATTTTCAGCTACCGCCATCGAGGCCCTTGGACCCTCAACCATATTTTCTTTAGCGCAAATTATTTTGCTAAGGATTAAAGCTTTTCCTCTTATCCAAGAAATAAACAATGACCTTCTTGAATGTAGGATTCCCTATTGGAGTATTTTCAAATAAAGATAAAGAAATTTTTAGACCTATTTATTAAGCACAGTCTTTATTAAGCATGGAAAACGTAAGAAATTTATGAAATCGAAGAGTTGCAATGGCAGTGATGAATACTGTCTTAGTCAATTCACTAGTTGTAATGATGGTATTTTTTCCAATGGGTATCATCATGAATACGCTTAATAACGCTTTGGCAATATCAGATAATGAAATTACCACAACTAGTAACACCGTGACAGTTGGTAATCCATTCTTTATAGTTCATCCCAAAGAATTTGGTCAAAAAAATATAACTGTAAATGGAATTCCATACTTCAACTTTAGTTTTTCTGGTAATGGAACGGTAAAGGGTATAGGGTTTATAGTAAGCAATGGAACAGGGTTTGGATCACAGTTATCAACTAACATCTTGAAACTAAACGGACACGGAACTATTATATCAAGTGAAAATAAAGGAAAATCAGAGCTTGCTTTTCAGGAAATCTCAAAGACGGATATGAAAGGGAATGGTAAGGGAACTGGTCCTATACTGTTTCAAAATTCAACAGGAAACTTATCTTTCTTAAATGACAAGGTAGCAATGTTTAAGGAAACGGAACTTAAGAATGGGACAGATATAGTAAACGCTTGGGAATGGGACTACAAATGATAAGACTATTAGGAATCCTGAGACTAATAACTTAAAACTTGCACTCGCGTTTAGGGACTGTTTAGGTAAGGAGAATTCCTTTTATGATATCGAGACGATGGATGAAATTCTAAAATTTCTGGATACAAAAATCCAAAATGCCTGAGCTGATGCTGGGCGTATGATCATGGCAACAACAATGAGTAAGGAAACCGGGAAAGTCCTGAATTTGTTAAGACTAAATCCAGAGGAGAAGCAAAAAACTTATTTTATGAAAATCTTCATTCCTTTATGATATCTGTATTTTGGCGATATTTTGCCCTGCAAAGGCACAGATAGCTTGGATGAGGCCGCACATTTGGTTTCAAAGCGGATTGGAGAAAAATTTAATCTAGTGATTGCCCGAACACCGTATGACTATAAGTGAGATTCGAGATTCATTTTTTAAAAACATCGACAAAGAAGGATCAAAGTGTACTATGATTATGGTAAATTCATCTCAAGTCATGAAATTCCTCATTTGATAAGGAAATCAGCCTTTCTTATACTTCCCTACGATTGTACATTTAGGTAATCAATAAATGCAGTTATACCTTTCGCTTATGCATTTTCAATACTTGTGATTGTTTCAAATGTCCCCTAACTAGTAGAGTGTGTAAAACAAGATAAAACGGGTCTTATTTTGTATATCAACAATACATATAATACAATTTTGATAGTACATTCTCAAACCTGTTGAAAACAATATCAAATGTAGCGAAATGAGGAAAAAATGCTTACGAAAAGATTCCTACCGAAACGTCCTAGGCGATATTTTTTGCAAATACAATCAATAAAATTAACAATCAGCATTGACATTAATGTTATCATTATATATTATAACTGAATTATCAGTTAATGAATAAATAATTCTGTATCCAAGATAGATATCCAAAAAAAGCCTGAATTATATATACAACTTATAATGTTACCGATTTTAAATATACGTTAAAAATCGACATAACAGATTTGTTTGCAATTGCAATTTTTCCAGTTTCAATCTTACTATATTACATCTGGCAAATTATTCGGCTATAAAGATACTTAGTATTAGTATAAACAAGGGTTCTTCGACTTCAAATCTATTTGATCTAACATCAGCATGATAGCTACTAGGGATATTAGGGATAGTTTCATGGGGGTGCAGGAATATCCTATAATGTCAAGACAGTAAACACACATAAATCATTCTTATTGAGTGTCCAGTCAAAATTTCAAATATCGCATAACTTGATTTGGCTATGCCAAGAAAGTCAATAGCTTCATTTTCTTGAACCAAAGTCTTTTTACCAAGATTTTCCAGGGCCCTGTTCAGCCATATCGGCATTTCTGCTTCCTTAATTGTGTATAAGCAATACCTGTCGGGAATGCCCAATATCAATTTTGCAATGTCGGAATTCAGGGCGCCAGTCAATTCATTATGAGCTTTAGAAAGATCTACACATATCAGGTATTTTGTACCGTGCATGAAGAAATTAAGGGAATTCCACAACTCTTTTGCGAAAAAATTATCATTGGCGGCTGCATCTGATGGCCTAATAGAAACAGCATGAATGCTTCTGACTTTTTGCTCATCACAGATGTGTTTTGCCTCCGCTGTCCTATCATATCCTGGATCGCGTACGAAACGAAAAGTAAAGCATTGACACCTTTTACAAAAGTAACCACTGATTCCAAATATCTGTGACTTGGGGATTATCCAATTATTTGACTGTAAGTCTAAAAGCTGGCGGCTAACCGAATTTAATTGATTTTGTAACTCAATGGAGTTCACAGGTGAGGGGTTTTGAAATTTATTTGTCGTATAACCAAATTCAGCAAGCTTTTTCATCATGTTCATCGACCTGTCGAAACCTGGAAATGGAAACTCGTCTAAAGTATTATCAGAGATATGCCCGACCTTGTTAGATGATTGTATACTCGGCACAGAAAAACGACTATTGATTTTTTGGTTGTAAAACCCCTGATTGACTTTGATTGGATGTAATGAACCCCAGTGCTTAACTTGTAGATGCCTTTCCATATTCCACCGTCTAGAGAATTCCATACCACATTCGGGGCAGGCCCATTTCCTATCCATGAAATCTTATGAAAGTTTTTCCAATATTTAAGAGTCAATCTGAGTATACTCTGAGTAACTCTGAGTAAAGCGGCTATTGGCTTCAGATAAGCATGAAATAATAGTAGCCCAGTATCCCTAATGGCTTGTGATTTATCAAATGTGTAGATAGAAATCGTAGATCTGTTATAGACATATTTTATTCACGCTCGCATGTAGTAAATTCTTCACCAGCAGGACAAATTATTGGTGGATATCATTATACGTCGTATCCATTTTCTCGTAAGGTTTGTTCAACGTAATGTCGCGTATATTATGCTTGCCCTTTTTATATTCACCACATACTTGCCAATTGAATTAGTTTCTATCCCTAACCGGAATTGTAATGGCTTGTCTATTATATTACTGGGAAGAATAAACAATGATTTTGAAAAGTTACCTGACGTTTCCCTTAGATCGTGCTTAAAATAGGTCCTGTTTTGACCATCGTCATCGCCAATCCGTACAAAATATTTCGCATCCGAATTGGTCGATTTTGATGCGTAATCCAAAGATAAAAGAAGTGGGGTTTGTGTGAGGTTTTTTAATCGTGTTTGTAGTATGGCGCCTTTAATTATCTTATGTGTTTTACTTGTATTGACTGAGATGGTTAAGTTATCATCACTTTGTGAAATTTTAATACTATAATTGGAGTTAGGTTTCCACACATGAGAATTATCGATTAGGTTTATTCCGCTATGACGTGTCAATTCAGAAGGCCAAGGACGGGATATTACTATTTTATTCAAGCCGCTCTCCACTGTTGTCGCTCCATCTTTGTTATGTGCGTTAAAAACCTTCGTTAAGTGCTTGCCCACTGCATCATCACTGGATAAAACATCCTTGAAGATTCCATCCACTACCATTAGGACCTCTTTGTTTTGTGGATTCTCATCAATACCTAATTCTGGATTTAAATAGTCAGTACCCAATTGAAAGACATACTTTGGTATCCATGAATAAACATTATTTGAAATTGTACTTACACTCTGATTCTTGTTCTCCTCTAAATATCCTAATACGAATGCAACTGCTGCAAACTTACCATTGTTATTCGTATTAATCGACAGCATCATGAAATTTACAAGTCCCACTATGGCTATAGCCGAAATTATAGTAATTGATAGTATTTTCCTAACCTTTCTGTGCTCTATTTTACCAATTAAATCTGCTATTAATCTGGCTGCTGAAATGCACAAGGCCGGTAATATGGGAATTAAATGAAAATCTCTAACCAGGCCTATAAAATAGAGAAAGACCAGAAATGGAATGGTCCACAGTAACAGAAAAAAATCTTTTTTTATTGCTGCAAGGGCTAGGCCGAGCAAACCCAGGATCACTAATATTGGCGCGTTAAAGAAATTCTTTTCTATAGCACTTAAAAAAGTATCTCGCAAATCTACTTCAGTAATGGCCGCCGTTGCTACCTGTCTGTGCGTCTGGTAATAAATACCGTCCCACCAATACTGGAATTCACCAATTCCTAATGCATATCCTGGCCATATTAGTGGTATCAAAATCACAGGAACTAACCATAGACCTACAGCCTTAATGTTTTTATTATTAAAGACGAGATATCCGACTAGGGGGATCATCATAAATACTGGTATTTTTGTGAATATGGCCAATCCCATACAAATGCCTGACAGGAGTATCATTAGTACATTTTTTGTCTTGTTATCGATGTTTGTCGAATCCTTTACATTAACTGCAAACAGTATTGATAATAAAAGAAAAGGAAGTTGAAGAGATTCTAAAAATACGGTTCGCAGGAAGGTAATCGGCATTACTGCAAATAGAATTGCTGCAATAAATGCAATCTTGGTGTTATATCTGCGTTCTGATATCTTGTAAACAAGAAATGTATCAATTACTGCAATTATGCCTATCAAAAATCTTGGTACAAACCATAACATTTTAACGGTATTGACAACATCCCCTAGAGCAGAAGGATGCAATGAATTTGGATAGTCTATTATCTTTAAGAGACCCCCCAAGAAAAGTTGCCCAAAATATGGATGATTATAAAATGTAGTTTCCTGAGGAGTATGGGTCACCAACAGATGAACAGCATTTCCAATATAGGTAGCCTCATCGTAACCTAGGGAAGTTACTCCCAATGGATTCCACAGATATGTGAACATAGACAATGCCAAAGGAATTAGAATTAAGAGGTTAGATTTCTGAACGACGCCTTTCAATCTTTTATAGTGCACTTTCGTACCGGTATTAATTTCAGATTATAAAAATTTTCTATCAATTGCATGGGTTAATTAAATCGGCATGTTCGTAAAAACAATTGAGGGGCTGATATTTCGACTAACACATACGCTCTGCCAAATAAAGAGCACATATTACAGGTTGATACAAACATTCGGTGTTAACTGCCGTTTTCACAAACGTTGTTGTATATTACTGAGGACGTAGGCAATCGAGAAAGAATGTTTACCAATTATACGGGGAATGGGTAAAGTAGAGACCAATATACTCGATAGCTCAAAGTCCAAGTAGGAAGAACAACTCTAGACGGAACAGATGCTGTTGAAAATTGTCGATATAGATAAGGAACATATTATGATTTTACAGACGTTGTTTTGACTAACAGATAGTATAGAAAACGGACGGAGAAATAGAGAGCTTATGCAGTATAGAGTATTTTGGATGTATTGCTAACTTAATATTAATTCACAGATTATTCATGGAATACACGGGGCTTGTAGCAAACATATGATGCCGAATCTAGTCCTTGTGTCGGACTATTACAAATTTGTGTCAAGAACAATTATTTATACGTGGTAGAATCGAGGGCATAGTTTAAGAAAAGGTGGTCAATGAAGTCGTAAAACTTGTGGCATGAATCAATACAAGGATCTAATATGTCCTCAGCTGCGAGACCTATTACAATAACTTTACCTTCCCCATATTTTAGTTCATAAGTTGCAATTGGATATCTCTCATCCGATGATTTATAATCCAATATGATTCTAATGTCATGATTATTTTTATCATAATACTGTTCTTCACCTCCTCCCAAACCTGTAAAATTGAAGGGGTTGTTGTAGAGTTTGTGGTACTCTTTTTGCCAAGTGTAAATAGGATAGAAGTTACTTCCAAGCCACTGTTTTGTTTCATTTTTCCACCTTTCTGATATTCCCTTGTGTGCGACCTTACCATTAAAAGTAACGTCATGCCCTTTTACAAGTGTTAAGTCATGCATCACTGGATCGTATTTTACTTCGGCATAAAATACATTACCAGTGGGTATTATTAATGTCCCACCGTTTAAGACATAAGTTTTCAAGTTTGAATATTCCTCTTGTGTGACATATTCTTGATGACCCAATACAAGAATGTCATACGCATTCTTAGGAATCAAGTGATTGTGATTGAATATCGCTCCATTATGCACATCAAGATCAGTTATAACCGAAACGTTGGCGCTCGGAAACAATTGCTTTATATGAGTTGGAAGATCTTCAAGAAGCGAGGGTTGATATTGAGGACTGTATTTAGGAATTTTTACCTTGAGGTAGCTCAAATCATTTGTAATATTTTTGCCATCTCTCAACTCATCTTGATATTTATGATAAAAGTCATAGAATCCGTGAGATCTGTATGCTGCTCCAGTGAAGCTGTTCTCTACGAACCCAATCTGCAATGGCACATAATCCGTATTAGATCCTGAAACAAAAATCGATATCGTCGAAGACAGCACTAATACAAGTACTGAAATTAAACTAATACCAAATAAACGCCATAGATAAGGATAATTAATCAATATCCAAATTTAAACTCTAATCGTGTATTTAACTGTATATAATTATATCGAGTTAGTACTCATCACTAGTAGACGTAACTTTAAACCATGTTTCCTCCAATAGAAACGTAAATCTCAAAACTCTTTTTGAGAAATTTAAATACTCGAAGTGACAAATAAGTACATGCATCATCCTGCAAACGATAATTTAAGTAAAAATTTATTTTCAAATGCGATGAGGATATATCGATCAAAAGGAATCAAACATTTATTGCGTAGTTCATTTTGGTATTTGATGGATATGCATTTTACTAGTTTTTATTATAATACATTTAAATCATCTGAAACATTCCTATTTCAAGGAATAAAGTATCACTATATTTTCCATAGTTACTGTACTACTTGGAAAAATGAGAGATGTGCAATAATTCCAATTGCTCTTGATATAGTACAGAAATACACAGAAAATGGAAAAAACATACTTGAAGTTGGAAACGTTATATCTCACGTGCGTTCAGTTGTTCATGATGTGGTCGATAAATATGAGATTGCAGACGGCGTCAGAAATGAGGATATTGCCTATTATGATACTTCTAAAAAATATGACTTAATTATCAGCTTAGTAACAATACAACATGTGGGATATACTGAGTTCCCCCGAGATCCTTCCAAGATTCTAAGAGCTATGGAAAATCTAAAGAACCTTTTAACTCCAGATGGAACAATAATACTGTTGCATGCACTGGGAGAAAATAAAGAAATGGATGAGTTGTTGAACACTGGTAAATTAAAATTAAATCAGATGTTTTATTTAAAAAAGATTTCCAAATATATGTGGGCTGAAGCAAAGTGGCAGGATGTGAAAAATTTATCATATGACTATTCAATCCCTAGTGCCAGAGGAGTTCTAATTGGTGTGTTTGCAAAAAATTCGGCTAAAAAAATTATTTAATTAAAAATGATTAGGAAAGATGTGCAAAAACAAAGGATTTCATTTAGAATCGCGCTCCTAAGAATTTTTTGGAACAATTCTGTATATTTTTCCTTCATCGTATACAACAAAATATAGATACCCGTCAGGTCCGATCTTTAGGTCCGTTATTATTCCAAAGTTTTCTGCAAAAACTACATTATCAAGCTCCTTGTCAGTATCAGCAACCTTGTCGATTAGAGGACCTTCAAGAAGTAGTCCTGTTCTGGTTTGGTTTAATTTGAAATGATATATTCTTCCATTGTTGACATCTCCTACGAACATCTCGTTTTCATAATGTTTACCGAGTTTATCGCTGGAAAGAAATATCAGAGCGGTCGGTCCGACGGTATACCTCCATATAAACTCCGGTGAACGGTACTTTCCATTACCCTCAAAATTAACCAAATCAGGTGGATTGTAGGTAACGCGGTTGGCATAGAAGTTCTTATCCGAATCGTGGTCCTTCCATATACCTTGCACTTTATTCCACCCTCCATTAAATCCTTGTTCTACAAGATTTATCTCATCTCCCCAGTTTGCTCCATTCTCTGTATCCCACAATTTACCAGTCAGAGGATCAAAATCCATGCCAAAACTCTGTCGTATGCCATATGCGTAATACAAATTAGTGGGATATATAGTACCAAGTACACTTTTACGAACTGGTTTACCGTCTTCTGTAATTCGAAGTATCCCGCCGGTTCCGTCTGGTTCCAAACCTGTGTTGTTATTCAGAGCCTTGTTAGCCACTACTTGAAATTTTATGTTTTCGCAATCCCCGCCAGCAAGATAAATGGTCTGTTTATCAGGACCAATCAATACCGGCCCACCGTTGTGATTATAGTCGCAAGGAAACTCTAAAAGAAGTTTGGGATTTACCAACATATTGTTTACAAATTCATATCTATAAAGACGATTAAGCATCGTCCCTTTTTCATTCATATGGTAGTCTTTTCCTTGTTTATTCAAAGTAATGTGTACGAATACATACATTCCATTTGTTGTGCCTGTTCGGTTTATCTCTGTCTGCTTGTTTACGGCTATTCCCAAAATTCCATCTCCTGCAACGTCTAAATGAAGAGATTGCTTACTTAATTCGACACCGTTCTTAATCCTCTGTACAGTACCGTTATTACCAGAAATAAGAAAGTCATTTGGACCCAAAAATGCCATGCTTATTGGCTTGTCTAGTCCTTGGTATACAACTTGTGTCTTTAGGTTTGGATCCTTGAGAAATGGCCTAAACTCCTTCAAATATAGTGAATCAAACCACGTGATTGCTTGCTCCTTTGGTTGAGACGACCATCCGGCGTATAACACCGGTCTTACCTTGGTTGTGTTTGTGTCTATTGAGATGCCGCACGTAAATTCCTGCCAGTTCAAAGGTCCGTTAACATTCGCAGACGGGCACTGATCGATATCATACCATCTATTGGAGCTTTGATTGTACCCATCCAATACAACGCGAGACTGTGTAGCCCATTTGTTCAACTTCATATGAATTATGAGGTCATATCTCCCATTTGGTTGGACCTTCACTTCTTCACCAATTACTTTTGAAGTTTTATTCGTATTGTTTGTAGACAACTGTATACTCGTATTATCTTTCCATCCTGTCGAAACGTTAGCAGTGCATCTAAAAACTGAAGAGCACGATTCTATTGGCTTAAGAAACGAGGACATATCAAATGGAACAATATTAGATTGATTATCAACGGCCCGACTTCGTTCTACTTGAGGATTACTTTCTGATTTATTATTGAAAGTCTTAATATCAGAATTATTTAATTTTAAATGATTTCCTACTCGAGTAAATTTAATATGCATAGCTTCACCTTGATTTCTATCATCTTCATTAGAGAAACTTTGAGCAGTATTTGATACGTACCCGTTCATTAAAACCATTGCCATCAAAATCGTCAAAATCGATATGGTCGCGAACAAGCTTCTACCACTCATACCTTTTGAATCAAACACTCTATTCTCTATATAAAGAGTTAACTTATCAATTTTTGAAAAACTCAAAAAATGTAGCAGACTATATATTCCGTAAATCTCAGTTTATGCCTTGAATGAGATGAATCGTAAATATATGCACTTTCTGTTCTCGACAGTTATCATTATTATAATTAATATCATATTTTTAATTCCAATAGTCGAGGCCATTTCATCACCGTCCAATACTAGCGATCTTAATACCACATTATTTAGAAAGGCAGTTAATCTGAGTAACAATATCGGACATTCAGAACTCCCACGAATAGCGACATTTGGACAAAACGCGTATGTAGTATGGGTTGACGATACATCCGGCAACAGGGATGTGTATTTTCGAAAAAGTTCAGACAATGGTTGCAGTTTTGAACAAATAAAAGACATAAGCAATCAACAAGGAGGTTCTGTAGATCCCAAAGTAGCTTTGTCAAGGAACAACGTATATGTTGTATGGGAACACACTCCACAAAATAACGGAGAAATATTTTTTACAAAAAGTGCTGACAACGGAACCATCTTTAATAAAGTTCGGAACATAGGAAACAACACGGGATTTAACGGTTTCCCACAAATAGCCGTATCTGGAAACAATGTGTATTTGGTGTGGCACGATGCTACTCATGGCATTCTTTTTACAAAGAGCAGTGACAACGGAACAAGCTTTGATAAGGTCCGGACCATTGGAAACAACACGGGCTTTAACGGTTTCCCACAAATAGCCGTATCTGGAAACAATGTATACGTTGTATGGTTAAAAAATGAGGGAATGTATGGACAAATATTCCTAACCAAGAGTACTGATAAGGGAAATACATTCGACAATCCGGTTGTTCTGACCGAAGACAAAGATAACCCAAGGCATAAACTTGTATTCAAGCCTCAAATTACTATAGATCCTCGAAGCAATAATGTATACGTGGTATGGCACAGTGGAAGAATAGTTCACCAGGTAGACTTTAATCTCGACGTGTTGATAAGTGATGTTCTCTTCACAAAAAGTACCGATAACGGAACTACATTTGATAGAGTCACTAATTTAAGT
>AR_comb_assmDRAFT_10032378_pt1 | contig 15500 bp, 13 predicted proteins | sample ArasoioldDNA_FD_10543 | JGI IMG/M metagenome (IMG submission 10543) | reverse complement strand
AGTTTAACTACAGTGGCCCTCGTTGGCTCCCCTTTGCTCCCCTTACATAGGATCTATATCAACCTCGTGCCATAATACCGTATGACCCAGGAGAGAGGGCAGTGACTGAACACGTCTTTCATATGGCGATTGAGATACTCCAATGTGGGGACAGAGCGGCCCTGGCGACACTCATTACGTCACAAGGGGCACTCCCCAGAGGTGAACAGCACAAAATGCTCATCACTTCGGCCGGCACGATGATCGGCACGGTAGGCGATGGCCATTTTGATGTCGAGGTCTGGCGCGCGGCTCAGCGTGTCATCGCGACGCGCCAGAGCCATCTGCAGCGATTTCGCCTCGCTGCAGCCTCTCCTGGAAAGCAAGTCCGACCCCGTGATGTGGTAGAAATTCTGATGGAGCCGCTTCCTATACAAGGTGAGGCGATTTTTCGTGCCTTGCTCGGGCTGAAGGATACGGGACACCGGGGCATGCTCGCGACCGTCCTGACGGACCATCCCCTCTACCCCACAGGCCGGCGCAAATGTTTGATCTGCGACGATGGGCACCTAGTCGGCTCTCTGGGTGATACCACCCTCGAAGCATGGTTGGCCGTGCTCAGCCAGGCGATCATGGCACGTGAGACCTGTACCATCGAAACCTACCAGGCGCGGGATGGTCGCCAGTTGCACATCTTCCTCGAACCAGTGCTCCCCATGCCACCGGCAGGGGGGACAGCATTGGACGACATCTATGAGGCATACCATGATTGACATCTGGTTTGAGGTACACGCCCAGACCGATCATAATGCTGCCGGCCTGGCGTCTGGCCACTACGATGTAGCCCTCACGACGCATGGCCGAACACAGGCGCAGTCGGTCTTGCGCGCCCGTTACGCTCACCTGCACTTTGACGTGGTCTTTACGTCCGACACGCAACGGGCCTATGACACCGCCTGTCTTATCTTTGCCGGTCGTCCACTCCCTATCCTGCAGGACCCTCGGTTACGCGAGTGCGACTATGGGGATTTTGAAGGACGTCCACGTGCAGAGGTGGAAAGAGCACGATTGTCTGCCCTCTATACGCCCTTCCCCAACGGCGAAAGTTACGCCCAGGTCGCCATACGGATGCGCAGCTTTTTAACGCAACTAGCCACCGAACGCGATGGACAGCACGCTATGCTCGTTGGGCACGGCGCCACGCTCTGGATGCTGGCGCACTGGCTCCAGGAGCAACCCCTAGATGTGGTGGTAGGTGTGTTTCCCGAGCGACCGTGGCGCTTTACACTCGACCCGCAGCACTGGCATAATGCTACGTTTCCTGCTGTTCCCTAAGGCACTGTGCCCGCCCGCTCGGCCTTCCAAGTCATCCCTATGCTTTATTGGCCCGCACAAAGTTGAGGCTGGCGGAGTTAATGCAATAGCGCTGTCCGGTCGGTCGTGGACCATCGTCAAAGACATGCCCGAGATGGCCGCCGCAGCGACTGCACCGAACCTCGATCCGGTGCATGCCATGGCTGAAATCCTCAAACGTCTCCACGGCTGCAGGGTCAATGTCGTAGAACGAGGGCCAGCCACAGCCCGACTCGAACTTCGTCTCCGAAGTGAATAACAGCTGCCCGCAACCAGCACAGCTATAGGTCCCATCGTCCTGCAGGTTCCAATATTTCCCAGTGAAGGGGCGCTCGGTACCGGCCTCGCGCAGAATGTGATACTGCTCGGGCGTTAACAACTCACGCCACTGGGCACTGGTCTTCTCAATCTTGTCGATCGATGGATTCTTCTCGGGTGACATACGTGCTCCTGAGGTAGAGACATGATCCAATGGCCTCCGCACACACTGCTCACGCCAGCACAGTGCTACCACGTCATGCGCGGAGCTTGTCCCTTGGTGATCTCGGCTGCTCTGCAGTCGGTAGCCTGATGCCTTTTGTAACAGATCTCCAGTGGTTCTGGCAACCGAACCTGCCAATACAGCGCAGATTCAAGGGGTAGCAGCCATATGGCTTGGGCGGAGTGCAAGCCTATAAGGTAGCCACACATGATATGGCCATACAGGATTTGCAGGATGAACAGCGCACCTCACTCCCCAAGTTGGTCGTAATATTCTTGCAGGAGGGCGATGACCTCAGGTCGCGAAAACTCCTGCGGCACCGGCTTACCTGCACTCATCAGCTGGCGGAGGAGGGTGCCGGAGAGCAGCAGGCGAGCGCCGCCCTGGTAGTGGCCGTTGTCGTCGATCACCGCCGTATTCTCGTGCGGGCAGGTCTTCATCGAGGCCATCGTCCCGCACGCATAGCAGTAGAAAGTCCAGTCGAGCGGCAGAGGCTTGAGCTCGAGCGCATCCCGCGGGATCTCGTGGAAGATCTTCTGGGCATCGAACGGGCCGTAATAGTCGCCGACGCCGGCGTGGTCGCGACCGACAATCAGGTGGCTGCAGGCGTTGTGCATGGGGTTGCGGGTCTGCGAGGTCGCCGGTCTCGCGGGTAGTCAGCGGGACTTTCTTGAGACCTTCCGCACGCTCGAGTGCGGCTGCCCGCTCCCGTCCTTCGAGGAGCAGGGACTTCAGTATAGCACTACCGTGCGGTGAGACAAGCTGGCCCATAGTCGATCCTCCCTTATCCGACCCGTATGTGGCGCATCGTGAGGCCGTACGTGCACCGGATGACGCGCCATGCATACATGGTCGGTCACTCCATGTAGCGCTACGCCACCAAGTCGCATGGTTGATTGTCTGGCAGTTGTCTGGGCCAGTTGCTCCGTCAATACTATGTGTGCTTGTTGACGACGTTGAGCAGTGGCTCGCCGGCCGCGAAGCGGCGGCAGTGCTCCAGAAGCATCGCCGGGAGCCTGCCTGACTCCAGCGTTGCTTTACCCCTCTGGTGGCAGCACCACCACCTGCTCATAGGGATGGCGCTGCGTGATGAGCTTGGCGTGTAGGAACACATCCAAGGCGACCTCGTACGTCTCCCGAGAAATGGTCACCGGCGGGTTCCAGCAACCTAGCTGCTGATAGTAGGTGATGGTCTGGGTCAGCGCCTGCGGGGTTATCGCCGGGAACAACCCCTGCTCAGCCCGCGCAATCTCGGCAGCCGGGGCCGTGTTCACCCACTCGCGTGCCCGGCGGTAGGCCCGCATGAAGCGCACCGCCTCCGGCGTCTGCAGCCAGGTACGGGTCGCCGTCAGGCTGCTGAACGCCACTGGCCCGAGGACCTCACCCACCGAGGCCACGATGTGCGCCGCCCCCTCGTGCTCGAGCTGCTGCGGGTAGGGCCCTTGCTCGTGGAAGTACTCGCCCTGGCCGGTGCGCCAGGCGGCCATCATGGTCTCTGTGGCGCCGTCGTTGATGGCCTGGCCCCTGGTGAGATCGACACCCCGCTTGTGCATGGCATACGCCAGCATGGCCTGGGGCTGACCACCGTGCACAAACATGAAAGGCCCTGACACCAGTTTCTCCCACGCGAACGCTGCATCAGGCCGGCGACTGGCAATGAGAAAGCCATCACGAGCATTGATTTGGGCGAAATGCACCGTCGGGGGCTGTTGTCCCTGCTCAAGTGGTCCCCAACTGGCCGACACCGCTGACTGTGCCACATCAATCTCGCCGGCGACGAGGAGCTGCGCCACCGTCTTCCCCGGTGGTAAGGGGGTATACACCGGCTCGAAGCCTTCCTCCTGCAAAAACCCGCCCGCTATCGCACCAAGCAGCGGGCTGTAGAACGCTGAATGTCGTGACGCCATCACACGTAGTGCAGTCATATCGATGTCTCCCTGTACCATGCGCCTCTAGAACGCACGCTGCGACCGGATCAGGAACATGCGCAGGTTAAAGATATATGATGTCCATGAGACTGTGCACGCCTCAACGTCTCCGCATCGGCGAAAAAGCTACTCCAGCAGTCCCTACCCTGCGAATGCTACACGTGAGCGACTACACCCGCGTCTAGGGTTGTATCCGCTATCTTTTTTGGCAATTATATATTACGTAAAGCAATTATAATTGACGTTGGTGCATTCGTCACTTACACTCCCTCTACGGCAGCCCATTACTACTATTGATATACTGGGGAACATTGTCAAGAGAGGCCCAGAACTACGGTATCGAAAGGGGAGAGAGATGGCTGAGCTACCCAAACGCGAACTCGGACGCACGGGCCTCCAGGTCACCATGCTGGGCTACGGTGCCATGGAACTCCGCGGCGCTCCACGTGGCCGTGACGTCACAGAGACGCAGGCAGAAACCATCCTGCATGCCGTGCTCGACGCCGGCATCAATTATATCGATACGTCGATTGACTATGGAGTATGCGAAGATCGTATCGGCCGCTACATTGCGGAGCGGCGCTCTGAATATTATCTCGCGAGCAAATGCGGCTGCTTGGTGGGTGCTACGCCGGCCCCACGCGGCCAGCGCAGCCCGCATGTCTTCACCCGCGACAATATCCTGGCGGGCGTGGAACAGAGCTTGGCCCGCATGCATACTGACTATCTTGACGTGGTCCAGTTCCATAGCTCGCCGTCCAGGCAGACGCTGGAAGAGCATGGCGCACTGGAGACTGTCCTGGAGCTCAAGCGCGCTGGCACAGTCCGCCATATCGACATGTCTGGAACCTTGCCCAACCTCGCGGATCATATTGCCATGGGCGTGTTCGATGTGTTCCAAATTCCCTACTCGGCGGTCGAGCGCGAGCACGAGGCACTCATGACGGCGGCGGCTGAGGCAGGGGCCGGCATCGTCATTCGGGGTGGGGCTGCCAAGGGCGCACCCACCGAGGGCAAGCAAGCCGGAAGGCAATGGAACCGGTGGCAACAGGTCCACCTCGATGACCTGCTCGCAGGCATGACGCCCATGGAGTTTATTCTGCGCTTTACCTTTACCCATCCGGATCTGCACACGAACATTGTCGGGACCGTCAATCCCGTCCATCTCCACCAGAATGTCAATGTGTTGCTGCAAGGCCCCTTGCCCGCGGACATATATGCTGAGGCCAAGCGTCGCTTCGATGCTGCGGGTTCCACCCCTCAAGGCGTCTAGGACTGTATGAGAAATATCGCATCCTGGATACCCTGGACAGGAGCGCGCCGAGCGCGCGTTCCCGGGTGCATCGTCACTGTACTCGCGGGAGAATGCGCTATGATCTGGGTCAGGATAGCCTGAGCATAGCCAGGCTTGCTGGCGGGTCGTTATAGCGTGGCAGGCTCTGGGGGCTGTCAACGACTCTTACAGAGCTTGCCGCCTTCCTGTACCCTCTCCTAGCCAACACAGTGCCCCTCCCCTGTAGTGTTTGGCCCTTATGCGGCTAGGACAGACGACGCTGGTCGTGTATAATGCCGATGGCTGCATCGAGATGTTTGGATGAGGGTTCGCCTGTCCGTGCCCTTCGTCTCCAGGGGGAAAATAGGCGCGGTCTAGGCGGAAGCGACACACAACTACGCAGAAGGAGCGAGCATGGCACAGGCAGTCTTGGTGACCAGCGCCTCAGCGGGTGCAATCCTAAGGAGATTGACGCTGCCCTGGCTGACCAAAATAACCGGATCGAAGCGGCGCCCCTTTGAGACCGAGACGACCTCATACACGTAATCAGGGGAGATAATGATGTCGATGATAAAATGCCTTCTCCGCGGCACCATGCTCCTCGGGCTTATGAGTGGTGTTGTGGCTTGTGCGAGCGCCGCCCATGGGGTGGTTCGGGTGCCACGGGGCTATGACGAGGTATTTGCAGCTGTGCTCGCAGCTATCCAAGAGGCGGAGTTCAGCGTCACGTCGCAAGAGTACGCGACAGGAACGATTAACGCGGAGAAGCATCTGCCGAAGGCTGAAGGGGATCTCCTGCAGATGACGGTGCGTCTCACCCAAGCACCGACGGGTGTCACGGTGGTCGCGACGGTGGCCCCCCCAGCCGGTCCGTTGCCCACAGGAGAGAAGCCGTGCAAGTGCCATGTAAAACGCTTTATGGCTGCCCTTGAATCCCGGATACCAGAGGTGCAGTTGGTAACCATCCAGTAGCCTAGGCATGGCTCCCCACCTCTGCCGGCACAACATGCCGTTTATACTTCCTGTCCGCCCGTTGCGTTGGTATGATGGGGGACAGGTCTGGTGTCGCCGTAAGGAGAGAGGTACCCCTGGGAGCATGGGATGACGACCTGGCGCTCGTGGCAAGCGTACTGCACGAAACGTTATGATGTTTTGATCGTTCTTGGTATCACGCTCCTGGTCTTTTCCCTGAGTGGTTTCTTCAATATATATGAATGGTTCACCACCAAGACACGCCATCTGGAGCGGTGGCAGATTGACGAAATGCCCGTGGCGCTCCTGGCGTTCAGCCTCGGCTGCATCTGGCTCCTGCAACGCAGAGCCAGAGAACTGGCTGCAGAAATGACCAGACGTCAGCACATGGCCATCGCCCTCCAGGAAAGTGAAGCGCGCTATCGAGCCGTGGTCGAGGGCTCCCTCCAAGGCATGTATATCCACCAGCACGATGGCATTGTACGATTCGCCAATCAGGCCTTAGCGAGGCTCTTTGGATACGACAGTGCAGAGGCGCTGCTGGGACAGGAGATCGGGGTATTGGTTGCCCCGCACGAGCGCACACGGTTGGCAGAGTATAGCCAGGCGTGTTTGCGGAGCGAAGCGGCCTCCTCGCACTACGAATGGCAGGGGCAGCATCGAGATGGGACCCCGCTCTGGCTGGAGAGTCTCGTCTCCTGTCTGTCTTGGAATGGGCAAACGGCTCTTCTGGCCACGGTAATCGATATCACAACGCGCAAGCAGCACGACGAGGAACGCCGCAAGACGGCGTATGAGATCCACGACGGTATTGCCCAATTGCTGGTCAGTGCCCAGCAGCATCTGGAGACGTGTGACGCTCTGCGGCAAGACGATGCTGCCCTGGCACAGCGCTACTTCACCCTGGGGCACGATCGGCTGCAGCGGGCCATCGTCGAAACCAGACGGCTGATGGCCCGACTCCGCCCGGTGCCGCTGGAGACGCTGGGTCTGATTCCCGCAGTGCAGCAGTACCTGGAGGAACTAGGACGGGAAGCGGGCTGGGAGGTAGAGTGTCATAGTGATATGACCGGTTTCTGCCTCTTCCCGGCCCAAGAGGCTGCCCTCTTTCGCATCGTCCAGGAAGCCTTAACCAACGCCTGGAAACATGCGCAGACGTCTCGGATGCGTATTGAGTTCACGACCACTGACACCCCAGGTCCTGCTCTGTCCATGATCATCAAGGATTGGGGGGTGGGGTTTCAGCCGGCCCAGACGCCGAAAAGTCTGCCTCGCCTCGGCCTCCTGTCGATGCGCGATCGAGCCCGGATGTTGGGGGGTACATGTACCATCGACAGCTGTCCCGGCCAGGGAACGACAGTCCACGTGCACATACCGCTGCGGGACGGAGCGGGCCTATGAACCCAGCGGGGCAGCCACGCGTGCGTATACTGATAGTCGATGACCATCCCATGGTGCGAGAAGGGCTCCGGGGCATGCTGTCAACGGCCGGCAATCTGGAAGTGGTCGGGGAAGCGGGGACAGCGCACGACGCCGTGGCCCAGGCCCAGGCCCTGCAGCCAGACGTCATCCTGCTGGATATCCAGTTGCCTGACATGGATGGCGTGACCGCGCTACCGCAACTCAAAAGCGTGGCTGCAACCGCCCACGTCCTCATGGTAACCATGCACGAAGAGACAGCATACATGCTCCAGGCGGTGATGGCGGGGGCGGCTGGCTACATTTTGAAAGGGGTGCACCGCCATGAGCTGCTGACAGCCATCCAGACCGCGATGGCTGGCCACACCGTCACAGTTCCCGTGCTCCTTGGGTCAGGTCAACAATATGCCACCGCAGTATCCCCCTCCCCTCCGCGGACGCCGCGTCCGACGGACGCATTGCCTCCCGTGGAGCGTGAACTCTTGGGTTTGCTGGCCAGGGGGTTGAGTAATAAGGCTATCAGTGTGCAGATGCACTGGAGTCTGAGCACCGTCAAGAAATACGTGCAGCGCCTGTTTGCCCTCCTGCAGGTGACAGACCGCACGCAGGCGGTGGCAGAAGCCATGCGCCGTAGACTCATCGAATAATTGCCTGCTTGTCTTCTCACCCGCAGAGTCTCGTGAGACCGCACATGGCTCTTTGGTGGCCACCTGGCTCTTATCTTGGAGCCGGCTGGCCCTTCCCACACCGTTATGGTCTGTCATATCATGGGCCATCTTCACCTCCTCATCCCGCCAGGCCGCATCCTAGCAGCGCTGTGCTTAAACGCCTGGTCTTTGCCGGGGATCACACGCGCCCAGAAGTCTGCAGCGGGCGTTGGCTGGGCACTCTACACGTTACATACAGGAGGAGCCTGTGATTGGTGCGATGCGTACTTCTACCCTGCAGCCCAGCACCGGAGGCTCTCGGAATCCGCAAAGGGTGGTATGGCAGGAGCTACCGATGTCCTCTGGCACTCGCACGAGATGGGTCGTGCTGCTGGCCGCGCTGCTCGTAGTGCTCGGCACGAACCCGTTGCCCGCACAGCAGCCGCGAGACCGCTGGCCCAATTTCAGGCTGCTCGCCCAGCAGGAGCTGCAGCTCGCGCAGCCTCAGGAAGAGGTCCTTCGGCTTCCTGCGCTCAAGGTTTTTGCGCCGGCGCGTCTCCCTGAGTCGCTGCTACCACTTTCGAGCCTCCCGGCGGCGATCCAGAGTGTCCCAGGCGACGACATCTCACAGTCGGGGACACCGAACGTTCAGGAGTATCTGACACGATTGCCAGGTGTCGCTCTGAATGACGAGCAGGGCAACGCCGCCCAGCCAGAGCTCTCTATCCGCGGGTTTCAGGTGACGTCGGTGACGGGTGTTCCGCAAGGCGTCAGCGTGTTTCTCGACGGAGTACGGATCAATGAGCCGACGGTCGAAGAAGTCAACTTTGACCTCCTCCCACTCGACGACATCGAGCGCATCGAGGTCATCCGGGGGCCCTCGGTCCTCTATGGGCGGAATACGCTGGGGGCTGCCGTGAACATCATCACGCGGCGCGGGGGCCCAACCCTTGCAATCGTGCCCGAGTTCTCGGGGGGAAGCTTCGGCTTGCAGAAGTACCGGGCGCAAGTTGGTGGTACTGAGGGACCGATTGACTACTACGTCGCAGGGACGTATTCGTGGGAAGATGGCTGGCGGGATGCGTCCAATGTGCGCCTTGGCAAAGCCTTCGGGAAACTCGGCTATCGGCGGGGGGGTACGGACGCGACTCTGTCGTTCCAGTATGTGGACAACCGTATCGAGCAACCCGGGTCCCTGCCGCTGAGCGAGCTGGAACGTGACCGTACGAGTAATTTCACCAGTGGGGACTTCTTCAAACCACGGCTCGAGTTCGGGATCTTCAATATCCGCCAGGAACTCGGTAGTGGCTTGGCACTCGAGGGCAATGCTTTCGCGCGCCATGTCGAGGCCGAGCAATTCAACGTCAGCTTGATTGGCGACAACACGCGCGGGTTCACCGACACGCTATCGGCTGGCGGCACCGTGCAGCTGAGTCACCAGGGTGAGATTGCCGGGCGCGACAACCGGCTGATCGCGGGCGTGGAGTACGTCTACAATGACGTGACCTCGAAAGTCTTCGAGGAGAAGAACGAGCAGACCCTCGCCTCGTGCATCGAGGCGGCGACGGCGGCAGGGGAGGATCCGGCGGCGGAGTGTCCGCTCGTCGCATTGAGCACAAACGTCGCCGACACGCAGCACGCCGTCGGCCTGTTCGTCCAAGACACCTTGGAGATCGCCAAAGGCATGCTCCGGAGTGGGGACAGCTTCGCGGTGACAGCAGCGCTGCGCTGGGATTGGATCAGGCACGACATCCGAGATAACAGTCCCCCGTCTGAGGAGGAGCGGCCGGATGTCTCTGGCACCTTCTCCTTCGATCGCCTCAATCCTCGGGTAGGGTTTAACTACAATCTATCGTCCGATTACGGGTTCTACTTCTCGTACTCCCAGGGATTCCGTGCGCCAGCCTTCCTCGAGCTCACCTGCGCCAGCCCTGGCGCGATCTGTCCGGGACTGCAGGCGGGCGTTGCGCCTGATCCCCCCCTGAAGCCAGTAAAGGCGACTACCTACGAGGTGGGATTGCGGACCAAGCCACTGTCATGGCTCGAGACCGAGCTCTCGCTCTACCGCACCGACGTCTTCGACGACATCTTCTCAGTCTCTCCCACAGGCACCATTGGCCTCTTCTTCCAGAACGTTGGCGACACCAGACGGCAGGGGCTCGAGTTCGGCGTGCGGGGAACGCTGCGGGACCTGCTCGATGCATATGTGAACTACAGCTACACTGAGGCCACATTTCGCGGCAACTTCTTCCTGGCAACGCCGCGCTTGACACCCGACTGCGAGGCACCGCCGTGCACGGAGTTTGTACAAAAGGGCAACGTCTTCCCCTTGATTCCCAAGCATCGCGTCAACGCTGGCATCGATTATCACACGACCCGCTGGCTCACCCTCTCCCTCGGCGCAACCTATGTGAGTAGCCAGTTCTTCCGTGGCGATGAGGCGAACGTCGAGTCCCCCCTCGCTGACTATTTCATCATGAGGGCGGGCTTCGCAGCCCGGTGGAAGAAGTTCCGGGCCTCCCTCTGGGTCAACAACCTGCTGAACGCCAAATACGAGACCTTCGGAACCTTTGCGCCAAACGCCAAGCGCGCGGGGAGCCCAATTGAGCCATTCCTGACACCGGCGCTGCCAATCAACGTGGTGGCGGGGGTCAGCTATCAGTTCTAAGTACCTGGACCCAGGTTTTTACCCCCCTTTATGAAAGGGGGGCAGGGGGGATTTGAGGGTGTTACAGCCGGGGAAATCCCCCCTTACCCCCCTTTCATAAAGGGGGAACAACAGTGCAGAAATTTATGTCCAGGTACATGGCATCTCGCTCGTAGCCCCTCGCAGGGGATGGTTCTGTCATGTCCCTCTATGTCTTGCAGGCCCGTCTCCCCATGTCTCGCTATACCTTCTGTCAATAATAATTGACATAAAGCAATCTATACTCTACTTTAGATCTAAGATTTCTGCATAACATCGCCCAGATAGTGCTCTCTCGACTTTCTGTCTCGACGGAGGTACGCAATGCTCGAATACCAGCCCAATATTGTCCTCTCCGAGCAAGACTACAACGTGGTGGGTAAGCGTCCGATTCGCCCTGACGGGATCGCCAAGGTCACGGGCCGTGCCACCTACGGGGCGGACATTCGCCTCCCGGGCATGCTCTATGGCAAGATCCTGCGGAGCCCGTATGCCCATGCTCGTATTCGGTCCATCGACACACGCCATGCCGAAGAACTCCCGGGCGTGTATGCGACGATGACCGCTGCCGATCTGGCGCAGCCCTCTGGGAAGCTGGTGGATCTGGCCGAAGGGGTGCAGCATAATATGCGCTTCTTGAGCAACAACATCATGGCGGCCGACAAGGTGCTCTACAAGGGGCACGCCGTCGCCGCGGTCGCCGCTACCAGCCCGCATCTGGCGGAAGAGGCACTGGCGCTGATCCAGGTAGAGTACGAAGAGTTGCCGCCAGTGCTCACCGCCGCAGAGGCGATGAAACCTGGCGCGCCGTTGCTGCATGACCGCCTGGCGTCCCTGACGAATATCAATATTCGTCCTGGCGGCCTCCTGGCGGACGATGACCCCACACCCGGCTCGAACCTGGCGAACCGTATTGAGTTTCGCCTGGGGGATGTGGACCAGGGTTTTCAGGAGGCGGACGTAATCGTCGAACACGCCACCTATACCTGCCCGATTCATCAGGGCTATATTGAGCCCCATACGGGTACGGCCCTGTGGAACAATGATGGCACCCTTACCATCTGGTCGAGCAGCCAGGGACACTTCAATGTGCGCGATCAGACGGCGCGCCTCCTCAACGTGCCCGTGTCCATGGTGCGCGCTATTCCCATGGAGATTGGCGGGGGCTTTGGGGGCAAGACCATCGTCTACGTCGAACCAGTGGCGGCAGCGCTGGCGCGCAAGGCAGGGCGTCCGGTCAAAGTGACCATGTCCCGTACTGACGTCTTTGAGGCCACGGGCCCCACCTCGGGCACGCAGGTCCGCGTCAAGCTCGGTGCCAGCAAAGACGGTCGTCTGGTGGCTGGAGAAGCCCACCTGATTTACGAGGCGGGAGCCTTCCCCGGTTCGCCTATGCCCTCGGCCTGTCAGGGCATGATGGGCCCCTATGACATTCCCAACGTCTGGATTGAAGGCTTTGATGTCGTCGTGAATAAGCCCAAGTCGGCGGCGTACCGCGCCCCAGGCGTCCCGGCTGCAGCCTTTGCCATGGAAACGGCCATTGATATCCTGTGTGAAAAGCTCGCCGTGGACCCTTTAGAGTTTCGCTTACGCAACAGCGCCAAGGAAGGCACCCGGGCGTCGCATGGCCCGGTCTGGCCACGCATTGGTTTTGTCGAGGTGCTCCAGGCGGCGAAGGACCATCCGCACTATGCGACGCCCCTCACCGGGCCGTATCGGGGGCGCGGCGTGGCTAGCGGGTTGTGGCGCAACAACACCGGTCCATCCAGTGCTGTGGCCGTAGTGCACAACGACGGTAAAGTCCATTTGACGGAGGGCTCCCCGGATATCGGTGGCACGCGGGCGTCGATCGCGCAGCAGTTTGCTGAAACCCTGGGCATCCCCTTCGAGGAGATCCATCCTGAAGTTGGGCACACGGATGCTGTGGGTTTTACGTCTGTCACCGGGGGTAGTGGCGTCACCTTCAAGACGGGCTGGGCCGCCTATCATGCCGCCCAGGATATCAAACGCCAGATGTGCGAGCGCGCCGCTAAAACCTGGAACGTCCCGGTCGAGCAGGTGACGTATGCGGACGGCGCGGTGCGGGACACCATGGCCCCCGAACATTGTCTCACCTTCAAACAGATTGCGGCCCGCCAGGTGGCCACGGGTGGTCCCATTGTGGGGCGCTCCGGAGTCAACCCGCCTGGCGCCGGGGCGTCGATGGGTACACACATTGTCGATGTGGAGGTGGACCCGGAGACGGGAAAAGTTGCCATTCTACGCTACACGGCGGTGCAGGACGCTGGCAAGGCCATCCATCCCAGTTATGTCGAAGGGCAGATCCAGGGCGGCGCCGCGCAAGGGATCGGCTGGGCCCTCAACGAAGAGTATGTCTACAATGCCAAAGGCCACATGCTCAATTGCAGTTTCCTGGATTATCGCATGCCCGTCTGCCTGGACCTGCCGATGCTCGATACGGTGATCGTGGAAGTGCCCAATCCCAATCATCCGTATGGGGTCCGGGGCGTCGGTGAGACCTCGGTCATTCCGCCACTCGCCGCCGTCACCAATGCCGTGTCCCACGCCATTGGTGTACGCCTAAATCAGCTTCCACTGTCGCCGGGCCGCATCCTGCAGGCCCTGTGGGAAAAAGCTCAGGCGACGAACGGTACACACGGGAAGTAAGCCGTTGTGCTAGAAGTCTGCTCCCCCTCCCTACCACCATGCAGAGGGGGAGTCCGCAGTCCAGGTGACGGGTCACACGTTTGCCAGGTGATTGACAACGTCGCAGGTGCCTCTCTACACTTGCAGCCGAAACGCGCATTTTCCCATCATCGACCGAGAGGTACAGAGGGCACAGCATCTATGACTTATTTCCCTTTGACGAAGATCCAACGTGAGTGGCAAGAACGAGTGGCCGCCCTGGCCCGGCGTGAACTAGCCCCGCGCGCGGAAGAAACCGACCGCACCGGCCAGTATCCGCAGGAGAGCCTGGAGGCATTGCGACGCGCCGGGCTGTGGGGCCTACGCGTGTCCCAGGAGCACGGTGGCCTGGGTGCGGACCTGCTCACCACCTGTCTGATTGTGGAGGAGCTCTCGAAACACTGCCCGTCTACCGCCATGTGCTACAAGATGCACCTGGAAGCTGCCGAGATTATCTGTCGTATCCCGACGCCCTATCAGGTCGAACACTTTGTCAAACCCATGGCCCAGGGGCAGGTGTTTACCACCATCGCCGGCAGTGAGTCGTGGGGGGAGGGGGATAACTGGAGTGCAAGCCAGAATGCCTCGCACGTGACCCCCGTCGATGGGGGCTATCAGGTTGACGGGGTGCGCAAGTCCTATGTCACCTCAGCGGGGCACGCGACGCATTACCAGTTCCGCTGCCGTATTGGTGCTGAGACCCCACAGAGCCAGGCCAGTCTGCTGTTCATCGAGCGCGACAACATTGATTGGCAGGTGCTGGAGCCCTGGCATGGCGTGGGCATGCGCGGCAACCACAGCTCGCCCATGCGCTTTAGCGGCTTTGTCCCTGCCGAGAACCGCCTGGGGCCAGAGCACACGGTGCAAAACGTGACCAACAGCTTCAACCGCCCGGTGATTGCCCTGACCTACGCTGCTGCATATCTGGGCATTGGCTCGGGTGCTTACGACCTGGCCTGCACCGAAATCACGCGCCGCTTCCCCAGCGGCTCACGTCGGCTGGATAACGCCATCAACCAGCGCCGCATGGCGGAGATGAGCGCCCAGCTTGAGGCGGCACGCGCCCTGTTACACGCCACCGCTGCTACCTTCGACCAGCAACTGACGACCTCGCAGTTACCCTACATGCAGGCGAAAGTGATGTGCTCGGAAGCGGCGGTGCGCGTCACGCAAGACGTGATGACCATCTTTGGCGGCACGGCCTTTGCCAGTCGGTTGCCCTTCGAGCGCTACTTCCGGGACGCCCGCGCTGGAATGGTCATGGGCATGGCGAATGACGCTGCCTACCAGAACATGGTGCCACTATTGTTCCCCGACAGAGCCTGAGGCGCTCTGCAGCATAGTGGAGCGAACGCATACGGAGAGCCGAGGAGACCTGCGATGACGGCACCTGGGCCCGCAGCGACACACGCATCGTCCTTTGACTACGCTCTCTGGACGGAACTCCTGGGCGCCATTGTCACCCCAGAGGGCAAGGTGGACTACAAGGTCCTGGCGCACCATCGCGCCTTACTGACCGATTTTGTGGCGCAGCTTGGTACGGCCAGCCCCGACACGACGCCCGAGCGCTTCCCCACTCCCGAGCACGCCCTGGCATATTGGATCAATGCCTATAACGCTTTTGTGCTCGCGGCGGTGATGGAGGAATATCCAGTCCGCTCCGTCTGGCAGGTCCACGATGGCCAGTTCTTTGTCCGGGCCCGGCACCGTGCCGGGGGCGTGCTCCTGAGCCTCAATGACATCGAACACCGCATTCTGCGCGGGCGATTCCGCGAGCCGCGCATCCACTTCGCCCTCAACTGTGCCTCGAATGGCTGTCCGCCCATGCGCCCGCAGGCATACGCCCCCGAGGCCATCCGCGAGACACTGCATGTGGCCACGCGGCAGTTCCTGGCCAGTGCGTGGAACTGCCGTATTGATCGCGAGCACAAAAAGATTTTTGTGTCTCGCCTCTTCCGCATGTATGCGGAAGATTTTGCCGGCGAGGCCCAGACCACCGCCGAGTACCGGCAGGGTGTGCTCCGGTTTATCGCTGAGCACACCGGCGAGCCGTTCGAAGCCATTGCCGAGTATGCGG
>AR_comb_assmDRAFT_10321664_pt1 | contig 15505 bp, 14 predicted proteins | sample ArasoioldDNA_FD_10543 | JGI IMG/M metagenome (IMG submission 10543) | reverse complement strand
ACGGTCAAGCCCGTGAGGGCAGCGGGCGACTGAGCCGGGAGGCGAAGGAGTCAATAGGACGTCAATAACGAATGACCGAGAACCTTCCGGTTACGTCAATGATAGGCCGGAGCCTTAACGTAGACGAGAGACTCTGTCGCGCCGACGAAGTTTCGTCAGTCTAACAAATCCATCTCGAGGTATTCCACGATATCTCGCAGCTCGTCAGAATCGACCGGTTTACAAACCACTTCATCGATCCCGAGATTCTCGTAGGTACCGATGTTGTCCGCCGCCAGGTGACCGGATAACACCACAATCTTTCCAGAATAATTCCGCTGACGAAGTTTTTTCACCAGCTCCAAGCCACCTGCCCGCGGCATCCGATGGTCCGTGATCACCAAATCGAACCTTTGCTTTGCCAATAGGGCCAGAGCCTCTTCCCCGTTGCCTGCGGTGGAAATCTTCCGGTGAGGCGCCTCCAGCGCGCAAGCGATCGATTCGCCAATGACCGGCTCGTCATCAACCGCCAGGATGCGCATCGTCTTCTTCATCGGACACTGTTCTTCCATTTCATAGCAGCACGTGGCACGCCGCCGCGATCGCGAATCCTCCGCCAAAATGCCTACTCCGTTGGCGTTAGCTCGAAATCTTTTTCGAGATCGGTCACGATCTCGCGCAGCTCCTCCATAATGCACGGCTTTTCGACCACCTCATCGATCTTGAGCTCCTCGTAAACGCCGTGATTCTCCTGCGAGAGATTGCCCGATAGCACGACAATCTTCCCATCGTATTTTCGCTGCCGAAGCTCGCGCACCAGCTGCAACCCGCCCCCCTCCGGCATGGCCAGGTCGGTAATGATTAGGTCAAACTTCTCTTCGGAGGCCACCTTCAACGCCTCCCGGCCATTGGTTGCCACCGATATCTTGCGATGGGGTGCTTCCAGGTTGTAGGCGATCGATTGGCCGATTATAGGCTCATCGTCTACTGCCAGAATCCGTATTTTCGTCGTCATGGTGGGCGGAGCTAAACCGAGCTAATAGCAACCGCTGCGCCCAAGGGGACCCTTTCCACGACCTGGGAAAACAATGGACCCGCCTGGTCAGTAATACCTTATCGGTATCCTCACCAAGCCAAAGTCATCGACCCGGCTTTGACCCGGCTACGACCCGGCTACCACCCGACTACGGCATGGCAGGCCCCATTCTATGGGTTTGCATCCACGCAATCCGCGGTAGTTTTGCGGCATGCTAACAACCCAAAAAGTCATCGATGCCATCAACGAGCAGATCGGTTACGAATTCAGCGCTTCTATTCAGTACTTCGCCATCAGCGCCTACTTCGCCGCGGAAGCGCTTCCCCAGCTCGCCGGCCATTTTCTGAAACAGGCCGAAGAGGAAAAGGGGCACGCCCTGCGCTTCATGAAATATGTAGTCGATGCCGGCGGACGGGTCATTATTCCCGCAATCGAGGCGCCCCAATCGAAATTCAAAAGCGCGGAAAAAGCAGTCAAGCTTTCGCTCGATCAGGAAGTCAAAGTCACACAGCAAATCAATGCGCTGGTAGGCCTGGCCCGAAACGAGAACGACTATATCACCATCAATTTCCTTCAGTGGTTCCTCACCGAGCAACTCGAGGAAGTCTCCTCCATGGATAATCTGCTCAAGATTCTGGAGCGCGCCGGCGACGATCTCCTCCAGGCTGATGAGTACCTCGCTCGGGTCGGCCTTCGCACCATGCCCGAACCACCGAGGGAATAGGTCTGAGTGGCGGATCTACGGCCATCCATCGTCTGACTCGTGGCGCAAAGGTCTTGAACGAGCGCCCGGACCGGCTAAACGATTTCTGTTAACGTTTTAACAATTAACGGCTTGCACTATCAAACTGCTGTCCCCTTGAATCAACGGATGAAAATAAAGATCCTGCTCTCACTGTTCCTAACCGGAAATTTAATCCTGAGTGCCAGCCTATTTGCTCAAACTGCTCAAACGTCGACCATTAGCGGACAGCTAATTGCTGTTTCGACCTCCAGCCTCACGGTGAAAAGCGGGGCGGACGTTTGGGAGATCCAGCGGACGGAAACTACCGATGTGGCTGGAAGTTTGAGGGTGAATTCCATCGTTACGGTCAAATTCAACACGTCTGACGGTCAGAAAAAAGAAGGTTCAGGGTTAACAACCGAGCCGACAGCGACCCCCCGCTGGAAATAAGATCCATCTTTTTGTAATCGTCCCTCCCGGCGAGTCTTATTAGCACCGCGGCTTTAGCCCGGTGACGAACCGAACCGGACATCGGCCAAGCCGTTTCAACGGCTTATGTTTCAGCCAGAAAAACTGTTAAGAACAGTTTTCAAAGGTCCACCCGCATCTAGCCACCGGGCTAAAGCCGCGGTGCTAACGAGACCCGTTGTGGGCAACCGTGCAAAAATCTTGAATACTTTCCGGCGCCTCCGTCTAATCAACCAAACTATGAAAACCATCCTATTCAGTTTGATTGCCGCAGTAAGTTTGATTCTGAGCAGCGCTGCTTTCGCGGCGGACGCTAAAGATTATCAGGTCACCGGGCCGGTCCTGGATGTGACCGATTCGATGATCGCCGTTCAGAAGGGCAAAGACCGCTGGGAGATCGCGCGAAGCTCGAGCACCAAGACCAGTGGGGAAATTAAGAAGGGCGATAAGGTAACGGTTCATTATACAATGAGCGCTACCGACATCGAAGTGAAGGCCGACAAGGGCGCCAAGAAGGAAGCCAGCCCGGCTGCTTCACCGAAGAAATAAATTGTGGCATGGGCTTCCAGCCCATGGATTTCAAAACAACATCGGCAGGGATGCCGATGCCACACCAGATCGCCGGGCGCCCTAACCGCTCCCGGCGATTTTTCTAAAAGCCGAATTAGTCGGCTCGACAGAGTCTCGCCCCACCGACTTTAGATTACCGGCGTCGACTGCCGCCGCCCAAAATTCCGCCGAGCACACCGCGAACGATCTCGCGGCCAAGAGATGAACTTGCAGCTCGAACCACACTCTTCACCGCAGTGGTAGCCACGCTGTCGTGCACTGCGCCGCGCGGACCGATTGTTGGTTTGAAAATCGAAGTCACGTCTCCCATCACCTTTCCGAAACCTGATTCTCCCCCGGCGGCAGGTACCCCCGTTCCCGCAGGTGCCCCTTGCGCTGGCGGCGCCCCAGCTGCCGCCACTTTTTGACCTGCCCGGGCCTGCAGTTTTTCGAAAGCAGATTCGCGGTCAATCGCCTTTTCGTAATGCCCGGCCAGCACTGAAGAACTGATGATTTGTTTCCGCTGGTCGGGCGCAATCGCACCGACCTGGCTCCGCGGCGGCACAATCTTCGCCTGCTGCACAATTTCGGGTGATCCGTTCTCGTCTAGCATGGATACTAGCGCCTCCCCCACTCCAAGTTCAGTGAGAACCTTCTCCGCGTTCAGTTTAGGATTTTGCCGAAAGGTCTGCGCCGCTGCCGATACCGCTTTCTGATCACGAGGGGTGAACGCGCGCAACGCATGCTGGACCCGATTGCCTAACTGGCCCAGGACAACATCCGGAATATCGATCGGATTCTGGCTAACGAAATAAACCCCTACTCCCTTGGACCGGATCAGGCGAACCATCTGCTCGATCTTTTCTTCCACCGCTTTCTCGATGTCGGCGAAAAGCAGATGCGCTTCGTCAAAAAAGAATACCAGCTTTGGTTTTTCGGGGTCCCCGATTTCAGGCAGATTTTCAAACAGCTCCGACAACAACCAGAGAAGAAAGGTGGCGTAAACTTTCGGTGCCTGCTGCATCAGCTTTTCCGCCGCCAGAATGTTGATCACACCTCTGCCGCTTTGCGTCTGGATCAGATCTTCCAGATTCAGCGCGGGCTCTCCGAAAAACTTGTCGGCGCCTTGTGATTCGAGCGCCAGCAGGTTGCGCTGGATCGCACCCGCGCTGGCGGCCGACACGTTGCCGTACTGAGTTTTAAACTGATCCGCGTTATCAGCGACGTATTGCAGCATCGAACGGAGGTCCTTCAGATCGAGCAGAAGCAGACCGCCTTCGTCGGCGATTCTAAACACCATGTTGAGCACGCCTTCCTGGGTGTCGTTCAAGTCCAACAATCGACCGAGCAGTAACGGTCCCATCTCGGACACGGTGGCTCGAACCGGATGGCCGTTTTCGCCAAATACATCCCAGAACACAACCGGAAACGCTTCACCCTTGAAATCAGAGATGCCCAGCTCCTTTGCCCGTTCCGTAACCTTCGGATTGTTACCACCTGGCTGACTGATGCCGGCCAGATCGCCTTTGACGTCGGCCATGAACACTGGCACACCACGCGCGCTGAAATTTTCCGCCAGGGTCTGCAGCGTCACTGTCTTTCCGGTACCGGTAGCGCCGGCGATCAGCCCATGCCGATTTGCCAACTTCGGCAGGAGGTAGACATCCTCGCTTTTTTTATCGTTAGTTTTTGCGATCAGGATTGGGTCGCTCATAGCACAATGGTCATGGTGAAGCCCTAGTTGGTGGATTTTCGCGTCCAGCTACCGAGTACTAGCCCACTGATTCCCCACGCAAGCAGCGGTCGTCCCATGTCGATCGCGACTAACGGCCACGGATTTGTTTCGAAGGCGGAGAACACCGCGATGGTCGCGTATTCGACGAACAGGAACGCGAACCAGCAGAGCAGCGCAACCTTTAAACCCTTAACCGCATTTTGGACTTCAAGGCAGGCGAATAGCCGCGCCAGCGCATAGTTAACCACAATCGCAGTCGCAATCGCGAGCAGATAAGCCGAGACGTTGTGGGTGCGGTCGATGTCCGTCATCGTTCGCGCGTGCAGATTCAGCCATTTTTCACCCCAGACTGCATACCAGCCCCACCCCAGGAGGAAATGCACAACAACGAGAACCCACACTGCGGCGTGATTTATCCGAACGGCCATCGCACATCTTGGAGAAATTCTTGCCTCTCAGGCAAGTTCAAATGAAGATCCGAGCCCACTCCATGGGCGGCATCATGATATTATTCCTCGCCGGGCTCACTGCCCTGGCTTTCATCGTCGTCGCGCTGCGCGGCGGCCAGACGTCGAAACCGATGCGCACCATCGCGCTGGTGGTCGCGGCCACTATCGTTGCCTACATCGGCTGGATCTTCTTATCCGGGATGATGAAATAGACCCGGATCCCATTGTTCGCGAGGAAAGCGAGGCTTGTTAGGGAAAAGTTCGCAAGCGCAAGACGCGATCTCCCACGGCAGGGACAGACCTGCCCAAAAAAAATTAATCCGCTAACGCGGTTTCCTCGACTAACTCGGTATTCGCCGGTGCGACATCAATCGGCGCAGGTTCAATAGAGAGGATCTCGAATTTTGCGGGGCTCCCGCCATCGCCTCCGACACTAACGATCTCGCCCCGCGAATGAGCAAGCAGCGCCTGGCCGATCGCCGTTTGATACGAAATGATATGCCGATCTGGATCGCCATCCCAGGCGCCAAGAATCGTGTAAACTTCTTCCTTGCCAGAATCGACGTCCTTTAGGGTAACAATCGTGCCGATCGACACGCGTGTGGTGTCTGCATTCTCGAAGGTTGTGCCACGGGCGTTTTGCAGATCGCGCTCCAACTCCGTTTTTCGCCGCATCAACACGGCCTGCATCTGTTTCGCCGCCTTGAATTCGAAGTTTTCACTGAGGTCGCCATAAGAACGGGCCAACGCGATCTCCTTGGTGTTCTCAGGAATTTTTTTCTTGATCAGTTCTTCGTACTCGGCGCGCCTTTTCTCCAGACTGCTCCACGATACCACCAGCGGAACCGCCTTCTCCTCGGATTGCGCTCCGGTGATCATCGGTTCCAGCTCGGGATACAGTTTAACGATTCGCGCAAACAGTGAGCGTTTTGTTAGCTCATCAATTGCCGGGGTAAGAAGCAGGCGGCGCATCGCATCGCGGGCGATCCCGATCTCGGCGTTCTTAAACATGTCCGCGATCAATTCGCGATCGTCGATGAGCAGATCCCGCAAACGGCCGCCGCGACTGATCTCATTGTGCTGCTCGCGCTCGATCGCACCCAGTATCGCTGTCATTAAATCCGGACTAACGAGGTTAGGCCAGTCTGCGCGTTCTTTACTTAACCAGATCAGCATCTCGCTCGTCCCGGAGTGTTCCCGAATGCTGCGGTCCAGAAATTCATGCAGCTCTTGCCGCCGGCCGCTTTCTTCAAATACACGCGCCACGTGCGGAATTATGCGGCCATGGCTTCCTCGCAAGAAATCCCAGGCGCGCCGGGTCCATCGTTCGCCCAGAGCAGCCGGAAGCGCTTGAACGACCCGCCGTTCTTTTGCTGATGGCAGCTTCGGCAGGATCATGTGTAGCCGCCCTTCCTCATCGTTGATCAACTTGCCCAGATTCAGCGAAAGATTGGTTGCCTTTAATTCCGGGATTTTCTCCAGCAGATCATCCCGCCCGATAACCAGTTCAAAACTCAGAGCCGGATGCAACTTCTGATTCCGCACCGCCGCCTGTTCCAACGCCACAATGACCGGCTGCAATTGAGCCGACGGATTCGGAAATTCATTGTGCAGCTTAATGATCTGCTCCATCGCCGCCGTGTGTTCTTTCGGCTGGCGCGCCCGACTAAAAGCAGCCAGCAAATCCTCGGACTGCGAGATCGGCGCTGCGCGCAGTTCAACCGGCTCGTTCTTCTTCGCCGGAACAAGAAAATGCCCGTCCTTCTTTAAATTCTTTTTGGCCGATTCCCACCAACGCTTCCACTCCGCCTCGGTGAACAGATCCGGGACCATCCATTCGCTGATCTGTTGCGGAGTCGCCTTGCCTCCGAGGCTCTCCAGAATGTTTTTCACCAGCGCTGGAGAATCCTCTTTTGCCATTTTCTTTGTCCCCTCCCGATCGGTCGCCTTTCGGGCAAGAAAATGATCGGGCGGAATAAGGGTCAGATTGTCCGCGGCATACTGAAGCTGCATCGGATGTCCCTTTTTGCCGGAAAAATCGATGACGATCTGATTCAGAAGAAAGTTCCAATCAGCCACCCGGCCAAATCCCCAGCTTTTGTGCAGGCAGAATGTGCCCGGTTTGAGCTGATCCAGTTGCTCAGCTGCCTTCGGGGTAAGTTTGCCCGCTTCTACGAGCTTGGCCAATTCTGCATCCATAGTGGACCCACAAGCTACGACGAACGCGGACGTTCGCAATAACGGTCATCACCGATAGGAGCGCTACCATCCGGACCATCACACCGTAACAAAATCCGGAAATGACGGTTTAACTCCCATCGGATACTTGAATTTTGATCTTTATCCGGAGCTTCGGGATTGGAGATTGGTGCTTCCCTCCAGCATCTTGCTGGCGGGTTACGCTTGCCGTCGCTATTTCGCCATGAAACCGTAGCGCCCAGTGTCTACCAGTATCTGGTTTTGGGTTGCGTTCCATATCGGCGTCTTTGCCGCGATCATCATCGATCTGGCGCAATTCAAGCATCGCGACCGCGAGCTCAGCATGCGCGCCGCCGCTCATCGGAGCATCCTTTGGGTCGTGCTCAGCCTGGGATTCAATGGAATCGTCTGGTACGTCAAAGGAGCGGATAGCGCTCTAGAGTTCCTTACTGGTTACCTGATCGAGAAGTCGCTGAGCGTCGATAACATTTTCGTTTTCGTCCTGATCTTTACGCATTTCCGCGTTTCGGGAAAAGCTCAGCATCGGGTTCTGGTTTGGGGAATCGTCGGCGCCATGGTGATGCGCGGAGTTATGATCTGGCTGGGAGTCGCGCTGGTCTCGATGTTCCACTGGATCCTTTATGTTTTTGGCGTCTTTCTCATCATCACTGCGTTCCGAATGTTCTTCGGAAAAACCAGCGACATCGACTTTGGCGACAGCTGGTGGATGAAAATGACTCAGCGAATGATTCCGGTGACGCGCGATTTCTACGGTGAGCATTTCAAGGTGAAGATCGACGGGCGTTATATGCTAACGCCTCTGGCGCTGGTCCTGATCGTGATCGATTTAATGGACCTGGTGTTTGCGGTCGATTCGATCCCGGCGGTGTTCGCCATCACCCAGGATCAATTCATCGTCTATACATCAAACATTTGTGCCATTCTCGGTTTGCGGTCGCTGTATTTCCTGCTGGCGAAGTTAGTGGATCGTTTCGTTTATTTGAAAACCGGACTCGCGCTTATCCTGGCATTCGTGGGGACGAAGATGGTACTTGCAGACATGATCCATCTCTCGAATTGGTTGTCGCTCCTTATCATAGTCACGATCCTTTCGATCACGATCACCATATCGATGTGGAAAACAAAACGAGACGTGGCAGCCGCCGGCTCAAACCTTAATCCACCGCCGCGGTGAGCTGTCGTGGCAGGCTACAAAAAGCGTAGTTGATTCAATTGGCCTCTTCTGTTTAATCTTCTTCCGGAGGACGCTTTATGAAACGCTTTCTTGTCGTTGCCGTGTTGTTCGCTGTTGCTGCAACTGTTCGCGCCGATATCCAGGACCCTCCGGGCAATGATTACGGTCCAACCCGCAAATTGGGCCGCGGCCTGTCCAATCTTTTCTTCGCTCCCGCCGAGATCCCGGTCACGATCGCCAGAGTTAATACAGATGAAGGAAACGCCGCGGCTGCCGGTTACGGTGTCGTTAAGGGCTTCGGACGTTCTGCGCAGCGACATCTGGCGGGATTGTGGGAACTGTTGAGCTGGCCTTTCCCGATCCATCGGGACAGTTATTATCCGGTTTTACCGCTCGACATCCCGTATATTCACGAAGGTTATTCCGAATTCCCGCCGGAACTCGGTAACGAATCGAAGTACGACTACGTTCGGGACAATTAAGTACCCATCTCGCCCGCGTATGGGGCGTGTCAGCGTATCGGCGTGTAAGAACGAGTTCAAGCGTTCATAAATCACAGGCCGCCCGCCCACACGCCAGTTCCCCTTCTGCCCGTTGACGTTATCCTCTCAGCGGCGTAGAGATTAGTTCGATTCGCTCAGGCGGTCGCCCGATGGAATTGCGACGGTTTTCAAGGCTCCCGGTCATCGGCGCAGTCGCCATCATTTATTTCCTGGTCGGAAAACTGAGCCTGCACCTGGCTTTCATCCACGCCAGTGCGTCGCCAGTCTGGCCGCCCACGGGGATCGCTATCACCGCGCTGTTGCTGCTCGGTTATCGCGCCGGGCCGGCCATCTTTGTCGGCGCCTTTGCCGTAAATGTGCTCACTTTCGGCAATTACCTTAGCTCGTTAGGCATAGCTACCGGCAACACCCTCGAGGCCGTGTGTGCCGCCTGGATGGTCAACCGCCTGGCCGGCGGCGTGGCCGCCTTTTCCCGGTATCAAAACGTCTTCCGGTTTGCCCTGGCCATCCTCGTCGGCACCCTCGTTAGTCCGACCATCGGAGTCACCAGTCTTGTCTTTACCGGGTTCGCTGACTGGTCGAATTACGCTCAAATCTGGCTTACTTGGTGGCTGGGAGATTTCAGCGGCGCGGTGATCTTTGTCCCGCTCCTGGTGCTCTGGATTGCCGGTCCCAAACGGCACTTGAATAGGGCCCGCGATCTCGAAGTGGCCTTGCTCCTTGTTATCCTCATCTTTTTGAGCGCGGTCGTGTTCGGCGGCTGGTTCACGATCAGCCGGTTTAATTACCCGGTCGCGTTTGTCCTCGGTCCAATCATCGTCTGGACCGCATTCCGATTGTCCCAGCGCGAAACCGCTTCCGGAATGTTTTTTCTGTGTGTGATTGCGATGTGGGGAACGCTTCGTGGATATGGTCCCTTTGTGAGGCCGAATCCTAACGAGTCGCTGCTGATCCTCCAATGTTTCAATGTTTTGACAACGATCACGGCGCTGGCTTTGGCAGCCGGTATGGCCGAGCGCCGGCGGGCCGAAGCTGCAATTGAAGAGCAGAAATCCGCCGTCGAAGCCGCGAACCGAACCAAGGACAATTTTCTGGCGATGCTTTCCCATGAACTTCGCACGCCACTGACACCGGTGATCGCGGCGCTTGATGGCCTGGAATCAGCCGGGCTTCAATCGGAGGAAGGAAAGGCCGCGGTGGCAATGATCCGGCGCAACGTGGAACTGGAAAGCCAGTTGATCGATGACCTTCTGGATCTCACCCGAATCGCTCGCGACAAATTACAGCTCCAAGTCGCGGAGATGGATGCGAACGATGCGATCTCGAATGTGATCGAAATTTGCCGCAGCGAAGCCAATACCGCGAAACTCCGGCTGCACGTAAATCTAAGGGCGGGTGCTCATTTCGTTAGGGCAGATCCGGCCAAGTTTCAGCAAATCATTTGGAATCTGGTTAAAAACGCCATCAAATTCACCAGGGAAGGGGGTGAGATTGTCGTCTCCACGACAAACCCAGTGCCGCACATCCTGGAGATCAGCATTCGTGATACCGGCATCGGACTGGAGCCTGACGTGATGGAACGCATGTTCGACCCGTTCGAACAGGGTGATCGATCCTTCCAAACTCGCTTTGGTGGACTGGGACTCGGTCTGGCGATTTCGAAATCGCTGGCCCAGGCTCACGGCGGCACTCTTGTTGCTCGAAGTAAAGGTCGCGACCAGGGCTCCACTTTCATCCTGACCATGACTACTGTGCCGCCGCCGCAGAAATGGGCGCCAACGCAAACCAGCGTGCCGCAAGCGCGCAGCCTGCGGATCCTGTTAGTCGACGATCATCAGGACACCTGTACCGCACTCGAACGCCTCCTGGTTAGGCGCGGTCACCTGGTGGCTGCTGCCCAAACCATGCGTGCAGCCATGGAAGCCGCGGCCGGCAACCAATTTGACCTGTTGATCAGCGACATCGCCCTGCCCGATGGCACCGGTATCGCATTGATGACCTGCCTCCGGGCGTTGAAGCCGATTCGCGGCATCGCTATCAGCGGTTTCGGCATGAACGGCGACATCGAACGAAGTCTCAGCGCCGGATTTTCCGAACACCTGGTAAAACCGATCAAGGTCGAAAAGCTGGAAGCGGCGATTGATCGCGTCATGGCTACGCCATAGCGATCAATCGAAGCTCCAAATCCCAAGTTTCAAGCTCCAAAGAATCACCAAGCCCCAAACTTCAACGGGCTGATCATCGCCAATGTGGTAATTGGAGCTTGGGTATTGGTGTTTCACTGGTGCTTGGGTATTGGTGCTTGGAGCTTTCACGACCTGCAATGCGCACGGTTAATCTCAAAATTCAAGACGTGGCCTTCGGCGGCAAAGGTGTGGCACGTGACAATGGCAAGGCGATATTCGTTCCGTTCACCATAGACGGAGAAGCGATTCTGGCAGAGGTCGTTAGGGAAAAGAAACAGTTTGCCGAGGCCGAAGTTGTCGAGATCCGTGAACCCTCACCCCACCGTGTAACAGCTCCCTGTCCTTACTTCGGCCGGTGCGGCGGGTGCGCCTACCAGCACATCGAATATGCCCATCAGGTCGAGATCAAGTGGCGCCAGGTACGGGATCTCCTCCAACGGATCGGCAAGATTGCCGAGCCGCCCATGCGGCCAATCATTCCATCCCCCAAGGCTTACGGTTATCGCAACCGGATCACGGTCCATGCGCAGGACGGTGTCGTCGGGTTTTTCCGGCGCGAATCGAATCGGCTGATCGATATCGAGGGATGTCCAATTTCGACCGAGGCAGTGAACGCCGAACTCAAGCGGCTGCGCCAAAGCGCTCCGCGCGATGGTCATTACACCCTTCGCGGAAGCGAAGGCGCCCGTATTTTCGCTCAGACTAATGACGACGTTGCTGACATGCTCCGCAAACTTGTCGTGGAAATGGTCCCAGCCGACCAGGACCTGCTCATCGACGCCTATTGTGGCGCGGGATTTTTTGCCAAGGCACTCCTGGAGAAGTTTGAGCGAGTCATTGGGATCGACTGGGATCGATTCGCCATTGAGGAGGCGAGAAAGGATGCAACTTCTAAAGAAAACTATGTCGCTGGTAACGTGGATGAGGAATTGGAGCGATTCCACAGCGTCCTGGAAAACCGTCGTTCCTTGACCGTTATCGTGGATCCGCCGGCCACAGGCCTAACCAGCGTTGCGCGCCAGGCTATTATTGATCTAGCTCCGACAATTTTGATCTATGTTTCCTGCAATCCGGCAACACTGGCGCGGGACCTCAAGGATCTCACCCAGCGTTTCAAACTCGAATCGGTCACTCCGCTCGACATGTTTCCGCAAACCGCCGAGATCGAAGCGGTCGCGCAGCTTCAGGCATAGACCAGCAGATCGATCTCTTCCGGGAGCGCATTCGACACCTCGCGAATGACGCTGCCGCGAATCAGGTTCAACAAGGCACTCCGCTGCGGCGCTCCGACAATCACCCGCGCTGCCCCAAGCGTGGCGGCCACGTCAACAATTGTTTCCGCTGCTGACGGACTCACTGCGTAGGCAAACAACGGCTGCTGCTCACCTGCTTTTCGCTGCGCTTCCTCGAAGATTTGGCGCGCCTCGGCGTCATCCTGCCATTTTCGCTTGGTATCCTGCTCGGTCATGAACGCCTGCTCGCGCACAAAGAGCAGATACAACCGCCGGCCGGTGTCACGCGCGTCACGCAAAGCGAAATCGAGCGTACGGCCGGCACTGCGAACCGCGCACAAGATCGATTCCTGCCCTAACGAAGCTGGTCCGGTCGGCGTTTCACTCAATGAAGAAGCCACGGGAGCTTCCGGATGCGTCGGGGCCGGCGCGAGTTGCTTCTTCATCCGACGCTCATGCACCAGGCCGCGCAAAATCAATCCAACGGCAAGAATCGTTACCGCGAAATACCGGGCGTTCGGTTTGTCGATCAACAATGAGAGCTCAATCGCAGCCATAACCACAAACGTGGCGAACATTAGCGTGCGTTCCCAAGTTTTGATCGGCAGCTTCCGATCGGTGGCAGTTGCCCCGAGATTGGTTGCGATCGCGCCGACCACGCCGACTGCGTAAAGGTCCGCCAAACCGGCCATGTCTTTGACAAGAACGACCAGGAGCATCGGAACGATGGTTGCGAGCGCCATTCCAAAACCGGGGACGCCCCAGCGATTGAGGCGCTGAAAGATGTTCGGAATCTCGCGGTCGCGCGACATCAGGAACTGAATGGTAATGAGATCAACGATGGCGGTATTGACCGCCGAGATCAGGAGCAGACCGAACACGATACTGATAACGAGGCCGAAGGCGTGTCCAATGGCGCCGCCGACGAATACCTGGCCCATGTAGCGCAGCAGGTAATCGCGCACGCCCTCCGCGCCGGGAGCGTTCACATCGCCGTTGACGACCTGCAGTCCGCTGAGCGCGTGCATGGCCAGACCGAGCAAGGCGGTGAAGACACACACCTCGACCATCACGATCAAGATCGCGGGCGTAGAGGTTCTCGTAACACAGGGATTTGCCTCGGTACTTCCAGGATTCAATTTCATTACGCCGGTCGCATTTGCGATCGCTTCCACTCCGGAAAGAGCCAGCACAATCCCAACGAACCCGGCCCAATTTTGGCCTAACGAACCGTGAAGCGGCTGCAGGTTGGCCCATGCCGATCCAAGGTGTGGCAGGCTCAAGGCACCCAGCGCAACGACGACCAGTGCCGTCGGAACCGACACCAGAAATGCAAGTCCACCAGTGTGACGCGGTCCGAGCAGGTTGAGCAAACCGACAATCATGATTGCGATCGCGGCGAACTTTTCTGGATGAGGCACACCGAGATACTGGAAAGCAGAAAGGGCGCTAATCGCAGCGGTAACGAGGTAATCGGCAATGAGCAGAAACGCCCCAACGATTGAAATGACTTCGCTCCGATGCCGGACGCTGGCGTATACACCGCCGCCGTCGGGATAGAGCCGGCAAATGACAATGTAATTCAAGCCGACCAGCGCAGTGAGCACACACATCGCCGCGATCAGCCAAAATGACGCATAACCGGCGACGGCAAAGGCGAGGCCGATCACGTAGGCCTTGCTCGTGCCCCAGTCGCCATAAAGGATGGCGGCGGCGCGCGGCACGTCCACGTTACGCGGCCGTTTCACCGTAGTCGGGATCATTAGTAGTGAATAATAATGTCCACTGAGGCGACGAACTGGTTTCGGCGGGTGCCGTTATCGAAAGCAGCCGTATCGTAAGAATGATCAAACCGGATCTCCGGACGCAGCGTCACCAGCTTGTCAGACCACCAGGTGATACCTAACGAATGCTCTGAATACTTAGTCGCATGTCCGGTGCGGCTGCCGACGATATCATTATAGAACTCATTCCGAACCGTGAGAAACGTCGCCGGAGCCAGGCGAAACATGGTATAATTGAGAATACCCCATTCCGGCGCGTAACCGGGTTCCAATGGAAACGAGCCGCTTTGGAACGGCACTTCGGACGTAGGATGCGTTTTCGCATCATTCATCCACATGTAGAGCCCTTCCGTTGCCGTGTAGACCCTGTCGTTAAACTTGTGCGTCCAGGTTCCGACTACCTGTTGAAGATTGTTGTAACCGAACTTGCCATTATTGAATGCATTGTCGCCGGCATAGATCGAATCGCGCTGGTCAGGGGAAACCCACTGAACCATCACCGTTCCGGTCGGCTGGTTTCCGGGATCGTCCTGCCAGAGCGCGACATCAGTGCCGTTGGAAATTCCGGCCTGGATTGTCCACTGCGCGTTGATTTTCGTGGTCGTGAAAATTCCGGTCTGAGTGTAATTGTCGAATCCGTAGACAATGGAATGACTCGACATCAGATTGTTAGGCGCGAGTTGCGCTTCGATGTCCGGCTCGGAAATGATTCGCCCGATTCGCACGTTCATTCCCTGAAATATTTGAGGGATGTACAGATCGAAATACACCATCGGCATGTCGAACCCGTAGTAGTTGTTGTGTTTCAACAACTGGTCACTGAACAGTCCGCGTGAAATCATGAACCGATAATCGAGGCCGTACACGGCGGATATTCGAAATCCCCAATCAATATGTTGGGTTTGAAATTCGTCCGGAACCCGTTCGATATACAAAACGAACTGATTCTGCTCGATCCGGTTAGGCCGAAGATCGTAGATAAGCGGGAAGTTCGCGTTTGGACTTCGCGAGGTGTTGTTCGACGTGCTCAGATTGAATGAAAAGTTTTCCCAGCCGTAAATTTGAATCCGGCTTTTCTTCCACCAGTCGCCGCCTGGCCCGGCGTAAATCGCCTCCATTAACGGCCACGGCCCGACATTCCCCGGATCACCGATGATCGGTGTGCCGCCGATCTGCCAGTCGCCGGATGGGAATGGCGGTGAATCGAATGGCTGCGACGGGATTCGACGTTGCGAGGGCGAGGCGTCCGGAGCAGGCGCGGTGTAGGCCGGCGCCTTTAGATCCTCAGCGAAAGCCTTAACGAGCCGCTCGCCGAACCATTGGTCCTCCCCGCGCGCATTTGCAATTAAGAAAACCAGCAAAAGAACGCAAATGCCACGCCCCTTAAGGTTGTAGTTACTCAAAGATTCTTCGACTCAACGAAGCGCGCTCGCGCGACGAGCCGCTTCACCGGCGGGAGGCGATTT
>AR_comb_assmDRAFT_11170417_pt1 | contig 15511 bp, 16 predicted proteins | sample ArasoioldDNA_FD_10543 | JGI IMG/M metagenome (IMG submission 10543) | reverse complement strand
GATTGGTTGCTACTACGTCGTCTTCAAGTGAGGATAATGGATTTTGAACAATGGTTACATTGTAACCTTTTTTAGTAAGGATGTCGTAGATACCTTTCCATCCTGAGCCATCAGCAAATGCGCCGTGAACTAACACTACATTTCTTACTTTCATAGTTTGTGCATTTAATTTGTTTAAAAATAAAGTGAAGAATAAAGCAATGAGTCCAAAAACAGGTAAGACCTGTGTAAGCTTGCGTTGAAAAAATTGTGTGTTCATAATTTTGTTTTTTTGAGTTGATAATTACAAATGACAATGCTAAGTTGCGACGTAAGAGGGGCCAAAAACGAGGACAAATGGCAAAAAAAGATTGTGATAAAAGTCGCAACGCGTATAATACAATCTGCAGAAAGATTTTACTTTATTAAGCCGCGACTACGAATACGGCTAAGCGTTTTTCTGTTGATCCCGAGATAGGATGCGATGATATGTTGAGGAAAGCGCTGTAAAAATTCGGGATAGGTTTTTTCAACGTCATGATAGCGCTCTTCGGGGGATAAACTAACTGCGGCACTAAGTCTTCGCTGGTATGCTATGGCAAAGTTGACTTCCAGATTCTTTACCCATTCTGACAGTGTAGGAATGTTGTTTACCAAATCTGTCAAAGCATTTTGTGTAACAAGCAAGGCTTCCGTCTCTTCCCATGCATCAATGAAATAAATTGAAGGAGTCTGTCTCATCAGGCTTTCCCGATCAGCTGCCCACCAGTTTTCAATGAACAGCCTTATGATGTGTTCTTCACCCTTGTCATCTACCGTGTACTGGCGCATGGCTCCTTGCACAATGAAAGTATTGTATTTGCACACTTCGCCTTCCTGTAGAAAGTACTCTCTCTTCCTGAATTTTTTTGGTATAAAAGCACTTTCAATTGAAGCAATTTCATTTTCAGTCAGAGGGATGGTCGTATACCTGCTGAAATATTTAATCAGGGATTCGTACATCGCTGAAAAGGCTTCAACAAATATAATTTTTTTGTTGCCTCAGCCCAAATGAACTGAAAGAAGAGTTACAAACAGGAACGACGACATAATTGTATGCCTGACCAGCGAGCATAGATAGTGATGTAATTAGTTGTCGGAGTGGTTATAGCAAAATGCATCGTTTTATGCGATTGTCCAGGATTAACAATCCAGGCGGACTATATTTCTCTTGAAGCAGTACAGTCTAAACTTTTTTGTAAGACACTCTACTTTTTTCATGACAGGTAAATGGCAGGTGAATCTTTCAATTTCCTAAGAAATAATTTCTTTGTCATATCATGTTGTTGCCTAATCGCAGACTGTAACGTTGTTCCCAGCCATCTTACCAGTTCTTTCCGGCGCAAGTCCGTTAGAGAGTACTTTGAGAAAAGTATTACTTCTACTGTGTTGTTACCTTTCATACTTTAATCTTTTGAGGGTTAATTTTTATCATTTTGATTAGGTTGATCCTTGCGTCCTAAAACGAATTTTTTTTTCACGTATTAATTCATAATTCACTGTGATCTTATCCAACTTATAATTAATTCAAATTCAATTCAGGTAAAAACAAATAGGGGTCTACAGAAAGCACAGAGTCTATAACGCTGGGAGTATCCGCCAAATCAATCAGTAGGTAGGATTTGCCCCTGTATATTCCCCAGATAAACATTTTGGGAGATGGTGTTGAACCTGAACCGATGATTTCGGGAAACATCTCATTTAACAACCCATTCCAACATGCTTGCTCCAGTTTTTCAGCCGGAGACCTGATTTCATTTTTATCGTTGCTGTTTGTTTCACACAAAACTTTACGGGAAAGTGATGTAGTTGTGAAAACCAAAAGTTCCTGGCGAATATGTTGCTGTTTCATAACTGGCTTTTGATGTGAACAATCTTATTTTGATAATGCTAAGTTGCGATGAGAGAGAGGCAAAAAACGATGACAAAAGGCAAAAAAAGACTGGGACAAAAATCACGACAGGGCGTTACGAAATAATAAGAAGGGATGACTTTATCGCACGCCGACTTTGTTTCAAAAGTCAGGGAATGGATTGAAAAGGGAGCTGCATTGCCGGATAAATGATGGGCTGGCTTCTTTGCAGTTAAGCAGACAGATCAGATGTTATTAGTAGCCCAGGCACCCATCTGTTGATTGATGCGTTCTTTTGTAACGATCGAACCATTTGCTACCGGCTGTAGTCCTAAAATGATCATCAGGAATGTACTAATAATTCTTGCGTGCAAGTGCACAGGTGTAAGTTCCTGGGCTAACGGGGTAGAAAGTGTGAGAATGTTCGCTGCACCAAGGCTAGCCATGAATTGACAAACCATGGACAATGACAGGCTTGTTGAAAAGGAAAATGCGATGTACCAGGATCCTGCCCAGATTAAGGCGCAGCCAATTGCAATGCATGCTCTTTTGATTCGTTGCACAAACGGTAGAACAATAATTATTCCTGCCAATGCGCCTGCACCTGCTGAGCCAATTAGTTGTCCAAGAGTATTGGCATCACCCTTCAATACGACAGTTGAGTAGGCAGGTAACTTTGACAACCCAAAAAAAGTTTGTATAGCTGCAAAAAGAATAATTAGACGAAGCAATTTTTGAGTTCGAAAGAAGAGCAACCCCTCTTTGAATTGTTTTAACCCCCTGCCTTCCGCTTTTTTAGTGTCCTGTTTTGACCGAATGCGCTTTCCATTACTTCATGAAATTGTTCGAATGTTATTCCATGTGTTTTTCCATGAATGTCCCACACTTCGTCAATGAGCGATGTTTCAGGAATGCCGGTTGTGAGTAAACAAACTGAACGAACTCCTTTCTCTCCGCATTCAACCGAAATAGAACGACATAATCCTTCTATTGCTGACCAGGCCGGTACCATGCCCCCTACGAATGGAGGGCTTATGCGACTTGCATTAGGTGTGTGCATCAGGATAACACCATTGCCTTGCTTTATCATTTGTGGTGCTGCTGCTTTGGCGGTGATGAAATGAGATTGAGTATATGTCGTGATCGGTAGAGAGAAGCCTTCCAATGAAAGTTCGGTAAGTGGTGTTCCCTGGATGCCTTTCATCGGCAGCCCAATCGTGTTGAAAGAAATGTCAACCCTTCCTGCTTTTTTAATAACCTCATTCACGTGTTTTTCTACTGCCGGTTCATTGAGTGCATCAACCAAAGCTGTTTCTACTTCACCCTTCTGATAAAATTTCATCTGCTATCTTTTTTAGTTTTGAAGATGTACGCCAGGCCAAAAAAACTTTTGCCCCTTCATGTGCAAATGCTGTAGCAATTGCTGTTCCTATATTCCCATCTCCATAAACAACCGCAACTTTGTTGTCCAGTCTTTTCATTTTGTTTAATTTTTTAATGAACTATAACAAACCAGAATCTAGTAAAATTGAACAATGAAAAAGATAATGTCAGCTACAGTAACAGTTCTGTTTATAATTATAGCCCAAGCGCAGGATGCGAGTTTTGCATTCATTGATAGCTCGCTGATAAAACTAATCCTTATAAGACAATATTATTGTTCGCCGAGATAAGGGATACGACTGATGATCAAACCGGAAATCTTTTTACTCAAAGAAGTTCCTACTATTATGATTGGGTACACAAGGAACTCAGATATATAGAAGTTTACAATTTTGACGGCGTGTTAAAAAGGAATGTAGTCAAAAGAGCTTTCAGAAAACAGAAGCGCATTCCGCCGGCTACCTATATTAAATATACTTTTTTTGAAAACAAGCGTCTGAAAGTAAAATTAGTCCCATCGAAGAGGGAATGCGAACAATGTGTCGAAGAATATTACCTTGTCAATGATGTAGTTATCTCGAATAATAAGAAAAATATTTCCGGAGAAAAACGAGATTTTATTAAGGAATCAAATTATTACTTCGCAAGGTTTTAAGCATTGTACGTCCATTCCTGGGACTGCTTGGCACACATTTTTCTCTAACTATAAAAAAGGGATATGGTAACAGATAACCAAAAGAAAACCCCGGAAAATAAAGAACAAAGAAAATCGCGCTTCGAAACAATCACTGAAAGAGTTCACCGTCATTTAAGCGATATAAAAAGTCAAATAACGGACGACGACATTAGAAATGCAAGAATTGAATTAGAAATCGTGAACAACACGACTTACGATATTTTTCAAAGATAATACCGATAGCAAAATCGGCTCAAGCCGTCTTCACCATGTCCCCAAGCAGATCAAAATCTGAAGTGAATGGTAACACCGGCAAATATTATATCTTTTCCAGGGCTTGCTTCCTTTAAGAAAATCGCCTGAGTTGAACCAAGTGAGCTTTCCGCGGAAATACAGAAAGCTGCTGGATGAATATAATAGGACTACTGAATAATACAACTTATACTTTTAGCACATTGAAATCAACGCCATCAATAAACGTAAAAGCGGAATTGATAAGCGCCGACAAAAATTACACCGACAATTTCAGACATGCGGTTTACTTTCTCTGATGCAAGGGGTCGTCATTGGGGTTAACATAGGTTACGCCAGAGGGTCCATAACCAGTTATTGCAACAATCACCGCCTCTTTGCCAGTCATTGCAAAATGATTTTGTCCCCGTATCTCAGTGTAAATACTTCCAACTGGCAGCCTTTTCAATTTCTTTTCATCGAACTTGTCTCCGTACCCAAAAAACCATGAGCCAGATACTACGTTTCCCACCCGGTCATCAGGATGCAGGTGTGCGGGAATCTTTGTATTAGCTGCCACCTTTAATAAAATGGTGTATAGTCCCTCTTTGGATGGATCACCATAAATGACAATTACATTTACAGCGCTTAAGTTGGAGGAGCCTGGAGCTTGAGACCCTGAAGATTTGATGTTTATGATCTCCTTGGGAGTAAGTCGCAATTCAAGGCTATCTACTTTTTGCGCGGATGCCGGCAGTATAGATATACTGAGCATCAACACAAGACCGATTTTACGTTTATGGGCAATAATCTTTCTTAAAACTATATTTACTTGCATAAAATGAGTTTTGATTTATTTGTCTTTAAAGAAATTTAAAAGGTCGGTTTGTACTTGTTCTGTATTCTCCTGTACAATCCAGTGACCCGCACCTTTGATATTTGAACCTTGGACATTTTCTGCGACCAATTTGCAGTGATCCACCAGGAAGGCGGCACCAAAGTATTCTCCACCCATCGCCAACAACGGCATTTTCAATTTTTTCTTCATGAACTCTTTATTGTCTTTCGCATCCTCCTCAAATGCACCAAACCAATGAAAAGCGCCTGTTGTGGCACCTTGAACCGAGTAAGCTCTTATGAATTCATTAGTTTCTTCCTGGGTAAAAGCATTTTGCACGTGACCAACAACCGGCCAGAAATTGGTGAGAAACTCTTTTTCTTTTCCGGCTACAATTTCACCTGAAGCTGGCCACCCAAAAAAACCAAACCACCAAGCTGAACCTTTCACCTGGCTCCAGACAGGTTCAACCCCAGGTAGCAATGCATCCATAAGTGCCAATTTTTTTACTTCTTCCGGAAATTGCACGGCATAAGCATAAGCCACCATTAATCCTATGTCGTGTCCTGCCAGATTGATATGCTGATACCCTAACTGTTTTACAAGTCCATGAATATATACAGCCATTGTTTTTTTATCATACCCGCTGTCTGGTTTACCCGATTCGCCAAGACCCGGAAGATCGGGGGCTATCACTGTAAAGTGTTTTGAAAATTCAGGTAACAGACGGTTCCACATATACCAATTTTGTCCGAAACCGTGTATCAATACCAATGGCTCACCTTCGCCTCCAATTACATAATGAATATTTACTCCATTTATGTTGGCAGTTGCATGTTTAAAATCCGCTGGCGGTGAAGCTGGTTGAACAGAAGATGCAGTGCTTACCAGAAAAGTAGTAGTATCTTTTGATGGTTTTGAATTGCCTTGCTGATTACATGCCGATAACACAAACAGAATAAGTGCGAGTCCCAATGCTGACTTTTTCATGATAGAAAGTTTAATTACTTTGAATATTCCTTTAAGATTTTTTACTAATGCTTTAGCAATTGCAGTGAAAGCTTTGCAATTGCGGCAATAAACAAAGCCGTCGTCGTTTTAGTTATCTTTTTCATTTTTATCTGTTTTAATTCGCTTGAAAAAACTTAAACCATACTCTTATAGTTCCTTTATAATTCCCTAATCCACTCAAGGATATAATCCGCGTCCTCTTTCCAGGTCGCCTGGCCTAGTACAAAATGATTTCTTCCCATGAATTCTTTGTAGTCAGTTATTGAATTACTCTTTTTATATTTCTTGTAATTAGCGTAATTGAGAGAGGCAGGAATTGTATGATCATCGCTCCCGGAGGTCAGGAGTAAGGGTGCATGTGGGTTTTCGAAATTTACTTTTGCCGCTTTTGTGATAGTGTCCCTGACAATAAGCTTCGATTCAGGTATTGCGAATTTGTAATAGGCTTCTTTTTGTGCATCACAATTCATTCCGTTGGTAAATGCATATTTCCATTGCTTGAATGACATCAGGAATGACTTCCTTGGGGACGTAAAAAAACCGAGTGGACCCCATCCAGCTTTCAAGAAAGAAAACTTGAATGTGAATATTCCCCGTGGCGGCACGGAATGAATGGCAACACCCGAAATACCCAGGCCCCGCTGTAATAAGAGCTGAACAATAAGACCTCCAATTGAATGCCCAATGAGGATGGGTTTTTCAGGAAGTTCTGTTACAACTGTAGCATAATAATCAGTCAATGCTGACAACCTATTGGAAGCTATTTCTGCATTCGGATGGCTGTTCCGGAGGATTTCAGCCGAAGCATTTTTATGTGGCCACGCCGGTGCCAGGGTTGTGTATCCCTTAGTCTCAAAATAAATCCGCCATTCATCCCAACAGCCATTATGCACAAACGCTCCTGTAATAAACACGACTGTTTTTGATTGATTATTTTTCATTTGAAATGTTGATTCCAAAGATTTGCTAACAAGGTGCCACTCGTTGAAAGAAATGTGAATCAATCGATTGCTGAATGTCCAGTAATTACGTGACCGTGAAATATCACGATTTCCGTGAAAATATCGCGAAATATCACGGTGTTTGGTTCTACCTTTAAAGAAGAACTGTTTGTGGATTTCAATTTGCGGAAACAGTAAACTATGATACGTCTACTATTTTCCTTTTTATTACTGATACTATCGAATGGCATATTCGGCCAGGTTAAAAATTCTGACTTAAATGACCTGCTGATTCGATATAAAAAAACAAATATTGACACTAACCGAGTTCGGATTTTACTAAAACTGGACACGATTTATTTATACAAAATGCCGGACACTGATGAAATTCTTGACAGTGCAATTTTGATGGCGAAGCAGGCAAGGGATCTCAGCGCCACTTTACATTTTCAACAGGGATATGACGAAGCTGTCTTTTTATATGCAAACTCATTTGCAGAAAAGAAGGATATGACTTCTGCCATAGGCGTCATGAATAAAACACGAGGAGCCTTAAAAATAAATATCCTTATAATGTTGGGTGAGCGGTACACATTCAGGCCAGGCCAACTAAAACAAAATCTTGACAGCGCTTATTTTTTCATCATGAAGGCCAAAAGTTTAAGCGATTCAATGCATGTTTCTTATTGGCTATACAAGAGCCTATGCCTTTTAGGAAAATATTATTTCGCACTTGGCAACTTGAAACAAGGAAAAAGTTGTTTTATGGAAATTATGGACGATTGCCATACAAAGGGAGATCAGAAAAGCGAAGCACATTGGTCGGAAGAATTGGCGATTTATATGCCTGACACAGACAGTACTTATGCTGATAAAGTTAACGCTTATGAAAACGCGCTTGTCTTATGCCGACAACTGAAAAATAAGCGACAGGAACGTGGGGTGCTTCAAAATCTAGCTTATGTTCATCAACTTCATGGAAACTTTGATAAATCAGAAACCCTATACTTGGAGGAATTAAGAATAGCGGAAGAAATTGGCTATAAAAATCTTTCAAGCGCTTACATATACCTTAGCCAGCTAAATCTTTCGAAGGGCAACTACAGTAGTAGTTTATTTTATGCAATAGAAGCCAAAAAAAGGCTGGACAGCAGCGGGGAATATTCCAGGTCTGGTGTTATCAATTTCCATATTGCAGAAGCCTACAAAGGATTAGGAGAGGCTGATAAAAGCCTTCAGTGGTATTATGCGTCTCTGGATAATTTAGTAGACGACCGAGAGCATTACCTTTTCCCAGTTTGCAGAGGAATCTCAAATGCATTGATTCAAAAAAATCAAAAAAATGAAGCAATTTCTTTTCTACAGAATTTTATAAAAAAAACTTTTCCCGTACGATTTATTGACCAAGAATTCGTTGCTGCAACATTAGGCGATTGTTACTATGCAGTTGGCAAACCTACTCTCGCGGAAAAATATTACTTGAAGATGATGGAACTGGAGGCACTGGCAAAAGAGCAGCAAAAAAAAGAAATTTTTAGACTAAGCCCTGAGGCTATGTTAAGTCGTGATGTGAATTACATTATCGGTAAATTTTACGTTGAAACAGGCAGATATAAGTTGGCAGGATCTTATTTAATCAAGGCATTAGAAAAAAGAGTACTCACACCACCGCTTACGCAATTAAGAGATATTCATTTGTTACTTTTTAAAATAGACTCTGCACAGGGTAATTATCTTTCGGCCATACAAAATTTACAAATCGGAAGATTGTTGAATGATTCCGTTTTCAATATTGCCAAAAGTAGACAGATAGAAGAAATACAAATACAATATGAAACCAATAAAAAAGAAAAAGACATTCAGGTTTTACAAGCCAACGCTCAATTGCAAAGTAAGGAGTTGCAAAGGTCTTTAGAAACGAGGAATTTCATATATATACTGGTAACTGTTTTACTTGTGTTGATGGGTTTGGGATACAGTCGTTACAGGCTCAAACAAAAGACCAATAAACAGCTTGAAATAAAACAGAGAGAGATTAATCAAAAAAACACATCTCTTCAGCGGTTGGTAGAAGAAAAAGAATGGCTTTTGAAAGAAATCCATCACCGGGTGAAAAATAATTTTCATATCGTGATGGGCTTACTGGGAACTCAATCCGGATACTTGAAAAACGAGGAAGCTATAAAAGCAATGAACGAAAGTCAACACCGTGTTCATGCTATGTCACTCATTCATCAAAAATTATATCAGTCAGAAAACTTGTCGGCCATAAATATGTCGGACTATATTCATGAATTAATAGACTACCTGCGTGATAGTTTTAATATTCGGCAATCAATTCAATTCAATTTGCAAATAGATCCGATAAAATTAGGACTGTCGCATTGCATTCCTCTTGGTTTGATAATAAACGAAGCGATTACCAACTCAATTAAATATGCATTCCTCGATAATGGGGATGGCGTTATTGATATTTATTTCAAGGAAGGATCAGCACATCATCTGTTATTAGTCATTCATGATTCAGGAGTGGGATTACCGGCAGCCTCTTATACCGAACATTTTTATGATTCAATGGGTATGAGGCTCATGCATGGGTTAAGCGACGATATTGACGGGACGTTTTCGATAAGGAATAACAATGGAACAGAGATCACTTTGGATTTTGTTTATGATCCTGAAATAAATACTGGTATAACCAAAATACACGCTGAAATACCTAATTCTGTATGACGGAGAAAATACTTATTGTAGAGGATCAGTTTGTAGAGGCAGACTATCTGAGGTTGATGCTAATCCGCGCTGGCTATATTGTTACGGGTATTGCCCGTTCAGTAGTACAAGCGAAAGAGATGATTAAGAAAGAAAAGCCAGATTTCGTGTTGTTAGATATTTTTCTAAAGGGAAAGCAAACCGGCATTGATTTGGCAAAGCAATTATCCGAAGATAATCTCCCTTTTGTTTATCTGTCAGCTAATTCACATGAGGATGTATTAAACGCCGCAAAAGCAACCCAGCCTTATGGTTTTCTTGTTAAGCCCTTTAGAGAGAAAGACCTTCTTGTTACACTGGAAATTGCCAAATATCGACAGGAACATAGTCTTGAATCCAGGTATCGTAAAGAAGCCGAGCTACAAAAAAAGCTAAAAAGTATTATCACCGATTCAATAAGCTGGGAACAGAAGCTTTTAAAAATCGCAACAACCCTTCAGCCATATATTCCATTTGATTATCTGGCCGCCGGGTTCGATAGTATGGGTGAGCCTTTCTTTAAAGGCATGTGCTTTTTAAGAATTGGATTTAATGAGTATCAAATGATCGGAATAAAGGAATTGGAAATGATCACAGGTAAGACAAAAGAAGAACTGATCGCCTTGCAATCAAACAATTCAAAAGAAACAAACGTAACATTATACGATAATGAAGCATTTAAGAATATTTGTAAACAGCCTTCCTTAAGAAAATTATTTGCAGATACTTTTCAGTTGAAATCGCATCTTGAAATGCCACTGAGTGTTTTCAATAGCAAACCTTTCAGTTTTTGTTTATATAGCAGGAGAACTGACGCATATAATATTGATCAGGTTGAACTTTTTGAACGCATTCAATTGCAATTAAGCAACGGCATTGAGAAAATGTTACAAAATGGAAATGAGAGGAAATTCGGTAAATATCAGCTAGAAATTGAGAACGAGGTGAAGAAAACGGAAGGCTTCGATGGGATAATCGGCAAGAGCCATCTTTTGTTCAATGTATTTGACCAAATATCACAGGTAGCTTCCACTGACACTTCTGTTCTTATATTGGGTGAAAGTGGTACTGGCAAGGAAAAGATAGCTGATTGCATCCACAATCTTTCGAAGCGGAAGGGCAAACCATTTATTAAGGTTAACTGTGCTGCTTTGCCTGCCACCTTAATCGAATCCGAATTGTTTGGGCATGAAAAAGGCGCTTTTACGGGAGCTAGTGAGCACCGCATAGGGAAATTTGAAAAAGCTGATAAAGGCACTATACTTCTGGATGAGATTGGGGAAATGCCAATAGAATTACAAGTAAAATTGCTGCGGGTATTGCAGGAAAAAGAAATAGAAAGAATTGGTGGAAGAGATACCCGAAAAATTGACGTCCGGGTAATTGCTGCTACCAATAGGAACCTGGAGAAAGAAGTTGCGGAAGGCCGTTTTCGCCTCGATCTCTATTACCGATTAAATGTCTTTCCTATAACCTTGCCTCCGCTGCGTGAACGTAAGGAAGATATTCCTGCGCTCGCATACCATTTCATGAATTATTACAATCGAAAAGCCGGCAAAAAAATCAGCGGGTTATCCGATGGCGTTTTGAATAAGATGATGACATATAGTTGGCCTGGTAATATTCGTGAACTTGAGCATTTAATTGAACGGAGTGTGTTGCTTGCAAAAGGAACGATCATTGAAGAAATTCTATTGCCTATAAACGTCACAAAGGATTCGACATTAGATAATGAAGAAATCCGACTAAAAACTATCAATGAAAATGAACGGGATCATATTATTTCAGTATTGAAAAAATGCAATGGCAGAATATGGGGTCCAGGCGCTGCTGCTGAAATATTGAATATTCAACCATCAACCCTAAAGTCCAGGATGAAAAAATTGGGTATTAAGAAAGAGTATATACAATAAAAGTTAAAGAGAATCCCGATCAGTAAATGAAAAGAAGAGTGAAGATGATCTATAAATATATAAATAAGAAAGATCCCAGAAAATTATGAAAGCTTTCAATCTTTTCAGTGCTTGCTGCATAGGGATAAAAAAAACCTGACGAACAAAAGGTCATCACGTCTTCGAGGCAAAAGGACTCAGTGCCTATAGCTTTTCTTCGCTTTGTTTTGCAATGGCAGAATGTTCCTCAATTATCAAATCCAGTAGTCCAAATTTTTTCTCAATCCCGCCTACTAGTTCTTCTTCTTTTCCTTCGACGCACTTCAGATTATCGTCCGTAAGGTGCGCATACTTTTGCTTCAGAATGACGTAGCTGCCATAGTTGATTCCATCACTTCATTGGCCGCTTTCAGAATAAAGTCAGCTACCTCCTCTGGGTGAGAGACCATGGAGACATGACTCGACGCTAAAGAAATGATTTTTGCTTTCATGCGTACCGCCATAAAATGTTCTGCTCCCGGTGGTATCATCCTGTCATTTTCTGATACCTGGTACCAGGACGGCAAGTTTTTCCAACCCGCATCGGTGATCTGGTCTTCAAAACATTTTGCCGCAATCGGGCGTTGGGTGGCTGCCATTACTTCTGCTTCCTGTCTGTCCACATCAGGGCAAAAGTTCTCCGGGAAGAGCTCCCTGTCCAGCCAGAGGATACCATATTTATCCGGGCGTATAGCAACAGCACCGGGCGGGGGTTCCGCACCTGCTGCTGCCAGGCTGGCTAAACTTTCTCCTTCGTCTGGTGCAAATGCGGCAATATAAACCAGCCCAATCACATTGGGGCATAAATGTGCAGCTTCTGTAATCACCGCACCGCCGTATGAATGTCCAACAAGAATAGTTGGACCTTGCTGAGCCTCAGCAAGGCGACGTGTTGTTTCTGCATCATCAGCTAAGGAAGTAAGATTATTTTGTACCGCAGCGGTATTGTATCCTGACTTTTTTAAAATCGGAATTACCCTGCTCCAGCTTGATCCGTCGGCCCATGCTCCATGCACAAGCACAATGTTAGGTTTCGTCGGCATAAAATAGATTTTAATGATTTTAAAAAATTGAAACTGAATATTGACCTTGTTTGTTGCCGGTCATTGAAAGAGTATTAATGGTTAAGAAAAGTGAAATCTTTTAAATAAGAACTGTTTTGGGAGCGAATTAAAAATGGGATTTAAAGGTACCGTATTTAATAAAAGATGTTTGTTATGAAAAATATTATTTTTCTTTGGTTAATTTTTGTTACTCGTTTTCGGCGATAAGCTGATTGCAGGCAAAATTGATGATAGGGCGGTAGATTTTAAATACACCGATTCATTAGAACTATCCTTGAAAATAGATTTGCCTTACTCTGTCGATTAAATGTAACATGAGTTAGTAAGCTCAAATTTCCAATAATGACCTCTTTTTTCCGCGACCCTTCCCCACCGGTTGAGGGCAACAAAATAGTACAGATAGCCGAGAGCGGTCCGGATTCTGATACGCCAACTGTTTTATTCTCCCTGCTGCAAGCCATTAACCTGGCTGCAGAAGAAATTCTTATCTCCACGCCCTATTTCATCCCAGGAGAGGGCATACTTGATGCCCTGATAATGTCTTCGCTGGGAGGATAAGGAATTGGCGTGTGGGCTGACCAGTGTTTTTTACAAGGATATAAAAGACGCCGAAAAAATTGATGCGCGGAAATGGGAAATGCGTCCATGGGATAAAAAGTTTATTGAAAAAACCGCAAGACTGTGAGTCAACGGCCCGGGCTTTTGATTTTTTGCCTCCGCTTTGAAAATAATATTTCAATAAATCCGCCGAAAGAAAAAATGACGTGTATGAGAATAGTGCCGCATAAAGCAAGATAACTGCTGAAAAAGCAACAGCCAACCACGATACCGTAGGCCATAAACGCAGTTTTAGCACGATGTATTATTGCTTTATGAATCACAATTCGGTCGTCTCCTTCCAATTTCACCAGGCCGTTGTAATAGGAATAACACCAATGAAGGGTATGGAATGACAAGATAAGGAGGAGATTAAAAACGTAAAAACCAACTGCCACTCTTGACCACAAATGCTCGCCTAAAAAAGATGCAGAAAATGGAAGAAGGGAAACGAACATTAAATAGAAGAGTGCGATTATATTTTCCTTGCGATCAGAAGTATGAATATAATTGAACTGGTTGGTGAAAATTGACCAGAACTGACCGGCAACTGAAAACGTAAGCACAAATGTCAGTATCTTGGGCAATGTATTCAACAGAGAAATCAATATACCGTTTTCAGTATTCATTTCCTTAATTGGAATGCGGATATCAAGAACCAGTAGCGTCATTGTAATTGCAAAAACTCCATCTGCAAGAGTTTCAATTCTATGTGAACGCTGTCTGTGATAGGCGATGCTCTCACCTAAATAATTTGCTAGGCTCATATAAATAAAAATATTTTGTAACGAATTTTATTGCACACTTACAACATCGCCCCGCGAGAACAGTTCCACCCATTCTCTGGAAGCCAATTTCCACCCCTGTTCAGTGCGTACGAAACGATCGTGATCCTCGCCCACATTCCACGGCAGTGTTGTTCCCGCGTCTGACCCGGCCACCACAGAGTGTGGGCGCGACCGTTATCCACCCTGGATGTGTATTCAATAACAAGGCGACTGAGTTCCAAGTAATCGGTCTCGCTGACAGGCTGTTCCGAAGCGCTGTTTTGCGATTTGCCTGAGGGAGCCTGTGAGGTAAGTGTAACTTCTGCTACAGCAGTACCTCCATTGTCTTTATTTTTTTTCATTGTTCTTAATTTAATTTTATGGAAGTGATCAGCATCCTAATGCGAGACCAAAACCTTTTGATGCACCGGTCACAAACTAAACTTTATTATTTGTTTCCACTTGTTTGGGTTTTTGTTTTTAAAATATTTATTTCAATCCGCTGGATGCTAATATTCCATCTCCCGTTAACTACACAGGATCATCACTTGCTAAAAAACACGGCAACTTTGGCTTTATTCCAGACCTGGTAAAGCACCGGACTCCGGCATTATAATTATATAATTAAGATCATGAGTGCAGCGACGATAGTCGCTCATTGAACACTTCCTTCACAAGCGAAATGAGCGGTTTCCCCTTTTCGACAACATACGTTGCAAGTTCTGCTCCGTTGGCACTGCCGATGTTCTTTGCCGAGTGAATTGTTTCCGCGGGCACAAACAAGACGTCGCCCGCCTTGACCGTCCTGGTCGGTTGTCCTTCTATTTGATACTCGAGCGTTCCTTCGAGAACATAAATGATTTCTTCTCCCGGATGAGTGTGCCCCGGAGCAACCTATCCAGGGGCGAAGTCCACCAGCACCTGGATAACTTCGCGACCTGAAGCGCTTAGATCGTGACGCTGTAGGTCAGTTCGCTTGGTGCCCCGGTTGCTGACCGAAAGTCTTGCTCGAAAAGCCAGTGCTGCAAATCCAATAGTGACGATCGCACTAACAATAGGTTTTTGATTTTTCATTTTCGCTTTTAATGTTTTGAATTTTATTTCATCATGACCAAGTGCCTTTATTATTTTTTAAAACGTGGTTATCGAAAACTGTGATGTCATCTTTTTAAGTCTATCAGCGAAGTGATTTGAAAGCTGCACGCATTTCTTCTGCAAACAGTTGAGGCTGTTCCCAAGCCGCGAAATGTCCACCCTTATCCACCTCGTGGAAGTAGACGAGGTTGTGATATGCGCGTCGTGCCCATGTTTCAGGCGGTCGATAGACGTCCTCGGGAAATACAGTAATGGCCACCGGCAGTGAAATTTCAGTAGTCTTCCAAGCCGCCGAACTAGTAGGGTTGCGTCCTTGGTTTTCCCAATACAGTCTCGCTGACGAAGTCGCGCTATTT
>AR_comb_assmDRAFT_10074958_pt1 | contig 15521 bp, 11 predicted proteins | sample ArasoioldDNA_FD_10543 | JGI IMG/M metagenome (IMG submission 10543) | reverse complement strand
ACCCTCTTGCGGGGTCTTGCATAACCTTCTCAAATTTCAGGTACTTCGCGCAAGTTCTCATTCGGTGCGCCGAGAACTGCGCCGCCTGCGAACGCTAGGATACTCGGCGCGCTCCACGTGCCGTCAATTTCACTCGAAATCCGTCCAATTCCAACAGAATGGTGCCCTTCACGAGTAATGTATGCCATTGCCAGCTCGGCACATCCGCGCCCTCGACTGTCAAAAGACGAAGCTGCCCACTGGATAGAAGGCGCGATAAGCCTCTCACGAACCGGTCATCATCGGGATACAAGTGGCGGATGGTGGCCAACGGAAGTGCTCCGCCGAGCAACTGATTGAGGGTCTCAAGCTCCGGTGACGACATGTGCTCACATGAAGTCCAGCAGATCTCGATACAAAGCCTTTACTTCCACATGTAATAAAACCCTACATGCTGGTCCATGATCTGCTCTTTGGTGGGGATGTACTCCGAAACGTCCCCGAAGAACAGATCCAATAAGCTTTTGCGGTCCTTTTCTGGCCGGATCAGGGTTGGCTCCCCCTTGATCCCCACGGACTTGGCGGTTTCGTCCACGGCGCCCTGAAAATCAGAAAGCTGATCGATCAGGTGCATCGAGGCCGCCTGTTCACCCGTCCAAACCTTGCCATTGGCAATTGTCTTTACGTCGTCGAATTTCATTGACCGGCCATCCGCAACAGCCTGAATGAACTGTTTATGCATGTCGTCGATCATGCCCTGCAGGTATTCCCGTTCGGCGGGAGTAAGATCGCGCGTGGGATTGCCTGTATCCTTGAATTCGCCCGCTTTAAGAATGACGGATTTGAGCTTGGCCCACTGAAGCAATTCGCCGTAATTCACCCATTCTGCGATAACGCCGATCGATCCGACGACACTGCCCTTGTCGGCGTAGATTTTGTTCGTGGCCGCGGAGACGTAATACGCGCCGCTCGCGCCCACCGATTCGATGGAGGCAACGATCGGCTTCTGTTTTTTGTCGCGAATGCGCTTTACTTCGCGATAGATCTCTTCTGAAGCTGCCACGCCGCCGCCCGGCGAATTCACATGCAGGATGATGGCTTTGACCGAATCGTCTTCGGTGAACTTTTTCAGTTGTTGCACCACGGGACCGGGATTGATGATGACTCCCTCCAGGTCGACAACCGCGATCTTGTCGCCGAATCCACCGAGGGAGGCATTTTCGCCGGCGTGAAGGGTGACGTACACGAGGGAGAACACGGCGAGCACGAAAAGGAAAAAAGCTCCTCCGCCGATCACAATCCAGAGCCAAGTCCGCGAGCGTTTTTCTTCCGTCATCTTTCTTCTGTCATCCTGGGGCGTAGTGTAGCACTGCTCCCCGCTCATGTTGAGACTGGGTGATTCGGGCATAATGGCCGAATGCATCATGTAATTCTTGGCGCGGGCGGGATCGGCGGCCTGATGGGTGCGTGCCTTGCCCATGCGGGGGAGAGCGTCACCATGGTGGTCCGCAATTCCGCGCTGGCGAGTTTTCCGGCCGAGCTGCACCTCGAGAGCACGTTTGGCACTTTTGACGAGCCGGTTGCTCATACAGCCATTGCGCCGTCCGCCGATGTGCTTTGGGTGACGGTCAAGGCAACGCAACTGGATCAGGCGTTGCGTTCCATCCCGCAGAGCAGCACATACCGGGGAGTAGTTCCGCTTCTCAATGGGACGGACCACGTTGCTTTCTTGCGGGAACGCTTTGGTGAAGACGTCGTCATTCCCGCAACAATCGCCGTGGAGTCGGAACGCGTCGCTCCGGGACGGATCTCGCAACCGTCTCCATTCTCGAGGCTGAGTGTTGCGCGCCGAGGAAAGCCGCTACTCGAGGGCACTCTCGATCAGTTGCAGAAGATTGGTTTCATCTGCCGTTTCGTGGACAGTGAAGCCACGCTGCTCTGGCAGAAGCTGGTGTTTCTGGCGCCGATCGCACTGAGCACCACCGCCGCTAGCGCGCCGATCGGAGAAGTCGTCGCGAACTCAGACCAGAGAAAACTTCTCGAAGATTGTGTCCAGGAGGCGTGCGCGGTGGCCACGGCAGAGGGTGCGAAAGTGGACGCCACGGTAACATTTGGCGCCATGTTGAGCCTACCCGGCTTCATGCGCAGCTCGATGCAAAAAGACGTGGAGCGCGGAAATCCTCCTGAGTTGGAGGCCATTGCGGGTCCGATTTTGCGATGCGGTGCGCGCCACCACACTCCTATTCCCGCCACCCGGCAGCTTGTGGCCATGATCGAGGCCAAGACGCAGAAACGAGCTTGACCCGCTTTCTAAAGCTGCGTAACATTCGCGCCGGTCGGCCGCGGCAGAAATCCCCCAAGCCGTGTAACGCTACCTCTCCTTTGCCCACGATTTGTAGCGGAGGATCCTCATGGCGAAGTTTTGTGCAAACTGCGGGAACCCGATGGCTGAGGGAGCCCGATTCTGTGCGTCCTGCGGCGCTGCCGTTCCGGGGCAACCAGCTCCTGCACAGCCCGGCAGCGTGCCTTCTGCAGCACCCGCAGTAACTCCGTCAGTCGCTCCGCCTGCGACGTATCCTCCGCAGAGTGCCCCACCCGCGAGCAGTTCCGGGGTAAAGATTTTGTTCATGGTTCTGGCCATTTTTGCTTTTCTTGGGCTGTTGGCTGCCGGAAGCTGCTTTTACATCGCTTATCGCGTGAAGAAGAAAGCGAACGAGTTTCGCGCCGAGATGAACAGCAATGCGCGGCCGTACACCGGTCGTCGCGATGCCTGCTCAAAGCTCACGAAGGCGGAGGCCAGCGAAGCAATCGGCCAGCCAGTAACCTCGGTCGAATCGCACGGCGAGTCTTCCTGCGTGTACCTATTTGGACCGGATGAGGGAAAACGGGTTGCGGTCGAATACACATGGGAAGGCGGAGCGATGGTGATGAAGATGAGTCACGGCGCCATGAAGTCCATTTCCGGCGTCGAAACCTTCCAAGCGATTCCGAGCCTCGGCGATGAAGCCTATCTAGAGCCGATGGGCTCGGGACTGATGATGCGCAAAGGCGACGTCATGGTGCATATCGATATGCGGGTAGGCGGCCTTGATGCGGGCGCCGCGAAGGCAATGGCCACCACGATTGCGGGCAGACTTTAATCGTTACGGGTGTCGGGTGAAGTTGTCCGGAACAATCACGTTGAGCACGGTGCGAGCCACCGAAAATTCAGCCGGAGTACGGCAAACAAACTCACCGTCAGCGTAAACGTCGAATGGAACTTCGGTTACCAAGCGCGCCGCGGTCGCGCGGAAATATTCGACTTTTTTGATACCGAGGTGCCGCCCGAAGTACACGCTTGGGAACATGCCGATCAATTTGAACGGAGCAATGCCCTTGATCAGGCACACGTCGAGTTCTCCGTCATCAAGCTTCGCTTTGGGAGCGATCTTCATCCCATCCCCGTAGAACGGCGTGTTTGCCAAAGCGGCGAGCATCGTTGGGCCTTGCCGTCGTAGTTCGAACGCACCACTCGTGGCAAAATCGGTTCGCGGAACTGAAAGCGCGAGCGCGAACGGAGCAAAACGCACCAGCGACACCGGCAATGCGAGTGCATATCCGCCACGCCGTCGCAGCCAACGCGGCAACTTGTTTGCGCGGCGCGCTATGTCGGCGTCCAGACCCACGCCTCCGACGCACGCGAAATAGTGCTGCGGCGTTGGCGAGCGGGAATTCTCCGGCAGCGGTGTGATGACGCCTAAATCAATTGTCCTGACATTTGCGCCATGTTTCGTAAACATCCGCCATGCGTTGCGCGAGTCACGCGTGTGGTGCAGTCCGAGGGCGCGAGCGAAATCATTTCCGCTGCCGGCCGGAACCACCAGCACGGGAAGGCGCAGGCGCACCAGCGCTTCGAGATTGCGGTGCACAGTGCCATCACCACCAAAAATCAAAATGGCCTGAAACCCTGCTCTGCTAGCAGGAAGACCTGGCTCGAATTCGTGATCAGAGTCCTGCCGGAAAGGTTCAAGATCACGAGGAGAAGAGCCCAACCCGAAGATGACGGCGGCGCGCATGAAGCGCGACGAGCGTAACAGATTGCTTCGAAGTGTGGCAGATTCCAAATTGAGTCGAAGAGTGTCGCTGGCAGTTTCTGGTTGAAGAAGCTGCTGTCGCTATAATCGAAACGCATGTCGAATTTCGCTCCGGTTGACGAACAACTCGCCTACATCAAGAAGGGCTCGGCAGAAATCATTCGTGAAGCTGACCTGCGCGCGAAACTGGAACGCTCTCACAAGACGGGCAAGCCGCTACGAGTCAAAGCCGGCTTCGATCCCACCGCACCCGATCTTCACCTCGGCCATACCGTGCTGTTGCGCAAGCTGAAGCACTTTCAGGATCTGGGCCACACGGTGATTTTTTTAATCGGAGACTTCACCGGCATGATTGGCGATCCCACGGGGCGCTCGGTAACGCGTCCGCCGCTGACGCGCGAACAGATCGAGCAGAACGCCGAGACCTATAAGGCACAGGTGTTTAAGATTCTCGACCCGGTCAAGACGGTCGTGGATTTCAACAGTCGCTGGTTCTCAAAATTCAGCGCTGAGGAGTTCATTCGTCTTACCGCAAAGTACACAGTGTCCCAGATGCTCGAACGCGAAGACTTTCACAAGCGCTTTCAAGAAGAGAAGCCCATCGCGATGCACGAACTGATCTACCCGCTTGCCCAGGGCTATGACTCGGTCGCCCTGGAAGCTGACGTCGAATTGGGCGGCACCGATCAGAAATTCAATTTGTTGGTTGGACGCGAGTTGCAGCGCGCTTACGGGAAGGAATCGCAGATCGTGCTGACGACGCCGATTCTCGAGGGGCTCGACGGCGTGAACAAGATGTCGAAGTCGCTGGGCAATGCGATCGGAATTCACGAACCGCCGCTCGAAATGTACGGCAAAGTGATGTCGATTTCCGACGAAATGATGTGGCGGTACTACGAATTGCTCACCGACATTCAGGTGCCGGAAATTGAAAAGATGAAACGCGAGGCAGCCTCAGGCACAACCCATCCCATGGCGTTGAAGAAAGAGTTGGCCCGGAGAATTGTGACGGACTTCCATGGAGCCGAAGCCGCTGCTCGAGCCGGCGAGGATTGGGCAAGGCAGTTTCAGAAGGACGAAGTGCCGGAACAAGTGGAGGAGGTGTCAATTCCGTTTGCCGACATCGCATGGACAAGCAGCGACACGACGCCGCCTGCGGAAGCCAATAACGCGAAACAATTATGGGTTAAATTGGATCGGCTTCTCGTGAAATGCGGTCTCGCCGCATCCGCAACGGATGCGGCTCGAAAGCTCAAACAAGGGTCTGTGCAGGTGAATGGAAGTCCGGAATCAAATCCCCGAGTCGCGATTGGAGGACTTCCAGTTCAGCTGACCCTTCGAGTCGGTAAGCGAATAAAACTCGCTGGTATTTCCTAACAGGGGCTGCGTCCACCAAGAAACTCACCTCCGCACTTCAGTCAGTGGTTGGACAACGATCACACTACCCCTTCTTCACAAATCTTCTCCCCACCACTTCGAATTTTCCCTCCAGCACGGTGCGGATCGCTTCCGAATATGCGACGTGCTCTTGCTCGAGGATGCGTACGGCCAGCGTGTGTTCGTCGTCATCATCGAGCACTGCAACCTGCTTCTGCACGATGATCGCGCCGTGGTCTAGTTCTTCGTCGACGAAGTGTACCGTGCAGCCAGAGACTTTCACACCGTAGGCGAATGCTTGTTGTTGCGCCTCGAGGCCGGGAAACGCGGGTAGCAGCGAAGGGTGGATATTGAGAATGCGCTGCGGGAACTGTTGCACGAACCACGGCGACAGCAAGCGCATGTACCCAGCAAGGCAAACGAGATCCACGTTGTGCTCGCGAAGCTTTGCGACCACTTCGTGATCGTGATCCTCGCGAGCCTTGCCTTTCGAGGGAAGCGCCGCCGTCGTCAGCCCCAGCCGGCGCGCGGTTTGCAATCCGCCCGCTTCCGGCTTGTTGGAAATGACCACTGCGATACGGGCGTTGGGGATCCGGCCGGCTGCGACATTGGCCGCAATGGCCTCGAAATTAGAGCCGCGTCCGGAAAGGAGGATGCCGAGGTTCTTCATTTCGTCGGTCATTAATCTCAGAGAGTGAGAGTGGCCGAAAGCTCGGTGCGCCTAGGTGTACATCACTCTCCGTTCACCCTTCACAATGCGGCCCACATTGTGAAATTTTTCGCCGGCACGCTCGAGCAGGGTTTGCGCCTTCTTGAATTTTTTCGGATTCACCACCAGCAGCATGCCCAGTCCCAGGTTGAAGGTTCGCAGCATTTCATCCTGAGGAACATTGCCCAGCGCCTGAAGGTGCTCGAAGATGGGAAGGCTCGGCCAGCTTCCGAGTTCAATCACTGCAGCCGTTCCCCGCGGCAGAACGCGCGGCAGATTCTCTGTGATGCCGCCGCCGGTAATGTGCGCCATGGCTGAGATACAGTCGGAGTCGATCAGTTTTTTCAGCACGGGCCAGTAACTCTTGTGGGTGCGCATGAGTTCGTTGCCGACTTTGTTCTTTAGCTCATTCACATAGGTTTCGGGCGAATACTTAGCGACTTCGAAGAGTAGTTTGCGAGCCAGCGAATAGCCGTTCGTGTGCAGTCCATTCGACGGCAAACCAAGAATGATGTCGCCGATCTCCACCTTCTTGCCCGTGATGATGCGTTCGCGGTCGACGATGCCGACGATGAATCCGGCGAGGTCGTATTCGCCTTCTGGATAGAAGCCAGGCATCTCCGCAGTCTCGCCGCCGATCAGCGCGAGGCCGTTGTGTTTGCAGGCATCCGCAATGCCTTCAACGATTTTCTCCGCAATTTCCGGTTCAAGCTTCCCCGTCGCCAGGTAATCCATGAAGAACATGGGCGCCGCGCCCTGCACGATGATGTCATTCACGCAGTGATTTACCAGATCGCCGCCCACTGTGTGATGAACTCTCATGTCGAAAGCGACTTTCAACTTCGTGCCAACCCCATCGACGCTTGAAACCAACACCGGATCCATGTACGCCTTTGACACCGAAAACAACCCGCCAAAGCCGCCAATCTCGCTCAGCACACCCTTGGTGAAGGTTTTGTGCGCAAGATACTTGATGCGCTGCTTGGTGCGGTTTGCACGATCGATGTTTACGCCGGCATCCGCGTACGTGATAGGCGAGTTTTTTCCCGGATCTTGGGGCAAGCGAAACGGTTCCGTTTACGAAAGATTGTGGGGAGTTGATCGTGCCGACCGCGAATCCAACGATGTTGCTTGGAAACGCGCTTGATTGTAGCACGACGGGAAGGCCCTCGCGGCACACGCGAGTAACTCACCGCTTCGCGTCACACCGTGTTTCACAAGTCGTGCTTAAGCCGTGAATGATGATCTGACAGCAAGGCTGCCGTGACCGACTTTGTGCGCAGCTAGATCCTCTTGAACGCGTTTTCTGGGTCCAAAAGTAAGTCCTGTTGTGAGGTGCGCGAATCACAGACCGGTTCGACTCTACAGGTTTAGACTTTCTCAATTATGAGTACGGTGAAACCGAGCAAGGCGAACAAGGCCGGGAAGGGCCGTGGGCCGACGCAAGATCGCGCCCACGATGTGCTCCGCTCCGAACCTCATCCGCTGGATGCCATCTTTGCCCCGCATAGCGTGGCAGTTATCGGGGCGACCGATCGCTTGGGCAGCGTGGGCCGCGCCGTGTTGTGGAGTCTGGTAAGCAGTCCGTTCGGCGGAACCGTATACCCAGTAAGCGAGAAGCGCGCCAGCGTGCTTGGCATCAAGGCTTATAAGCGCGTCGCAGATATCCCTGAACTCGTCGACCTTGCGGTAATCGTCACGCCCGCGTTGACGGTGCCAGCTTTAATTGGCGACTGTATGGCCGCGGGTGTGCGCGGCGCTATCGTCATCTCCGCGGGCTTCAAGGAACATGGCGAAAAAGGCCGAGAACTGGAACGCCGAATATTGGAGCGTATTCAAGGTACAGATTTTCGGCTCATCGGTCCTAATTGTCTCGGAGTGATGAACCCCATCAACGGGCTGAATGCCACATTTGCCACTAACATTGCGCGCGCCGGAAATGTTGCGTTCATCAGTCAGAGCGGCGCTCTCTGCACCGCAATCCTGGACTGGGCGCAGAAGGAAATGGTCGGCTTCAGCGCATTTGTGTCGGTCGGTTCGATGCTGGATGTCGATTGGGGCGACCTCATCGATTACCTTGGCAATGATCCGCGCACACAAAGCATTGTGATGTACATGGAGTCGGTGGTTGATGCGCGCTCATTCCTCTCGGCGGCTCGCGAAGTTTCGCTCAACAAACCCATCATCGTCATCAAGGCTGGCCGTACGGATGCTGCGGCGAAAGCGGCTGCTTCGCACACCGGAGCGCTGGCCGGAAGCGATGAGGTTCTTGAGGCCGCTTTCCGTCGCTGTGGCGTATTACGCGTGCACACGATTGCTGACCTGTTTTACATGGCCGAAGTCCTGTCGAAGCAGCCTCGCCCGAAGGGTCCGCGGCTCGCCATCGTGACCAACGCCGGTGGGCCGGGCGTTTTGGCTGCGGATGGCTTGCTTTCGAATGGCGGCGAATTGGCTCAGCTCTCCGACGAATCCATGAAGGCGCTGAACGAATTTCTTCCACCACATTGGAGTCGCAACAACCCTATCGATGTTCTGGGTGACGCTTTACCCGATCGCTTTGCCAAAGTGATGGAGGTCGCCGCCCACGATCCCAACATCGATGGGCTACTGGCCATCACGTGCCCGCAAGGCATGTCCGAGCCGACATTGACTGCCGAACACCTGAAACCGTATGCCCATACCACAGGCAAACCGGTGCTCGCGGCTTGGATGGGTGGACCAGAAGTGGCTGCCGGGACCGACATTCTGAATCGTGCGGGCATTCCGACATTCCAGTTTCCCGATACTGCCGCGCGCATGTTTTGTTCCATGTGGCGCTACAGCTATGTGCTGAAAGGGCTCTATGAAACTCCGGTCCTACACGGTGACAACGGCCATGGCCCCGATCGCGGGCAAGCCGCCGCGCTTATCCAACAGGTCCGCAGTTCGGGCCGCACTTTGCTAACGGAGGTTGAATCGAAGCAGTTGCTGGCAGCTTACGGCCTGCCCATCGTTCCCACCGTCACCGCGGGTACTGAAGAAGAGGCAGTGGCCCATGCCGAGGCAATCGGCTACCCGGTCGTCCTCAAGCTTTTGTCGGAAACGGTCACACACAAAACGGATGTGGGCGGCGTTCAACTCAACCTGCAAGATGCCGAAGGAGTGCGTCGTGCGTATCGCAGCATCCAGTCTAGTGTGCTTGAAAAAGCAGGCCCAGGGCACTTTCTTGGTGTGAGCGTTCAACCCATGATCAAGCTCGACGGCTATGAGCTGATCGTCGGCAGCTCCGTGGACTCACAGTTTGGTCCAGTCCTTCTGTTCGGTTCGGGAGGGCAACTGGTCGAGGTTTTTAAAGATCGTGCGCTGGCCCTGCCGCCATTGAATACAACGCTGGCGCGCCGTGTGATGGAGCAAACCAAGGTGTTTGCTGCGTTGCAGGGCGTTCGAGGGCGCAAGACGGTCGATCTCGGCGCTTTGGAGGAATTTCTGGTCCGATTCAGTCAGCTCATAGTGGAACAACGCTGGATTCGTGAGTTAGACATCAACCCCGTCCTCGCATCTCCAGATCGAATTGTTGCTCTTGATGCGCGAGTGGTGGTCTATGGGCCGGAGGTGCGCGAAGTGGATCTTCCGCGCACCGCGATTCGGCCGTATCCGGTCCAGCACATCGCGTCATGGACAATGAAAAATGGGGAAAACGTTCTTATGCGTCCGATTCGTCCGGAAGACGAGCCGCTGCTGGTGCGGCTTCACCAGGCATTGTCGGAACGCACGGTCTATCTGCGTTACTTTCAGCCGCTCAAACTAAGCCAGCGGACCGCTCACGAGCGTCTTACGCGCATCTGTTTTGTCGATTACGACCGCGAGATGGTTCTAGTTGCAGAACGCAAAAATCAGGAGGGGCTGTCAGAGATCATCGCAATAGGTCGCTTGAGCAAATTGCGCAGCAGCAACGCTGCGGAGATGGCCGTTCTGGTTGATGATCGCTATCAGGGGCTCGGTCTTGGCACGGAACTCTATCGTCGCCTTGTGGCGGTAGCGCGCGATGAGAAGCTCAAGACCGTGGTTTCGACCATTCTGGCTGAGAATCGAGAAATGCGGGCAATCTGCCAAAAACTTGGGTTCAGTATGGAGGCCGACCTTGACGACGGCACGATCCGTGCCGAACTCCAAGTCTAGCCGGCTAGATCCTTAGCCCCACGGGCAATCTGTGAGATTCAAGCCTTTCTCTTCTACTCCGAAGTAACTGCGAGATTTTGCGCTCGAAGGGGTTTTGCTTGCGGACCCTCCCAGGTTGCGATACAAACGCTCGAAGGAACGCATAATCTCCATGTCCCGTTTGTTGGCCGCTTTTCTCCTGGTCTCAGCCTTCGCCTCCGTATCCCTTGCCCAAAAACCAAGTGACAAGACGCAGTCTGCACCTGCCGGTGTGGCTGGTGCGTCCGGCGTGTCCAAGGACTATTCAGATGAGTCCTACGTCATCGAGCAAAGTCGAACGCTCTACCGCTTCGAAAACGATGGCACGGGTCGCAAGGAAACCATCGCGCGCATCCGCGTGCAAAGTGAAGCCGGAGTTGAGCAGTGGGGACAACTCGTATTTGGCTACAACTCCGCCAACGAGAAAGTGGAAATCGCATATGTACGCGTCCGCAAAAAGGATGGCAGCGTTGTGACTGCGCCCGCGGACGCGGTACAAGATTTGACCGCTCCGGTGGAGCGCGAAGCTCCCGTCTATACCGATTTCCGTCAAAAGCACATCACCGTTCCCGGCCTGCGTCCTGGAGAGATCCTCGAATATGACTTCGTGACGATCATCCACACGCCGCTCGCCGCGGGACAGTTCTGGACGGAATACGATTTCGAAAAGAATGGCATTGTTCTCAACGAGCAACTGGATATCGACATTCCGCGCGATCGAAGCGTCAAACTAAAGACCAAGCCTGGACGCGATCCGAAGATCACAGAAACCAACGGGCGTCGTACCTACCACTGGGAAAGCTCACATCTGATCCGTGAGGACGACAAGAAATATAAAGATAAAGACACACGAAAGAAGCCCAAGAAAAAGTCTGATGACTTTCCCGCGGTGCAGATGACGACCTTTGCGACTTGGGAGGATGTTGGCCGGTGGTATGCGACGCTTGAGCATGACCGCCGCCAGCCGACCCTGGAGATACGAGCAAAGGCGGTAGAACTCACCAAAGGTTTGAACACCGATCTTGAGCGCACCGAAGCACTCTACGATTATGTTGCCAAAAATTTCCGTTATGTGAGTCTTTCGCTGGGCGTGGGCCGTTATCAGCCGCATGCCGCTTCCGAAGTACTCCACAATCAATACGGGGACTGCAAAGACAAGCACACGCTGCTGGCTTCGTTGCTTGAGGCGGAAAATTTGCACGCTTCATCGGTGTTGATCAATTCTGCCCGTAAGCTCGATCCCGACATGCCGTCGCCGTCGCAGTTCGATCATGTCATCACGTTGCTGCCATTGAACGGTAATGAGGTCTGGATGGACTCGACCACCGAAGTGGCGCCCTTCCGCCTCCTGTCGTTCAACATCCGCAAGAAACAGGGTCTTGTCATTCCAGCAGCAGGCACAGCGCACCTCGAGGAGACACCTGCCGATCCACCGTTCCCGAATACCCAAGTTCAGGACATTGACGGCACGGTGAACGAGATTGGCAAGCTCAACGCGCGGATCAGCTTTGTGGTGCGTGGCGATACCGAGTTGCTGATGCGCATCATCTTCCGCCGCGTGCCTAACAGCCAGTGGCAGCATCTGGTGGAAGCCATGAACAATATGGCGGGACTCGATGGTGATATTTCGAATTTGAAAGTTGGCGATCCCGCTGCCACTCGTGAACCCTTCGAGTTTTCGTATGACGTGGCAAAGCCGAACTATCTCGATTGGTCCAAGAAAAAATTCGATGTGGATCTCCCGCTCGCTCAATTCAGTTTGGCAGATGCCGACGAAGATGATTTGGGATCCGATTCCGATCCCATTGAATTCGGGCCGCCCGGCACATTCACCTACCGTGTGAAGCTGGTTTTGCCTTCCAAATATGTTGCCCGCGCTCCACTTCCGTTCACGATGAAGCGCGATTATGCCGACTACAATGCCACCTACAAAGTCGAGGGAGCGATCTTTACTGCCGAACGGACCTTGGTCATGCGCCAGCGGGACCTTCCCGCCGCGCGCACTCCCGATTACGTGGCGTTCCGTCGCGCCGTACTGTCGGATCTTGGCCAGCATCTTTCCGTCGAGACCACGGCTGTTGGAACTCTCGCGCCGCCGCCCGGAATGCAGGCAGACGAACTAGATGAGAGCGGACGTGCAGCGATGCGGGCCGGGAATTTTACGCTGGCCGTGGATTTGTTCAAACGAGCGGTGGAAGCCGACCCGAAACACAAGTACGCCTGGAACAACCTCGGCCTGGTCTATCTTGCGATGCGTCAGAATGACGATGCCATTGCAGCGTTCAAAAAGGCTGGCGAGGTCAACCCCTATGACCAGTTCGCGTGGAACAACCTGGGCCGCGCTTATTGGCAGGAACGCAAGTACGACGAGGCCGCGGAGGCCTTCCACAAGCAGCTCGAAGTCAATCCGCTGGATAAATTTGCCCACGGCAATTTGGGTCAGATGTATGCCGAGTGGCACAAGTACAGTGACGCCGTGCCCGAGCTGGAAAAGGCCGTGTCGCTTTCGCCGGAAGATCCGTCGCTCCAGGTGAGCTTGGGCGATGCGTACTTGAATTTGGGTGAAGACGAAAAGGGAGTCGCTGCGTTCGATCGCGCCGTCGAAATTTCTGCCACGCCGCTCGTGTGGAACAATATCGCCTATCAGCTGTCGCTTAAGAACGCCCACCTCGACAAGGCGCAGCAGTACGCCGAGTCCGCGGTTGCCGCAACCTCAGCTGCGCTGCGGAATCTCACCGTGGACCAGGTCAGCCAGCGCGATCTCGGCCTGGTGCCCTCGCTCATTGCCTACTGGGACACCTTGGGATGGGTGCTCTATGCGCAAGGCAATCTGCACAAGGCGGACGAATACATTTCTGCTGCTTGGACCTTAGGGCAGCATGGTGAAGTTGGCGATCACCTCGGACAGGTCTACGAGAAGCTGGGAGAGAAGGACAAAGCTCGTCAAACCTATGCTCTTGCTCTAAACGGACTTCGGCCCGTTCCGGAAACTCGCGAGCGTCTGGCAGCACTCGTGGGCGGTGAGACTCGGGTTCCGGCGGAACTTGAAAAAACGCGTACCGAACTGCAGCAGATGCGCACGATTTCTGTGCCGCGAGCCGGTAATCTTTCCGGGAATGCTGAGTTTCTCATCATGTTGACCGGCGGAACTTCGGGAATTGCCGTCGATGGCGTCAAGTTCGTAAGCGGCGACGATAAACTTCGAACCATGGTCGAGCCGCTCCGTCACGCGAAAATTCCTATGGCGTTTCCGGATTCCACGCCCACCAAGATCTTTCGCCGTGGCGTAATGGATTGTTCCGGCACCGCACGCGATTGTACGTTCGTCATGCTGGTTCCGGATGACGTTCGCTCTGTCGACTAAGCGGCTGCGTTGGCTAATAGAACTGGCTGGCGGTCGTGCCACGGCGTTGCCTGCTCGTAGGCAAGCGCCAATCGAAGCACGAGATCTTCGCGCCAATGAGGCCCGGCGATTTGCAAGCCAATCGGTAATCCGTCTTTTGTAAAGCCGCAGGGAACAGAAACCGCGGGCAATCCCCAAACATTGAATGGGCGCGTGTTGCGCAGTAGAACCAACTCGTGCGGGCGCAGCGCATCCGGATTTTCGCGGAGCGCCGCAATCGCGGGAGCGGGGATTGGCATCGTTGGCGTGACGAGCAAGTCAACCACTTCGAACGTGCGTTGCACTTCGATACGCTGCGTCCGCAAAGCCGCTTGCGCTGCCGCTAGCTCCCGCGGAGTGATCGACTCTCCAGCACGAATCCGTCGCACCGTTTCTGGATGATATAGACTCGCGGACTCTCTGATCTGCGCCGCATGACAGGCATACGATTCCGCCTTTTGCAACGTGCGGTCGGTATCCGGACGCAGTTCGATCTCGCGAATTTCTTTCACTAGTGAGCGCAGGACGCTAATGGCGTGCTCTACCGATTGTGCTACCTCTGGGTCAAGTTCCTCAAAGAAGAACGACCGCGGCACGCTAACTCGCAATTCACGACAGCCTCTCCGAAATTCTGTTTCCCAATTCGACGGGACCGCAATCGTTGTGCCCAGAGAATCTGAAATTTCTTTGGCAGCGCTTTTCGCGATTGCTGTGAGAACAACCCCGGCATCCGTCACGCACCGCGCGATCGGCCCTACGTGATCCAGGGACAACGAAAGAGGAAGGACGCCGCGCATGCTCACTCGTCCAAATGTCGGCTTCAGACCGACCACGCCACACAGTGCCGCCGGTTCTCGAACGGAGCCCGCGGTATCTGTTCCGATTGCAAAATATCCCATCTCGAGTGCTGTCGCCGCTGCGGATCCGCCTGAGGAACCTCCCGTAATGCGCTCCGGGTTCCACGGGTTCCGCGATTCACCGAAAGCGCTGATTAAGCTGCTGCCGCCATACGCGAATTCATGGAGATTCTGCTTGCCCAGCAGAATTGCGCCTGCCGATTCAAGTTTCTCGACGACCGCGGCACTTTCCATCGTGACACGATATTTGTAGAATGAACTTGCAGCGGTCGTGGGAATTCCCGCTGTGTCGATCAGGTCCTTCAAGCCGTAAGGAACGCCGTGCAGTGGTCCGCGCCAATCTCCGCTTCGAATCTGCTGTTCTGCCTCTCGAGCTTTGACGCGCGCCGTGTCTCCAATCACCGTAATAAATGCATTGACGACCGGGTTCAGTTTCTCGATGCGTGCAAGGCAGGTCTCGGTCAACTCGACCGGAGAAATTTCTCCTCGGCGCAGCGCGTCTCCGATTTCCAACAGGCTTCGCAATTGGCTCCTCGCGGGTGGCGCGATGTATTATCGTCGAACATTCAGCGCAGGGGCATGCACGCAGCCTATAATTAATCAGCTTCCTTGATGGGGTGCGGAGGTCTTCGTCTGTTATGGCACATCTGACCGTCACCGACGTCGCAAGCCACGGTTTCTACGTAGATGGCAAGTGGATGGAAGAGGGTGACCTGGTTGAGGTCAAAGCCCCCTTTGATCAATCGGTGATTGGGCGCGTGTACCAGGGGCGTCGCGCTCATGCGGAAGCCGCCATTGCAGCTGCGGTGAAAGCCTTCGGTACGACCCGCCGGCTGCCCGCGTTTGAGCGCCAAAGGGTTCTTCGGCGGATCGCCCACAACATTAGCCAGCGTAAGGAAGAGTTCTCGCGTGTTCTCGCCCAGGAAGCGGGCAAACCGATCAAAGCTTCGCGTTCCGAGGTTGACCGG
>AR_comb_assmDRAFT_10333531_pt1 | contig 15523 bp, 13 predicted proteins | sample ArasoioldDNA_FD_10543 | JGI IMG/M metagenome (IMG submission 10543) | reverse complement strand
TTACTATTCGAAGAAAAATGATTCCCGTTTTTTCCCATTTTTAATTTGTATTTCAACTCCGCTCCTCTCGAAACATTTGTTACATTCATTCCATGTTAGTCAGGACTTTTGGCAGTGCCGTGTACGGAGTTGAAGCCCTTTCCATTACGATAGAAGTGAACTGGATGTCGACTAGCCTGGGCATAGTGCTAGTGGGTTTGCCCGACAATGCTGTTAAGGAAAGTCTCCAAAGGGTGGAAAGCACCATAAAGTCGAACGGCTATATGATGCCGCGTACGCGAGTGGTTGTGAATCTTGCTCCTGCCGATATCAAAAAAAGCGGAACTGCTTTTGATCTTCCCATTGCTGTCGGCATTCTTGCTGCTTCCGAGCAATTGGTGAATAAGCGAGCCATTGAGAGATATGTGATCATGGGTGAATTGAGTCTTGATGGCGAAGTAAGGCCCATTAAAGGAGCCTTGCCGATCGCAATCCAGGCAAGAAAAGAGGGAGTCAAAGGATTAATTGTGCCTAAAGCAAACGAACGAGAAGCGGGAATGGTAAACAATCTTGACGTGTATGGTGTACAACACATAAAACAGGTCATTGATTTTTTCGAGAATGAAGAGGAAGGTCTGAAGCCAGTTGTGATAAATACACGGGAAGAATTTTTCAATTCTCAATCTGACTATGACATCGATTTTTGCGAAGTGAAGGGCCAGGAAAATATCAAACGGGCTTTGGAGATCGCCGCTGCCGGTGGCCACAATGCAATTTTGATCGGGCCTCCAGGTGCTGGAAAAACGATGTTGGCAAAACGATTGCCCACGATTCTTCCACCACTGACGTTACCAGAAGCACTAGAAACGACAAAGATTCATTCTGTAGCAGGCAAGCTTCCTGAAAATTCTACGTTAGTTTCGCGGCGACCCTTTCGATCCCCTCATCATACGATCAGCGATGTCGCGCTGGTTGGCGGCGGAGGTAATCCACAGCCTGGCGAAATCTCCTTGGCACATAATGGCGTCTTGTTTCTCGACGAGTTGCCTGAATTTAAGCGAACTGTCCTGGAAGTTATGCGCCAGCCCATGGAAGAGAGACGGGTGACTATTTCACGAGCAAAAATCGCAATTGATTTTCCCGCGTCATTCATGTTGGTGGCGTCCATGAATCCGTGCCCATGTGGTTTTTATAATCATCCGGAGAGAGAATGTACCTGTCCACCTGGCGCCGTACAGAAATATCTCAATAAAATTTCGGGACCGTTGCTTGATCGTATCGATTTGCACGTGGAAGTGACGCCCGTAGCATTTCGTGAGCTATCCTCAGAAAAATCAAATGAAGCCTCTTCAGTGATTCGCAACAGGGTAATTAAGGCGCGGGACCTCCAGGCAAATCGATATAAAGACCATAACGGCACTTATTGCAATGCACAAATGAGCAGTAAGATGCTCAAGGAAATTTGCATCATCAACCTAGTCGGACAAAATCTTTTGAAAACAGCTATGGAAAGACTGAATCTTTCGGCCAGGGCGTACGACCGGATTTTAAAAGTGTCGCGCACTATTGCTGATCTTTCCGAAAGTGAAGACATCAAACCGGAACATTTAGCAGAAGCGATTCACTACAGAAGCCTGGACCGTGAAGGTTGGGGCGGGTGAGTTGCCCAAACAGGACCATTTCAAGGGGGTTTAGTTGTGCCCTTCCCTGTCATTCGAGGCCAAACTAAAAATGTTCTGACAACTCGCGATGGGAGCTACTCAAACAGTTTCCTGAAAGGGCTTTTGCCTTGTTTCTTATAGAAGCATTCTAAGGACAGCATTTTTTCATGATCATTCGCTAGAAGTGTACGATGGTAAAACTCGAACAATTCCTTTAACTCGGCATTCCCTTCAAACGTAATCCTGTCCTGGTGCCGAGAAACTTGATCCGGATGTTTTACGGAGTATCCACTGTAATGAAAAAAAATCAAAGGCTGATTATTCACGAAATACTTATTCCCTTGTTTGCGAATCTGTTTTTGATGCAGGTTCCAATATGCCACGTTGCAACCTTCATGCGAGATCACCTTCACATTCTTAAAATATAATGGAACCAGTTCTAACCATTTCTGATCTACGTTTAAACCTTCTTTTGGTCGCTCATAGCACTGATCAACCATTCTTGGCTTCCACCAATCGAGAAGAGCGTGACTATTTTCATCGTTCTTTAACCCCAAAAAACCTCCATTGAAGATACCAGTCTTTAGAATTTCTTTTTCCTGGGGTCTGCGTTGATCATCGGGATACGGTTCTGTAATGTGAGGCGTTATTAGAATCGAGTGATCACTTAATTGTTCTTCCAGAAACATGAACGAATCAAAAACCAAAATATCACTGTCAAGAAAGAACAAAATGTCCGGCTGGCAAGTCTCTATCGCATAATGAAGAAAAAAACACTTCAGCGCACAGTTTAACTCCAGGGTGGTGTACCGTTGATACATTTCTGCAAACTCTGAGATATGCAATGCGCCCACTTCAACCAGTTCATGGGGATAATAAAAACCGGGATCAACCCTGTTGTCCAACTTGTCGACGAGGCCAATCATTAATTTATAGCCAGGGTTAAATGACAGCAACGAATCTCCTAGCGATTTGGCTTGTGCTAAATGGTTGGCAGAACATGTTGTGACAACAATTTTCTTCATTAGCTATAACTTCTTGGCTAAAACAATATTATTCAAATACAGGTCGCGTCGTTTCGGCAATACGCCATGCCAGAAAGAAAACCAGAAATTCAAAATCAGGTTGATCAGCGGCGGCACATTGGTGCGAAAGAATTTCAATTTTCCTAACAACGGGAATGAGGGGATGAAATGCTGGTTAAAATACACCATTCTCATTTGATAGACAGCCATAGTGAAATCCCCTGATTTATCGAGGACCAAAATTTCGAATCCATTCTTTTCAAGCAAATGCCTCAAAGCAAACTGTGTGTACCGCGCAAAGTCTATGGGTACCTCGTGTTCATTCCAGACGAAAGGACACGTGATCAGGATTTTCCCTTGTCTTTTCATGACTCTTTTTATTTCAGGAATGATTTCTTCGAGGTTGAAAATATGTTCGAATACCTCACTGCTGAACACAGAATCAAAGTGTTCATCATCAAATGGAATTTTTTTGCCGTCGTAGACCACGTCAATATTTTCGTTTGCATGTGAATGACCTTCACTTTCGAAATCGAGTCCAACATATTGGCTTGCATTGATGAATAAAGCTTCGTAAGGTTTGCTTCCGCACCCAAAGTCGAGCAAGCGACCATTTAATTCAGGGGCCAGTGGTTTGATTTTTTCATACAAGCTACGTCGAATAAAATAAAAAGGATTGGTTCTGGAAGGCTTGAATTGTTTTGAAACTGCTTTAGGCATGAGTAAGCTAGTGGTATCTGTTAATCTAGGAATTTCCTATACACGTCGAGGTATTCGTCAGCCGCGTTCTTCCAATTAAAACTTTTCGCTCTCTGAATAATTTTTTCTTGTGGACGCTTGCATTCAAAATGATGCATTCCATTTTCGAATACATTCTTCATACACGCAGCGTCGAAATCATCAAAGTAGTAAGCCAGGTCGCCACCCACTTCCGGCAAGCTCGTATGCCTGGATAGGAAAACCGGCTTTCCAAAATACATCGCTTCTAAGACTGGCAAACCAAACCCCTCTCCAATACTTGGAAACGCAAAAGCCAGGCAATTTTTATAATACCAAAATTTTTCCTGATCACTGATAGGTCCAATTAATTTTAACCTGTCGGCTACGTGCAATTCTTTTGCCTGCTCTATTACCCGTGCGGTGTACGGGAAATCATTCATGCCTGCGATGATTAAGTAAAAGTCGTTGCCCACCAGCAGGGCTGGTAACACATGAAAATTCTTTCGGGAGTGGAATTGTCCGATACTAAATAAAAACGGTTTATCGGGGATATGCTCAGGCGGAGTGATGATTTGCTCAGGCACATTACATCCATTGTAGATGATGCTGTAAGGTTTGCCTTCAACGTTCAAATGTTCCATTGCCTGCCGACGTGCAAACTCCGAAATAAATGTGAGGTAATTAGCCCGGTTGATTCGCTGTTGTATCAACGATAAGTATCGCGTCTTTATCGCCTGGGTATATTCTTCTTCGTAGAGAAAATTGAGATCATGAATAGTATAAATATTCGCCGTTTTGCTGCCATAGGGCCGATACCATGAAAGCGTGGTGGCCACATGCCAAATATCGAAGCGGCCGGTTAATTGATGGAAGTATTTATGGAGGCTGTATTGAGTAACGTAGTGCACATTTTTTCCAAAAAGACTTCTCTGGTTCTTCGGTACATAGAAATGTAAATGCATATCATCAGGAGTTTCCAATGCTAAATGCTTTCCTAGCTGGTAACAATAATGATATAGTCCGTTGTATGAATTGCCCCCCGTGCGATGTAGATCAACTAAGATGTTCGACATCTGGTCAGTAAAGGTTTTTTACATCGCTGCTAAGTTGTCATTTTTTTACGAACTTGTGCGCCATTTGAGGTTTTTTTTATAGCAAATCGTAGCCGTAATAACTTTTTTCCAGATGATCTGTTATTACAATGAATTGTTTGCGTTAATCATACTATTTGCTATTCGGCAAAGACAATAACTCATGAAAATATTACTGCATTATCTCAAACCGCATAAATTCTTAGTAGCTCTGGTCCTGGTGCTGGCTGCTATCAATATGGGCTTCTCCCTGATTGATCCAATTATCTTTGGAAAACTTATAAACCTCGCGAGTTATCACATTACCCATCCTTTTGCCTGGCATGATTTCCTTTTCATGAAGAAAAAGATTCCAGACGAAGTAAAAACAACTACCGGTATCAAAATGGAGTGGAAAATACTTTATGGCGTCGTCTGGCTTTTAATTGCCTCCATTTCCGTTGCCATGGTAAGCCGCATCGCAAAAAACTTCCAGGATTATTTTCTCAATGTGGTCATCCAAAAATTTGGCGCAAAAGTGTTTACCGACGGGCTGCAACACGCCATGAAGCTGCCATACAGCGAATTTGAAGATCAACGAAGCGGTGAAACTCTTTCGGTGCTGACCAAGGTTCGCGCTGACGTTGAAAAATTCATGATCAACTTCATCAATATTCTTTTTGGAGTGCTGGTAGGCGTATTATTTGTTTTCATCTATGCTGCAATCTTTATAAATTGGAGAGTGCCTCTTGCCTATCTGGTTGGAATTTTATTACTGACTTACTTCACAAATATCCTAAGCAAGAAAATTAAGGTCATTCAAAAAAACATCGTTGGACAAACAACGGCACTTGCTGGTTCTACAACGGAATCGCTACGCAACATTGAATTGGTAAAAAGCCTGGGGCTGACACGCCAGGAAGTCGACCGCCTTAACAAAAACACATACAAGATCCTTGGGCTTGAATTGACAAAAGTGAAGCGCATTCGTAGTATAAGTTTCATTCAGGGGACATTTGTGAATACCTTACGACAGGTCATTCTTTTTATCCTAATGTGGCTGATCTTTCATGATAGAATGGATGCTGGTCAGCTTGTCACCATGCAGATATTCTCTTTTTTTGTTTTCGGGCCTTTGCAGGAAATCGGCAATATTCTCCTCTCTTATCGCGAAGCGGAAGCTTCGCTGAATAATTTCCACAGCCTGATGCAAAAAAAACCGGAGATGGACCCGCTTTATCCAAAACATCTTGGGAATATCCGGACTTTATCGTTCAAAAACGTTTCATTCCAGCACCAGACCGCGGCTCAAAAAGCGATCAGCAATATAAGTTTTGATGTCAAAGTTGGGGAAACGATTGCTTTTGTTGGTCCCAGTGGCAGCGGTAAGACAACCCTTATGAAATTATTAGTGGGTCTGTATCGCCCGCAAGAAGGAAGGATTCTTTATAATAATCTGGATGAAACCGAGCTCCGATTTGATGACCTGCGTAATCAAATCGGTTTTGTTACCCAAGACACCAATCTTTTCTCCGGCACCATCAAGGAGAATCTTTTGTTTGTGAATCCATCAGCAAGCGATGAAGACTTGATGAATGCTCTTAACAGGGCCTCTTGTCAAAATTTATTAGCGCGCGCCGAAAAGGGCTTGGATACAACGATTGGAGAAGGAGGTCTAAAATTATCCGGTGGCGAAAAGCAACGCATCTCAATTGCGAGGGCACTGCTACGCAAGCCAAAACTTTTACTATTCGATGAGGCTACGTCGGCGCTTGATTCCTTGACAGAAGAGGAGATCACTGACACCATTCGGGAGATTTCAAGTGAAGGAAACCAAATTACCATCCTTATTGCCCATCGTCTTTCCACGATTATGCACGCGGACAGAATTTATGTCCTGGAAAAGGGTGACGTGGTGGAGACCGGCAACCACGAAATCTTGCTCAACGAGAAAGGACTTTATTATGCCATGTGGCGACAGCAGATTGGAGAAAGGAAGACCAAGGCAATTGCAGTATAGATAATGGATGACAAAGGATAGATCATGATAATAAGAAAAAAATATTTCCTTAATTTTTCGAAGGATGTAGCAAGAAAAGCAACTACCATCTATTATCTATCAACTATCATCCAATGGGTATTCTCTCCATATTAGGAATCGGCAACGGCAAGATAAAAGAAGCATTGAAACATAAAGGTACCGTTATCGACATTCGGACAGCCAGTGAATTTGACCAGGGTAAGGTGCGCGGTTCCATTAATATTCCTACCGACAGGATTGATATTAATCTTCAACGGATCCGCCAAATGCGAAAGCCAATCATCATTTGCTCTAATTCAGATTCAGAAAGTGAAAAAATGATCGGTTTTTTGAAAGCAAACGGTATAAAAGAAATTTATAACGGAGGTTCCTGGACACGAGTGTTGAAGATTGCCAGGTCAATTTGATCATCCCCCATGGAACGATAAATCTCAAAACAACCCTGACTAGACGTAATTTTTCTGTGGATAGCTTTTTGCATACAATCTGCCAATGAGTCTTTAATAACAGATGAGTTTAACCAAAAAAGACTATGATGCCATTGTGGTGGGCTCAGGGCCGAATGGCTTAGCAGCAGCTATTTCTCTACAGCACGCTGGCCTTTCTGTTTTGTTAATTGAAGCAAAGAAAACAATTGGTGGAGGAATGCGTTCAGAAGAACTCACCCTACCTGGTTATGTTCATGACGTGTGCTCAGCTATACATGCCATGGCAGCGAGTTCTCCGTTTTTCAAAACTCTGCCACTCGAAAAACACGGCTTACAATTTATCAATCCGGAAATACCGTTAGCGCATCCTTTCGACGATGGCAGCGCGGCGGTTTTTCATCAGTCTATGCAACAGACAGCAGAGGGATTATCAGAAGATCGACAATCATACCTTAAACTAATGACTCCAATCGTCAATGATTGGCCACAGATCTCCCCCGATGTGTTGGCTTCGTTCCATTTTCCAAAACATCCTTTTGCCATGGCCCGTTTTGGCTTGGATGCAGTAACATCCGCAAGACACATGGGCAAGCGTTTTGTATCACGGCAAGCAAAAGCATTGTGGATGGGAATGGCAGCTCATGCGATGCAATCTTTATCGCATGCAACCACGTCTGCCATTGCACTGGTGTTGATGGCGGCCGGCCACTCAGTGGGGTGGCCTTTGGCGAAGGGAGGATCAAGTGCGATTGCCAAAGCCTTGTGCTCTTATTTTACCTCGTTAGGAGGCGTCGTACAAACCGATTTTTATGTGCGGTCACTGAGTCAATTGCCTTCTTCGCACGCTTTGCTGTTTGACATTGCACCGCGCCAGTTGTTGGAAATTGCCGGACATAAATTTTCGTCCTTTTACAAATGGCAGCTGCGCCGCTATCGCTACGGAATGGGCGTATTCAAAATTGACTGGGCTCTTGACCAGCCTATACCTTTTGTTAGTGAAGGTTGCAGGCAGGCAGGAACACTGCATTTGGGAAATACAGCTGAAGAGATCGTGGCATCAGAAGAATTGACATCGCAGGGAAAGCATGCTGAGGACCCCTTTGTGTTATTGGCGCAGCAGAGTTTATTTGATCCTTCCCGTGCACCCGCAAGAAAGCATACCGCATGGGCTTATTGCCATGTACCCAATGGCTCAACGCTGGATATGACAGCCAGGATCGAAAAACAAGTGGAACGATTTGCTCCCGGTTTTAAAGACCTAATATTAGCGAGGCACACCATGAATAGCACACAAATGGAAGTGTACAATGCAAACTATGTAGGCGGCGATATCAATGGCGGACTTATGAACGTTGGACAATTATTTGCACGCCCTGCGCTACGATTTTCGCCCTACAAAACATCCGCAAAAGGAATCTACATTTGTTCCTCGTCCACACCTCCAGGCGGAGGAGTGCATGGAATGTGTGGATACCACGCAGCAAAGAAAGTGTTGAAGGAAATCTTTCATCAAGAATAAAGATCACAATTTGATTGTTGAACTTTGCGTGCTTTGTGCCTTGCCGATAAACACACGTAAAATGAAATGATCTTTCAGGCATTAGTCTTGTAAACGTACCATTCATAGACAGATCCAGTGATTTACCAACCCCACAATGACCCTGAGGAAATACCGCCGAAAAAATCTTCCACATACTGGCTTACCCGGTTCGTGATCCTGCGTATCCTGGGGATCGTTTATGCAGTCGCTTTTCTTGTTGCCATAAATCAAATTCTTCCACTGATAGGCTCACATGGTTTGACGCCGGTTGAACTTTATCTTAAGCGCGTCAGTGCTGCGCTCGGTTCAGATGGCGCAGGTTTTGCGCGCTTGCCGTCGTTGTTTTGGTTATGGCATTCCGACGCCGCTCTTCTAAGTCTGGCATGGGTTGGATTGATTCTTTCTATGGTAGTAGCAGCCGGTTTTGCAAACGCTCCTTTGCTTGGTATGCTCTGGATTCTTTACATGTCGTTTGTCCATGTCGGACAAGAATGGTACGGTTACGGCTGGGAGATTCAACTGACCGAGACTGGCTTTCTTGCTATTTTCCTTTGTCCATTGGTTGATATGCGTCCATTTCCAAAACGACCAGCCCCCCTGCCTATCATTATTTTGTTTCGATGGCTCATCTTCCGGATCATGGTCGGCGCAGGATTGATCAAGCTTCGCGGAGATGAAATTTGGCGTCACGGCACCGCTCTTTATTATCACTTTGAAACGCAACCCATTCCTGGACCACTCAGTCGATGGTTCCATTTTCTGCCACGAGTAGCTTTGAAGATCGGCGTTTGGTTCAATTGGCTCGCAGAATTGATAGCTCCGTTTTTTGTTTTTTGGCCGCGACTTGGGCGACATATTGCCGGAGTCATAATTGTCTTGCTCCAGGTCTTTCTTATACTAAGCGGCAATCTTTCCTTCCTGAATTGGTTAACTATCATTCCAGCTCTCGCGTGCTTCGATGATGGCTTTTGGGCGAGGCTTCTTCCCCGCGTTCTTGTCCGTAAAGCTGAGTATGCAGCGGTCACTGCCGAGCCATCAAAACCGATGATGACAACGGCCTGGATTGTGACAGTGCTCGTCGGATTTCTAAGCTTTCGACCCCTAGCAAATATGTTGTCGCCTGGGCAAATCATGAACACATCTTTTGATCCACTTGATATCGTAAATACGTATGGTGCATTTGGAACGGTAGGCCAGGAGCGCTTGAACCTGATCTTCGAAGGCACGACGGATGACGACTCCACCGACAAGGCTACCTGGAAGCCGTACATTTACAAAGGTCAACCCGTTTTGCTTGATAAACGCCCCCCTCAAATCGCCCCATACCAATTGCGCTTGGATTGGCAAATGTGGTTTGCAGCTATGTCCTCTTCTGATGAATACCCATGGACATTTAATCTTGCCTGGAAACTTCTTCATAACGATCGACGAGCTTTGAGTTTATTTGCCAGCAACCCGTTCCCTGATAAGCCTCCACAATTCGTGCGCGCAGTACTGTATCGTTACACATTTGAGCGTCCTGGTAATCCGCAAAATCTATGGTGGACGCGGGAGCGTCTTTACGTTTGGATGCCTCCAACATCAGTGAAGGATACCGTATTGGAGGATTATCTGCGAGCGGAAGGGTGGATTCAATAAGGAATAGTCAACATCAAGACCTAAGGTTCAAATAATATCCTAATCGAAAATTAAAAAACACTTTTTTCTATGAAGGCTTCGGTTTAATATTTTTCTAATTTATTTGGTCTGGAAGGTTCGGGATGGAAACCTGGTTCTTCTCCACAATTCAAAAAAATCATCATGAACATTGGCTTCATAGGTTTCGGTAACCTTGGATCACCGATCGCAGAAAACATTTTAAAGAAAAGATCGCCGCTCTTTGTCTATAACCGCACCGCATCGAAGGCGCAACCAATCGTCGATAAAGGTGCAGTGTTGTGTAAGAGCGTGAAGGAACTAAGTGAGAAATGCGACGTTGTCTTTAGTGTTGTCTCTGATGACGCGGCTCTAAATGATATTACATTAGGTAAATACGGAATTGCGGAAAATCTGAAAGCAGGCTCTGTGCACGTTTCAGTGAGTACCATTTTACCAGCAACAGCCACGCGGCTCACAGAAAAACATAAAGAACACAGCTCTCATTACGTAGCCGCTCCTGTGATGGGTCGACCAGAAGCGGCCCGTGCGCAAAAACTAAACTTCCTCGTTGCAGGACAACCAACCGTTATTGAAATGCTTAAGCCATTGTTGAAAGATGCGGGCGGTGCGGGCATCTGGGAATTTGGGAACGATGCAGCAGCAGCAAATGTTGCGAAGCTGTGTAGCAACTTTCTCATTGTCTCCGCCATTGAAGCCATGGCGGAAGGAATTAGCCTTGCAAAAAAAAGCGGTGTTGACGCCGGCGCCTGGTTGAATATGGTTACACAAACGTTATTCGCCGCGCCAGTTTACATCAACTATGGAAACATTCTCATAAAAGAAATGTTCCAGCCAGCAGGGTTTGCCCTGAAACTTGGATTAAAAGATGTAAATCTTGTGATGGAACAATCCCATAAAGCAAGAGCGCCGATGCCCATTGGAGAATTAATGCAAAAACGATTGACGGAGTGTGTGAAGAACGGGTTGGGTGATTATGACTGGACAGCCGTTGCGCTTATGCTAAAATAGTACCGATCAGTTTTTTTCTCCGGACTTCTCCTCTTTCTTCTTTATTAGGTCCTTAAAAAAACTTTCCGGTTCCTCAATATCGCTTAGTTCCAGTTCAAGTGCCCGGTTGCTCTGTGCGATCTCGATGAGCGAAATAATAAGTGAAACAAGCAAGCTCAGTAAGCAAATCGCAAATTCATATTTGACGAGGTTCATCCAGCCCATATAAATAGTGTACATCGTAAAAACACAACATACGAAACTGAAGACACCAAGTGTCTGCATGTACCTCACAAGCCTGAGCCTGCGACGAAGGCTATGTATCTGTTGAGCAATGATCTTATTTTCCTGTCCCCGTTTGTATTCTTCGTGAAGTTTGCGAACGAGGTTCGCCAGGGCCACGAACCTGTTGGTATAAGCAAGTAACAAAAGGCTAATTGCTGGAAACAACAATGCAGGGGTCGTAAAGGTGATTTCCATTCTTAAAATTGGCTAAAATAATCCAACTCATGAAATCTGTCGTGCTTCGACCGTACCCTTTGTGGTTGCTATCTGGATCAATTTGTACACGGAGGTAAGAATAAAAATGCCTCCAAGAATTGCCACGATCGATGACCCAGCAGGGAAGTCATAATGAAAGGAAAAATTCAACCCAACAAAACTTGCGAGGATGCTGATCAGGCATGCGATCACGAATACGGCGATATTATTTCTTGTAAGCATAATGGCCGATACGGCGGGAATGATCAAAAAGGAAAATACAGGAATCACCCCATTGATCTTAACTGCAAACACAATGGCCAGGCCAATAGAAATATAAAATAGGAAATTCCAGATATTGAAAATACCGATCACGTGGTTTTCACCCAATTCAAAAGATTTTGTCAACCCAAAAAACTTCTTGAAAAAAACAAGCTGTAGCAGCGTGATTGCTCCAAACACAATTGCCAGGGATAATATTTGAGACCAGCTAACCGATAAAATATTTCCAAACAAAACCTCCTGGATATCTGAGTCGCCATGTGGAGTTTTAGAAATAAATAAGACCGTCAAGGCCGAAGCAAATGCATATAGAATTCCAATGATGGCCTCTTGCTTCAGGCGCTTATCCCGAATATTGATGAATGACATCAACAAAGCACCAGCCAACGTGAAAATAAGGGGAATGGATGTGAGACCGGTTCCGATGAACGCAGCAAACGCAACACCGAGGGAAGAAATTTGTCCCAGAGCAAGATCCACAAACACGATACCTCGACCAACTACATGAACTCCCAGGTACGATAGTAAAACGCCGGTGATAAGTGCCGCAATGAAAGCCTGAACCATAAACGGCAGATGAAACATTTCAAACATGGATTGTTATTTTATTTAAGAGTTGCTGTTAGCTGGGTAATATCATAATCAAAAAGGTCAAAATAATTTTTCACTGACTCAAATCCTCCCACGGATGTCGCCAATGTCAATTCTTTAGCCCCGGTTTGCTTAGAAACAACATCAGAAGAAGAGGTTGTGAAGTAGGGCGACGAAATTATTACTTTAATGTTATTTGCTTTTATTTCTTTTATCACTTTTACAAGTTGAGACGGAGAAGGTGGAATGCCGGGTTTGGGCTCCATGAAGTCAACGATATTCAATCCAAACCTCGTTTCAAAATAGACCCACTCATTGTGGTAAGCAATTATTTTCGTTCCCTTGAAGGCTGCCATCTTTGATTGCCATTCCCTCATCTTATCATCAATTTTTTTATAAAATGCCTGCAGGTTTGCCTCGTAGGTGGATTTGTTAGATGGATCGACACGCTCCAATCCATTTGCGATGTTTCTGCCGATCACTTTTCCATTTAATGGATCGAGCCAATAGTGGGGATTTCCATAAATATGAATATCCCCTTCAGCACGATTTGCTGACGTGGGAACCTGCAACAAGCCAATACCCGCGGAAGCATCCACATACCCGGGCGCGCCTTTTTGAATCTTCGTATTGCGTGAACTGGCGAGCAACTGCGGCGACCAGCCAATCTCCAGATCAAGACCAACCGTTACAAACAAGTCTGCGTTACTCAATCCGATAATGTAACTCGGTTTAGGATCCACGAAGTGCGGATTCTGATAACCGGTAGCTATTGATGTAACGGAAACTTTGTTTCCGCCGACAAATTCAGCAATGCTTTTTAGGTCAGGAATAGTAGTCACAACCTTTATCGTACCAGCGTGTGTGCATAACAAAGTACAAAGGCAGAAAATCAGCGTAATCATTAATTTATTCTTCATATTTTTTCTTTTAACTATTTTTTTAGAATTAGTATTGATGCGCACCATGTGCACCAATCACAAAAATCCACCGCAGCCAGGCCTGGTAAAAACGATTTTCAATATTGTTATCGGTTGCCTTGCCTTCCAATTCAATCTTGGAAAACTCGGTAGCATACCATCCCGCAGTTAGTGAGTAAGCCTGCTCAACAACCGTTTTGTTGAAAGGTTTTTGCGCATAATCATATCGCCCAGTCAGGAACCAGCGTTTTGCTAACTGGTATTGCAGAAAGGAATACAATCCAATTGAATTGATGGAAAAATTGTCCAAAAGGTTTGCATGACCGTAATAAAATTCGCTTTGCCAGGTAATAGATTTATACGTATTCATCTGCACCGGCTTCCACTTGTACGTTAGATCTGCCGCAGCAATGCTTGTTGTTCGCGAAGAATCGTTGGGCCCTGTGATACCTGTTAACCCCAATTCCAACGTTGAGTTGTCGCTCAGCGTAAAAAAATTCTTTAAGTGACCCAGGTAAATGAACCGGTTGTTGTCTCCCCTGAAAAAAGTTGGCGACTCTGACTGGCCCGATGTCGCCTGGAAAACCAGCTCCTGGTAAAATTTTTTATTGGGAACCAACCAACTTAATGATGCACCTTCGTCATTCAACCCTTCATCGCCAAAATAATTTACGTATGCGTTGGGCAAGTCGATGAATGGAAGTGCATGTGGATGCGTTGGATTGATACGACCAACTGCCTCCCGGAACTTTCCAACCTTAAGTTGGAGTTTGGCGGGCAGTGAAAGAGTTGTTAAATATCCTTCTTCTACTTCAGCCCCATATTTTCCGGTTTCCGGATCGCGTGCGAACGAAAGAAAAAAATCTGCTCTTATGTATGGGTCGACTGCTGCCTGTAACGACACTTCTGTCTCATTTAAGTAAGCATTAAAATTTCTGTTTCCTTTACTAATGTAAGAACCCTGGAAATCTCCAATCACGCCGATGTCCGGGTTGAATGAAAGTGCCGATCGGTTTTGTTGTGGTTGGGCCGCCGGCTGGGTAGCAGTCTGCATTTGCTGCTCGATTTGCTTCAACAATGCCGAGTCTGCTGCAGTACTATCGGCAGGCACTTGAGCAAGGCAAGCAGCACTCGGTATTGCCGTCAAGAAAATGAAGCTACAAAGACTATTTTTCCATTTCATAAAGTGGTTTTAGAACTCAATCAGGGGAGTTTGTATCAAGTCAATAGCAAATCGCAAAAGCGTGTGGAGATGGTGAAGAGCATCTCAGGAAAGATGCATAGGGGGACCTCTCAGAGACTCGAAAACTCCAGGTCTGATTGGAACAGGCTGAATAAAGTTTGAAACGATGCACTGTTCGGGGATAGATGTAACGGCTTCAATGTCACAAACGGGGTCTGCAAAGGGCATGGAAAAATCCTCGACACAATTACAAGAATAACTTGCAACGTTTGCTGCAGATGAATGCGCAGCCTGGTGAGTGTTTTTAAAATGAAACCAATTGTGCAGGTAAAGTCCAGCGCCAAGTTTTTGACTAAAGGCCAGTAGTAGAATAATTGCAGAAACCTTAAGTATATTTTGGTTTGACTTCATTGGCGAACGTAAAGGTAGAAGAAATTAAAATATTACATTAAATGTTTTGCTCCGTGTGAACCTTTACTTTTGGTCGGGATATTGCAGAATCATTTACGCTCACCATTAAGAATTATTTACGCTCACCATTAATTGTATGAAATCGCATCAATCAGAGGCACAAAAAGAACAAAAAGAAGCTGAACAGTTTCTTGATCCTTCCCGAGCATGGCGAAGATTCTTTGCGGAAATGTGGGGAACATTCTTGTTAGTGCTGGTTGCGTGCGGCGCCGTAGTAGTATCCAAGCTAAGCAGCCAAGTTACCCTTGCCATGCAGGTAGCAGCGCCAGGGATCATGGTAATGACGATTATTTACTTTATGGGAACTGTCAGCGGCGCACACCTAAATCCCGCGGTAACTATTGCGTTCGCATTACGTTCCCACTTTCCATGGAAAAAAGTGCCCGTGTATATAGCGGCACAACTTGCGGGCGCCATTCTGGCCGCTCTTTTTTTGAAAAGCCTGTTCGGAGAAACCGGAGACATCGGCGCAACAACGCCAAAATT
>AR_comb_assmDRAFT_10429502_pt1 | contig 15526 bp, 13 predicted proteins | sample ArasoioldDNA_FD_10543 | JGI IMG/M metagenome (IMG submission 10543) | reverse complement strand
GAGTTCCTGGCGGCCGTCAAGGAGATCGCCAGGCGCCTGCTGGGCGACGAGGGTTACGCTGCGTTCGTTGCGGCCCGGCCGTCGCCGTGGGACGTGGGCGCGCTCGTCTCGGTGCTGTTTCAGTGGTACGGGGTGAGCCTGGGGGAATCGTCGGGGTCCTCCGATGCGTCTTCGACCGGTGGAGCGACCTCGAACATGACCTCTGGTACCACTGCCGCATCGATGCCCGCGACGTCTGGCGACGAGCTGAGGATCCCCGACTCCTTGGTGTCCGGCGGCTGATCCTGCTGCTGTCGCATCTGCCTGATGAGGCGCTGGTCTTCACTACGCCGGAGATCCGGCGGATGTTGCGCGAGGCGAAGACGTGGACACTGGATCACGAGCTTCTGGCGCAGATCAAGGAGGAGATCAGCATCCTGGCGGCCGAGCATCGTCGTAAGAAGCCGGTGGAGGTGCCCCGGCCGGAGCATGTGCGGAGCAACGCGCGGCGGCGCAGGCCGGTGAAGGCTGGGGAACCGAATCCGGAAGGGTTCGCGCATGCGATCGGCGTGCTGAAGATGAACGCCAAGCGGGTGCAGTTCTCTTAAGTCAAGATCAACTCTCTCGAGGGAGTGATCTTGGTCTAGGGAGGGTGATCCGGCGGCACCGGGCTACCACCCCCGCCGCCGCCGGATCCGGTCGGCTCGACCAGGAGGCGACACAGTCAAGGCTACGACTGGAACCGGCCCCCAGATTCCGTCATTTACCGGAATCTCCAACCCCTTGACACCTTACCGCGAAGGTGTTAAATGCCTGTCCGTCCTTGTGGTTGCGACCAGGCACTTTTACTGTGAGTGACAACCGAAGTGCGGTGATCCCGGATGAGCGACCCGGGCCGCCGCCGCAACATCCAGGAGGGAACCATGAAGAAGATCATCGCACGGCTGCGTGCCGCATGCGGCTTCGCCGAGTGCCGCAACGGATGGATTTGGGACGCCGGAGCCGGATCACGCCCGTGCCCGGTGTGCTCCATCCCCCGCTGAACCCGACGATCACCAGGGTGCCCGCGCCTCGCGGGCACCCTGCACCTGTAGCGGGCGACGCTACCCCCCGCCGATCTCTACCGTGACGCCCTGACGCCCACCCCCACGGACGTGCCACCCCGCCGGGTGGCGGTGGGGATCGACGTTGACCGAGGACGCGTCCGCAGGCCGCTTGTACGCCGACGTCGTAGCCGACACCACCGGCTTCCGCAAAGACGCCGAACGCAAACTCAAGACCGCCCTTAAGGACCTGAAGGTCAAGGCGCGCGTCGATGTCACCTACTCCACCACCCAAGCCCGCGCCGCCCTCAACGCGACGTTGCGCGAAGTGGCCCGTGACGACAAGCTGAAGGCGATCCGGGCCAAGGTCGATTTCGACCCCGGCCAGATCCGCCGCGCTCTGAACACCGCACTGAAGACGGCTTCCGCCGACGCCAACCCCATCCGCGTCAAGGTCGAGGCCGACACCTCCACAGCACGCCGCCAGATCCGCGACCTGGAGCGCGGCAACCCTGTCGTCAAGGTGGACACCGAAGCGCGAACGGTCACTGTCGAAAAAGACATCGACCAGATGCGGCAGCGGCAGTCCTCCCGGCCGATCGACATCCCCGTCCGGGCCGACGCCAACTCCCTGTCCCGCGTCTCGGGCGCGCTGACCGGGCTGCTGAAACTCCCCGTCATCGCCGACGGCGCCATCCAGCTGGCCGGGGCCCTGTTCTCAGTCGCCTCCTCCGCGTCCCAGGCGGTCGGCGTGCTGGCCGCCCTGCCCAACCTGGCCGGAGTCGCCGTCCAGGGCATCGGCGCGCTCGTGCTCGGCTTCTCCGGCATCGGCGACGCTGTCAAGGCGATGGGTAAGGCCCAGACGGCGGCCGGAACCCAGGCCACCAAGTCGGCCGGACAGCAGGCGGCGGCGGCCGAAGCCGTCCGCTCCGCACAGGAACGTCTGGCGCGGGCCCAGGAACAGGCCGCCGAACGGGTCGCCGAGGCGCGCAAACGGCTGGCCCGGACGGTCGAGCAGGCCGCAGATCAGCAGGTGCAGGCCGAACGGCGCGTCGTCCAGGCACAGGCTGACGGGGCCCGCCGGGTGGAGGCGGCCGAACGTCAGGTCATCGCCTCCCATCAAGCGCGCACGCAGGCGTTGATCGATCTGAAGGCGGCCACCGAGGCGGCGATCGAGAAGCAGGAAGACCTCGCCCTGGCGCTGTCCGGCGCCGCCCTGGACGAGGAGGGCGCCCAGATCGCGCTGGAGCGGGCCAAGGCCCGCCTGGAACAGATCACCGGCGTCGGATCGACGGCCACGCCGCTGGACAAGCGCGAAGCCGACCTGGAGTACCGCCAAGCCATCCAGCGGTTGAAGGAGGTCCAGGAGCGCAACGGCGACCTCGCCCAGGAGAAGGCCGAGTCCGACCGTAAGGGCATCCAGGGCTCCGATGAGGTGGTGGCCGCCCAGCAGCGTGTCACCGAGGCCACTCAGGCTGAGATCGACGCCCAGCGCAATCTGGCCCAGACGCGGGCCGACGTCGCCTCCGACATCGCCGACGCCCAGCGCGAACTGGCCAAGACCAGGCGCGACAACGCCCGGGAGATCGCCGACGCGCAGGCCGACGTCGTCAAGGCTCAGCGTGACGGGGCACGCGCCGTCGCCGACGCCCAGCATGACCTGGCACGGGCCTTGAAGCCCGCCACGTCGGCGGCCACCGGCCAGGCGGCAGCCTTCAACGCGCTGGACGCGGCGATGGCCAAGCTGTCGCCGGAGGGGCGTGCGTTCGCCAAGTTCGTCAAGGGCACCCTGGAGCCGCGCTTCAGGAGTTTGCGCAACGCGGTGCAGGCGGCGCTGCTGCCGCAGATCCAAAAGGCGATCACGCTGGGCATGCCGCTGCTGAACACCCTGCAAAAGGGTCTGGTCAGCACCGCTGACCGGGTCGGTGTCCTGGCGGTCAAGCTCGGCAAGCTGTTCGGATCGAAGGCGTTCAACAAGGACGTCTCGTCGATCATGGCGTCCAATAACCGGGCATTGTCCAGTTTCGGCGATGCCATGGTTCCGCTGTTCAAGATCCTGAGCCGGGTGGCGAAGGTCGCCGGGCCCATCCTCGTCGAACCTTTCGCGGACTGGATCAAGCAGCTCACGATCGCTGCGGAAAAGTCGGACAAGCTGTCGGAGTCGCGGATCGCCGACTTCCTGGAGCGTTCGGCCGCCGCCGCCAAAAAGCTCGGCAAGATCTTCAAGAACGTTGTCAAGGGCATCGCCAACATCGCCCGTGCCGCCCGTCCCGCCGGGGATACCCTCCTCGACGACCTCGTGGACGCTTCGGAGAAGTTCGCCAAGTGGGCCGGAGACTCGGTCACCCAGAAGAAGATCAAAGACTTCTTCGACCGGCTGACCCCGGTGATCGAGAAGCTTGGCAAATTCCTCAAGCGCGTCACCGACCTGCTCGGCAGCCTCCAGGAGGCGGGCGGCGGCAAGGCCCTCGACGGGTTCCTGTCCACGATGGAAACCGTCGTCGGCCTGCTGCAACGGCTGATGAACATCCCCGGGGTGGCGCCGGTCGTCGGGGCGCTCCTGACGCTGTCCGGCGTCGGCCTGGCACTCGGCCTGGTCGGGGCCGCCGTCGGCGGCATCGTCAAAAATCTTGGCAAGCTGGCCAAGATCACCGGGCTCAAGAAGCTCCTCGGCGGCATCACCGGCAGCTTCAACGACATGGGCGACGCCATCGACAAGGAGTTGCCCAAGGACAAGAAGAAATCCGACGCGATCAAGGACGTCGGCGAGAAGGCGGACACCACCAAGACCAAGGCCAAAGACCTGGGCAAGGGCGTGGACGACCTCGGCAAGTCGGCCGCGAAGTCCGCCAAGAAGTCCAGCAAGCTCTCCGGCGCGCTGGGCAAGGTCGGCGGAGCCGCCTCCACGGCACTTGGCAAGGTCAACGGCCTGATCGGCATCGGTGGCGGCGGGGAGGGCGGCAAGACCGTCGCCAAGGGCGGCAAGGTCAAGGCTGCGGTCAAGGGCGGTGGTGGCCTCCTCGCGCTGACGGGGTTGTTGTTCGGCCAGGACATCGCCGACGCCGTCAGTGGCGGCGAGACGGGTACTCCGCGCGCCGTCGCCGGTTCGGCGCTGTCGTCCGGGTTGACCGGAGCCGGGATCGGATCTTTCCTGGGCGGACCGATCGGCGGCCTGATCGCCGGTCTCTACTCGGCCAGCTTCGGCGCCGTGGACGAGGGCGGCGGCAATATCAAGGCGGCCGGGATCGGTTCGCTCGCTGGACTGCCCGGCCTGTTCCTGGCCGGTTTCGCCAACAAGATCCCCGACCTGGCGAAGAAGGCCAGGCCGGAGATCGACAAACTGCTGGGAGAGTTCGACAGGTTCAAAAAGGACCTTCCCGACAAGTTGCAGCAGACGTGGAAGGACGTCGTCAACACGGTCCCCGGCCTGGCCGGGCTCGGCGCACTTCCGCTCAAGGCCGGTGAGATCCTCGGGCAGGGCAAGGCGAAGTTCGCCGAATTCAAGAAGAGCATCCCGGCGGCGGCCAAGGGGGCATGGCAGGGGGTTCTGGGCAGCATCCCCGCGCTGGGCCCGCTGACGGGTGGCGTCGGCGCGATCCTGGCCGGGACGGGCAAGAAATTCGACGACGTCCGCAAAAAGGCCCCCGAAACCCTGTCCAAGGCGTGGCTGGGCGCCGTGGCCACCGTGCCGGGGCTGGGCCCGCTGACCGGCGGCGTCGGCTCCATCTTGACGAACACCGGCAAGAAGTTCGACAACCTCAAGGCGGCCATCCCCGGAGTCCTGTCCAAAGGCTGGGCGGGCGCCCTGGGCACCATCAAGGGCGGACTGGGCCCGATCGTCGGCAGTGTCGGCAGCGTCCTGTCCGGCACGGAGGGAAAGTTCTCCGACCTCAAGGCGCACGTGCCGGGGATTCTCAAGCAGGGCTGGCAGGGCGTCCTGGGCACCGTGCCGTCCAGTCTCAAGCCCCTCCCCGCCAAGGTCGGCGAGGTCACCAGCGACAGCCAGAAGAAGTTTGAAGACCTCAAGACCAAGGCCCCGCAAACCATGACCAGTGGCTGGCGGGGTGTACTGGGAACCATCCCAGCCCTCAAACCACTCGCGAACAAGGTCGGCGAGATCACCAGCGGCGTGGTGGACTGGTTCAAGAAGGGCGTTGACGGGGCGAAGAAGAACTGGGACCGGCTGCCCGCCGTGACCGGCGGGCCGATCAAAACCGTCGCGAACACCGTCTACAACAACGGCCTTGTCAAGGTGTGGAACTCGATCAGCTCCAAAATTCCGGGATTTGCCGGGCTGGTGCCGATCAAGCTGGGGTTCGCGCGCGGCGGCATCCTTCCCGGCACCTCCTCCTACCGCAACGGCGATGACCAGCTCGTCCCGATGCGGCGCGGCGAGGGAGTCTACGTATCCGAGGCGATGCGCAGCCCGTACGAGCGGGCCCGGCTGCACGCCGTCAACCAGGCGGCCATGCGCGGCCAGTCGCTCGACAAGTTCCAGGGTTTCGCCCAGGGCGGCATCTTCGACGGCATCGGCGGCTTCCTGACGGCCGCCAAGGACGCGTTCACCGGCGGCCTGAAGAAGGCGCTGTCCGGCGCCCTGGACCCGATCCTGTCCAGTGTCACCTCCTCCCTGGGCGGATCCCCCTACGGCCAGATGATCGCCGGAGGAGCCCGGCTGCTGGCCTCCAAGGTGATCGACCGCATCATGGGATTCGAAGACCAGCTGGTCGGCGGCGACGCCACCGGCGTGGCCAAGGCCGCCGCCTCCATGATCGGGCGCGGCGACGATCGGGGGCCGAACAACAACTGGCTGACCAGGGCCTGGGGGATGCCAGGTGCCCCCTGGTGCGCAATGTTCGTGTCCGAGGCGATCAAGCAGGCCAAGGCCACCAAGAAGTACCCCGGCTATCCGACGGCGGCCGTGTATGGCTACTACAGCCGGATGAAGAAGGTCCCCGGTGACACCGCCCGGCCCGGCGACCTGGGCGTCTACAACGGCAACTCGGGCCACATCAACGTCATCGAGAAGAACCTGGGGCAGGGCAACTATCAGACGATCGGCGGCAACGAGAACTCGGTGGTGCGGCGCGGTCGCCGCGTCGGCGCCTACGCCATCTTGCGGCCGGAGGGCAAGGCGCTGGGCGGCCTGATCGACCAGCGGGCCTTCCGGGAGAAGAATCTCGGCTACGACCACGACCAGCGTGACCCGCTGTTTAGGCTGCTGGCCCGGCTGTCGCCGTCGGTGGCGATGAGCGTGTCCAACGCGTTGTCTGAGTCCAAGTGGGTGCAGAGGGATTCCGGGGGGCCGCTGTATCCGGGCATGAATGCCGTCGTCAACAACACCGGCGGCCTGGAATGGGTGCTGACGCCGGAGGCGGTGCGGCTGCTGGGCGGCCCGGCCGCCGTGCAGGCGCTGAACGACCGCGCCCGGGTGTCGTCCGCCGGGCGGGCAGGCCGGGCCACGGCGATGGCCCGCACCAGTGGCGCAACCACCTCTGCCGTGACACAGAACATCTATCCGCAGCCGCGCCAGTCGGAGCAGGAGATCGCCATGATCTCCATCAGGAAGATCGGCGCCGTGCTCGGGCATTAGGGCGCGACGTTAACACCCGCGCGTTGGCACGCTGCCCAACGTGCCAACGCCGATCGACTCGCCCGTCTACTACGTGGGGCCCTGGGCCGCCAACGTCATAGATGACGACGGCGTGGAGTGGATCTGCGAAGTGGAAGATGGCTGGTCGGCTTCCCCGCCGGTGCGGGCACTCGTGGAGGACAAGACCGCCTCCGACGGGGCATGGTCGGGGCCGGGCTTCTTCGGCGCCCGCGTCATCAACTTGTCCGGCCGGGCCCGCGCCACTGACCGACTCGGCATGCTGGCGGCCAAGGACCGGATCAAGGCGGCTTTCAACCCGCGCAGCCTGTTCACGCTGACGGTGGCGGAGGCGCACCTGACGCGCGTCGCGACCGTGCGGCTCAGCGATCAGCTGGACGTCAAGGACCAGACTGACCAGATCTTCGCCTGGTCGCTGACGGTGGTCGCGCCCGACCCGCGCCGCTACGCCGAAGAGGCGGTCACCGAACAGGCGACCCTCCCGGCCACGCTGACGGCCGGGCGCACCTACAGCCGCACCTATCCACTGGTGTACGGCGGCGCGGGCGGCTCCGTGTCCAGTGTCTTCATTGACCAGGCCGGGAATTACGACGAGACCCCGGCGACGATCACGATCATTGGGCCGGTGGTCAGCCCGCGTGTGGAGCACATCCAGTCGGGCCGGTCGCTCACGTTCGACGTGACGGTTGAGTACGGCCACACGCTGGTGCTGGACCTGCTGCGCAAGACGGCCCTCCTGGACGGCTACGCCAACCAGTCGCCGCACCTGTCAGCCGGGTCTGCCTGGTTCATGCTCGTCCCCGGCGTGAACGAGCTGGCGTTCCGGGGCGCCGCCGGGACGCTGCCGCCAGAAGCCGACCCCGCCACCGTGCCGATCATGTCCGTGACCGCCGCCTCAGCGTGGGTCTGAGAGAGGAAAGTCCGTGGCCGTACTCAACCCCCCGAACTACCTGCAAGCGGGCACGTACACGGCCCGCTACGACCGGCTGGGGCAAGCCGCGATGCTCGTCCCCAACCAGTCGGCGGGGGCATTGGCGGCGCGCGGCGGCGTCCGTCCAGCGGCCTCCGGCGGCGGCCTGGTCGTCACCCAGAGGGCCACACCCGCCATGTTCGTGTCCATCACGGCGGGCAGTGCGTTCGTGCCGTCGGCGTCGGCCACGGGCGGCGTCTACGTGTGCCATAACGACGCCTCCGTAGACGTGGCCATCTCGACCGCGCACGCCACGCTGGCCCGCAAGGATTTGATCGTCGCGAGGGTGTACGACGCCGAGATCTCCGGTGCCCTGAACCAGTGGGCATTGGAATCGGTGACCGGGACCCCGGCGGGCTCCCCTGCCCTCCCGGCCACCCCGTCGGGAGCGATTGCGCTGGCGCAGGTCAATGTCGCCGCCGCAGCGTCTACGATCGTCAATGCCAACATCACGGACTTGCGAGTCTTGGCCACGGCTTTGGGCGGCACCATGCCGCTGCCGTCCGGGTCGCCGCCCTCCTCTCCGTATGAGGGGATGGCCGTTTACCATACCGACACGGATCTGCCGAAGTGGTACAACGGGAGCACCTGGCGGGGCTGGCAGGACGAGGGGTACCAGACCGCCGCCAACGTCACCTCAACGCTGACCTCCGGCGGCTACGTCACCCAGACGGCCTTGGACGCGACCGCCTGGCAGACCTACACGCCTACCTGGGGCGCCTCCACCACCAACCCCAGCCTCGGCAACGGCCAGATCAGAGGCCGATACATCGTTTACGGAAAAATGGTGCACGTGCAGGCGTGGATCGGCTTCGGCTCCACGACCACCTACGGATCCGGCATCTGGTCCATTTCTCTGCCGATCACCGCCAAGGACGGTTGGTTCGCGGGCAGCGGCAACCCCTTCGGCGTCGGCGGCGGAACGGCCCTGTTTAATGACACCTCCGCCTCCAACATCGCCGGTGGAACGGCGCTGCTGTGGGACGTGGGAGCGCCGGATTGGCGAATCCGCATGGTGTCCGACGCCGGAAGCTCCGTGACCTCTACCGTGCCATGGACCTGGGCGAACGGTGACGATGTCCAAGTAAGCGTCTTCTATGAGATCCCCTGATGGCGGAGTACGCCTACCACTTCTATGACATCGCCACCAAGCAGCGTATTGACACGCTGCCGGTGGAGGATCCGCGTTTCGGGTGGGAGATCGGCGGCATCGGCACCTTCAGCGGCTCCCTGCCGCTGTACGCCGACGACCTGCCCGCAACTCGGGTCAAGGACGCGATCCTGCCCTACCGCACGAAGGTCTTCGTGGAGCGCGGCTCGCAGCTCGTGTGGGGCGGCTGGATCCACGAAGAGCCCTCCTATGACTCCTCCACCGGCAAGATAACGATCAACGCCGAGGAGAGCCTGGGCTACTTCGCGCGCCGCTTCGTACCGACCGTCACCTACACGGGGATCGATCAGCTGGCCATCGCCCGCGACCTGATCGACGACGCGCAGGCCGAACCCGGCGGCGACATGTGGATCACCCTGGATGCCGGGGTGACCTCCGGCGTACTGCGTGACCGCTCCTACGCCGCGACCGACCGCAAAGAAGTCCTCGCCGCCCTCACCGACCTGTCGGAAGTGATCAACGGGTTCGAAGTGAGCATGCAGACCATCTGGGACGGCGCCCAGGTCCCCCAGGAAACGCTCCTGCTCGGCTACCCACGCCTCGGGAGGGCCCTCAACGCCTCCGGCTTGACCTGGGAATATGACCGCTTCACCAGCAGTCAGCAGACCCTGGAATCGTTCACGTGGGCAAGTGCGGGCGTGCCCATGGCGACCCGCTGCTGGGCCAGCTCTGAAACTGATGAGGGTGTACGCCTGGAGACGTACGCGGAACGGCCGGACCTGGTAGCCGACGGCTACCCGCTGATGGAGGTCTCGGAGACCTACGACGGCATCAGCGACATCGCCACGTTGCAGGCGCACGCGGACGCCACCCAGGATTTCCGCAGCGGGCCGCGCGTGGCCGCCGTCGCCGTCGCCAAGGCGCAGCAGGGACTGGAGTTGGGAGGGTTCCTGCTCGGCGATGACGTCTTGGTCAGGCTGAGCGACTGGCGTTTTCCTCCCGGCCCCAGCGGCGAGCCGGGCTTCATCGGCTGGCTGCGTATCGTCGGCATCGACGTCACCCCCGGCGTGGAAGGCGAGGAGTCGTATCAGTTCACCTTGGCCGATCTGCTGTCGTCCGCCTGAACTGGGAGCCGACATGACCGACAATCCGCAGCCGGAACGCGACCCGTCCCGCCATCGCGGCAACCGGCTGGTCACCCGCACCCCGAATCTGGTCCGCTCCCTGGTGGGCATGAGGGACGACATCCAGAACTCCTCTCGCCGGATCCGGCGAGAGGACATCACCGTCGCCCCGGCCGACTGGACGCGCGGCGAACCAGCCACCTCCGCCACCATGGCCGACGTCCACGTCACTCTCGTCTACCGCTCGGGTCATGCGCTCTACTTCGACCTGTACGCGGGAACCGGCGCCGGATCAGTCCTGGAAGCCCAGCTGTCGGTGCCCGACTTGAGCGTGACCAGCGCCGCCGTTATGACCACACCTGCCGGGGGGGAGCGTCTGCTGCGTCTCCAGCTGGACATGCCCGCCACATGGCAGGTGGGTGACGCCCACCTGGTGTACGTGCAGGCCCGGCGCGTCTCCGGCGCCGACGCTACAACCCTGCGGGTGTTGCGGGCCTGGCAGCGATGACCCGTTGCCCGCCCGGCTGCGTCGCCTACGTGCCGCTGGACGGCATCGACCCGCCCCAGGTGGTCTATGTCCCGGCGTGGTGGTGCGCCCGCGCCCCGGCGCTCTATGAACGGGTCCGGGTGGGTGACGATGACGGTCGCCGCGCCGTCGCGGTGTTCATCGACAGCAGACCTGGCGGGCTCGACTGCGTGGCGGCCGGGGTGACCCATCACGGTTTCCTGATCGAAGGGTTGGAGGCGGGCTAGCCCGCGACGTTAATGTCTGCCGGGGGCGACCGTGGCAGCCATGAAGACGCTGGGGATCGTTCGCCGCGTCGGTGTCCTGATCGGCCGCCGGGGGGCTTCCCTGCTGTTCGTCGGCATGCTGTCTTTCGTTCTGGCCGCTTCGATCGCCTTCGCCCCGGCCCCTCAGCGCGCTTCGCCCGCCTATCTGGTGTTGTCCGACCTGGCGCCGCTGTGGGCGTGGGCGGCAGCGTGGGCGGTGTCCGGGGCGGTGTGCTGGGTGCAGGCGTTCGTCCGGCAGGACCGGATCGCCTTCGCGTTGGCTACGGCGATGTGGTGGGCTTACGGATTGGCCGCCATCGTCGGCTACTTCACTGGCGTCAATCCGCGCGGCTGGGTCGCCGCCGGTATCTGGATCCTGTTCGGCGGCTGGCTCAATCTGATCGCCACCTGGCCGGAGTCTGCGGATCTGCTGCCCGAGGGGAGGCGCCATGCCCGCCGTGACTGATCTTCTTATTCAGGTTGCCATCGGTGCGGTGCCGCTCGGGGTCGCCTATCTGGCGTATCGGTCGGCGACCGAGGCCAATAAGCGCAACCTCGCGATGGAGGGCCAGAAGGTTGATCAGGCGGCCTACGACCGGGCGCAGGGGATCTACGAGAAGGGCATGTCGCAGCTCGAAAAGCAGCTTGAGCGGGCGCAGGACCAGATCGACTCCTTGGAGGAGGCGGTGCTGATGTTGCGTGCCCAGCTCATCCAGGCCGGGATCCCGCCGGATCCGCGAACGTTGACCGTTCAGATCACGACCAGGAGGGATGAGTCATGAGTACGGGTCCGGTTGAGGCGAAGGTGAAGTGGGGCGGCGCCGGTGCCGCCGTGGGCGGCCTCGTCGTGTGGGCGCTGGAGACGTATGTCTTCCACGGGAGTGTTCCGGTTCCGGTTCAGGCGTTCATTGATCTGGCTGTTCCGGCGGGTCTGGCGTGGGTTCTGGGCTACGCCGCCAAGCACACGTTCCGTGACGATCCGGATGCGAGAAATGCTCAGGAACGGCCGCCGATGACGTGAAACGTGTCCGTTCCTGATCGGGGCGGGTGTTGCGTTGGCGCATTCGTGCCCTAGCATGGGCAGGGCAAGGCCATCTCTGGCTGGCCTGCACGAGCACGACGCGAAGAACCGGCCGCCCCAGGAGTGGGGCGGCGGGGAAGGGCCTTCGGATATGGGGCCCAGCGCAGTGTTACGGCAGGCATGGCGTCTGAGGAGGACCTGCGTGACCGCCGCCCTGGCCACACTCCTGGACCGCGAAGGGGCGGAGAAACGGCCGCAGGCCACCTCCGAGTGGCAGGCGAGAGGGAGTCGCTCCCCTCGACGACCCTGCCCGCGTCAACATCTCAGAGATGGCCTTGCCGCATTAGTGAGGACTTCTCACGTTTTTGTAGACTTGGGGCCCTTCGGTCGTCGAGACAGCCTCTCCCGCGCCCGCTTCTCCACCTCCCGCTCCGGCAGGCCCGCCTCGAAGTCCCGGATGATCTCCTTCAGATCCCGGTACATGAGCCTGCCCAGCATCCGTTCCGCCCGCACCTTAGGCGTGTGCTTGGCCGCCTCCGACACCGCCAGATTCAGATACTTCGCGAAATACCTCTTCTCCCGCCCGATCTTGCGGACCTGTTCCTGATGCACCTGCCGCATCTCACGATTGCGGGCGTGCTGAGCCCGCTGCTGAGCCGCCGCTTGAAGCCGGTACAGGCCGTCCACCGTCATCTCGACGATCGACGGGTGCCGGAACACCAGCTGCGTGGCTTCCGTCGGATTGGCCACATGCCTGCGTAGATGCTCGTCGAACTGCTCCGGCTCCGCCTGCCGGAGTAGTTCCAGCAGTAGCTCCTCGTCGGGATTCAGGTCGTCTGGATGGGTCAGCTCGACTTCGACCTCAGGTCTTTCATCGATCATGGTCATCCCTGTTTCCTCCTCGTGTGGGTTGCCGCTCAAACCCGCTCAAACCCGGAAAGACTCCGACACGGGCCGGTTGGAGTCGATGTGGCCAAGCGTATGAGATCCGTCCTCGCCCCGGCACCGGCGAGGCTCTACCATGGGATGAACCCGCAGGTGACGCTAGAACCGTCTGCGGATCACCATGGCCCGTGAGCGACCGGGCCGATTCAGGAGGAGCTGCTGCATGAGCATGACCGAAATTCCCGACACCCAGGATCGGGAATCGAACGACTCCACCCAAACCATCACCACCCCCGAACCGGATACGGCCGCTAACGTGGCACAGGAGATGATCACGGACCTCCCGGCCGATTCCACCACAGCACCGCACGCTCCGGAAGGCGTGAGAGGGGTGGGTGTAATCCAGCGCACCCCCGGATCCCTCACCATCTCCCCCGACCAGACCGTCCTGACCCCGGAACAGAAAGCCGCCTTCTCCTCTCTGGGCGTAGACATCAACGATCCGGTGGCCCGCTCCTGGGTTCGCCGCTTCGTCCACGTCTGCCAGACCTGGGGCGTGGACCCCTGGAGTAACGGCGAGATCTATCTGGTCCAACGCGGCAGCATCTGGGCCGACGGAACCGACAAGAGAACCTGGACCATCCAGACCGGCATCGACGGCTACCGCCGCCGCGCCCGCGACGCCTCCGCTCAGCCCGGCGCCTCGCTCAAACTGATCGGCAAAGCGCGCTGGTACTGGTCCGGCGGCGACGAAGACGACCGATCCTGGAAGGCCGTCGAAGACCCCGAAACCGGGGACATCATCATGCGGTCGGTGTGGTGGGAAGGCTGGCCCGACACCCGAGACCACCCACAGATGGCCAAAGCGGTCATCACCGTCGAGGATGTCCACGGCAACCGGCGCAACGAGGAGTTCGTTGCCCACTGGAAGATGTTCGCCGTCTACGAAGACGAATACGAAGGTACCGGCGGCAACCGCAGGCGGAAGATCGGGCCCGACGGCAAGGCAGTACAGAAGCTGGGCAAATTCTGGGATCGCGGCGCCGCCCACATGCTCGCGAAATGCGCCGAATCGCAGGTGTTGCGCGCGACCTTCCACGGCGCCTACCACGACTCGAAATATGGCGTCACCGTCTACACCACCGAGGAGATGTCCCGGGCCGACACCGACGCGGCCCGGGAACTGGAGGATGCGGTCACCCAGCGGCGCCGTGACGCGTTCCGCAAGGCGCAGGAGAGCGCCGACGACGTCATCTCCGACACCGGCGCCACCGGGGACGATGCTGAGGAGATCCGGGGGGCGGCCCTGCTGACCGCCGCTCAGATCGCCGGGCGGACCCCCCCGGCCGCCGCCGTCATCCCCGGCACGGTAGAGCCGCAGGAGGAGTCGGAGCCGGAGGTTCAGGAGCCGCCCCGCGTGGCCGACGTCATCAACCACCTGACGCTGACGGAGGAGGACCGGGTGCGCCTGCTGCTCCAGGAGATCGCCTGGATCGGTGACGAGCTGTGCCAGCGTCTTGACGTCGCCATCATGCGGCGGGCCAAGAAGAACTTGGACGAGATGGATTCGGCCGAGTTGCTGCGGTGGGTCGGTCCCCTGCGCGAAAAGATGATCATCCCGCATTTGCGGACCACTGACCGCGCCGCCATGGCCGACGCCTACGCCGGTTTCGGGCCGCACTACATCGGCTCTCCGGACGTGCTGACCGGCCTGGCTGACCCGATCTCGGATCTGGCGATGGTGGAGCCTCACCCGTTCGACCCGCGCGAGGACGACGGCACCCGGTGTAGCGAGTGCGACAGGCCCGAGGGCGACGCACTTCACGGCGGTCTGACAGCCGCTCCGCCGGACTAGGGTGTAACCGCTGCGGTTACGCGCCATCCGGCATGGCGTGTGGTTCAGGCGGCCCCCGAAGGACCTCACCCCTTCGGGGGCCGCCTGCTGTCTAAGTCGCAATCGGGTAGGTGAAGGCCACGCGGACGCCGGGGATGTGCGGCGTCCACGGTTCCGGATCTCCTGCCAGCCACTTCTCCACCGCGCCCCCGTACAGCATCTCGGCGTCGGCGGCGGTGCGGCCCAGCCGGGCGCCGATGTCGTCCCAGGTGTGGCCGTGCACCCGCAACGCGATGATCGTCAAGTATTTGAGGCGTTTGTCCAGGACGCAGAGCCGCTGCGCCGTCTCCAGCAACCGCTGGGCCCCGTCGGGGGTCGAAAGGTCGGCGGTGGCGTGGGCGGCGCGTTGGACGTCCTCCCAGGCCAGGCGCAGGGCGGCCATGGTGCACGCCGATAGGAGGGGGTCGTCGCCGGGCTGGGGTGGGGTGGTGGTCGGCACAACCGGTTCCTTTCCTGACCTCGATGCGTAGCGAGATGAGCACACAACGTAGTCGCTACGATGACGTTCTTTCCGGATAAGGGTCAAGCCACTCCTGGAGCATCCGCAAGACCCCCGCCTCTCATGGGCGCCCGCAACCCCTGGCCAGGACCGGCCGAATCGCATACCATGAACGCAAACGCTAAATGGATGCCGCCAGGAACAAATGTCCCAGGAGGCGACGTTAGCGCCGGGTTCGAACTACGGTCCGAGCCCATGACGCACCACCCGATACGCGGCACGAGCAGGTTGAGCGACCCAGCACGTGCCCGAACTCAGGAGTCGAGCATGCTGCGTTTTGCCTGCCCACAGGGGGCCCAGTGACCACGCTGGACCGCGCCCGCGCCCGGAAGATCATCGCCGCCGGGTACCCCATCGGCCCCCGCATGCACCCCTGCATCTGCACCGCACCCCGCCACACCCACTCCGGCGCCAAATTCACCGGCGGCCACGAACCCACCGGCTGCCGCCGATACCGCCGCGACAACGCCGACGCCCTCGCCGAAAAAGCCATGGAAGCCGACCGCTCCGACGTCCTCGACGACATCGTGGCCTGGCACACCAGCCTCTACCCCCGCCCCAAGCCCACCCCCGGCGGCTGGAGCATCGGCCCCTCCGACATCGGCAACTGCCGCCGCC